>Ga0209096_1000015_pt1 | contig 354140 bp, 398 predicted proteins | sample AD_UKC034_MetaG_FD_184407 | JGI IMG/M metagenome (GOLD analysis project Ga0209096, IMG submission 184407) | Active sludge microbial communities of municipal wastewater-treating anaerobic digesters from USA - AD_UKC034_MetaG (SPAdes) (version 2) | ecosystem: Engineered > Bioreactor > Anaerobic... | reverse complement strand
GGATACGGAAAGCTACCTCCAAGAGTACTACAGAAGAGAAAGCTCTGAAGCAGCTTTTTCAGCCGATAAGAGGCGCTTTGGCTGGAAGATAGAGCAGAGGCGTACTGCAAGAATATATTCTGCTGTCGCATGCATTGCGCTCTGGCACAATCTTTTGAATCTAAATGCAGGTTAATATGTCCCACAGCCCATTATTAATTAAATATTAATACCAATTTACGTGTATATAATAGCTTATGTTATTTTATAAACGCTTAAACATACGTTTTTAAATGTTCATAGGAAGTGAAAATCATGTGTCTTGCAGTTCCAGGTAAAGTTATTGAAATAAAAGACAGCGTCGGAATAGTTGATTTCAACGGAGTTAAACGAGAGGTAAGATTGGAACTTGTCGATGTTAAAGTTGGTGATTATGTAATTGTCCATACCGGATTTGCAATTGAAAAAATGGATGAGAAAGAAGCTCTGGAATCTTTGGAGATCTGGAAAGAACTCCTAAAAGTTCAGGAGGATTTTTAGTGGAGTTATATAAAGACCGGAATGCTTCAGATGCAATAATAAGAAAAATATTTGAATTTTCTAAGGATTTAGGCGAAATAAAACTGTGTCACGTTTGTGGAACACATGAGCATGTGATTACTCATTACGGTATTAGAGCGATGTTGCCAGAAAATGTTCAAGTTGTTTCTGGCCCAGGATGTCCAGTTTGCGTAACAACACAAGGTGAAATTGAAGCCGCTGTCAAAGTTGCCGAGAAAGGGGCCATAGTAACAACTTATGGTGACATGATAAGGGTACCATCTAAACGTTCTTTGTCAGATGCAAAAGCATCTGGGCTTGACATTAGACTGGTGTACAGTATTAATGATTCAATTAATCTTGCCATATCCAACCCCAATAAAAAAATAGTTCATTTTGCAATTGGATTTGAGACCACTTGCCCCACAACTGCTGTTGCAGTTCTTAATTCTCCGGATAATTTTTATGTCTTATCGGCACACAGGGTAGTTCCTCCTGCTATGGATTTATTATTGAGCAGTGGAAAAATAAATCTTTCAGGATTTATAGATCCTGGGCATGTTTCTACGATAATCGGAACAAAACCATATGGGCATATATCTAAAAAATTTCACGTTCCTCAAGTAATATGTGGATTTGAACCCAACGATATACTTATGGGAATATATCTCTTATTAAAACAAATTAAAGAAAGAAGGGCCGAAGTTGAAAATGAGTATGTTCGTGGTGTAAGGGCGGAAGGCAATACGAAAGCCCAAAAACTTATGGAAAAGGTATTTGAACCCTGTGATATACGCTGGAGAGGATTTCCAGTAATACCTGGATCGGGGCTCTCTTTAAAAAGTGAGTTTTCCAATAAAGATGCATACAAGGAATTTAATATTGAAATAGAAGATATTCCTGAAGAGAAAGGATGCAGCTGTCCGGAAGTTTTAAGGGCAGAAAAAATCCCGAGAGAATGCCCATTATTTGGAAATATATGCACGCCACAAAGTCCTAAAGGTCCATGCATGGTTTCCAGAGAAGGTGCTTGTTACATATCCTTTAAATACGAAAAATCTTTTAGGTGAAGATATGGCAATAAAAGAAAATCCAACGTGTTCCTTTAATAAGGAATGCAGATATCCAAATATAGACAAAGAAAGTTTTTGTGATGAAATGTCTTCAGTGATTGGAGATGTGAGAATAGGAAAAGAAGTCTATGTTGCACCTTTTGTATCTTTAAGGGCAGACGAAGGGACTCCCATAATTATCGGAGATAAGAGTAACTTACAGGATGGAGTTATAGTCCATGCGTTGGAACATACATCTGTAGAAATTGGTAAAAAGACTTCAATAGCACATGGCGCCGTAATTCATGGCCCTACAAAAATAGGAGATAATTCTTTTGTAGGATTTAGGGCAGTAGTTCATAGCTCAGAAATTGGAAAAGAATGTTTCATAGGCCACGGTGCAATAGTTGTAGGGGTAAAAATTGGTGATAAAAAATTAGTTCCGCACGGGGCTGTAATTACTGACCAAGAAAAAGCAGACAAACTAGCAGATTCAACTAAGGAGCTATTCAAGTTCAACGAAGAAGTATTATGTGTAAACTGTGAATTCTCAAGGGGGTACAGACGTTAATGGATATTTGCCAAATCTTAGGAGAAAAAGGTCTTGAAAAGGCTTTGGAATACTATTCAGAAGACGAATTAAAAAGTATAATAGAAAAACTAGAACTTGAAAAGCTATTAAAGATCCCTGGATTTGGTAAAAAGAAGATATTACAGATTCAAAAAGAAACATTTGAAGATATTACTGGTAAAAAGTATGAAGAAGTTCTTTTTGGGGATGCTTGGGAGATATACGAAGAGATTGTATCCATCCTAGTTTCATACCCAAAAACAGAGAGGTCAAGAAATAGATTCTACCTTTATATGCCCCTTAGAGATAAGGAATTGATTTTAAAGAGATTAAATTACTGTTACAAGGCAAAAAAATTTGTAGAAGGCCTAACCCAAGAAGAAATAAATAAGATATTAGAATATTTGGACGGTATATCTGATCTGAAAATTCCTTCTCTCAAAAAATTTAGGGACAGAGTTTTAATAACAGATGACGAAGAACTGTCAACTAAGACAAAATCAGAATATTATGATTCTATTTATCTTGCATCGCCTCATGAGGCAAGAGGTATCAGAGATGATTATCCATTGATATTTTACTTGTATAGCAAAAATTCAGCTCTTTATGACACGCTTTCTGAAATATCTGATTTTTCAATCAATATCGATGATTTCTCTATCCGAGATATAGTCCCTGAGCTATTCATTGAACGCTTCATTGAGAATTCTCAAAAAATAAAGCTGATACTTGATATGTATAAAATTCTTTTTGAGATTAAAAATAGCCGAGGCATAGCTGCTGACGATGGTGCAAAATTATCTGATTACGTTCAAAAACTCCAAAAGATATCGGATAGGGTAGACTCCTTTTCTAAAGGAAATTTTCCAGATGAGAGGCTAAATAAGCTAAAGGAAGCACTAAATCTAGAGGAAATGGTTAAAACAATAGAGAAGGATATCAATGAAAGATTTTCTAAAATAATTGAAAGCCAGGATATTGGTATAGCTGGCAAGGACATATTATCAATGCTTTCAGACATAAAACATTCGGATCCTTTGAAAGCTTTTCAGACTTATATCCCAAAACAGCTTGAAGATGCATATAGAAAAATAGTTAAGGAATCTGTAGATAGCCTGAATCAAAAAACAGGTTTAGATGTTTCAGAATTATTCCCCGAAGAAGTATCTTTCCCAATCGAAGCAAATAGAAATGAATTATTTGAGATTAAAGAAAACATTAGAAAAGAAATGTCCAAAAGGGAATTTGAAATAAAAAAAGAAATGATGGATATATCAGAATTATGGGATTTTTTGAACCAGAGAGTTGAGGAATGTTATGACATTGATTTCTTTGTGGCTATGGGGAGATTTGCTGTTGAAAAGAATCTTTTGATGCCAAAAATATCTGAAAAAGGATTAAGTTTTAGAAATGGTAAAAATGTTTTAATTCAAAATGCTGTTCCAATTAATTATAAGATTGGGACTACAAATGACACTATGGCTGGAAATGAAAATGTTGTTATATTAACAGGTGCCAACTCGGGCGGTAAGACTACTCTTTTGAAACTTGCACTTGCCATTCAGATTCTTTTCCAGATGGGATTCTTAGTACCTGCTGAAGATTCATACGCCTCAATCTTTGATGAAATTGGATTCTTATCTAAGCACAGAGGAGAGTCAAGAGGGGCATTTGAAACAAGTCTAAAAAGACTCGTACCGCTTGCAATTGAAGAAAAAAAGAGATTGTTGCTTGTGGATGAACTGGAAGCCATTACAGAACCTGGTTCTGCAGCTAGGATTATAGGAACATTCCTAAATTTTTTGAGAAATTCTAATACCTTGTGTGTTATAGTTACGCATCTTGGTGAAGATATAATCTCTTCGATTAAATCGATAGAAGGTAAGTTGCCTGAAGATATGAGAGTAGACGGTATAGAAGCAAAAGGATTGGACGAGTCATTAGAGTTGATTGTTGATAGACAGCCAGTCTTCTATAAAGCCGGAAAAAGTACTCCCGAACTGATTGTCGAAAGGCTTTCCAAAACAACTGAAGGGAAAGAAAAAGAAATATACCAAAAGATGGTTGATATACTAAGGAAAAAACCATAAAGCTTTTTAATTAAATGTCTCGTGTCTTTGTATGGGAGTATACCAGCCTCAAGACTATGTTATATACATAGGAATTCTTCTTGTTCTGTTGGCTCTTGCATTGAAATTTCTTTTCAATAAAATAAAAATTGATAAAACCTTCATAATTGCAATCTCTCCTTATATGATAATGGCCATAGCAATAAGGGTCTTGGCAGATGTCGGATTTTATGAGAGATCAAAACTTTGGAATATTACACCTGGAGTATACATAGTTGCTTTCGTTCTCGCATTTACTATGATATTAATTGGATTTCAACTTGAAAAGAGAAGTAATATATCATATTGGAAACTTCCATTTGTAGTTGGAATTATAGCTGCGATTTATTTTTTAGCTAACCTAATTCCTTTTTTTAACTATCCGTTGAGGATTATAGTTCCTCTTTTAATGGCTGTTGGAATTACATTGACAGTATACTTAATATCGCCTTTATTTTACAAATCTATTAGGGAGTTTGAAAACACAGCAATACTATTTGGGCATTTGCTGGATGGGTGTGCCACCTTCATTGCAATTGATTATTATGGATTTGGAGAAGAACACTTGTTACCTCTTTTTTTGATAAATCTCACTGGTACTGCTTTAATTATGATACCCTTAAAATTAATATTAATTGTCGTAGTGATATATCTTCTTGATACTTTATACAAAGAAGAGAGAAAAAACTTCAAGGAAAAAGAAGTTACTATATTTAAATATAAATTTAAGATTACAACATTGATGATGCATAATTTTTACCTTTCAATAAAAGTTCTAGTTTTCATACTTGGATTCGGACCGGGGTTTAGAAATACATTATTGCCCTCCCTTTTTTGATTCAAAAGACTTATTAATAGTATAAAACACTTATTTTTATGGAAAATCCTATTCATATCATTAATCTTTCAAGAATGGTTGTAATGGGCTCAGACCTATGGGGCTCAGTTAAAACAACAGTTGAAAAATTAGGATATAAAAATCCCGTTGTTCTCGATGACACAATAACAAGAGGGATTGTTGGGAAAAAAGTATCTGATGATTTGAACTGTGATCATTATGAAGTTAAATCTGCTTCAATGGCCGAAGTACATTCAATTGCAGATATTTTGAAAAAAGGAAGATATGATATAGTTGTTTCAATAGGTGGAGGGTCAGTTATAGACGTTGGGAAATTGGCGTCCTTTAATATTTCTATTCCTTTTATTAGTTACCCAACAGTCGCATCTCACGATGGAATAGCTTCTTCTAGGGCATCTATTAAAGACGGTGAAAAAAAATTGTCAATAGAGGCGCAGCCCCCTATTGCAATAATAGCGGATACTAAGATAGTGTCCCAAGCCCCATATAGATTCTTGGCTTCTGGGTGTGCGGATCTAATATCCAATTATACGGCTGTTTTAGATTGGCAACTTGCACATAAATTAAAAGGTGAATATTACAGTGAGCATGCAGCATCTTTGTCATCTATGAGTGCCAAGGTGACGATTGACAATGCTGATGTAATAAAAGAAGGATTAGAAGAATCTTCCAGAAAAGTCCTGAAAGGACTTATCTCTTCAGGAGTCGCTATGAGTATAGCGGGTTCTTCTAGACCTGCTTCGGGTGCGGAACATGCATTTGCACACGCACTTGATATGATTGCGGAAAAACCTGCAATGCACGGGGAACAGTGCGGAGTTGGTTCTATAATGACTATGTATCTGCACAGAGAAGACAAGTATAAAACAATAAAGGAAGCACTTGAAAAGTTAAAAGCCCCTACAACTGCTGAAGAACTTGGAGTCACCGATATAGAATTAATAAAAGCACTCACAATGGCACATAAAATTAGAGATAGATATACAATACTCGGAGAGAGTGGTCTTACAGAGAGGGCCGCTACTAAACTTGCTAAAGTTACGGGGGTAATAGATTGATTCTTACCCTCCTCCCTAAAAATCTTGCAAAACCAGGATTTTCTTTTGTTGCGGGGAAGGGGGATAATGAATGTAAGGGATGTAGATTCTATAAAACGTGTGTCGATAATCTAAAACCTGGAAGAATATATACAGTCTCTTCTGTAAGGAATATTGAACATCCCTGTAAAATTCACGATTCTGGCGTTAAAATAGTTGAAGTAAATGAATCCCAAATTGAAGCAGCAATCCCTAAAAAATTTGCAATTGAAGGAGCAACTGGAGTATTCTCATTTTCTTGTAATGAAAGGTGTCAATATCACGATTTATGTATCCCAGATGGAATAAAGATCGGTGATAAATTTCACATTATTAGAATTAAAGAGAAAATAGAATGTCCATTAAACAATAATATCTTAAGGGTAATCCTGAAAAGAAAAGATTAGTATACAAATCTAGATGAACTCGACTTTTCTCCTCTAAATAATATATCTAGGACTATTATGGGGATCATTACTGCTAATGGCATAATGGATTTGGCCTTCTTTTTCATTTTTATCACCTTTATTTAATATTGTAAAACAATAGTATATAAATCTTTCTACTTATTGGCTTTTAATAATTTAAAAAATATTTTTAATAATGAATATTAATATCTATAGTCAATATGGTTGAACTTTAACTTATATAATTAATAAGAACACTATAATCTAACCGATAGTTATTATATAATATAATTACTAATAATATATAATTAATCAATCTTGACTTTAAATCTTATTTATCATTAGTATAAGAATTAAAATTCAATAAACAGGAATATTTTTAGTAGTGCTTTAAATTAAATCAATTTTTTTGAATACTGATAGTAGTAACATTTATATATATTAACGTTAGAGATAATGATGGTGAGCATCAATGGAAGAAAATGCCGAAGAGGCCATTATAGAGTATCTTAAAGGTGTAAAAATTGGCGCTACTCCTTCAGAGATTGCCGATAATCTTAATATGTCTAGAGCCACCGCTGTAAAATATCTTGAAATAATGAGGGCAATAGGTCTAGTTGATTATAGAAGAATTGGTATGGCAAAGGTATACTTTGTCGCAACAAAGCTCTCATATGCACAGCATGTTCTTCTTAGAAAAACAAGAGATTTAATCGAGTCAATAAAAACTGCCGATGAACACATTAAAGTATTGGAGAAAATTCTTACAATACACATTAGTATAATGCAAACTTATAATGCCGAGGATAGGGAAAAATTCATTAAACTATTCAACGAAACTATTGATAAGATAAAAAAAGGGGAGAATACGGTAGGTAAATAACCTTTTCTTGCAAGAAATCTGCTCCAATTTTATTTATAACAATAAAATTTATAATCCCTTTTATATTCATTCATGCATGGTGGAGTCGTTGAATTATACAAAATACGAAAAAGTAAGAATTATTGGGGCTAGAGCCCTTCAGATATCATTAGGGGCACCTATATTAATTGAAACGCCTATCCTTGACCCTATTAGAATTGCGCAAGAAGAAATGAAGAAGGGAGTAATTCCAATAACTGTTGTAAGGGATTAGCCTTATGGGCGTAAACCTGGGTGAAATAGTTCCCAAACAAAAAATTGATATTTCTGATCTAAGTGGTAAAAGTGTAGCAATTGACGCTTATAACGCACTTTACCAATTTTTAGCCATAATAAGGCAGAGAGATGGAACTCCATTAAAAAATTCAAAAGGGGAAGTAACATCTCATTTGTCCGGTCTTTTTTATAGAACTGTTAATTTTATTGAACAAGGGATTAGGCCAATATATGTTTTTGATGGTAAGCCACCTGAATTAAAGTTCCAAACAATTGAGAAAAGAAAAGAAGCTAAAGACGAAGCAAGAGATAAGTACATCGATGCCAAAGCCCGAGGCGATATAAAAGAAGCAAAAAAATATTCTCAAATGACATCTTCTTTGAAAGGAGACATGGTAACTAGTTCTAAAGAACTTTTAGATTCTATGGGGATTCCATATATTGAATCACCATCAGAAGGTGAATCTCAGGCTGCATATGTTGTTTTGAAAGGAGATGCGGATTTATCGGCATCGCAGGATTACGATTCAATACTTTTTGGTGCCCCCTATTTAGTAAGAAATTTAACGATTTCTGGAAAAAGGAAGATTCCAGGTAAGGATTTATTTGTCGATGTTGTGCCTGAAATTATAACTAATGAAAATGTATTAAATTCTCTCAATCTTTCAAGAGAACAGTTGATTCAAGTTGCCATACTGATTGGAACAGACTATAACCCTGGTGGAATAAAAGGAATTGGTCCGAAAAAAGCCATAGAAATTGTAAGAGAAGGAAAATTTGGGGAATATGGCGAATTTGATCAGATAATTAATCTTTTTTTGAATCCAGATGTTTCGGATAATTATAATATCTCTTTTCAAAAGCCGGAAAAGGAAAAAATATTAAGAATACTATGCGATAGATATGAGTTTTCAGAACTTAGGGTAGAAAAAGGTATAGAAAGAATAGAATTTTCTCTTGAGAATACTCTAAAACAAAAAACGCTTGATATGTATTTCTAAATCTTGAATCTCTTTAGTATCTCTATTATCTCTAAAGGTTCACTTATAGTATAATCAACTATTGTTTTCAAATCATTTTTTCTTTTAGCTTCACTTTCCAGTATCAAGAAACTTAAATCTGCTTCTTCGAAAGCACCTTTATCATTAATATCATCGCCCACCATTATTACTTGTTCGTAGGTCTTTTTTAGATTTGATATTATTTTTCTCTTACCTTCTGGGTCTACTTGAGGAAAAACGAAATTATCTAATATCCCTAGCCTTTTTGCAAGAGGGTAAACTGAACAGGGATTGTCTCCCGTGGCAAGATAAATATCCATCTCTTCTGATTGCAGGAAGTCAAATAATTGAAAAACTCCTTCCTTTATCTTACCTGAAGAAGCGACTATATGTGTTATTATTTCTCTTTCAGAATCCCCAACAATCCCGCATCCAACTAATGTACAAACATCGAATTGTTTTTTTAGTTTTTTTATCGTTTCATTAACTTCTTCGATAGCTATGTCTTCTGCCCATTTGAGAATTTTTTCTTTATCGATTACGGCTTTGTTGCCTTTAAAAACTACTTCAAATCCTATGTTCAGAGCTTTAATCGAATGCCCGAGACTTTTTTTAGGGTCTTCTTGTAAAAATGTATATCTTGGATCCGTAGCTATAGTTACAAGAAAAAAATTTGGATTATCTTCAATTAGTTCTATACAGGATTTGTGATAAATAAAATCATTTTTTTCCAAATCCTTTGATACCCTTTTAGTATCAACAAGTGTTCCTGATTTATCAAATACTATTGCTATCATGGTGGACATTTCTTTTTACTTTGGAAATAATTTCGTCAAGTTTCTCTTGAGGGCAACTTTGGCCCCTTATGATTCCACTAACTATGTCGACTACTCTTCCCTTTGTAGTTCCATTATCTTTATTAATAGTTCTTACGCCTATTTTTTCGAAATCTTCAAGAGTAACAGGGGCTTGGCATGCAATTATTGCATCAATAGGGGCAAGGTCTAGAATGAATTTGGCCTTATAGATTACGTGAGTCCTAATATTTCCAAGGTGTATTATTGCAAGCTTAAATTCATTTAATATTTCAACTTCTTTTTCTTCAATACCAAATAGAACACTTACTCCTGAAGAAGGGGCTTCTGGGGGTACCCCATTTCCAGCATTTAATACCATAACACTTGTCTTTATACCCGCTTCTCTCATGGCATAAGTTATCTCGCATATTGGTTTTGTTATATGTCTTCTTCCAGGGCTCATTGCTATCGCTATAATGTCCCTACCTGCATCTGCAAAAGTGCCCCTTTGTGCGAGTCCTCCGCCAAGACCCATTCCCCCGCCCATTCTGCACTGGACCATATGGGTATTCCTTCCAATCATAAAAATCAACTATATATTCAGTTTATTTTTTGTTTTAAAACTTTACTATTGATTTGATATTCTAACTTCATTACTTTAAGTCTTAATATATATGTTCCAGGAAGTTAAACAAGCATAATCAAAGGAATAGCAACGATAAATTATTAAATATGTTTTCTTTAATTCTATGAATATCTTTTAAAATAATTATTAGAAAAGATTTATAAACGACTATTCATCCGTTATGCAGATTAGAAGGTGATTTTAATTGGCCGAGGAATGTAAAGACCAAGAGAAAAAAATAGATGCCGTAATGACTGTTATGAACGCATGGGTTTATGGTATAGAAAAGACAGCAAATAGTTTTTTTGGCAAACCCGAAGCATTTTATAGGCAATGGATTATTATTTCTATCAGACCTTTTATAGCCAAATGGAAAGAACTTGGGGCAGAGTTTAAATATGATCTTGAAGGATTTGACGCTGCTAAGATGTACGTAGAAGAAGTTTCTAAAACTGGTTTTATGAATCGAAAAGATCATGAAATCGAAGGCAACAGTGAAAACTTTGTATATACTGTAAATAAATGCCCTTATAATGAACATTGCAATATGCTAGTTTCTGAGGACAAAGTAGAAAAATTAGCATGTAATAGGGCAATGGCAATTATAGGTGCAATAGAAAACTCAAAGCCAGGCGAATCAAAAAAGTGGGAATACAAACCACAGTTCAAAAATGGTGGTCCATGCATTATCGAATTTAAGAAGAAGTGAATTCAATGCTTTCAAAGCAAGAGAAGATTATTCTAAAAGTATTGGGTGACTTAAAAGGAGAATCAAATCCCGAGGAAATAGCCAGAATTTCAGAATTGCCCGAAGTCGCAGTAATGAGAACCCTTCTTTATTTATCAAGTAAGGAGTTAGTAATAGTTGATGAAAAAGGTGTTTCTAATCTGTTACTAACAAATGAAGGTAAAACAAGTTTAGCAAAAGGACTAATAGAAAAAATATTCATTAAAGGAATAAAAGATAAACTCCCATTAAATGAAATTGAACTTTCTGAAGAAGAAAGAAATATTGCAATTGGAATGGCAAGAAGAAATGGGTGGATATCTATAGAGAAAATTAATAATTCACTATCATTCTCTTTGACAGATAAAGGAAAAACTGCATTAAATCAAAAAACTTCTGAAGAGATCGCATTAGAAAATATCTCTAAGAAAAAATTAGTAGATGATAATTTAGTAACTCTTCTTGTTAAGAGAAAACTTGTTGAAAAGAAATTAGATACTGTCAGAAAAGTATACTTGACTGAATTTGGAAAAAAAGAGTTATCTAAAGGAATAGAAATAACAGATGAGATTTCAGAATTAACTCCAGATATGTTAAAAAATCAAAACTGGAGGGACATTACTTTAAAAAGATTTGATGTTTCCTCGGATGTCAAAGTATTCTACCCCTCAAGAAAACATTTTGTAAATCAGGCAATTGAGTATATCCGAAAAATCTGGCTTGAGATGGGATTTAAAGAAATGTCAGGTCCAATGATTGACACATCTTTTTGGGTTTTTGATGCATTATTTCAGCCTCAAGATCATCCCGCCAGAGATATGCAGGATACATTTTTTATAGAATCTCCAAGATTTGGGCAAATTGATCCAAAATTTTCTAATAAAATTTGTGATATGCATGAGCATGGGGGTGACATAAACTCAAAAGGTTGGGGGTATAAATGGGATAAAAGAATCAGTGAAGAATATGTCCTAAGAACCCACACTACGTCTCTTTCTGTAAGAACTCTAAGTACTTTAAAACCTGAAGACCTGCCTGCAAAATTTTTCTCAGTCGGTAAAGTATTTAGAAATGAAAAACTTGATTGGAAACATCTTTTTGAGTTTTATCAGACTGATGGTATAGTAGTCGACGAAGATGCTAATTTTAAACACCTTCTAGGTTACCTCAAACGTTTCCTAAACAAAATGGGACATTCAAAAATAAGATTTAGGCCTGCATATTTTCCATACACAGAGCCAAGTATTGAAGTAGACATTTATAACAAAAATAAAGGCGAATGGGTAGAACTCTTGGGTGCAGGTATTTTTAGGCCTGAAGTAGTTGTTCCTCTTCTGGGCAAGGATATACCAGTACTTGCGTGGGGCCCAGGATTTGGTAGAATTATGATGGAATATTATGGATTGACAGATATCCGACAGAAGTACATGAATGACCTTGACATGATGAAAAAATTACCTATTTGGATAAAAGGGTGACAAGATGCCGACAGTTAATTTTGATAAGAATGAATTCATATCCTTACTGGGAAAAGCAGTTGATGATCAAACATTAAGTGATAGGATATCCATGATTGGTACTGACCTTGAAAAAGTAAATCCTGAAATAGTAGTTGAAGTTTTTCCAGATAGGCCAGATTTATTATCAATCGAGGGATTTACAAGTGCACTTAAGGGTTTTATGGGGATTGAGAAAGGCCCTATAGATTTCAAAGTTCATAAGTCCAGTCACGAAGGTAAAGTTGATCCAAAAGTCAAATCTGTCAGACCTTTTGCAGTTGGAGCAATAGTTAAGGGAATTAAATTTGATGATGATACTATTAGATCATTAATGCAGATACAGGAAAAGTTGCATATTACACATGGTAGAAATAGAAAGAAAGTAGCAATAGGTGTGCATGACCTAGACAAGATTAAATTTCCCATTAAATATACAACAATGCCAAGAGACTTCTCTTTTATACCTTTAGATTTTGATAAGAATCTAACTATTGATGAAATACTAAAGACCCACCCCAAAGGAATTGCATACGCGCATCTCTTGTCCGAGTTTAAAGAGTGCCCAATATGGATTGATGACAATGGTCAAGTTTTATCAATGCCACCAATAATAAATTCAGATTATACAAAAGTCACAGAAAAAACAAAAAATTTATTCTTAGATATTACAGGTACCCACAGAAAAAGCATCGAATATGCCTTGAATATAATATTGATGGGGCTTTTCATTAGGGGTGCGGAGATACACTCTCTAAAATTGAACGATGAAGGAAAGGATTTGATTTATCCAAATCTCAACAGGGAAAGACTTGAATTGGATCTTCCATATTCTAATAAGATACTGGGATTGGATTTATCTGAAACCGAAACAGCAGACTTATTAATGAAAATGCGATATGGAATAGCTTCAAAATCTAAAGATAAAATTATTGTAGAAATTCCACCTTACAGAGCAGATATTTTACACCCCATAGATTTAGTTGAAGATGTATCTATTGCCTACGGATTTGAAAACTTTATTCCCGAAATACCTAAAATTGCAACTATTGGACAAGAAAACTCTATCGAGGTATTCATAAGAAAGATAGAAGAAGTAATGGTAGGATTTAATTTCTTTGAAGTAAAAAATTACATCCTCTCTAATGAAGATGTATTAATTACTAAAATGCTTGACAATAAAAGAAAACTTGTAAAGACAAGGAATGCTGTAAATACAGAATTTGACACTGTTAGGAGCAGCCTCTTACCCTTGCTAATAAAGACATTAGTTTCAAATTCACACTATGAATACCCCCAGAATATATTTGAAGTAGGGATAGTTGTTCCAGATCAAAACTTAATAGAAAAGCAGTATCTTTCTTGTGCAATATGCCACCCCAAGGCAAATTTTTCTGAAATAAAGGGTGTATTTAATGGGCTTCTTTCTTCTTTTGGACTCCAATATTCTGTTAAAGAAGAAGAGTATCCTTACTTTATCGAAGGAAGGGCTTGTGCCCTAGAAATTGATGGGTCAAATATAGGTAAAATGGGGGAATTAAATCCCGAAGTTTTATACAATTTCAAATTAGAAATGCCAGTTTCTGCATTCGAGATAGACCTCTCAGCTTTATTCGATCTTTTCAAAGAAAAGATACAAGGGTAAGAATTATTCCGGATATTATTGGTATCGATAAATTATCATTTACTTTTATTAGATATCCTTCTGCAAAGGTAGCCGCAAGCGCACCGCTTATTGCCATAAGTGGATTTAATATTAGAAGTCCAACAAGAAGGCACGATACAAAGCAGGCAAGACTACCTTCTATTGATTTTTTTCCACCCATATATTTTATTTTCCCATACTTCTTGCCGATTATAGCTGAAAAAAAATCACCTACAGAATTGTAGCATATGGCCGCAATGGCAATATTTTTTTCGAATAGAAGAACTGTAAAAAATGAAGAAATGATAAAATACGTTGCAGCTGACAAATCCACTTTCTCATAATCCCTTACTGTTTTTCCGACAACTTTTGGTATAAACTCATTTCCAAAATTGTATCTTAATCTTAAAAATTCTATAAATACAAAAACAAGAACTATTATGGACATTCCAAATATAGCATCTTTTTTGTCAAAGAATAAGTAGCTTATTGGAATCAACAATCCTATCTCGTGGAATATTTTCCGTTTGAACTCAGAATCCATAGTAATCCTCATTAGATTTATAAACATTATAAGTGGGGTTATTTTTAATGTTTGGGGTACATAGATGAAACTAATAATAAGCTCAGAATTAGATATGGCTGGAGAAAATATACGAGAGAACTTAATTCAAAATTATCCCTTTGAAAAACTGGAAGGTAATACTTTTTATGATAAGAATAAAGACTCATTACTTGTAAAAATAAAAAATGAAACTATTTATACAGATTTTCCAGAAAATATAGTACAAGAAGAAGTTAAAGATTATAATTTAAGCGCTATTGATTCAATTTTTTTTGCAACAAGACATAAATCTGTTACCAAAATACCAACTTTAACTTGCCACACACCAGGAAATTTTGGTAACGCGGATTATGGTGGTAAAGACGGCCAAGTTTCTCCGTCTAATCCGGTATTTCAAAAACTAGTATTAAACGAAATCATGGATTTATCAAAAGACCTTGAAATATCTTTTGAAGTTTCCCTTGAAGCTACACACCACGGGCCATTAACAGGGCTTCCTACAACTTTTATTGAGATTGGAAGCGATGAAACATATTGGGGGGTAAAAGAAGCTGGTGAAGTTATCTCTTCAGCAATTTACAAATCGCTTTCTTATAATGAAAATAAATATTCTTTCAGAATCGCCGCTGGAATAGGCGGGGGTCATTATTGCCCTAAATTTACTGAAATCATGTTAAATACCGATATTGCAATAGGCCATGTAATTGCAAAGTATAATACTCCAGTCACGGATTCAATTCTTTATGAATTAGTAACAAAAAGTGGGCCACTGGACGTTGTTCTTTTAGATTGGAAGGGAGTTAAGGAACGGTCAGATTTAAAAGACAAACTTACTAGTAGAAGTATATCATTTGTAAAAACAAGTGATATTGTAAAAGAATAAGGATTACCACTAAAGCGAAGCATTATACATAGCATTATTAAGCAAAAGCTTTATATACTATTAACCTATATAGATAACAAATAGGAGTTTTATGTTACCAATAATAAGTAGCTACATTAACGATAAAGGGGGAGTTAAATGAGATCTGTTATTGAAGATGCCATTGAGAGGGCGGTAACAGAAAAAGATATTGTTAAGGATCATCGCTATACTTCTGTGGATGAGGAACTTGAAAGAGTACTTAGAGAATCAAGAGCCAAGATAAAAGTAGTAGGAACAGGTGGAGCTGGCTCCAATGCAATTGACAGATTAATGGAAATTGGAGTAATTGGAGTTGAAGCAATAGCAGTTAATACCGATGCCCAAGATTTACTAGATACTAGAGCAGACAAAAAAATATTGATTGGAAAAGAAGTCACTAGAGGTTTAGGAGCAGGCAACGATCCAAAAGTTGGAGAAGAGTCTGCAAGAGAAGACGAGAGGACAATTAAAGAAGTAATAGAAGGAAGCGATATGGTTTTTGTCACCTGTGGATTAGGTGGAGGAACGGGGACTGGTTCTGCACCAGTAATTGCCGAAATTGCTAAAAAAATGGGGGCACTAACTGTTGCAGTTGTGACTTTACCTTTCACAGTTGAAGGTTTGAGACGACAAAGAAATGCCGAAAAAGGACTTGAGAGATTAAGAAAAGTTAGCGATACTGTAATTGTCATACCAAACGATAAATTGCTAGATATAGCACCTGGTTTACCCATAAACGCGGCTTTTAAAGTTTCTGATGATATACTGATTAGAGCTGTTGGCGGAATAGCTGAATTAATTACAAAACCTGGATTAGTAAACGTTGACTTCGCCGATGTTAGATCTGTAATGAAAGAAGGAGACGTTGCAATGATCGGAATGGGAGAATCCGATACGGAGAACAGAGCTAAAGAAGCAATAACTGAAGCTTTGAGTAGCCCTCTGATAGATGTAGATGTAACTGGTGCCAAAGGAGCTTTAATTAACATCACTGGAAGTTCAAATATGAAACTAGAAGAAGCAGAGAAGATCGTAGAGCATGTAACAAATGAACTTGAGCCAGATGCCCAGATTATTTGGGGTGCAATGATAAACGAAGAAATTAAAAATGGACTTAGAGTAATGGTAGTTCTTTCAGGAGTCAAATCACCTTACATATTCGGAAGAAAAGAAACTGAGATGCTTATAGAGAGCGAAACACCCGTTAGGGGAATCGATCTTGGAATAGAATACATTTAAAAAGGATTCTCATTAATTAGCCTCATGACAGAGGCTAATCTAAAGAAAAAGGAAAGAGCAAGAAGTTGGATTTCCGAATACACAAGAGTGCTAAAACTTGCTAAGAAGCCTGGCAGAAAGGAATATTCGCTTACATCTAAAGTAACTGGAATTGGGATAGTACTTATTGGGATAATTGGTTACTCAATAAAATACCTCTCAGTTTTAATCCAAAGTCTTGGAGCATAAATTCCTTCTAAAAAGGCTAAACTTTTTAAATCTTTGAGTACCTTTGATTTTGTTGTTATTGTGGGTGAGAATGTAATGGATGATGACGAGAATCCAATCTTTGCATTAAAGGTAGCTGTTAATCAAGAACAGAACGTAGCAAAGATGATAGAGGGAAAAGTAAAAACTAACAACCTTAAAATTTATGCAGTCTTAGCACCAGAAACCTTAAAAGGGTATGTTTTCATTGAGGCGAGTGATAAAGGGGCTGTAGAAGAAGCCATTCAAGGCCTTCGAAATGTAAGAGGGATTCTTGAAGGTAAAATCGCCTTTGATGAAATAAGTCATTTCTTAGAGGCTAAGCCATCGGTATCTGGTCTTGCAAAAGGTGACATTGTAGAATTAATAGCAGGGCCATTTAAGGGTGAAAAAGCTAAGATTATAAGGGTAGATAAAGGCAAAGAAGAACTTACAGTTGAGCTTCTTGAAGCAATGGTGCCTATACCCGTTACCGTTAAAGGAGATTATGTCAGAATTATAGAGAAAAAGAGCTAGTGGTGATATAATGGGAAAAGAGAGATCTGTTACCTCACTTGTTGATGGAGGAAAGGCTACTGCCGGTCCACCTTTAGGACCTGCTTTGGGACCACTTGGTATTAATGTGGGAAAGGTTGTCGCCGAAATAAATGAAAAAACGAAAGATTTTCAAGGAATGAAAGTCCCAGTTAAGATTTTTGTTGATGACAAAAAGAACTTCAGAGTTGAAGTTGGTGTTCCTCCCGCATCCGCATTAATTCTAAAAGATCTTAAATTAGAAAAAGGATCTTCTACACCATCTTCAAGTAAAGTTGGAGATATTAGTATAGATGCACTTGTTAGAATTGCTAAGATGAAGGAACCTTCTTCATTATCTCCTGATATTGCAGGAGTGGTTAAAGAGATTCTAGGAACATGTGTTTCTATGGGCGTAACTTGTGAGGGCAAAGACCCCAGAGTAGTCCAAAACGAGATAAAAGAAGGAAAATACGATAATATAATTAAATAAGGAGGAATCGTTTTGAAAGAGGCTGTATTACGAGCAGTGAAGAAGGCAAAGGAAACTTCAAAGCCGAGAAACTTCACACAGTCAATGGAGATGAGTATAAATCTTCAAGGACTAGACATGAAAAAAACACAAAACCGAATCAAAGAAGACTTTGTTTTACCTAACGGAAGGGGCAAAGATGTGAAGATTGGGATCTTTGCTTCAGGGGATATGGCATTAAGAGCCAAAAAGGAAAACTTGTCTGTATTTGATCAAGAAGACATAGAAAAATTCGCAAAGGACAAAAAACTTGCAAAAAAAGTTGCAAATACTCACGATTTTTTCATAGCGCAAACAGATTTCATGACCTTAGTTGGAAAATCATTAGGTCCAATATTTGCGCCAAGAGGAAAAACACCTGCACCTTTGCCTCCAACTGCTTCGCTTGAACCTATATTAAATAAACTGAAAAAAACAGTTAAAATAAAAAGCTACAATCAGTCCGTCATTCATATGTTCGTTGGCTCCGAAAAAATGGACGATGAGATGTTAGCGGAAAACATTACAGAAATTGTTAAGTTTTTTGAAAAGAAACTTGAGAAAGGATTCGACAACATAAAGTCAATTTACATAAAAACTTCTATGGGGCCTGCAGTAAAGCTGGAGGATTTTAAATGAAGGGAAGAGTAGCAGTTAAAGGGGACGTAGCTGAATGGAAAGCAGAAGAAGTTAACTCCCTAAGAGATATGATTAAGTCTTCTCCTGTAGTAGGAGTTGTTGAACTTCAAGGGATACCTGCAAAACAGTTACAGAATATAAGGGAAGAACTAAGAGGCAAAGTTACTTTTAGAATGTCAAAAAATAAGTTAATGAAGATAGCTCTTGAAAAAACTGAAAAAGAATCCCTAATGGACCATATTAATGCAGGAGCAGCTTTCGTTTTTTCTAATGAAAATCCTTTTAGAATTTACCGACTTTTACAAAAATCAAAAGCACCAGCACCAGCAAAACCAGGTGACGTTGCAAAAAATGATATAATAATCCCTCAAGGAAGTACAGGATTGCCACCAGGGCCACTTGTAAGTGAGCTTCAAACTCTTGGAGTCCCAGCTAAAATTGACAAGGGTACGATATCTATTGAAAGAGATGCAGTACTCGTAAAGCATGGAGAAATAATATCCAAGAAAATTAGTGACATTCTTTCTCAGCTTAAAATTGAACCAATGGAAGTTGGTGCAGATTTGGCGGCTGCTTATGAAAATGGACTATTATTCAAAAGAGATGTTCTAACTATCGATGACGCCCAAACTAGAAGCAACATAATAAAGGCATTTTCAAATGCTTTGGCACTATCCTTCGATAGAAGAATATTTACAAAACAAAGTGTAAAACTATTAATACAACAAGCTACACTTAAATCAAAATCTTTAGCAATTGGTGCAAATATAGTTTCTCCTGAGACTATTGGGCCAATAATGTCAAAGAGTGTTGCCCAAGCTCTCAGTCTATCCAAATTGTTAAATGGCGCTGCGTTGGACGATGAACTTAAAAATAAGCTCAACGTATCTCAATCGTCAGCCCCTGCTGAGACAAAAGTAGTTGAACATAAGGTTGAAGAAAATAAAGATAATAAAGATAAAGATGGGGAAGCCGGATTAGAAGGTCTAGGTGCCCTATTTGGTTAATTAATGGAGGTGTGATTATGGAATATGTATATGCTGCGATGATCCTTCATGAGGCTAAGAAGGAAATAAATGAAGCGAATTTAAACAGTGTTTTAAAAGCCGCTGGAGTAGCAGTCGATGAGGCCAGAATTAAAGCTCTTGTATCTTCATTGGAAGGTGTGGATATTGAGGATGCTATAAGCTCTGCTTCAATGCCAGTTGCTCAAGCACCTGTAGCTGCACCAGCAGCCGCTTCAGACCACAAAGCTTCTGAATCAAAGAAGGAAGAAAAGAAAGAAGAAGCAGAAGAATCGGCACTTGAAGGTTTAGGCGCTCTCTTCGGTTAATTCTGTATCTTCTATTTTTAATTTTCTCTTTTTAAATCCTTTACATATGATGTAAGTTTCACGGCTTGCTGATCTTGATGACTCAGGCTTTGATATTTTAACGTAATAAAAATCATTTTTTATATCGTCTACTAATTCTTTAGTATATTCTCCTTGAAATAATTTTATGAGTAGATTTCCTTTATATTGTAACAAATTCGTGGATAATTCTAAGGCTCTATAACAAAGATCAATAGACTTTTCATGGTCTAAAGATCTAATCCCTGATGTGTTAGGGGCAAGGTCTGAAATAATGGCGTTAAATTCTTGTTTAATATCCTTAATCCTCTCTATAGTTGAACTATCAAATATATCTCCTTGGACAAAAAAAGAGTTGGGGAATTTTTCTTTCACGTTTTTCAAATCAACCCCCACTACTAACCCTGTATCTCCTACTAATGTTGATGCTATTTGCATCCATCCGCCGGGAGCAGCCCCTAGATCTAATACACTATACCCTTTCTTTATAATATTGAATTTTTTGTTAAGTTGAATAAGCTTAAAAGAGGCTCTGGACTTATAACCCTCTTTCTTGGCCATTCTGTGATACCCATCTTTCTGCTGATACATAATCAATATTATATAAAAACTCTTTTAAATGTATATTTTCCCCTATGACTGTGTCAAATTTGCTTGAATCTGCATCTTACTGGAATACAAAGGGCATAATTCTAGATAGGATGGGAAAGCATAAAGATGCATTAGTCTGTTTTGAAAAGGCGAGGGCAATTGACCCTCATGATGCAGACGTCATAACTAACATTGGTATATCATTTGATAAACTAGGAAAACCGGAAGAAGCCTTAAAATTCTATGATATGGCTCTTCAAAAAAATGAAGACACTAAGACTCTTTATAATAAAGGTATATCTCTGTCAAAAATTGGAAATTATTCTGAAGCAATAAATTGTTTTAAAAAAGTTCTAAATGAAGAAAAGAATAATAAAAATGCAATCATAAATCTTGCTATTGCACTACAAAAAATGGATAGACTAGATGAAGCCATTTCAATTCTAAAAGAGTGGGGGGAATTTGACTACATTTATACAAGAGCCCAGTTAATGCTTGAAAATGGGAAAAAACAGATTGAAGACTCAATAAATCTATTGCATATGTGTTTGAATGAGAATTCTGAAAGTATTCCTTCTCTTGAGAATATTTCTTATGCTCTAAAGATGCTAGGTATGGAAGGAGAATCCCTAAGATACTTAGAAAACGTTAGGCAGCTTTACTCTGAAAGAAGAAAAGTAGAAGATAAAATCAAAACTTTGAAAGAATTATTGGTGGATTCTTTATCTAATTATGAAAAAATAGGAGAAATTTTAATAACAAAAAAAGGATTAGGCAAAAATTATAATTTTTATAAAGATATCTTTGAAGGGCTTTATCAAGATATTCTATTCATCGATGAAGATCATTCCTCATTTTTGGATAATTATGGAAAAAGATCAATATCCTCCTCTAACGTATATATCAAAGAGCTTCTAGTCCGGATTAACAATTTAAGTGAAAGCCTCACCATATTGAAGCTTAAAATAGAAGAGGATATTGGTAGACCAAGTCTTAGATATATTTTTTATATATTGAACCCATTAGAGCGGAAAAAAGAATCTGAAATTCAAGTATATTTAATTAATAATGGAGATATTGAAGCTTTTGACATATCTGTTTTAATAGAAAAAAACAAAGATTTGAATATATCAAAAATTGAAGATAAAATAGACTCGCTCAAACCCATGGAATATAGGCCTTATACCATTAAGATTAAGCCTAAGAACGAAGGAATATTTGAGATTAATACTTTTTGTGATTATAGGGGAAATGAAGTCTATGAAACTAGAACTGTTTATCCCTTGGAAATACCATATTTGCCTGACGAGGACTCAATGTATTTGATTTCTTATCTAAAAGTTTTAAGGCTGGATATGGATACAACCGCAGAGGAAATAAAACGCAGATGGAAAGAGCTTTCTAAATATTATCACCCCGATACAACCCAAGATGAAAAAGAAAAAATATTAAAAGAAGGCATTTTAAAAGAAATAAATGAAGCATATGAAGAATTGAAGAACTACTACTAGATTATCAATATATCCTTCTTACAATATTCATAAAAAACAGCAAGATATAAAAATTAAGTAAAGAAATAAGGCATATGAAGAATAAAAAAAGTGTAATATTAGTATCGATATTGATACTTCATCTCTTTTTCATAAATCCCGTAGTATCTGCAGATGTTCCAAGATCTTTTTTTGTGGACACAGCTAATGGTCAACCTCAATCAATAATAGTAGTTGGTAAAAATGCAGCTTCGATGGATTCGATTTCTGGAAGCTTAATTATTACAAAAATTCAAGCCGAAGCATACTATGAGGATCCCGCAAAAGGTTTATTTAGGGTTAATATTTGGGATCGTGAGAAATTGATAACCTATGATGAATTACTAATGGAAGATGTCGCTAAAAAGAATAATCTTATACTTGTGGGCGGGCCCGTTGCAAATAGACTTGTAGCGAATCTAGTTAGAGAAGGTAAATCCAAAGTTGACTGGTATAATTCACAAGGGGAGACTGAATACATATCAAATGGTTTATACGAACGTGATGTGATTATTGTCGCAGGTGCAGACAGAGAAAAAACAAGGGCTGCAGTATTACAATTGATTAGTTCTTAATCGCTCTATTCGAAATCAATATCTATATATAATTGTAAGAATCTCCATAGGAAATCAAGGGGTTATAATGAAAGAAGTATTAGTGCTATATACCGGACAAAAATATAAATGCAAGCAATGCGGAGAATGCTGCAGGGTTCGTGGAGTTCCACTAACTTTATTTGATATAGAAAGAATTGAAAAAAATACCGATAAAGAGTTCGCTTTGTACGATATTTCCAGAAAGAAATTCGTAATTGAAAAAAGAATTTGGGATAATGGTTGCGTATTTTTGGATGATAAAAATTGTACAATACATGAATATAAGCCCTTGATTTGTAGACTTTTCCCATTGGGAGTTTTTTATAAACCCATATCTGAATCAGATACTCCTTATATATTAAAAAATGGAGAAAAGGCATACATATATGTCGATATCTCCTGCCCTGGAATTGGAAACGAAGGAGAACCTTTTGACATTGAAAAAATTTTAGAATTATGCCAGAAAATTAAAATTGAAATGGCTTATACATTAAACTTGTAGGTATTTATGAGAATCGTAGAAGGAAAAAAACTGGATATTATAAAAAAAACTATTGAGAGCTATGGTGGAATCTTCGAGTTGCCTGCAAACAATATATTATTGATAGTTGGCGATGAGGTATTTTTTGTTAACAAACTAATTTATGAAAAAGTATTAGATGAAAGAATAAACGAGAACTTAGTTTCTATGGGAACACAAATTGGTAAATTCCAAAAAAGCAATTTTTTATTGGGTTTAGAATGTCATTTAATAATAGCTCCTTCATCAAAAAAATCAAAATTGAATGAAAAAGGCGCTTCTTTATTCTTATATGGGCGGGATGTTTTTGTTAAGAATATGGTGAATCCACCAAAAAAAGGGTATACAATAGTTTCAAATATAAGAAATGAAGTGATTGGCATTGGTAAATTTGATGGAAAGATGTTGAATAATGTTATTGATAGGGGGTCATACCTCCGAACTCTTGAATAATGTTTAGTTTAAAACATACAATGTTAAATTTGTTACACTAAGGTCATCATATTTAAAAGGTATTTTTAATTTCTTCATTCGGTGATACTTAATGGTAGTTAATATGAAAGGCAAGCATCTTGCTTCTTTACATGACCTTACGAAAGAAGAAATATGGCAAATTTTGAAAACCGCCGAAACTTTGAAGATTAAACAGAAAACCGGGGAACGACACGAATTATTGTACGGTAAAACTTTAGCAATGATATTCCAAAAACCATCAACGAGAACAAGGGTGTCTTTTGAAGTTGGAATGAAACAATTAGGGGGGCATGCTTTGTACTTATCCTCTACAGACCTCCAACTGGGGAGGGGGGAAACAGTAGGAGATACGGGAGCAGTTCTCGCTCGTTATTGCGATGGTATAATGGCAAGGGTATTTTCCCATGACAACATTATAGAACTATGCAAACATTCAACTGTTCCAGTTATAAATGGTCTATCCGACCTTTTACATCCATGTCAATGCTTGGCTGATTTAGAAACAATTCTAGAAAAGAAACAAGAATTTAAAGGACTTAAATTAGCATTTGTCGGTGATGGAAACAACGTTTGTCATTCTCTAATGTTTGGATCTGCAAAAGTAGGGATGGATATGACTGTTGTCTGTCCAAAGGGTTACGAACCTGACAAACAAATTGAGAAAATGGCACTAGAAGACGGACTTAAACTTGAAATAACAAACGACCCTAAAGGTGTTAAAGGCGCAGATGTAATTTACACAGATGTATGGGCAAGTATGGGTAAAGACAAAGAGCATGATGACAGAGTAAAAGTATTCAAACCTTACCAGGTAAACGAAAAATTAGTTTCACAGGCTCAAGACGACTGTATAGTTATGCACTGCTTACCTGCGCACAGGGGAGAAGAAATAACTGACGAAGTAGTAGATGGCCCACATTCAGTCGTACTTGACCAAGCCGAGAACAGAAACCACGCACAAAAAGCCGTAATGGCACTTTTAATGTAATAGATTATTAATCTATTATTCTTTTTTTATATTAATTTTTTAGTTACACTTTCTATTATTCTAACTTAATAGCATTAAATACCTAGAAAAATATATAAACTCCTACAAGAAAAACTGTAAAAGGGATACTCATGAGGATTTCTAAATTATATGGGCTCGAATTGTATAATACAAAAGGCGAGTACATAGGCATAATTAATGATATTATTCTTGAAGTAAAAGAAGGAGTTGTCTTTGGACTAGCAGTTGGGCAAGAAAAAGGCATAGACAATATTGCAGTCGGATTCAAGGATGTTTCTGCTATCGGGGACATCGTTATTGTAAGGGCTAAGAAAGAAGATTCAGTAAAGCTTGGAATGTAAAAGGGTGTTCAAAATGACGGGCAAAATAGAGAAATATCTTTTAGATAAATTGCAAAAGGAAAAACTTCATTTTTCTTTAGTTGACCCAGATAGCTTCTCTATAGAAGAAGCAAAAAGCGCAGCTGCTATTTCCGAGGAGGCTGGAAGCGACGCGATATTAATAGGTGGTTCTACACATACTTTGGGCAATTATCTTGATATTTTGATAGAATCAATTAAAGCCAGTACAAAACTCCCTGTGATTATATTCCCCGGAGGTGTAGCCCAAGTATCACCCAAGGCAGATGCAATCCTTTTCATGTCTTATATGAATTCAAGAAATCCTTATTTTATTACAAAATCTCAAGCTCTCGGAAGTTTCCTAGTAAAAAAAACTGGAATCGAACCTATACCCACAGGTTACCTAGTAGTTGAACCAGGTGAAACTGTAGGGTGGATGGGAGAAGCTGATCTTATTCCTAGAAAAAAACCCCAAATAGCTGCTGCTTATTCACTAGCCGCACAGTATCTTGGGATGAGATTTGTTTATCTTGAAGCGGGATCAGGCGCTCCTGAAACAGTTACTCCTGAAATGGTGGGACTTGTAAAAAAGGTCATTGATATACCTTTAATTGTAGGGGGTGGAATAAGATCTCCAGAATCAGCAAAGAAACTTGCTATGGCGGGAGCAGACATATTCGTAACTGGAACTATTATTGAAAAAGAAAAAGAAAAACTTTTTGACATAATAAAAGCCATAAAAAGTTAAAGTGGGCGGATTATAGCCCATCTTTTGTAATATTGGCATTGAACTAAGCGACCTACCACAAACCTCAGACCAGGTTTCATCGGTTTTAGTTTGGCCTTGCACCATGTGGGAAGGTATTCCACCGTTTCCTATGCCTTCTCAGTAGTTTTGGAATTTGTTGCCAAATTCCGTCTACATCATTTTCATCAGACAAAGGCCGTTTTTTTCTGTTCCTTTACCTTGGATTTCTCCAAGCATCTTTCGATGCCACATCCTGATCAGGTGGATGGAGCTTCCTCCCCTAAGGGAAGCCAATATTCCGCCCACACAATAACTTAATAACGTTGAAGATATAAATTTATTCATGAATATTCTGATGATTGGTGAATATCCTCCAAAAATTGGAGGTATTTCTACCCACATATCTCAACTAAAAAAAGAATTAAATAAACTAGACCAAGATGTTTTTGTTTTAACTTATTCAAATTGCTTAGAAGAAAAAGTATATTCTACAAGATTACCTAAGAAGTTTAGGGGATTTTTTTTTATTATATTTGGTTTCTTCAAAGGCATCAGAATTATTAGAAAAAATAAAATTGATTTAATACATGCGCATTTTGCCACAACTCCCGGACTACTAGGCCTTTTTTTGTCTGTTGTTACAAGGAGAAAAAGAATTTTAACAGTTCATGGTAGTGATATCAATGTTTACTTAAATCGAAGGATTATGGGCCAAGTGGTAAGATTATTATTATCCAAGTATCTCGTTATTATTGCTGTATCTCCTGATTTAGCTGAAAAAATTACACATTTTTCTAAGGGAGATGTAATTTCTATTCCCAACGGAGTTGACAATTTGAGATTTTTTTCTAATGTTTCTGAAAAAAAAGGGATAGGATTTATTGGGGCTTTGGTGAATGAGAAAAATCCTAGAGAATTTGTTGAGCTAATCAGAGAACTTCGGCAAAAAAGAATTGTTGAACCAGCATATATCATTGGCGATGGGTATCTAAGAAAAGAACTAGAAGAAATTTCCAATGGACTAAATATTAATTATTTAGGGGAAATAGTAAATACAGAAAAATACTTGAATAAATTTAAAGTAGTTGTTTCAACTTCAAAAACTGAAGGATTTGGACTTTCTATTCTAGAGTCTATGGCATGTGGCGTTCCTGTAGTTTCACTTGTAAGTCCGGGCTCTGAATATCTATTAGGTGATTTGAATTTGGTAGTCCAAGATAAGAATCAATTAGCAGAATTAGTAGCAAAAATAATATTAAATCCAGAAATTAGACTTGAACTTTCCAACAAGGTACTAGAAAAATCTAAGTTATTTTCTTGGAAAAAGTGTGCTGAAGAGACCTTGGTCGTCTATAAAAAATTTATTTAAATAATGGGATGTAAGGATTTATTTTTATTAAAATAAGAAATGAAAAACCTATTCCTAGTGCATATGCCAATATATCGTGGGCAATAAGCCAACTATAATCTTTTTCAAAAAGGTATATTGTCACGACTAGTCTTAATATATTCAAAAATAATAGGCTTATAAGAAATAAAGATAGATATACTATTTTTTTAGTTAATGTTAGTGAGGAAAGTACAAATAAAGATGTGAATATGGCACCTGAAGCTAATCCAATACACCTTTTAGAGATCTCATAATTTCCAACAGCTACAAATTTCTCAGATATAATAAGTGGCTTTTGTATGTCTAAAAGTGCTATCCCTTCCTTAACAGCTTCCGCTGTGAATATCCTAATTGGGGTATAATCGCTTATAACATAAAGAAATATGGAAACTATTGTTCCCTTAATAAAAAATAATAACTTAACATAATTGCCCTCTCCATATTTCTCAATTATCTTATCTTTTATCATTTATTTTTCAATAATAGAGACAGTTTTAAGTTTTTCCTTATTAATTTTGTAGATTTCGTAACATTCAGGGATAATTTTATATATTAATTTACTTTTAATTATATAAACAACGGAGGAGTTTTATTGGGAGAGTCGCTAGTAATATCATCAGGAAAGGGTGGTGTGGGCAAAACTACTATTTCTGCTAATTTAGGCATTGCTCTTTCTGAAGTTGGACTCAATGTTCTAATTTTTGACGCAGATATAACTATGGCTAATCTTGAACTCATATTTGGGATGGAGGGATTACCAAAGACAATACAGGATATTAAATCCTCGCCTTATGCACCTTTTATTATAATTGCAATTATTGTATTACTTTTGTCAATAGTTGGGTACTCAGTTTACAAATCCATGAGATCAAAAGGGCCATCTACCGCAATACTTTCGATGCCAAAAGATGGAACTCCACCAACTAGACCGGAAACAGTCAAAAAAGAAAAAATAAAATCCAAGAAAGGATTTAAACTTTTTTCAAAGCAAAAAGAAAAAGTAGTTAAATCTGATCAAAAGGCGCCTGTATCTTTTGAAGCCCAAGTTAAACCATTAGTTAAAGAATCAAAAAAAGAGAAGAAAAGTTTTGGACTATTTTCTAAAAAGGAAAAAACACCTCCCAAAGAAAGAGTCCCAGTGCCGGTATCTCCAAATCTTGAAGTTGAAAATAAATTTAAAGAATTTGTAACACGTGATGGGGGCGAGAATATTTTAACAAAAGATCAGATTAATCAAGAAATACTTGGCAAAAGAGTTGCACCTCCTGCATTAAAACAAAAACAAAAGAATAAATTTTCACTATTTTCAAAGAAAAAAGAAGGAATACCTCAAGAAAAAAAGTCTTTTTCACTGGATCATTTATCCAATTCACGGGAAGATAAAGAAATCAAGAAGGAACAACTGAAAAAAGAACTAGAATCTGTAAATATTTTAGAGGAAGAACTACCTTTATTAAAAGATAAATTTAAGAATATTAATGGAAAGGCAGAAGCTAGATATACACCTATAGTTAATTCGATAATGAAAGAAGACACTGAAAATAGACCTCCGGAAGTAGAATTTAGGGCCCCTGAAGAGATAAGAAAAGAGCTCGAAGAAATGAAATTGACCTTACAAGATAAAGATAAAATAGAATCCCTTGATTCGTTTGAAATAGAATCTTTGAGGTCTGAGATTTCTAAGACACTAGAGGAGATAGAAAAAAGACAAGAAAATATATCTAGAGATGAAGAGCAAATTAATATTCAACACAATATTGAACAAGAATCTTCTCGTATAGATCTCATGGACAGAAAAGAACTTGATGAATTCCAGATTAAAATTTTAAATGAACTTGATGATCTTGAAATTAAGAAAAATATTGATTTTGAAGAAGAACAGTTGAAAGAAATAAAAGGAAGAGTAGTCCCCAAGAATGTTGATTTGGATCTTCCCCCCTCCGTAGAAAGAGCATACAAAGAGTTTAGACAAAAGAAGAATAAGGGGGAACCAGAGAATCCATTTAAAGAAGAGGGCAATGGATCAAGTAAAAAGGGCAGTTCTTGGACAAATAACTTTAAACATAACAATACTTCGCCAGAAATACCTTCTTCAATTAAGGAATTACTAGAAAAAAGATCTTCTAGTTCAAACGACGCCTATACTTCAATACCAGATCCAAAAGAACTCATTAAAGGGAAGAAAGAAAATAATACTCGCTTCTTTTCCAACAATCCAACATCAGTTCCAGACCCAAAAGAAGTGATAAAAGGTAAGAAGAAAAACCAAATATGAATGTCTGGTTAATTTATACGAAAATCTTTTATAACAATTTTGATAAACTTATACGTGTTTTAATGTCTCGCTTTGTATCACAGAATATCTCAAATATTAAACCAGTAATCGAATCGATATCTGAGCTGACTGGCGAATGCTTGTTCACAATAAACAAAAATGGTATATATATTGAAGGGACGGATCCTTCTCTTATATCTAAAGTAGAATTTTTAATGCCCGCTAAATCTTTTGATAAATTTGAAATAGATGCTGAAGAATCAGTCGGGGTTAATATAGATTCTTTCGCGAAGATATGTAGAAGGGCTTATCAAAACGAATTAATGAGTATTGATATAAATTCTAAAGCGGGTAAAGTAGAGCTTATTCTAGAAAGTGATTTTAAAAGAAATTTTGAATTTACTTTACTTTCAACTACTAATTTCAGTATCCCTCAATTAAATCCTAAATATTCAACTTTTATTGAAATTGATAGTAAAATATTTAGAGACATTATCAAAGATATGGCCGTTATAGGGGGAACAATTCTTTTTTCAATCCATAAAAATAATATTTCTATTTCCTCTGAAGATTATACTTCTAAGGCATTGGCTGAAATCTCTTCAGAATCAAAATCTATAAAAAAATTTGAAGCTAAAACTATTCAACGTTCAAAATACAATCTTAACTATATCCTAAGTTTCTTAAGTGCGTTTGCCGTTTCAGATTATCTTAAAATATCTGTTGGGGGATCAAAACTTCCCTTGAAACTTGAATACCAAATAGGTGAAGAAGGCCGATTTACACTATACCTTGCTCCAATGGAGATATAGATGAATCTTTTATTTTTTCTTTCAGGGAGTAGTACCCTATTTGCCAAAGAGGAAGTCATTTCTTTGCTGAATTCTTATGGAATAAAATATCAAATAATCTTTAGTGAAGGGCAATTTCTAATAATTAAAACTAGTAGTGTTATAATTGATTTTATTTTCCGATTAGGTCTGACCCATTTTGTATTGGATATTATTTCTGATTTAGTTATCGATGACAAAATAGATAAATCTCTTTCAGAAATCCAATGGGATTCTCAACTTAACTTTGATAGAACTTTTAAAGTAAGAGTTAAGAATAAAGAGAAAAAAGAATATAATAATATTGAACTTCTCATTGCAAAGTCTATATCAAAATATTTTGAAAATAATATAAAAGCAGATTTAACAAATCCGATGGATGAAATAATCGGATTGACTTTTAAAAATAAATTATATATTGGGAAAAAAATCTTTGAAAGAAATAAGAAGGATTTCAACAAAAGAAAACCACAATTAAGGCCATTTTTTTCACCTACTTCAATAGACCCGCGTATTGCAAGAGCAATGATTAATATTTCACAAGCTCAAAAAGAGATCTTAGACCCTTTTGCAGGAACAGGAGGTATTCTAATTGAAGCAGGCCTTATAGGGCTCGATACGTATGGCCTTGATATTGAGGAAAAAAGCGCGATAGGAACAAAAACGAATCTTTTAAATTATGGGATAAAAAACTTTGACATTAGATCAGGAGACGCAAGGAAAATATCTGAGATATTTGAAAGGAACTTTGAATCTATAGTTACTGATGCGCCATACGGCCGTTCCACTAAAATAGACAAGGATAAAGAGAAGATGTACACGGATTGTTTTTTGTCGATACTAGAATCTTTCAAAAAACGATGTGTGATTGGATTAGATAGAGAATATCCATTTGATGAAATAGGATTTCGCATTGAGAGCATCTATAGCTTTAGAGTTCACAAAAGCCTTACTAGATATCTTCATGTTCTGTCAAGATGATAATCAATTCATATATTCTTGAGGACGCAGAAGTCAGTAATAGCGTGATTTTAATATTAATGATTATTTTTTATAATATTATTGTTAATCAATAATATGTTAAAGCTTTTCAAAACTGTGTATTCTGAAATTGAATAATGTAATTTAATTTAAAATATAAATATTAAAAGATGGTAATTTATTCATTCTCAGGGTCTTTGGCTGAGATCATCCTTTCTTTTATGTCCTCAGGCTCACCTATGAAGACTACTTTTCCGTCTTTCATGAAACATGCCCTATCACATACATCTACGATAAAATCTGAGTCATGAGTGACTATTAAAAACGTTTCACCTAGAACTTCCCTTGCTTTTCTAATTGATTTTGCAACTATTTTTCTTGTGAATGGATCCATGGTACCGGTGGGCTCATCAAGAATCACTATTCTTGGTTCTTTGATCAATACTTGGGCCAGTGCAATTCTGTGTTTTTCACCAACAGACAATGCATCGGGCATTTTATTTAAGATTTCATCCAATTCCTTTTGGTCTTCAAATCCCACTCCTTCTAGAACAGAAATAACCTTCATTTTTCCTAATTCTTTGGGAAGTTTAATCCCTATGGCATCAGTAAGATTTTGCAATACATTTTTGTCTGGGTATAGCGTGTACTCTTGGTGAAGAACGCCCATGTAAAGCATCGCCTTTCCTTTGCCTAGAAATCCAGGCTCTTTCATGTCTATCCATTCATCGCCAATCCTGATGTTTAGTTCACCTTCAGTAAATGGTGTAATGCCTGCAATCATTCTAGAAACTGTAGTCTTACCAGTTCCACTCTTGCCTACAAGACCAAAAATCTCTTTTTCATTAACTGCAAAAGTAACCCCATCAACAGCCTTAACAACTCCACGGGATATGGAGTAGTAATACTTTTTTACATCCCATAACTCAATTATGCCGCTGCCAATTCCTGGAAATCTTACCTTTTCTTCAGGTAATAGCTTTTCCATAAAAGCCTTAACTACTTCTTTCGAATTTCCATCTTGGATTACTTTTCCATTATCAAGCCATACCGCTTTTTGGGCCAATAATTCAATGGCTTCTGGCCAGTGAGATGTAACTATTAAGGACATTCCTTGTTTTACTGCATCTAATAATACATTATGGACTGTGTTTGCAGTCAAAGGATCCAAAGTTCCTGTTGGTTCATCTGCTAGAAGCAGCATAGGATTAATAGCAAGTTGCCTTGCAAGAACAATTCTTTGTTTCTCTCCCCCAGATAGGTCTCTTGCAATATGGGTCATCCTTTGGATCATATTCACCTTTTGTAAAAGTTCTATAATCTTAGGTATAATCATATTTTTTGGTATTTCAGACCCAGCGAAAGCATCCTGCATATTTTCCATAACTGTTTTTTCACCATAAAGTGAAAATGTACGTTGTAACATAATTGCAGTTCTTTTTCTTATAGGATTAAAAAAAGCCGTATCTTCCCAGAAATCTACTTTTTTTAGAATCATTTTTTCATTGCATTTCGTGCATGGGGTGTCTTTTTTACTTGGAAAGTCCACCTTCATACATTTGGGGCAATAAGAAACATTGTAGAAAATCTTACCTTCTGTTGGCCTGTATTCTTTAGTTCCCCTCAATATATTGATAAGAACAGATTTACCGCTGCCACTCTTTCCCAATAGTCCTAACGATTCCCCTTCTTTTACTTTGAAGGATACGTTATCAAGAATCTTCTTATTATCAAAAACAATTGATACATTTTCAACTTCCAAAAGATATTCGCTCAATTTAATCCCCATCTTTTGTTTATGTTGATGTTAAGACATCTAACTATATTTAAGTTTTTGGATTACGAATATAAATTCATAAGTATTTCCTGGTTACTAATGTATTTATATGCCTATAGCCATATTATTTTAGGGAGTTTAAATGATAAGTATAGTCTCAAAGAACAGAGAATTATTGTCTATTTTTTATACTTTTCTTAAGATATCGGGACTTACCATTGGAGGGGGATACGCAATGGTACCAGCTATTGAGAGAAACCTGATTAATAAAAAACTAATAACTGAAAAAGAGTTTTTTAATATACTTTCAATCGCACAGTCTATGCCCGGTCCAATAGCATTCAATTTATCAATACTATTGGGTAAAAAACTAAGGGGGTTTTGGGGTGCAGTATTTGCATCATTTGGGGTTATCATTCCTCCATTTTTTGGAATAATAATAGTTGCTAGTTTAATACAAGCCAATTCTGGCAGTGTTTATGTGGCCAAATTTTTGAATGGGTGTTATATAGCAACTGTTGGATTGACTTCATACGTGCTTTATAAAATAATGAAAAATATCAATTATAACAAAATTACTATCCCTCTTTTTTTATTTGGTGTATTGTTTATTATTCTAAATAAAAACTTGACATTTTTTGTATTTCTTTTTTTAGTTTTTATTAATTATTTTTATGAAAAGGGAGGGATTGATTGCTAAACATTCTATTTATTTTCTTCTACATTGGTTCAATATCTTTCGGGGGTGGGTGGGCTGTTGTTGGATTGATTAAGGATATAATGATTGGCCAAAATTATTTAAATTTTCCAGAATTTAAAGAAATTTTAACTGCGGCACAATTAACACCGGGGCCAATCGCAGTCAATATGGCAACTTATGTTGGATATAAATACTATGGTTTTATCGGAGCTATATTAACCACATTTTTTTTGCTTTTACCCCCGATAATAATCATGGCTAGTTACTTAACGTTAAAGAAATCAATAAAATTAAAAAAAGAATATTTTATTAATTCTCTAGCTCTTGGAACCGCGGTACTTGTTTTTATAACATTATATTCCTTAGGAGTTCAATTTATATTAAATCTTGATATAAAGGCGGTAATACTAGCATTAGCAATATTTATTTTACTTGTTAAAACTAGAATAGACCCAATCTTTTTTATAATTGGATCAGGATTCATAGCAATTTTAGTGTTGTGATGATTAGTAGTTAGATTTATAAATTATGAATAAATATTCATATTGAAGATATCATAAAAACGAAGTGTATTATTATGGATAATAGGAAGTTTAAGTGTTATGACTGCAACTACGAGTGGGATTTACCTCACGGGACTGGAAAAATGGGCATTAACTTGAACTGCCCTAAATGTAACAGTTCGAATGTACACAGAGTCAACGGTGGTAGGTATGGAAACAGAACTGGATTTTGTAGATCAAATAATCCAAATTTAGACAATAACAAAAATTAAATAACAATATTTTTCTTGAAACGGATAAGATATTATGAAAGTAACAATACCTACTGGTTTTATTTTGGAAATAGAAGATGAAGTATTCTCTCATCTTTTGGCAAAGTATCAACATTTTGGGAGAAATCAACTCCGTCAGACATACAACGTTGAAATTAATTGAAAATATTTTAGTTAAATAGAATATTAGGGGATATAAATGGAATCAAATCTCAAAGAGCACTTGAAAGTTCAAAAAATGAATATTGATGAAAGAATGTCAAAAATAGGAAAAAAAATTGCAGTTGGAAGTGGTAAAGGGGGAGTGGGGAAATCCGTTGTAACTTCTCTTATTGCTTCTTACCTTGCAAAACAAGGAAAAACAGTAGGTATACTAGATCTCGATATAACTGGTCCAAGTATACCCATGATGTTTGGAATAGATGAAAAACCAATTGGAGGCAGTTCTGGAATAATACCTGTTGTTTCTAAAAGTGGCATTAAGATTATGTCAATGAGTCTTTTTCTACCAAATAACGAAGACGCCGTTATTTGGAGAGGATTAAGAATAAGTGGAGCTGTATCACAATTTCTTGCAGATGTTTTATGGGAAGATATCGATTATTTGTTATTTGATTTACCCCCTGGAACTAGTGATGTTCAACTTACCTTAATGCAAAGTATTAAACTTGATGGATTTGTAGTTGTAACCTCTCCTCAAATTTTAGCTTCAACAATAGTGAAAAAAGCAGTTTCCATGGCAGAAGAGTTGAATGTTAAAGTATTGGGCGTAGTTGAAAATATGGCATATGCATCATGCCCCACATGTGGAAAAAAAATTGATCTATTCGGAAATGGGGAAAACTCTAAGATGGGAATTCCAGAAATAGGCAGTATACCAGTAGATCCCGAGATATCTAGACTATGTGATGATGGTAAAATCGAGAATTATCAAATAGATCTTGATAAAATCTATCAGATTATAGAGAATATTTAAGGCATATACACATTTTTCTAATTAGAATGCCCCTATAAAATTAAATACCGGGATATTTTTATTTATTTTTGTATTTTGTCTAATACTTATTGATTTATTCATTTTAACTTCTTTTTATTAAATATAATATTATTAATAAAATTTATAATTAAAATAAAATTAGAGTTTGTTGTTAGTTTGGCATATCAAATAAATATTCTAAATAGAAACACTTAAATATTATTTGTATGAGGTATCTCTGAAGTCCGTTTAATGGACTTTAAAAATCTTGGACATGATATCCTGTTTTTGGATATCAAAAAAAGGAGGAATACTATATGCCAAAATATAGCGATAAAATAGATTTGTATTCTGACAGGGGTAAACTCATTGAGAGTGGAGTCCCGTTGGAAGCTCTCAGTCCTCTAAAAAACGAGGCCATTCAGAGCATAGTTTCCAAAATTGTCAGGACAATTGCTGTCGATCTCAAAGGCACCCAGTCAGCACTTGCCACAGGAGCACTTGGTGGTAAAGGCCAATTTATAATGGGAAGAGAAATGAAACTCGATGTTGTTGGGAAAGCCCCAGAGATTAAGAAGAGAGTAGAAGAAATTCTTAAAGTTGATACAAAAGACGATACTTTAGTAACGCTTTTAGGAAACAATGAGCGAATGCTTGTTCAAATACCAACAAAGAGAATGTTTTGTGAATACACAGTTGGTATGACTGCAACAGCATCAGCCGTAACACAAGCAATTATAGATGTGTTCGACGTTAGCATATTTGATGCAAACGTTATAAAGGCCGCAATATGGGGATCCTACCCACAGACCCTTGATCTTAAAGGCGCAAAGATTCAGGCTATGCTTGAAGTTCCTCAGAAGAACGAAGGTCTTGGATACTCCCTAAGAAACATTATGGTTAATCACATTGTTGCTACAACAAAGAAAAATGCAATGAACTCAGCTGCACTTGCCTCAATCCTTGAGCAGACTGCAATGTTTGAAATGGGAGACGCTGTAGGTCCATTTGAGAGACTACACCTCTTAGGACTTGCATACCAAGGAATGAACGCAAACAATATTACATATGAGTTAGTTAAAGCAAATGGAAAGAAAGGAACAATAGGATCAGTTGTTGAATCCTTAGTTGGAAAAGCAATTGAAGATAAGGTTATAGCAGTAGACAAGACATTACCATCTGGATACAAGGTATACAAAGCTAAAGATATTCCATTGTGGAATGCATATGCCGCATCAGGAATGCTCGCATCAGTAATGGTAAACTGTGGTGCAATGAGAGCAGGTCAAGGAATACCTTCAACAGTCTTATACTACAACGACTTAGTTGAGCACGAAACAGGTCTACCTGGTGTAGACTTCGGAAGGGCTCAGGGTACAACTGTAGGTATGTCATTCTTCTCCCACTCTATTTATGGTGGTGGAGGACCTGGTATATTCAACGGAAACCACATCGTTACAAGACACTCAAAAGGATTCGTTATTCCATGTATCGCTGCCGCAATGGCATTAGATGCAGGAACACAGATGTTCTCACCAGAAGCGACATCCGGATTAATTAAAGAAGTTTTCTCCACAGTACCTGAGTTTGCAGAACCAATGAAGTATGTAAACCAAGCTGCTGTTAAAATCAAAGGAGGTATTTAGGAGGAGTAATATTGAAAATTAGGCCCGAGATACAGATATTTCCTTTCAAATTGATATCAAAAGAAACTGCGGACAAGATCACTGACGAGCTCACTAGGTTTGACTTTGTCACAAACGTTTCAGTCCATGGACCTTCTGTTAATTCAAATGAAAATGAGAATTATATGGTTGGATGGATATGGATTGAAATAGAGGACAACAATGAAGACGTCCAGAAGATTATAAAAGATGTTTGTGATGAATTTCTGCCTTTTGGATATAATATTGAAGTAGGCCGATTTACAAAATATAAAAAAGGAGTATCTGACTACATAAAGGGTCTAAATTAGGAGGAATAATTATGGCATATAAAGCACAATTTCACCCTGGAAAATCAGATCCATCAAAAAACAGAAAAAAATATATGGATCCTACATACAAACTCCAAAAGATAAGATCAGTATCCGATGAGGATGTTGTAAGAGTTCTTGGCCACAGACAGCCTGGAGAGGACTACAAGAGTGTTCACCCACCATTAGAAGAAATGGGAGAACCAGAATGCCCTATAAGGGAACTTGTAGAACCAACACCCGGTGCTAAGGCTGGAGACAGAATTAGATACGTTCAGTTTACTGACTCCGTTTACTTTGCCCCAATATCTCCTTATCAGAGATCTTGGATGTACTCATACAGGTACAGAGGTATGGATAGCGGAACACTTTCTGGAAGACATGTAGTAGAAGCAAGAGAAAGAGATGTTGAAGCAATTGCTAAAGAGCTTATTGAGTCCGAAACATTTGATGCTGCCAGAACAGGAATTAGAGGAAGAACAGTCCACGGACATGCTCTAAGACTTGATGAAAATGGTATCATGTTTGATGCAATGCAGAGATATGTATTTGACAAGAGCACAGGAGAAGTAAAGTACGTAAAGGATATGGTTGGAGAACCAGTACCAGCCCCAATATCTGTTGGTAAGCCACTATCTGAAGATGAACTTAAGAAAAGAACAACAATCTACAGAGCAGATGGTGTTACAATAAAGGACGATGCAGAAGTTCTTCAAATGGTACAGAATGTTCACTGGGAGAGATCCTTCGGTGGATTCGAGCCATTTAAGGAGGCCAAGTTTTAAGGAGGGGATATGAATGGTATATAAAGATGAAAAACATAACTTTATGCAGGCAATGAAAAAGAAATTCGAAGAAGCTCCTGACAAGAAAAATACAAAGTACTACGTATACGGTGGGTACAAGCAGAACAAGAGGAAAGTAGAATTTCATGATGCAGGTCTGCAGATTGCAAAAGAAAGAGGAATACCTGGGTACAATCCATCAGTAGGTATGCCACAAGGTCAGAGAGTATTAATGCCTTACCAGCTTTCACATACAGACACTATTGCTAACATGGATGACCTTCACTTCGTAAACAACGCCGCTATGCAACAGGCATGGGACGATATGAGAAGGACTATCCTCGTAGGACTTGACTCACCACACAACATTCTTGAAAAGAGACTTGGTAAAGAAGTCACACCAGAAACAATTAACCACTATCTTGAAGTAGTAAATCACGCAATGCCTGGTGCAGCCGTCATTCAGGAACACATGGTTGAAACTGACCCAAGATTAGTAAAAGACTCATACGTAAAAGTATACTCTGGAAATGATGAATTAATTGATGAAATTGATTCAAGATTCGTTATAGACATAAACAAAGAATTCCCTGCAGCCCAAGCAGCCCAACTTAAGAAGGCTATTGGAAAATCAATGTGGCAGGTAGTTAGAATTCCAACAGTAGTTGGAAGAGTTTGTGACGGAGGAACAGTTTCCAGATGGAGCGCAATGCAGATCGGTATGGCATTCATTGGTGCATACAATCTATGTGCCGGAGAAGCCGCAACTGGAGATTTCGCATACGCTGCAAAGCACGGTTCAGTCATACAGATGTCTGACATGATGCCAGCAAGAAGAGCAAGAGGTCCAAATGAGCCTGGTGGACTTATGTACGGAATTGTTTCAGACTGTGCACAGTCAATGGCCAAGTACCCAGATGACCCAGCAAGACACTCACTTGAGGCAATTGCACTTGCCGCTTTAATTTACGACCAGATATACCTTGGATCATACATGTCTGGTGGTGTCGGGTTTACACAGTATGCAACAGCCGCATACACCGATAACATCCTTGAAGACTTTGTATACTGGGGAATGGAACACGTAAAGGATAAGTTTGGCGATCTCGCAAAGCAGAAACCAAGTGTAAAACTCATAAACGACATCGGAACAGACGTTGCTATGTACTGTTTAGAGCAGTATGAACTTTACCCAGCAGTTATGGAGACACACTTCGGTGGATCACAGAGAGCTACATGTATCTCTGCAGCAGCCGGAACAAGTGTATCTATGGCAACAGGTAACGCTCAAGCTGGACTTTCAGCATGGTACCTTGCATGTAACATACACAAGGAGCAGATGGGAAGATTCGGATTCTACGGATACGACCTTCAAGATCAGATTGGTGCTTCAAACACCTTCTCATACAGATCTGATGAAGGTTTACCATTCGAGCTTAGGGGAGGTAACTACCCAAGCTACGCAATGAACGTAGGACACCAGAGTGCATACACTGGTATCGTTGCAGCAGCTCACTCCGCAAGAGGAGACGCATGGGCACTGTCACCACACATAAAGGTCGCATTCGCCGACAGGTCACTACCTTTCGACTTCGCAAACATTACAAAGGAGTTCGGAAAGGGTGCCATGAGGGAGTTCGTCCCTGCCGGAGAAAGAGACCTTATTATACCATAAATTAAAAATTTATTTTTTCTTTTCTTATTTTTAATTTAATTTCTGTGAGCTTTGGCACCGTGTACTAGTATTTGTATCAATTCTTAAGATATCTTTGATAAATGATAAGATTTTCTTCATCCAGAAAGATTTATAAGAATTAAAATGAAGATTGTTGAAATAAATAGAGGTCGTAGAGGCGAATCAATGAAAAAAGAAAAAGAGAATAAAAAAGAGTTGCATGTTTTCTCATTAGCTTCTTTCTTAAACGATTTAGGCTCTGACATGATTTATCCAATATGGCCTTTGTTTGTCACCGTTTTTCTAGGTGCCGATGTGGTGGTATTAGGGATAATAGACGGCATAGGGGACGCTTTAGTTTCATTTTCTAGTGCATTTTCTGGTTTTCTATCTGACAAGTTCAGAAAAAGAAAAATATTTGTCTGGACGGGATACGTATCTTCTGGGGTGGCTAGATTCGGCTACGCAATTTCTCCAACTTGGTTATATCTTATTCCTTTCAAAGCTTTGGATCGAGCTGGTAAGATCAGAGGTGCACCAAGAGATGCAATGATTGCCGAATTATCCTCCAAGGGTAACAGGGGCGCAAACTTTGGATTTCTCCGAGCAATGGACAACTTTGGTGCAATTGTCGGAATTACTTTATCTATAATATTATTAAAATATCTCGGATTTAGGAATTTAATTCTTATGGCTTCTATTCCCTCATTTTTTTCTGTTTTAATAATTTATCTTTTTATTAAAGAAAAAAAATTTGAAGTTCAGAAAAGAGCTTTTTCAATAAATCTCTTTGATAAAAACTTTAGGTTCTTCGTATTTGTAAATGGATTATTCGCATTAGGGGCTTTCAGCTACTCCTTCTTTCTGTTATATGTCAAAGATATTGGATTTTCAATATACACAGTCCCTGTTTTCTATTTGATTTTTACAGTCTCAAGCACGATTTTTTCATATCCATTTGGGAGAATGGCAGATAGAATTGGGAGAAAAAAAGTGTTGATGATTTCTTATCTATCTTTTGCACTTGTCTGCGGTAGTATGATCTTTACAAGAAATTTTATAGGGCTTGTGTTGATATTCTGTATTTATGGCATCTACAAATCAGCTATTGATGTATCTCAAAAAACATTAGCCTCTGAAATATGTCCTTTGGACTATAGGGCCACTTCTTTGGGATCTTTTCAACTCATTACTGGACTAATGGCTTTTCCTGCTTCTTTTATAGCAGGTATTTTGTGGAAAGTCTTGGGCATGAATTATCCTCTATATTTTTCATTAGTTTTATCCTTGATTTCTTTTCTATTAATTAATCTTGTAAAAGAACAAAAGATATGTTAATTAGAAACGTTTATAAACCACGTTTAGCCCTTCTTTTTGGTGAGCATTTAATGGAATTTTGTCCAAATTGCGGTACTCTTTTACGCGTTAATAAAAAAGAGGGTAAGTCTCTATACGCTTGTAGATGTGGTTATGAGAAAGATATAGATGAAAAAAGTAGGTTTGAGCACACTGAAAAAAATAAATCTGATGATGAAGTTGTTATCATCGAAAATAATAATATGGCAATGCCAAAAGTTAAGGAAGAATGTAAAAAATGCCACAACAGAGAAGCTTACTGGTGGATGCTCCAGACAAGAAGTGGAGATGAACCTGCAACAAAATTTTATAGATGCACAAAGTGCAGTTATACTTGGAGAGAATACGATTAAAAAATAGTATAGAGGACTTAACTTAAGAGCCTCTATCAAATTCATGTTTTAATTTTTGATTTACTCTTTTTTGGCCTTTTCTTTCTTTGGGGCACTCTTTTTTGCAGGCGCCTTCTTTGCTTTCTCAGGCTTTACTTCTTTAGCTTCTTGCTTAATTTCTTTAATAGCTTCTTCTTTCTTAGGCGCAACTTTTTTTGGAGCTACTTTCTTTTTTACTTTTTCAGGCTTTACTTTTTCTTTAACTACGCCAGTCTGTTTTTTTGTATCTGCTTTCCTCTGTTTTTTAGCTTCAATATTCTTATTGAGTAAATCTTTTAGAAGGGCTACATTATTTTCACGGACAGTACCTCTTCTAAAATCTAAAATTATGCCAAGGGAATTTGCACGATTAACATTAATATTGGCTTCCCTTAATTCTCCCAACGAGAACCCTCTGCTGTTTTTTTCTTTTGTAATATTCTTACTATGAGTCATTACCTTTGGATTCACAAAATCACCTTTACAAATTTAACTAGAAATATCTTAAAAGAGTTTCTGTGAAAGAATATGGAAAGGCTTAAATATGCATTTCATATTGATGGATTTGCATTATTATGCCCGAGTGGTGTAGCCCGGCCCATCATCCAAGACTGTCACTCTTGTGACTCGGGTTCAAATCCCGACTCGGGCGCCATAATGATCATAATTATAGGATAAAGGCACATTAGCCATTAATATGAAAATAAGGTGATAAAATTCTTGTAAGCGTCTTCAGGAAGTCACCGAAAAGCTTAAATAGCACTCCATTTTCAATTCCAAAAACTGAAATCTGCACCCTGAAGAGGCTTTTTGTAAAAAAAACTCCTTTTATACGGGCTCGTAGCTCAGTCTGGCTAGAGCACCGGCCTTTTAAGCCGGGAGTCGGGGGTTCAAATCCCCTCGAGCCCGTCACATCCAAGGAGAGGTAATAATGACGAAAAAAAAGATTAATATATTGGATAATGAATTTGTTCCTGAACATACTATTCTTACAGAAGAAGAATCCAACGAGGTTCTGCAGAGATTTAATGTAACACATGACAAACTTCCCCTAATCTTAGATACTGATCCTGTTGTGAAGATTATTGGGGCTAAATCTGGAGATGTAATAAAAATTGTGAGAGCCGATTCTCCTGCAGGAAAGAGCGTTTTCTACAGATATGTCATTGGCGAAGATATAAAGCAAGGACTAGAAGAAGATTTAGTTGATGAAATAATCGAAGAAGAACCCGGGGAGGAATAGAGGTGATATTAGTTGGATAGATGGATAGTTATTGAATCATTTTTTAATGAAAAAGGTTTCGTAAGGCAGCATCTTGATTCTTTTAACGATTTCGTTGGAAGAAGACTTCAGGAAGTTATTAATGAACAAGCTAAGATTGATACTGATATTGAAGGTTTTCATGTTAAATTTGGTAAGATAAGGGCGGGAGAGCCAGTATACAAGGAAGCAGATGGTTCAAAGAGAGATTTTTTCCCACAAGAAGCAAGGCTCAGGAGTCTTTCCTATGTTGTTCCTCTTTATCTAGAGTTTATACCTGTTATAGATGAAAAGGAAAGAGAGCCTGTAGAGGTAGAGATTGGTAAACTTCCTATAATGTTAAAGTCACAAGCTTGCAGTCTCAATGGATTAGGAAGAGACGACCTGATTTTGAAAGGAGAAGACGCTAGAGATCCAGGTGGATACTTCATAATTAATGGTGCAGAAAGAGTTGTAGTTGCTATTGAAGATTTGGCACCAAACAGGATATTAGTTGAAATTGATGAAAGATTGTCAGTTGCTATCGCAAAAGTATTTTCAACTAGAAGCGGATTTAGGGCATTAGTCACAGTAGAGAGAAAAAAAGATGGACTTCTTAGAGTTTCATTCCCCTCGCTGCCTGGAAAGATGCCATTTGTAACTTTGATGAAATCATTAGGCCTTGAGAAGGATATTGATATAGTAAATTCTGTATCTTCTGAAAAGGATATCCAGAAGGAACTTTTGGACAACCTTGAAGAATCAATGGACATAACAGACAAGGAACTTGCATTGGATTACCTTGGTAAGAGATTGGCCATGGGTCAGCAAAAAGAATACAGATTAAAACGGGCGGAGATGGCTCTTGATAAGTATCTTTTACCACATATTGGTACAGAAGAGGCAGACAGATTAAGAAAAGCCTATTACCTTGGTATAATGGCAAATAGAGTCATTGAACTTTCACTTGGTAAGAGAGAGTCAGATGACAAGGACCATTATGCTAACAAGAGATTAAAATTAGCAGGAGATCTTTTAGAAAATTTATTTAGATTATCATTCGTCCAACTTACAAGAGATATAAAATACCAACTTGAAAGAACATATGCAAGGGGAAGATTTGAAGAAGGAAACGAAGGCGACTTTGTAAAGAAGTCAGTTAGGGCAGATGTTTTGACAGAAAGAATCAGATATGCAATGGCAACTGGAACCTGGCCTGGTGGCAGAATGGGTATCAGTCAGCTTATGGACGATACTAACTTCATGTCAAGATTCTCGCATCTTAGAAGAGTTCTTTCTCCACTTTCAAGAACACAGCCTCACTTTGAAGCTAGGGATCTCCATCCAACTCACTGGGGGAGAATATGCCCAAGCGAAACACCTGAAGGGCCAAACTGCGGTCTTGTAAAAAACATGGCTTTGATGTCTTACATATCCATTGGGTCAAATGAACTCGATATCCAGAATTACCTGTTTTCTTTGGGCTTGGAGCAGATTACAGATGTGGCCGGTCTTAAAGTAATGACTTACATTTATTTAAACGGTAATCTAATTGGATTTGTAAAAGACGGAAAAACGTTTACTGAAACTGTAAGAAATGACAGGAGAAAAGGAAAGATAGACAATGAAGCTAACATTGTTTACTACCAAATGACAAATGAGATTCATATTAACTGTGACCCTGGAAGAGTCAGAAGGCCACTTATAATTGTAGAAAATGGCAAACCTCTCTTGACCGAAGAACATGTAAAAGCAATCGAAAGAAGATCAAAAAGCTGGTCAGATCTCATAGCTGAAGGAATTATTGAGTATCTAGATGCTGAAGAGGAAGAAAACACCCTTATTGCACTTACCGAAGACGATTTGACCCCCGAATACACTCACCTTGAAATATATTCTCCATCGATTCTTGGAGTATGTGCTTCAATAGTTCCATTTGCAGAACACAACGCTGCACCAAGAAACTCTTACGGAGCAGGGATGGGAAAACAGAGTCTTGGATTTTCACAATCTAATTTCAAACTTAAAGTTGAAACAAGGGGTCATTTGATGTACTATCCTCAGATGCCCATAGTTAAAACAAAAGTTATGGATGCAGTAGGATTTAACAACAGACCTGCAGGCCAAAACTTTGTAGTTGCGGTACTTTCTTATTTAGGGTACAATATAGAAGATGCACTTATTATTAACAAGAGTTCAGTAGACAGGGGTCTTGGAAGAACTACTTTCTTTAGAACATATGACTCAGATGAGAGAAGATATCCTGGTGGTCAGCAGGATAAGTTTGAGATGCCAGATGAATCCGTAAGTGGATACAGAGGGCCTGATGCCTATGAGAATCTTGATATTGATGGGTTTATAAGACCTGAGTCTAGTGTAAAGGGCGGAGACGTTTTGATTGGAAGAACAAGCCCTCCAAGATTCTTAGAAGAACTTGATGAGTTTGGGACAGCCATTGAAGGTAGAAGAGAAACTTCAATTGGAGTTAGACCTTCAGAAAAAGGAATCATAGATTTAGTGCTATTAAGTGAAACTGAAGATGGAAACAAACTTGTTAAGATAAAAGCCAGAGACGAAAGAATACCTGAGCTTGGAGACAAATTTGCATCAAGACACGGTCAGAAGGGAGTTTTGGGATTCCTATGCCCACAAAAAGATATGCCGTTTACAGAACACGGAATAACACCCGATCTTATAATTAATCCGCATGCCATACCTTCCAGAAAAACAGTAGGGCAAATACTGGAAATGATTGGGGGCAAAGCAGGCTCACTAAAAGCAAAAACAGTAGACGCTACACTTTTTGCTGGAGAAAAAGAATCAGATATAAGACAAACTCTCCAGAGTTTTGGATTCAAGAATACTGGTAGAGAGAGGCTATACAATGGAATTACTGGAGAGGTAATCGAAGCAGACATATTTGTTGGAGTTTGTTATTATCAGAAACTGCATCACATGGTGGCCGATAAGATTCATGCAAGATCCCGTGGTCCAAGGCAGATGCTCACAAGACAGCCAACTGAAGGTAAGGCCAGAGAAGGGGGTCTTAGGTTTGGTGAGATGGAGAGGGATTGTTTAGTTGGGCACGGAACAAGCTTACTATTAAAAGAAAGATTACTTGACGCTTCAGACAAAGCTGATATACTTGTATGTGGAAAATGTGGTTCGCTTGCCGTCTATGATAAACTCAGAAACAGAGAGTATTGCCCAATCTGCGAAGAAGAAACAGATATTTATCCCGTTGAAATGTCTTATGCTTTCAAACTTTTGCTAGAGGAGTTAAAATCAATGTGTTTAGATCCCAAATTAAAACTTAGGGATAGGGCGTGATCATCATGTTTAAAGTACCAAAAGTAATAGACACAATTCAATTTGGAATATTGTCCCCCGAAGATGTAAGAAAAATGTCAGTATTAAGAGTAATTACAGCCGATACTTATGATGATGATGGATACCCTATAGAAAAAGGTCTAATGGATCAGAGGCTTGGTGTAATCGATCCAGGTTTAAAATGTAAGACATGCGGTCAAAAGTTTGGGGACTGCCCTGGACACTTTGGGCACATAGAACTTGCAAGGCCTGTAATCCATGTAGGTCATGCTAAAGATGTACACAAAATTCTGAAGTCAGTGTGCAGAGACTGTGGGAAGCTAAAACTTGATGAATCACAAAGACAGCACTTCCATGAACAACTCTTGAAAGCAAGCGACAGGTTGAAAAATAAGGAAATAATTGTAAAAGAGGCAATGGACAAAGCTGCAAAAAGTGTATGCCCATGGTGCGGTAGTGACAAGAGAACTATAAAGTTTGAGAAACCATATACTTTTTATGAAGAGTGGGGCGAGGAAAGAAACAAACTAACCCCAATAGATGTAAGAGAGCGTTTAGAAAAAATACCGCTCGAAGATTATGAATTAATCGGTGTGAATAAAGACGTTTCAAAACCGGAATGGATGGTATTGACAGTATTACCAGTTCCACCAGTTACAGTAAGACCTTCTATAACTCTTGAGTCAAGTGTCAGAAGCGAAGACGATTTAACTCACAAATTGGTAGATATCATAAGAATAAATCAGAGATTGAGAGAAAATATAGACGCAGGAGCTCCACAGCTGATAGTTGAGGATTTATGGGAACTTTTGCAGTATCACGTAACAACTTACTTTAATAATAGTACTTCAGGAGTTCCTCCTGCAAGACATAGATCAGGCAGAATTCTAAAAACTATTTCACAGAGACTCTCGGGGAAGGAAGGCAGATTTAGATCAAATCTTTCTGGAAAGAGGGTTGACTTTTCTGCAAGAACAGTAGTTTCCCCCGATCCATACATCAGTATAAACGAAGTCGGGGTGCCTGACTTTGTAGCATCTGAATTAACAGTTCCTGAAAAGGTAACTGCGCACAACTTGGAAGAAATGAAGACAATTGTCAGAAATGGACCAAATACACATCCAGGTGCAAACTACGTAATAAGAAATGATGGAAGAAGAAAGAAAATTACCGATACCACAAAAGACGATGTTGCTGAAGAGCTTGATGTTGGATTTACAGTTGAGAGGCAGTTGAGAGATGGGGATATTGTGTTATTCAATAGACAACCATCACTTCACAGACTGTCAATAATGGCCCACGAAGTAAGGGTCATGCCATTCAAAACTTTTAGACTTAATCTCTGTGTATGTCCACCTTATAACGCTGACTTTGATGGAGATGAAATGAATTTACATCTTCCCCAGACAGAAGAGGCAAGAAGTGAAGCTGGAATAATTATGAAGGTCCAGGAGAACATCATCTCACCAAGGTTTGGAGAGCCTGTTATTGGAGGAATGCAAGATTATATTTCTGGTGCATATCTTATGACTAAAGATGGTTCAGAGTTTTCTACTGAAGACGTAGAACAGTACTTTTACGAATCAGGCATACTAAACAATAAAGTAGATGTCGAAGCATTCAACGAAAGACTAACACCTTGGACTGGTAAAGAGCTTTTTGAAGTATTGCTCCCAAAGGATTTGAGTGTTGAGTTCAGATCAAAAACATGCAGAAAATGTGAAAAATGTGAATTTGCTAACTGCAAATTTGATAATTATGTTATTATAAAAGAAGGAAAACTTCTAAAAGGTGTCATAGATGGAGCAGCATTTAAGGCCAGGTCAAGTTGTAAACTACTGGATAAGATTGTAAAGGATTATGGGTCTGACGAAGGAAGAGAGTTCTTGGATTCTGTCACAAAACTTATCATTTCAGTTATAATGAAAGTAGGTCTTACAACAGGTATTGATGATGTCGACATACCAGAAGAAGGTCTTGATAGAATTGATGAAATATTAGAAAACGCCCACAGTAAAGTCATGGACAATATTGATGCTTATCAAAGGGGAGAGCTTGAAAAGCAGCCAGGTCAGACAATTGAAGACACACTAGAAAACAGGATTATGGCCGAACTTGCAAAGGCAAGAGACAATGCAGGAGCAGCAGCAGAACAGTATCTTGGAATGAAAAGACATGCTGTAATAATGGCCAAGACAGGCGCAAAAGGAAATATGCTCGACTTAACTCAGATGGCTGCATGCTTGGGGCAGATGACTGTAAGAGGGAAGAGGCTCCACAGAGGGTATCAGGAAAGAAGTTTACCGCACTTTAAACGTGGAGATCGTTCAGCCAAGGCAAGAGGTTTTGTCAGTTCAAGTTACAGAAAAGGACTTTCACCAACAGAGTTTTTCTTCCATTCAATGGGTGGAAGAGAAGGGCTTGTAGATACAGCAGTTAGAACAGCTCAGTCAGGTTATATGCAGAGACGATTGATTAATGCTTTGCAAGACTTAAAAGTTGAAAAAGACAGAAGCGTTAGAGATAACAGTAATAACATCATCCAATTCGAATACGGAGAGGACGGAGTTGATCCCTCCAGAAGTTCATATGGTGAAGCCGTTGATATTGATTGGATAGTACATAAGACAATTACTTCGAGGAAGGAGTGAAGGTGGGGTAATGGCAGATTTATCATATATCGATAATCAACTTGAAGAATATAATGACAAACTGACTAAATATATTTCTGGCCAGCTTAAAGAAAAACTTTACATGGCCAATGATAAATATAACTTGTCAGAAAATGAGATAACTTCTATAATCGAAGAATCAATTAAAACATATGAAAGGTCTCTTGTTGATCCAGGCGAAGCAGTTGGAACTATAGCGGCGCAGAGTTTAGGAGAACCAGGAACACAGATGACACTAAACACCTTCCACTATGCTGGAGTAGCCGATATTAACGTTACACTAGGTCTTCCTAGAATCATTGAAATCGTCGATGCAAGAAAAGATCCAAATACACCAGTTATGAGGATTTATCTCGATGAGGAAATTAGAGAAAGCAGAGAAAAAGCTGAAGACATAGTTAAGGAAATTGAAGGTACAACGATTGAAAGTATTTCTAAAAGTATGAAAATTGATGTTATCAACATGTCAATTGTAGTTGAACTTGATACTTACAAGATGGAAAAACAAGGACTTACACTCGAAGATATAAAAGAAAAACTTTATAAATTGAAAAAAGTCGAGAGCATCGAAGACGAAGATAACTTTTTAACTTTAAAGGCTGGTGACGTTTCTCTTATGGAACTTAGAAAATTTTTTAACAGAGTGAAAGCCCACCAGCTTAAAGGAATTAAAAATGTTAAAAGGGCCCTAATCAAAAAAGAAGCAGAAGAATATGTAATATATACAGAGGGATCAAATCTCGGAGAAGCTTTTAAAATCCCTGGAGTTGATCTATCAAGATCAATATCAAACGATATAAACGAGATACAAAGGGTACTTGGAATTGAAGCTGCTAGAAGGGCAATTGTAGATGAAATTAGAAAGACCTTAGAAGAGCAGGGTCTTGAAGTAGATATAAGGCATATAATGTTACTTTCTGATTTAATGACCATGGAGGGGGAGATAAAGCAGATAGGAAGGCATGGGATTAGTGGAGAAAAGGCCAGTATACTTGCTAGGGCCTCTTTTGAAGTTACAACCAACCATCTTATGAAAGCTGCAAAGTTCGGCGAGATTGACACCTTATCAGGAGTAACGGAGAACGTTATTATAGGGCAACCGATACCCATGGGAACGGGAAATGTTAAACTTATAATGAAAAAGTAGGAGGTTATTCAATGGACGTAAATAGAGAAATAAAGAGAACAGTAGATACCGGAAAGGTAATACTTGGAACCAACAAATCCATTAATTCTCTTAAGACGGGTAATGCTAAGATGATTATCTATACTCAAAACTGTCCTAAAAGTATAAAAGAGGATATTTTATATTACTCAAAGATATCAAGCATACCAATCTTAGAATTTGGTGGTACATCGCTGGAGCTTGGTACCGTTTGTGGTAAACCATTTTTAGTTTCAGTAATAGCAGTCATGTCTCCAGGAGAGTCCAATATACTTTCTGGAGGGAAGGTTTATGGGAATTAAAATTTCAACTGATGAGATAAAGTATATTGGGCTTTTTGAAAGTATGACCGGTGCAACTGTTAAGGATTGTATTTTTGAGGACAATAAAAATAAGATTGTTTATGTTGTTAAAGAAGGCGATATGGGCCTTGCCATTGGAAAAAATGGTGCGAATGCGCAGAGAGTAAAAGAAACTCTGAATAAGCCAATAGATATAATTGAATATTCAGATGATCCTGTTAAGTTTATTAAGAATATTATCTGGCCTGTTAAAGTTAAAAATATTCATGTTTCCGAGAGAAAAGATGGCAAGAAGATAGCTGTTCTTGATATTAATAAGAAAGATAAAGGTCTTGTAATAGGAAAAGAAGGAAAAAATATAGATCGAATCAAAAACCTATTAAAGAGACATCATAATCTTGACGATATAATGATCATGTAGAGGTTGTAAATATGAGTAAACCACATGGCAGAAACGCTGCGAGAAAAATCGAGGGAATAAGAAAAAGATTTAGATGGAAAGATAAAGGTTACAAGGTTCAAGCGCTAGACCTTAAAGTTAAATCAGATCCTTTAGAGGGTAGTCCTCAGGCTAGAGGGATTGTACTTGAGAAAGTACCTATTGAGGCAAAACAGCCCAACTCTGCTCTTAGAAAATGCATTAGAGTTCAGCTTATTAAAAACGGTAGGCAGATAACTGCATTTTGCCCGGGAGACGGCGCTATAAACTTCATTGACGAACACGATGAGGTCGTAATTGAAGGAATTGGCGGCAGGCAGGGCGGATCAATGGGAGATATCCCTGGAGTCAGATTTAAAGTAATTAAAGTAAACAGAGTTTCATTAAATGAGATGGTTAAAGGAAGGAAAGAGAAACCGGTAAGGTAGATATTATGGATATTAAAGATAGATTTTACATTCCCGATAACCTCAAAGTCTTTGGCAAATGGGATACAGATATCGCCGTTGAAGATTTGGGAATAAAGAGTTATGTTAATCTTACCCCCACTGTAGTTCTTCATACCGCAGGAAGGCACCAAAAGAGAAGATTCTGGAAAAATAAAATGAATATTATCGAAAGACTCTCAAACAAAATGATGAGATCAGGGTCTGCTGGGAAAAAGACGGGTGGAAGATTCTTGAGAAGACATGGTGGCTACACAGGTAAGAAACAGGCCACTTATAAAACATTAAAACTTGCTTTTGAAGATATTAATAAAAAAACAAAACAGAATCCTTTGGAAGTACTAGTTAAAGCATTGGAATATGCGGGGCCAAGAGAGGAAGTAACAACACTTTCCTACGGAGGAATTAAGTACCACCTTTCAGTAGATACAGGGTCTCAAAGAAGACTTGATATGGCACTTAAGAATATTGCACTCGGTGCAAGCCTTAAAACTTTTAAAACAAAGAAAAAGTTCCATGAAACATTGGCTGAAGAGATTATTCTTGCTTCAAAAGGAGAAATGGCAAGCTTTTCTGTTAACAAGAAGGAAGAAATAGAGAGGATAGCAAAATCGGCCAGATAATTCGATTGTGGTGATTCATTATGGGCAGAAAAGAAGAGATGGCGAAGAGAGTTAAAGAATTAATGAAAGATCCAAAGTACATAAGGAATACTGGGATAGCCGCACACATTGATCACGGTAAAACTACATTGAGTGATAACCTTCTATCTGGCGCAGGCCTTATGTCAGAGGATCTCGCAGGAAAACAGCTTGTCTTGGATTTTGATGAACAGGAGCAGGCAAGGGGAATTACAATTAACGCATCTAACATATCAATGGTACACAGAAACAAAGGTCAAGATTACTTAGTTAATTTGATTGATACACCTGGACACGTTGACTTTGGAGGAGACGTTACCAGGGCAATGAGGGCAATAGATGGATGTATTATAGTTGTCTGTGCTGTAGAAGGTAAGATGCCTCAGACTGAAACTGTGGTAAGGCAAGCCCTAAAGGAAAGGGTAAAACCAACACTTTTCATTAATAAAGTTGACAGATTGATAAGGGAACTTCAGCTTTCACCTGAAGAGTTACAGAACAGGTTCGTTAAAATTATCAATGAGGTAAACAAATTAATTAAAAATGCAGCCCCTCCAGAATTTAAGGATAGCTGGCAGGTTAGCGTTACTGAAGGCAGCGTAGCATTTGGTTCAGCTTACTATAACTGGGCTATAAACGTCCCTTACATGAAAAAGACTGGAATATCTTTTAAGGATATTATTGAACACTGTATGAACGATACTCAAAAGGAACTTTCTAAAAAATCTCCTTTACATGAAATCCTTCTTGATATGATGGTTACACATCTTCCAAATCCCTTAGTTGCACAGAAGTATAGGATCCCTCAGATCTGGAAGGGAGACCTTGAAAGTGCTGTGGGTAAGGATATGTTGGAGTGCAATCCAAACGGACATCTTGGAATGGTTGTTACAAAGATTGTGCAAGATCCGCACGCTGGGGAAATCAGTGTAGGTAGATTATTTTCAGGAACCTTAAAAACTGGTCAAGAGGTATGGATAGTAGCAACAAAAAACAAGAGGAGAGTTCAGCAAGTCGGAATTTTCATGGGGGCAGACAGGGAGAACTTAGAGGTAGTTCCATGCGGTAACATAGTTGCAGTTACAGGCCTAAAAGAAGCAATAGCCGGTGAAACAATTTGTACTGGTGATGAACCAATCACACCCTTTGAGGCGATAAAGCACTACTCAGAACCTGTAGTCACAGTTGCAGTAGAGCCAAAAAATACCAAAGATTTAGCAAAACTAGTTGAAGTTTTGAGACAAGTTTCAAAGGAAGACCCAACACTAGTAGCCAAAATCAATGAAGATAGCGGAGAATATTTATTATCTGGTATGGGAGAACTTCACTTAGAGGTAGTCGGTTACAGAATTACTCATGACAGAGGGATTGATATAAAATTATCCCAACCAATTGTTATCTACAGAGAATCAATTGATGGTAAATCTGAAGCTGTAGAAGGTAAATCTCCAAACAAACATAACAGATTCTATATGCAGGTAGAGCCTTTAGAGGATAATGTTTACAATGCAGTAAAAGAGGGAATAATACCCGAAGGCAGAATTAAAGGCAAAGATCTAGGTCCACAACTAAGAGAACTTGGAATGGATAGTGACGAAGTAAAAGGTATTGCAGATGTTTACAACGGGAACGTATTCTTCAACATGACAAAAGGAATAGTGTACATTAACGAAGTAATAGAACTTGTCATACAATCAATTCATGAAGCTATTGACGGAGGCCCATATTCAAGAGAGCCCGTAATGAAACTCAAGATAAAGCTTGTAGATTGTAAGCTTCACGAGGATTCCATTCACAGAGGTCCAGCGCAAGTTATACCTGCTGTAAGGGAAGGACTATTTGCAGCAATGCTATATGCAAGACCTGTGATATACGAGCCTATCCAGAAAGTTACTATTACGTCACCTCAAGACTACATGGGAGCTGTAACAAGAGAAGTGCAGTCTAGAAGAGGGCAGATATTGGATATTTCTCAGGAAGGAGATATGACAACAGTTGTCTCTATCACACCAGTTTCTGAAATGTTCGGATTTGCTGGTGACATAAGAGGCGCAACTGAAGGTAGGGCACTATGGTCAACTGAATATGCAGGTTACCAGAAGCTTCCAACAGAACTTCAGATGCAGACCGTTGAGGCAATCAGAAAGAGGAAAGGACTTAAACCACAGCCTCCAAAACCTGAAGATTACCTAAACATGTAAAATGGAAAAAGCTTAAAAATGGATTTAATTTAGAGGATTATACCAGATATAATAAAAATATAGTAAAAAAAGGAGGAAATAATTATGGCAACTCAAAAACCACATTTAAATGTAGCCTTTATCGGCCATGTCGATCACGGAAAATCTACGTCCGTAGGTCAATTACTAGTTATGCACGGTGATATCAGAGCAGATCTCATTAAAAAGTTCGAGGAAATGGGAGAAAAAGGTACGACGTTTAAGTTTGCTTGGGTAATGGATAATCTAAAGGAAGAGAGAGAAAGAGGAGTTACAATAGATCTTTCTCACAAAAAGTTTGAAACTGATTCAAAATACATTACAATCGTGGACTGTCCAGGTCACAGAGATTTCGTTAAAAACATGATTACTGGAGCTTCACAAGCAGATGCCGCAGTTCTAGTAGTTGCAGTAAATGATGGTATCATGCCACAGACACAGGAGCACGTTTTCTTGTCTAGAACACTTGGTATCCAACAAATAGCTGTATTGGTAAACAAGATGGACACAGTAAACTACTCACAGGAGAAGTTTAACGCCATTAAGGCAGAAGTAGAGAAGTTAATTAAGACAGTTGGATTCAAAGTTGAAGAAACAAAGTTTATCCCTGGTTCAGCATTTAACGGAGACAACATAGTAGGTAAATCTGACAAGACACCATGGTACACAGGACCGTCATTATTAGAAGCCGTAGACTCTTTCAAAGAACCAGATAAACCAACAGACAAGCCACTTAGACTTCCAATTCAGGATGTTTACACAATCACTGGCGTAGGAACAGTACCTGTTGGAAGAGTAGAAACTGGAATAATGAAGAAGGGAGATACAGTATTATTCGAGCCAGCTACAACAGTATTTGGAAAGCCAATTTCTGGTGAAGTAAAGACAATCGAAATGCACCACGAAACACTAGATCAGGCACTACCAGGAGACAACGTTGGATTCAACGTTAGAGGTGTTGGAAAGAACGATATTAAGAGGGGAGATGTTCTAGGACATCCAAACAACCCACCAAGAGTAGTAACATTGAACGACTCTTTCAAAGCACAGATAGTAGTTCTAAGACACCCAACAGCCATAACCGCTGGATACACACCAGTATTTCACTGCCACACAGCACAGGTAGCATGCACATTTGAGAAACTACTTGCAGAGCTTGATCCCAAGACCGGTAACGTAAAGACTGAAAATCCTGACTTCCTAAAGAGCGGTAGCGCTGCCATTGTCCAGATAAAGCCAACAAAACCCATGGTTATTGAGGAAATAAAAGTAATACCTCAGTTGGGTAGGTTTGCCGTAAGGGATATGGGAGCAACAGTTGCCGCTGGAATGGTCCAGTCTATAACTAAGGCATAAAATTTTAATTTATTTTATTTTTATTTGAATGAGGCGATATAGGTGCAAAAAGCTAGAATAAGATTGACTGCAATGGAAACAGGAAAACTTGACGAAGTTTGTTCGCAGGTTAAGAAGATAGCGGAGCGTACAGGTGTAGACATAGCCGGGCCAATACCATTACCAACAAAGAAATTAAAAGTACCAGTAAGAAAATCCACTTCTGGTGACGGTAAGGCTACATGGGAACGATGGGAAATGAGGATACACAAAAGACTCATCGAAATCGACGCTGATGAAAGGACCATGAGACAGATAATGAGAGTCAAAGTTCCTGAAAGAGTTAACATAGAAATTGAATTATTGTCCTAATCTATTATTGTATTTAAAAAATACAATATCTCTTCTTTGATAGAATTTGTATAAAAAATAAAATATAAAATTAATTCCTATACTTTACTGTGCAGAATTCCCAAGATTTTAATCTTGTGCTTCCTGTTACAACTATATTGCCTTTTGAGTCAAACGCAATGCCATTTGCCATATCGTCTTCTCCAATTGCTTGTCTCTGTTCCCAGAGCTGTTTCCCGTTTTTGTCGTATACTATAGTAAGATAATCAAAGTAAAGGGCGTTTCCTTTATAGGATGTCCCTGTAACCGCAATATTATCTTTTTTGTCAATTGCAACTGCAAATGCTTTATCATCTTTTCCAGCATTGTAAGTTCTGCGCCATAATAATTTTCCATCTTTGTTGTATTTCAATGTCTTGAAATCAAAATCGTTTCCATTGTGGAAATAGCCTGAGATAATTATGTTATTTTCAAAATCAGTAGCAATTCCCATTCCATGCGCCTGGCTATCGTCAAATTGTACTCTCCAGAGAGGGCTACCGTCCTTGTCATATTTTAAGAGCAAGAATGAATTTGTAGTATCTGCCCTGCTTCTGCCCATTGTCATTCCCCCAATTATAATATTATCCAAGGAATCGATGGCAACATCATAAGCATAGTCATCGTGAGCATCTTCAAATAAGACTTTCCAAAGCATCCTGCCATTCTTATCATATTTAACTGTATATATGTCGTACTGATTAGTAATAAAGGAGTGTCCAGTAACTATTACGTTGCCTTTGGAATCTGTAGCAACGCCTTCGCCACTATCGTTACCTCCCATATTGAACTTTTCAGCCCAGAGTTTTTTTCCTTCAGAGTTATATTTTACCGTGTAGTATCTACCACTTGATATCCCAGTAACAATAACGTTGTTTTGCCTGTCAACTGTGACATCATTTGCCTGTTGTGTCCCATCTTCCTGCTCGACGTTTTGCCAGAGCACGTTTCCGTTTCTATCGTATTTGATAGTAACATAGTCCCAGCTCTTAACGTAAGTAGATCCAGTAACAATAATATTGTCCTGAAAATCACAGACTACGCTGTTTGCAAAATCATTTTTTCCCCCATCGTAGCTCTTTTCCCACATTAAGCTGTAAGCAAGGGTTGCCATAGGCAGAGAAAAAACCAACATCGAAAGCACTAAAATTACATATTTATTTTTCATAGTATCACCTATATGCACATATAATTTGTATTAAGAATATATAAGGTTATACGATATTTTGAATATAATCAAAATTTTATATCATAAAATTTAAATATTGAATATCATTTTTCTATCTATGGGTGATAAAAATGATTGACTTAATAGCTATAGCTGCATTAGGACTTATAGGAATAATAGGTTTTGTTGCACTGGTATTTCTAGATGCAATATTCTTGTGGTTGGGAACTAAGTTTGCAGGTATTGATAAAGCCTCATTCGGTAAGGCAATAATAGGCGTATTTATCATGATAGTACTAAGTGCCATCTTGGGGTCACTTCTTGGTCCACTCGGAATTCTTGGAATAATCTTAAGTTTCATAGTGACATTATGGGCAGTGAAGTCACTATATGGGACTTCTTGGGGCAAGGCATTTTTATTTAGCACTAATCTTGGCATTCGTAGCTTTCATAGTGCTTTCAGTGGTTTTGTTAGCATTATTGGGGATTGGTCTCTCAAATCTAGGCATTTTTTAATTTATTTATTTTTTATAGGGATTAGATGATAATAAGAAACTGTACGGTAGAAGATGTTGACAGAGTCAGAAGATTTGTTGATGCATGCAAACCTTTGGAGTTGCATACATCCTTTACATACTGGACAATATTCAATTATTTTTCTAATCTATGTTTTTTAATGATAGAAGATGAAAAATTAATTGGATTTATCTCTGGGATCAGAAGCTCTTTAGACAAAGATGCTGTGTATCTATGGCAGATTGGTGTGTCAAAAGAATACCGTGGCAAAAAATATGCTTCTCGATTGATTGACCATTTAATTAAAGGCGCTATTTTTTTAGATTGTAATAGAATCCAAGTCTCAATTTCGCCTGAGAACGAATCAAGTTACAATACTTTTCTTAAATATACAAAAGAGCATTCCTATAATTTTACAAAAATTGGCGAAGTAAAATATCACGACACTTTGACCGGTAAGAATGAATATGAAATTATCTACCAGATTGAAATTTGACGGCCCACAAATTTTATAAACTAACTAACATGATTTAAATTTAAGCCGAGGTCGCATAGCTAGGATTAGTGCGCCGGACTTGAGATCCGGTTTCCCCTAGGGAAGCGGGAGTTCAAATCTCCCCCTCGGCGCTTTTCGCTTTTTGATTAGAGCTATCTTACTCTATTCTTAGTTCCAATGTTTTGCTAATCTTATTCATAGAAACTCATAAATAATTAAGTAGTAATAATAGTATAATGATAATAAATAAAGATAATCTAGTTTTTCGAAGGGCAACCCTAGGGGATATCTCTGAACTTATAAAATTTAAAATATTACTTTTAGATGAACTTAATGAAGACGATAAGAGTAATCTAGAAAAACTAAAACTAGAATTAAAAAAATTCTTTACAGAATATATTGGCTCAGATGATTTTATTTCATGGCTTGTTGAATACGAGGGAGAGATTATTGCAACAAGCGGTTTAATACTTTGGAGAGTTCCTCCAAGATATGATTGTCTTCACGGAAGATATGGGTATATCTGCAATATGTATACAGTGCCAAAAGCTAGAAGAAATGGGATCAGTACCGAATTAATAAAAAAAATCATTGAGGAAGCAAAAATATTAGACATAGACATCTTGAATCTCCATGCAACAAAAGATGGAATCCAAATGTATCAGAGATTTGGATTTACTGATCCAATTGACCCAGAAATAGAATTAAATCTTGATAATTATTGATTTAAGATTTTTAATCAGAATCTAGATTCTCTAGGAAATAAATCCCATTTTCTACACTTTTAATGTGATTGTTTTCACAAATATTGGTAAATGCAAGCGCTTCTTCTATAGAGAATTCATCATTTAGAAAATTATAGACATTGGATTTCCATGCAGCAAAGGCGCCCCTATTTACATATTCTCCTTCTTTTATCCCTAATATTTCTTTGCCTTGTTTTACCAGGCTTTTTATTTTTTCTTTACGTGACATATCCCTCTTATACTAAATATAGATTCAACTATTTTACTTTTTCTATTTTAGTCTAAAGGCGCTAATAATCAATTGATATAAAGATTAGGTGCTTTTAGCCCACATCAGAAAGATTTATATTAGGGATATATATCCTTAATATACCGAAAGGCGTGGATTATGGCGAAAATAATTCCAATAAGTGTCTGCTTATTAGTAATATTGTCATTTTTAGGAACGACGTCAGTTCTAAGTGACGACTGTGTTTCTATAATACTTGAAAAGGACACTTTAAAAGTCGGAGATAGTTTTTTTGTTTATCCTTTAACTGCAACAATTAATCAAAATCTTTCTACGGGTAGCGTTGAGTTAGTTGCAGTCAACTGCAAATATTGCATATATCAAGCAAAAAGTTCTGGAACTGTAGTATTCCAAAATTGTGGAAGTATGGAGACTGTTAGAATCTTCCCGAAAGAATCGCCATTCGATGCTCTAATGAACATGATTGGCCGTGGAAAAAATTAGAAATAATCCTTTTCTTATAATATATTTCTGAACATAATTATGATGGCCATGCCTATTATCAATGCTATTAAGACATTATTCGTCTTCTTTGCAACAATACCTGTTATAAGAGCACTTATAGCGCCTGGGATTCCTTCAGAGATAATACTTGGGACAATAAAAGAAAGAAGAAGTGTCCCAGGCAAAGCCTTTATCAAATTTTCAACAAATTTGTGCTTAGAGAGCACATTTCCTATCAATAGTCCACCGAATCTCAAAGAGTAGGTGATAATACCAGCGAGAATTATTACAATTATGGCTAGCATGTCAAAATCATTCATGCTTATCTCCTCTGAGATGTTTTTCAATCGAATATGCTAAAGCGCCCGTCAACCCTCCTATGACGATATACCACTTTCCAGGTATGAATAAAAAGGAGAGGTATGCAAATATCGCTGCAACTATCCACGGAAGCAAGCTATCTTTTCCATCATAGAAACTTGCCACCAAAGCGGTAAATATTATTATAATCACAAAATCAAGTGCAACTGAATAAGGGTCTGATATCATAAAGCCGAATGTGTGGCCTGCCAAAGTGCTGATTACCCAGAAGATAACTAGGCATATCCCTCCCCCAAAAAGAAAGTAAGGGCTTATCTTTTCTTTTTTTAATCTCGAAAGTGTAACTGCCCAGTTTTCATCTGCCACAAGGTGCATCAAGGCAGCCTTTTCAAACAGAGAACTTCCTTTGAAAAGCGGGGTAAGGGAAGCCCCAATAAGGAGATATCTCAAATTGATGGCAAAAACTGCAAAAAGCATCTCCGTTACAGGAAGTGGAGTTTTCCAAAGCTCTACCATAAGAAATTGAGCGGAGCCTGCAAATGTTACAATATCCATAAGTAATAGCTCAAAAAATGTAACTCCTTTCGAATAAGCAAGAACTCCAAGAACTAGCCCATAGGCAGCCACAGATATTGCAACAGGTACGGTGGATGAAAAGCCTTTGATAAAATTTGATTTCATTTATTTCGCCTTTAATAATTTCTAGATAATCAACAATTTGTTAACCTTTTTGATGATAATCTTTTTATAAACATTGCTAATTTTTGTTAATGAAAATTTTAAGAGCCCTATTTATCATAATCTCGCCATTATTTGGTAAAATAGTAGATATATGCTCTCTTTCGAATGTATGTATCTTTCTAGAAGTAAGAGAAAGATCAAAATAAGATGAATGTTTGAAAAGCACCTTTTGCTAATCTTCTAACTAGATTATTTGGATTCAACAAGCTCTGCAAATTTTGAGGCAAAAGATCTAATCTGATTCAAGCCTTTTGGATCATCTTTCCACTTCTCATCAATTTTTATTGGCTTATTATCTTTCGCTTGAGCCTTAGCTGCCTGTTCTATAATCTTTCTTTCTATAAAACCGATTTTTGGATTGGATAGATCAAAATCAGACAGGATAGACTTTCCCGGAAATGCATCAAATAATTCTGCTTCAATTCCTAGTTTTTCCATTTTGTCTTCAACATACATCTTCTTTGCTTTCTCAGCGTCTTCCATAGCCAATCCACAACAGGCATAAAGGCCCATAATTTTATTATTAAATTGCATTTTATTTTTCTTGAGAAAATTATCAGTTTCTTTTGTCCATTTGCCAATCTTTATTCCAGAGCCGACTAGGACGCCATCAAAATTTTTTATATCTGGAACATTCTTGGATAATTCAAGATTCACTAAACTTACACTTAATCCTTCTTTTTCTAAGGCCTTTCCGATTTCTTGTGATACTTCCTCTGTGCAACCATACCTACTACCATATGCGATTAAAACACATTTTGTCATCTAATCAGAAATGTATTGCACCTTTATATATAAAATATTTTCTGATTGTATCTCTGTATTTGTTTAAAAATTATCAATAGCTATTCATTTTGATTTGACGGATTCTGCAAACTTCAGTGCAAATAATTTTATCTGATTCCAATCCCTGAAGTCGTTCTTTCCTTTCTTTTCTATTTTTATCCCCTTCTCTTTCTCCAAACCCTTTGCCGCTATGGACATGATTTTCCTATCCATAAAGCCTGCTTTGGATTTTCTTGAAAGATCAAAGACTCCGCCAAAGACATCATAAAAATCAGGGGTTAGTCCAAGTTTTTGAATTTTTTCTTCTACATACATCTCTTTTGACTTTTCAGGGTCATTTGCTACAAATCCAGCACAGGCGAACATTCCAAAGATCGTATCTTTAAATCTATCTTTATTTATATCTATAAAGAGATCGGCCTCATTTGTCCATTTCCCGACTTTTATACCTGAACCAACTATAACCCCGTCAAAATTTTCGATAGAGGGGATTTCACTTTCCTTCAGGCCACCTAAATTAATAATCTTTGTAGTTATTCCTGCTGTCTCTAAGGTCTTACCTATTTCTATAGCTACTTCTTCAGTGCAACCATAACGACTACCATACGCGATCAAAACATTCTTTGGCATGTAATCCCTAAATATACTGACCACGATTGATATAAAATATTTTGTATTGCTGTTTAATAGAATCAATATTTATTTTTTAGTAAATTTCAAATGTAGCTATTAATTAAAATAATTATTTGATTATATGCAAATTTTTTCTTTTTTCCATATATTTATATATCTGTACTAGTAAAATATTACCGTAGTAAATAGGTTTAAGACTTGATGAAAAATGCGCAATAATATCCCAATTAACCCCGAAATTCCTAAGGAGATAATGGACAAATGGCAGAGAATAGTAAATATTATGGCAAAGATTGTTGGGGTTCCAGCTGGACTGATAATGAAGGTTGATCCACCACAAATTGAAGTTTTTATATCTAGTCAAACTGAAAAAAATCCTTACCATAAAGGCGAAAAGGCTAATCTAAATACAGGCCTTTACTGCGAAACTGTTATGCAAAAACGTGAGTCTCTGTTGGTCTCTGATGCTACTAAAGATCCTAATTGGGATCACAATCCAGATATCCCTCTCGGAATGATATACTACCTTGGATTTCCTATTCAGTGGCCTAGTGGCGAAATCTTTGGAACTATTTGTGTTCTTGATTACAAAGATAACCCAAAAGCTATTGCTTACAAGGATTTGATAAAGGAGTTTAAAACAGTCATAGAAACAGACCTCGATCATATCTTGAAAAAACATGAACTTGAGCAAGAAAAAGAAAGATTAAAAGAAAGCGAAAGAAAATATTCATTGTTATTTAATAGAATGCTTAGTGGGTTCGCCTTACATGAGATTATCTTGGATAAAGATGAAATACCTTGTGATTTCAGATTTCTTGATATAAATCCCGAGTTTGAGACAATACTAGGGGTAAAAAGAAAAGAAATCATTGGTAAGACTGTATTAGAAGTTTTTCCCAAAACCGAAAAGTATTGGATTGAAACTTATGGCAAGGTGGCCTTAGAAGACATTCCAGTTAGATTTAGCCAATATTCTTCAGAATTTGATAAATATTTCGATGTATCTGCATTTAGTCCTGAAAAAGGAAAGTTTGCCACTTTGTTTATGGATATAACAGAAAAGAAAAAAACAGAAGATGCACTTAAGCAAAGTGAAAAAAAATATCGAGAATTAGTAGAAAACGCAAATAGTATTATTTTAAAATACGACAAATATGGGAACATACTCTCAATGAATGAGTTTGGATTGAAGTTCTTTGGCTACAAAGAAGAAGAGCTTCTTGGAAAGAATTTTATTGGTTTAATAACTCCTGTGATTGAATCAACAGGGAGACATCTCGATGATTTGCTTTTAGAAGTATTCTCTAATGTTAAAAAATATCCTCAGAATATTAATGAGCATATTAAGAAAAATGGAGAACGTGTATGGGTGTTATGGACCAATAGGCCAATAAAAGACGAAAATGATAACTTAATTGGATTGTTTTCAGTTGGCACTGATATTACCGACAGGAAAAAAGCTGAAGATGATATCAAGAGATTAAATGAGACTTTGAGTATTCTAAACAAGATTTTAAGGCACGACATAGCCAATAATTTGACAGTCACATCTATGGCCTTACAACTAATGGAAACAAAAGATGAAGTTCTGAAGGATAAAGCAGAAAGGTCGATTGCAAAGAGTGTGGATCTCATAGAAAGAATAAGGGGACTAGAGTTCGCTGCTTCTAATGAAAAAACAACTGGAAATTTTGATGTAAAGAAAGTTATCGAAGGGATAATCAAAACTTACCCTGAAACAATTTTTAATATCAAAGGAAGCGGAACAGTGATAGCAGATGAAGCTCTTGAGCCGGTATTTGACAACATCATACGAAACGCTATAGTCCACGGAAAAACGGACAGAATAGACATCAGTACCACATGCACCGACGAAATATGTGAGGTAAGGATCACCGATTACGGTAAAGGGATCCCTGATGAGATAAAAGGCAGGATATTTGAGGAAGGATTTAGCTATGGCGATTCGAGAAGTACAGGCTTAGGACTTTACATCGTCAAAAATATCCTAGAAAAATATGGCGGAGAGATTATAGTAGAGGATAATAAGCCTAGTGGGGCCATCTTTATCTTGAGATTAAAGAAAGCATAATTGTCTTACTTAAGAGGGGGCTAGAATGGAGAATTGTAATAAAAACGAAATTGATTCGCAAATACTTGATTTATTCTTTGAAAAATCTCCATTTGCAATCCAATCCTTAGATGAATCCGGACATATTGTTAATGTCAGTAGTGCATGGCTTGATATTTTAGGATATTCAAAAGAATATGTCATTGGAAAATCATTTGGCGATTTTCTCTCTGATAATTATAAAGATCATTTTAAAGAATGTTTTCCTAATTTTAAAGAAATGGGCCAAATAAGTGATGTAGAATTTGAAATGATTAAAAAAGACGGCTCAAAAGTATTTGTATTATTCAATGGGAAAATTATCCACGATAGTAAAGGCAAGTTCAAGCAAACTCTCTGTTTTATGCAGGATATAATCAATCGTAAGGCAATCGAAAAGGAATTAAGTGAAAGTGAAAACAAATATAGGGAAATAATTGAGCATTCACCAGATAGCATAGTTACTGTTGATTTGAAAGGATTTGTTACTTCATCTAATTCTGCATATGAAAAATTTACCGGTTATTCTAAAGAAGAAACAATTGGTAAACATTTCACTAAGTTACCATTTTTGAAGATTAGTGATATGCCTTCTTATATAATAATATTTAGCAATCTTTTAAGAAATAAATCTGCCACAAGTTTTGAATCTTCATGGATAAAAAAAGATGGAAGTATATGTTTTGGTGAAATTCTAGTTGATTTAATAAAGAAAGAAAATAAAATTGTTGGATTTCAGGCTATAACAAGGGATATAACCGAAAGAAAAAGAACCGAAGAAAAATTAAACGGAATACATAAACTTTCTAAAGAATTGGCAGTAACAAATGATATAGATACAATCGCTGAAAAAACCGTAGAAGTAATGAAAAATACTCTTAAATTTGACACTGCATTTTTCATTTTAAGAGAAGGTAATGAGCTGAAAGCAATTGTCTCACTAGGATTGCCCGAACATGACAAAATAGTATTTGACATTAATTCAAAAAAAGGAATAGTTCCATTCGTTGCTAGGGAAGGAAAAACTTATCTTACAAATAATACAAAAAAAGATAAGCTATTTATAAATTTCTTTGGAAAAAATATCCCTAATTCCGAACTTTGTGTTCCCATTAAAATAGGTGATGAAGTCTTAGGCATATTAAACACTGAAAGTCAAAATCTTGACGAATATACCAAAGAAGATGTAGAAATGCTTGAGACATTGGCCTCTGAAGTTGCAGTTGCCGTTGCATATTCTAAATCCTTGAATAGAATTCAAGATGAACTAAATAGAAGAAAACAAATTGAGATATTCTTGAGAAGAAGTGAGGAGAAATACAAGGAACTTGTTGAGAATTCAAATAGTATTATATCAAAATTTGATAAAGATAGTAGGATTATTTCAATGAATGAATATGGATTAAATTTCTTTGGTTATACTGAAGAGGAATTAATCGGAAAAAGTTGGGATGAAACAATTCTGCCCCGAATAGACTCTGATGGTAGAAACCTTCAAAACTTAGCTTTAGATATTTTTAAAGATCCAGCAAAACACGGTATAAGTATCAACGAAAATATCAAGAAAAACGGAGAGCGGGTGTGGATTCACTGGACAAATAAGCCAATTCTAGATGAAAAAGGAAATCTAACTGCAATATTGTCTGTCGGTTCAGATTATACAATGTTTAAAAAATTAGAAGAAGATCTGAAGGGCAGTGAAGAGAAGTTCAGAATATTCTTTGAAAAGGCCAATGATGCAATCCTTATTTTCAATTGCAAAGATGAAATTATAGATTCAAATGAAACAGCAACTAGGATCTTTGGATATACAAAAGAAGAATTTTTATCATTGAAACTGCCGGATATTCAAGCACCTGAAGTAAGAGGTATTCCTGGAACTGTAATAAAATCAGAATTTGAACTTTATAAAGATAGAATATTTGAATCAATTGATATTGATAAATATGGAAATAAAATTCCAGTTGAAGTCAGCACTTCAAAAATTCGCCTTAAAGGAGAAGACCTTGCAGTTGGAGTTATAAGGGATATTAGAGAAAGGAAAGTATTTGAAGAGAAAATAAAAGATAGTGAAAACACTTTAAGTGGAATAATTACGGCGGCCCCAATTGGGATTAATCTATTCAAGGACAGAATATGGATTTGGTCAAACAAGGGCATGGAAAAAATTACAGGCTATAAAATCAATGAACTTTTGAACAAATCTCCAAGATTTCTTTATGAATCTGAGGAAGAGTACGAGAGAGCTGGAAAAATTCTTTACAAAAATCCACGAGAAAAAGACATCGCTGAACTTGAAACAAATTTTGTGACTAAATCAGGAGAAATAAAAGAAGTTTACATTATAAATAGTTCCTTAGATAGCAATGACTTTTCCAAAGGATTCATAACTTTAGTTTTAGATATGACTGATAGAAGAAAAGCTGAAAAGCAACTAGAAGAAAATCTGGAATATTTTGCTCATCTTGTCGACCAAATAAGGAATCCCTTGGCAATACTAAGTGGCTTTACGCAAGTCGAGATACAAAATGAAAAAACTAGGACTAGAATTTTGAGGCAAGTAGAAAGAATTGAAGAATTGATTAAAAAACTGGATCAAGGTTGGATGGACACCGAAGAAACTAGAAAATTCTTGGAGAAATACAAATGATACTTTGAGTACAAGAAATTGATTTTGCAAAATAAGGCTGTTATTATCAAATTAGCCGATATCAAGGATACTTTTTTTCAATAAGTAGATTGTTAAGAATAAAATTTATAATCTCAATGAATACTATATTCTCAAGTGATTAGAATGGCAGAAGATGATTCAGAAAAAAATAAAGAAAAGGGTCACTCACCAGCTAGGATTGTTATACGTGATTTGATATCATTTATAGTGTTTCTTATAATACTCGGATTTCTCAATATTTCTCTTGACTTTTTTGATAGTAACATACTCGCTGAAGTTGTAAGGCTACTTAATAACAATATATGGCTAATCTTTGTATTCTCAATTATTTTCACAATAGGTGAAGTTTTTGGGAGTTTTAGATTTCCTGGAAACTTGCCTGCGCCAATATTCAATGCGATAGGTAGTATTTTCCTTCTTAACTTTCTCTTCAAAATATTTCGTCTAGTCGGGAATCTTTCAGAGATAAATACTTTTGATAATCTCTCAAAATTATTTCCATTTCTCTACCCAATAATATTCTTGCTTGTTCTTTTGGGGGGCTATATATCGATACTTTCTGGCTCCTCCTGGGAATCCCCAAAGAAGAAAGTATCTACTCAAAGTAAAACAAAAGAAGAGAGGACATGGGATGATGTTGGAGAAGAATTTAAAGAATTGCTCTACGATGCTTTTCACTCGGCCAGGGAATCAATTAAACAAAATAAAAAATAATTATTTTATTCCAAAGCAAATCCACTGGGGATCAATTTGACTTTGTAGGTATTCTTTTCTATCTTTCATATCAATATCTACGCCAATCCAGATCCCTTCAAGATTTTTTAAAGGGCAAGAAAAGCAGAAACCAGTTTTTGGGTATTCTATACCTTTTCTATAGTTGCATCTAAAATAAGAATAATTGTCAGAAACATTGATTTCTGAAAGAAGAGAACAGTTGATTTCTTTGTAGAATCTTTTTCCGCATTCTGAAGGAATTATCTCCTGCACAGAACTCTTAAGGTAATAATCAAGTCTTGATTGGAGATATCGTTTTCTTCTACCCATGAACTGAATAATACTCTATACTATAATATTCTAGAGTAAGGAGGAAAATAATTCAATCTTCTATAACATCCAAAAATAATTCCGATTTGGATTTAATTTATAAATTGACTTTATTTTTCAAAAAAGGTATTTTATATCTATAATTTACTCTTATTTAAAGTTATAATAAAAGTAGCGCCTTTAGGATGTGTATCTTCCAACTTTATACTTCCACCATATCTCTCAATAGTTTTCTTCACGATGTAGAGCCCTAACCCTGTGCCTCTAGTTTCCCCGTAACTGAACTCTTCATCGAATATTCTATCTTTTATCTCATCAGGAATCCCTTTGCCGTAGTCACTAATTTTCATCCAGCATAAATCTTCGTCTGAATTTATTTCTATATCTATTCTATCTGTTTTACCATGGGTAATAGAATTATTGATTATATTGTCTATAACAGAAATAAAAGCTTCATCTGCCATTACATCACATTCCCCACTTATTTTGACATTGACAGAGGGATATGTTTTCTTTATGACGTTCAGAACTTGATCTATGTTAATCTTTTTTAAAGTATACTTTGTACTCATTGTAGACTCAAGAATTCTTATTTTTTCAATTAGATTGACACTCCTATTAATTGCACTGAATGCCTTATTCTTTATATTCTCCTCTTTTGTTGCCATCATTTCAATGGCAATACTTACAACTGTTAGATCGTTTGAGATATCATGCCTTAATATCTTGTTTAAGAGTTTTAGATTATCGTTTAGCTCCTCAATTATCATTTCGTTTTTCTTTCTTTCAGTAATGTCAGTTATCATTACAAACGAGCCTTTGAAATTCCCATGCCCGTCAAACATTGGCGTTGCAGACACATTGGCGTACAATCCTTCTCCATTCTTTTTTATGTATCGCCTTTCATAGACTTCTGATAATCCTTCCCTTCTTAATTTCATTTTATTTGATAGTTCAGTCAAATCTTCTTTGAAAATAAAATTCTCAAATCTTTGCCCAAGCATTTCTTCAGGGGAATATCCAAGCATTTCTGCCATTTTAGGATTGACAAAAGTAGTGACGTGATTCTCATCAATGGCCCAGATACCTTCGTTAGATGTATCAACTATTCTGCGGTATTTCTCTTCGCTTTCTTTAAGTTTCTTCTCGTATTTTTTCAAATCAGTAATATCGTCAAAAGTAATTAGCACTTCTTCAAAAGTATTTGTTTTTTCATCAATAATCGGCCGTGTGTTTATTTTTAACCAGCGCATCTTATTAGGATCGTCACCATAAATTCCTCTAATTTGGTCTTTCAGGGGCTTACCTGTACGTATTGTAATCATGGAGGGGTGGTCCTCCCCTTTAACAGGAGTTCCATCTTCTAAAACCATATTCCATATGGGGTCTGTTGAAGTTTTGTCTAACATATCCTTTTTTAATAGTCCAAAACTCTCCAAAGCATTATTATTTGCATGCACTATTTTACTATTTACCGATTGGACTATCACACCTGCTTGGACAGAATCAAATAATAGCCTAAAGTGTTTTTCACTTTCTTTTATTTGATTTTCAGCATTTTTTTGAACACTAATGTCTAACGTAGATACATATACTTTCTCATAATTTTTTTCATATCCGGGCACAACGCTCCAAGTAAGCAGAACATCAATATCTTTTCCATCAATTGTGTGATTTTTGTCCTCTTTGTAAAAGTGAGTTTTACCTTCAGCAATACAAATCATAGATTCTTTAAAAACATTAAAAGAGGAATCAGAGAAAATATTAGTCAAATTATCCAAATATTCTCTTTTATTAGTGGCACCATAGAGCTTTAAAACGGAGGGATTGAAATTTAAAATCTTGACAAGTGGAACGCACTTTTTTACAAAATCCATATTATTATCTAAATATTCCTTTATATTTTTGATGCCGGATTTTTTGAGTTTATCTATTTCTTTTTTTATAAGGGAGTAGTCTTCTTCCCATATTGCAATAGGGGAGTTTTCAAATATACCCCTGTAGTGATGTTCACTCTCCCTCAACTTATCTTCCATGTTTTTCCTTCGAGATACGTCACGGACTATGTTTATGACAACTTCTTCGCCCTTTAAATTAAAAAGACTTTGACTGATTTCAACTGAGATTTTATTTCCGTATTTATCAATGTCAAGAGCTTCAAAAGTGTTCCACTTATACTTTTCTAATTCTGATTTGATTAGGGTTCCAGGAATGCCCTTCACTTCAGGTGCTTGGAAGTCGCTAACAGACATATTTAGAATCTCTTCTTTAGTGTACCCAAAGATTTTTGAAGCTTTTTTATTGGCATCGATGAATCTATCCTCTTTATTAATAATGAAAATCGCATCTTGGGCACTATCAAAAATACTTCTAAACTTATCTTCGCTATCTTTTAAGGCTTCTTCTGCCTTTTTTCTTTCTGAAACATCATCATAAATGGCCACTATCTCGCCAAAAGGCAATTTGTAAACATAGTTCTCAACCCATTCGGATATTCTATCATCTTTGTAAAACTTTGTTGGAAGATATTCAGGTTTACCGGTGGCGTAAACTCTCTTCAAGACGTCAAATAACCCGATTTCTTTTACACTTGGAAATACTTCTGAAACACGTTTGCCTTTGATTTCTTTTATTTTTACTTTGCTTTTCTCCTCTCCTGACTTGTTAATGCCTTTGATAACAAAATCTTTTCCCTGATCTATGGCATCGTAAATAGCTACGCAGGTACTCATGTTATTGTAAAGTTCTCTGTATCGAAGTTCACTTTCCTTTATATTCTCGTCATGTTTTTTTCTTTCCGTTATATCTTCTGCAATACCTGCAAGGCGTTCTATTTTTCCTTGATCATTTTTAATCCAAAATGCTTTATCTAAAATCCATCGGATAGATCCATCTTTTCTGACAATTCTGTATTCTGTAAAGTATTCTTCTTTTCCTTCTTTGAATCTTTCAAACTCTTTGGAAACTCTTTGTCGGTCTTCTTCATGTATGTTTTTAGTCCAAATACGGGGATCTTCATAAATCTCATTTGGTTTTATTTGCCAGATATCCTCAAAAGAAGAGCTGATATACTCTACTTTTTCATAATCTTTAGTCGAAGTTAACCAGAATACTTGGGGTAAGTTATTAACTAAGGATAATAGTAATTTTTCTGATTTATCGAAGTTCTTTTTAGTACTTTCTTCTTTTTTCAAGAGTTGCACCTATGTGACTAATAATATTTTTTTCATGTCGATACTAGATGTGCGTCTAAATATATATTTATTACTGTTATCCATTTGATTTTATCAAAAAAATAGTTAAAATATTATATTCTAAAAAGGATAAAAATAAAAGCTTATATACTAGTGCCAACAATACTAATAATATAGCTAATGAAGGATGATTTTGATGAAGAAAGATGTACCCTTTGGGACAAGACCTATAATAACGAATATTGTTGCAACTGGAAGATTTCCAAACGATGTAGATATAGTAAAGGCTTACGGGATTATTGACTTTGTTCACGCTGAATATAATCCTGAAACCTACCCCGCTCTTCTCGTGAAGGTCTTAATTCACGGCGAAAGAAAGCACGTTACAATCTACAAAAACGGTAAATACATCATTACAGGGGCAAGAACTGAGAAGGAATTAAATGAAGTATATGATGAAGTTATCAGGATATTGAAGGAGAATAAGCTCCTTTAATTTATTATTCTTCTAATTCTTCATATATTCTTTTAAACTCGTCAAGTGCTGACTCCAAATCTTCTGCAATTTCTAAAGCTAAGAGCTTTGGGTCTGGAAGATTTTCTGAATCGCCTAGGCTATTGTCTTTTAGCCAGAAGATGTCTAGATTTGTTTTGTCTCTTTTCATGATCTCTTCATAGGTAAATGCTTTGAATCTTTCAGTTTCTGTTCTTTCGTGCCTATTTTCTGGATTATAACATTTTATGAAATCTTCCAGGTCTTCATATCTTAAAGTATTAGTTTTCAGGGTGAAGTGGATGTTAGTCCTTAGATCATATATCCAGAGTTTTTCTGTCCAGGATTTTTCGCTTGCCGGCCTTTTGTCAAAGAACAGTACGTTTGCCTTTACACCTTGCGCATAGAAGATCCCTGTGGGAAGCCTCAAAAGTGTGTGGACGTCACACTGTTGCAGCAATCTTTTTCTGACAGTTTCCCCAGCCCCACCTTCAAATAGCACGTTATCAGGGACGACTATTGCGGCCCTGCCATTTATTTTTAATAGAGTTTTAACATGCTGCAAGAAGTTTAGCTGTTTGTTTGAGGTAGTTGCCCAGAAGTCATTTCTTTGATAGGTCAAGGATTCTTTTTCGATCTTTCCTTCACCGTTTACTATAGTAATGCTACTCTTCTTACCAAAGGGAGGATTTGTAAGGACTATGTCAAATCTGCCTCCTGGGTCTGAGGCAAGAGCATCGTCAGTTATTATTGGGCTATCCTCTCCGCCAATTCCATGGAGGTAGAGATTCATTGTGCAAAGCCTCACAACGCTATCTACAATATCCCAGCCGTGAAATGTTCCTTCTTTCAAAAATTTTTTCTGTTCAATGTCCAGAGGGTATTTTGAGATTAAGTCATGCGAGGCTAGAAGAAATCCGCCTGTACCACATGCGGGGTCACAGATAGTTTCCCCTGGCTTTGGCCTTATGACTTCGACCATAGATTTGATTAAAGCTCTCGGGGTGAAATACTGGCCGGCACCACTTTTGGTATCCTCGGCGTTCTTTTGCAATAATCCTTCATAGATTGCACCCTTTACGTCAATGCCCATGCCCATCCAGGTTTCTTCCCCTTCTATCAGCATGACTAGCCTCTTTAGTTTTGCAGGGTCCTGGATCTTGTTCTGGGCTTTTCTGAAGATGACGCCTATCATACCCTTTTCTTTCCCTAGGGATTCTAGGATATGCCTATAATGAACTTCAAGCTCATCGCCATCTTTTTTTAGGAGGCTTTCCCAGTCTAGATTTTTTGGTATCTTTGATACTCTGTTAAATGGAGGTTTAGTTTGCTCATCGTCCATTTTGAGAAATAATAAGTAAGTTAACTGCTCGACATAATCGCCATAGCTTACACCATCGTCTCTTAGGACATTGCAGTAGTTCCATAACTTTTGGACGGCCATTGATTCGTTAGACATTATATCAGCTTCTCCTGAACTATTTTTTCTTTATTTAATCTTTGCTTTTTTATTTTTTCTAAGAGGATTTCTGCAGGCTCACCCTTTGGGTCTTGCGGGACAAGCTTTCCTTCAAAAGCCTTTTTTAGGATACTCTGGCGGAGGGTTTTGGATTCCTCTAGTTTAGAGTCAACTGTTTCTTCAATGTAGTCTGCAAGGGAAAATAGTTTTTCTATTCTTTCAACTATTATGTTTTGTTCTTCGAGGGGGGGTAGGGGAATTATCAATTTTTTTATTCTGAAAAGTGCTAACTTTGGTTGATTAGTATGAATTGTGTACCTACTTATTTGTAATTGGCAAAACTCAGAATTTAAAAAATACGCCATTAATCTGTTGTTATAAATAGAACTTACTATCCTAGCAGCATTTTCTGTTAGATTTGCATTATCCAAATCTTCAGGAATAGTTCCTACTTTTCCAATAGAGCCTGCTATTGATATATAAACATCATTTTTTGTAATTATATATCTTTTAATAAAATTATAAATTTCATTTTCCAAATATTTTAATCCTTCTCTTTTTACCCCATAATTACTGAAATCAGTAACTCTAATATAGGGGTGATTAGTCTTTGAGTCTGATATTACGTATCCTTTAGGTATTCTTTTTCCTCCGAATACCTCTCCTATATTGCCCACAGAAGACCATATCCAATCATTAGGAATCTCAATAAAACAAATTTTTCTTATATAGTCTAATTCTTCATTCTGAATTTTACCTTTTATTAGTGAATTAATTTCCGGGGAAAATTTAAGCTTATCCTTATTTTTTTCTCTCCATTTTTCAGTGAGTTTTCCTTCCATCGCATATTTCAAAATAGCTTGGCGATATACTTTAAGTTTGTATTTGACTTGTTCTAAAGACTCAATACCTTTGTCAAGATTTGTGAAAAGCTCTCCTATTTTGTTTACTATTCTTTGCTGTTCGGTTAGTGGGGGGAGAGGGACTTCTAAATTTTTTAATTTTGTTTGATTTATTGATGATTGATTAACTGCATGCTGAGCAATTGAAATAAAAACTCCTGAGTACCTATAATAATTAAATAAATAATTTAAAAAATGAGGCGAAACATAATTCTTAATAGGCTTTATCCGTAGTAAATTCATACCATGTAGGATTACTTCATTTTCAATTTCAAATATAGCTGTCTTACCTAAATGGAAATCACTATTTATATTACTAAATAATATGTCTCCTATTGACAATCTATATTTCTCAACTAGGATATTATCTATATTCTGTAAATAACCGACTCTATCCATATTAATAGTTCCATTAGATATAGTTTCTATTCGTGTTACTGGTATGCCCAATCCTTTTTTATTTTGTTTTTCTGTTATGCCATTGGAAATACTTGAAACAATCATTTCCAAATTCGTCCAAACCCAACCCTTGGGCAATTCCCCCTTCACTTGCTCACCAGTGCTTCCTGTAGCTCTTCCATGACCTTATCTATTTTTCCATTAAAGATTTTATTAGCCTTAACAAGTCCACCCTTATTGTGGAATGGAGTCTGCTCAAGATCATCTTTATTTATGCTCATTGAAGTTGCAATGTGGTCTTTTATCATCTTTAGCCATTCTAACTGCTCACTAGTAAACGTCACACCTTGCTTCTTCTTGCTTGATATCCACTCTTCAAACCTCTTATCCACCGTATACGAAAAAGGTTCAAGGACTTGAATTTCTCCAAGCTCAAATTTTAAAAGAGATACAATATCTGTAAGTAACTTATGGGGTCCAGCACCCCTAACTTTCGATTTTTCTAGCTTTTCATAAGCCGCCCACAACTTATCTGTTGTAAGGTAGTAAGGCGGCTTTTCTATCGCTTCAGCAAGCTCCTTAATAGCGTCATAAGTTAGAAACCTTGTTGGATAAGGATTACTATAAATAATCTGAAGTGCTGTCAATTCATCCTTATTTTCTTCGATGAAGTTCTTGAAGTTATTAACAATTATTCTTGCTTTTTCTGCTGCAAGATCATCAAATCCTGCAAATAAAACTTCATCCTTACTTATGTTATCAATTATCTGCTCGTTCTTCTTTTTTATCTCTATAATCTTTGACCGTAGCTTTGGATTGTCAAATGGCTTACTTGCTTTATCTAGAAGCTCTTCTGAGGCCTTGTTTAACTGCTCCTTTGTTGGCTCAGTCGTATCAAACATCTTACATGCAGTTTCAATAGTTTTGTCTGGATCAACGGCGTCAAGAAGTTCATTTACGATCTCATTCATGTTCTTTCCAGCTATCTTTTGAATCTCCTGTTTCTCCTTTTCATTCATCTCTAAGTCAATCTTTGAAAGTCTACCTGCAAGAGAGGATATCATATCTTTATTCTTTTTTCTTAAAGCCATACCCATAAGCAACTTTTCTAAAGGTACATTTCTTGCCCTCTCAAGTGGCATTGAATCAGTTTTGTCTGTTTCGCATACTCCAACAGCATCAATAATTACAAAATGAGTTTTATTTCTTGCATCAGAAGTTACCAGTTGTAAATCAGTGGGATTAATTATTCTTGTCCCCCTTCCCTTCATTTGCTCGAAGTAAACTCTAGATTTGACATCTCGCATGAATATAAGGCACTCCAATGGCTTGATATCCGTTCCAGTCGATATCATATCAACAGTAACAGCTATTCTTGGATTGTAAGAGTTTCTGAAACTTGCGATCAGGTCTTCAGGTTTCTCACCCATTGTTCTGTAAGTAATCTTTTTACAGAATTCATCTCCCTGGCCAAACTCTTCCCTGATTATATTGACAATGTCTTCTGCATGCGAATCATCTTTAGCAAAAATTAGAGTCTTAGGCACTTTTTTTCTTCCCGGAAATATGTCGGTAAACAATCTTTCCTTGAATGTTTTTACCACAGTCCTGATCTGATCAGGCGCAACAACTGATCTGTCAAGATCTCGTCCCTCATACTTTAATTCTTCGTCAAGGGACTCCCATCTAACTTGCCTTGTTACTCTGTCCCTTTTATCAATGTAAAACCCTGCCTCAACGGTGCTACCCTTTTCAGTAATGGCCGTATTAATTCTGTAGACATCATACCCAACATTAACCCCATCTGCAACTGCCCTCTCATGATTATACTCCATCACAAGATTTTGATTGAAAAATCCGAGAGTCTGCTTTGAAGGCGTAGCTGTAAGCCCAATAATAAAAGCATCAAAATATTCTAAAACTTGTCTCCATAAATTGTAAATTGACCTGTGGCACTCATCTGTTATAATAAAATCAAACGTTTCAATCGGGATGAAAGGATTGTAACAAACATCAACTGGCGCCCCATCAATATCTTGATCAAAAAGAGACTGCTCTTCAGCTTCACTTTCCATTTCGATTTCTCCCCTAAGCATCGAATACACTCTTTGGATTGTTGAAATACAAACTCTACTTGCCGGATCAATTACATTTGAAGAGAGATGCTGAACATTATATAGCTCAGTAAACTTTCTCCCATCATCTGGAGTTTTATACTTGCTGAATTCTGTCATGGCCTGTTTTCCAAGATTTGTCCTATCTACTAAGAAAAGAACTCTTTTTGCATTTGAATGTTTTATCAATCTATAAACAAAGCTAATTGCGGTAAAAGTTTTTCCAGAACCTGTTGCCATTTGGATTAAAGCTCTAGGTCTTGTATCTTTAAATGATTTTTCAAGGTTTGTCACCGCCTCAATTTGGCAATCTCTTAGCCCCTCTGTTATTAGAGGGGGCATCTCTTGCAACTTTCTTCTTAAAGTTTTTTCATCAGATAGAAAATCCTTCAAACTTTCAGGTCTGTGAAACGAGAAGATTCTTCTTGAGCGAGATTTTGGGTCTCTTAGATCAACAAATGAAGTTTCTTTTCCAGTGCTAGCATATACAAAGGGAAGTGGATTACCATAAGACGGAATGTCATCAGGCAAACCTCCAACATATCTTATTGATTGGTCTGCAACTCCTCCCAAAGGTATTCCGACTCTTTTAGCTTCAAGGACACCACAAGCTTTTCTATCAATAAAAAGAAGGTAATCGGCAATTCCTGTAAGAAGTGGGAACTCTCTTACGGCAACACCCCTTGAAGCGCCGAGATCCATCATCTTATAATCTTGAACAATCCACCCGCACTCAGAAAGCATCTTGTCAATTTCTTCTCTGGCTCTAGCTTCATTATTCATCAAAACATCCCTATACATCAATAAATTGAATATAATCTGCACTTTTACAAAGTTATAGATATGAATTCTACATTTATTCAAAATTAATAAGGGATTTCCCTATAAAAAACTTATTCTTTTCTAACTATTCCTTTTTTGAAAGTAGATAAACCCCTATACAAAGAATAAGAATTCCTGCTATCTGCATGGGTGTTACTAACTCTCCAAGAACGAGAAATCCAAGGATTGCAGCAAAAAATGGTGTTGATAATTCTAGGGCACCAGCCTGTGCAGCTTTGACTCTTTTAAGACCTTCATAGTATAGGATGTAACCGACTCCAACTATGATTCCAATTATAATCTGATTTACACTTCCAAAATGGAATTCTGATTTGGAGAGCAGATAGATTGAAAAAAATATGGCTGCAATTAGGAACCTGTAAAATGTAATTATCCCGCAGTTCATATTCTTTAGATACTTTCTTGCAACTATGCCAGTGGTGGCCCAGGATACAGTTGCACCCACTACGAATAGGTCTCCCATAGTGCCTATTCTCAGTATAAGTAGATTCTGTAAAGTTTGAGTTGTGACAAGTAGAGCCCCAAATATCATTATGAAGATTCCAGCATAATCATATTTTGAGTGCTTTTCATCCTTTAAGATAAAATAGCCTATTAGTATAATAAAGATAGGCTGGAGATGCCCTATCAAAACTGCATTTAAAACAGGGATCTTTGTGAGCGCAAAGTAAAATAATAGATCTGCAACAAGAGTCCCAACAACAGCGATATAGAATATCACAGAAAATTCTTTTTTAGAAATCTTAATATTTTTCCCATTTGTTGAAAGTGCATAGATTAAGGCCACAACAGTTACAAATATCGCCCTGAAAGCTGAAGTCTGAACAACGCTAGAATTGGCATAGGCAAGTTTTGCAAATATGGGCTCAATAGCCCACATCACACTTGCACCAACAATTGCCAAGACTCCTATTCGCTTTTTATCCATTGGAGGGGTATGCGATAAGTATCTTAAAAAAGTTCCTATGATGATTTACTTTCTACCTAATAACAGTTGTAGGATATCTTTGTAAATTGGAAATTCTTTTTTCTCTTTTTCAGAAAGGGTATACCCTGCTTCAAAGGCTTCACTAGCTTGGGATGATTTAGATTCTTCTTCCAGAGCATCTCTTTCCTGAATTTCTTTTATAGCAATATATGCTAAAGCTCCAAAAGTCCCAAGACCGGCAAGGATAATCTTATCTTCATCATCCATGCATTATATTCGAAGATTTAGAAATAAAAAGGTATTTGTTATATTTTATTTATTATTTGATTTTAACTTTGCAATATCCTCATTTTTACCTATGATGGCAAGAGAGCTATTCTCAGTTATAGTGAAGCTCCCTCCAGGGATCAGATGAAAAGGTCCTTTTGGCCCCTCTTTCATGGCTATAACCTGTATTCCATAATTATCATCTAATTTTAATTCAGCAAGTGTCTTGCCCACATACTCTTTTGGAGCTTTTAGCTCAAAGATTTTATAATCAGGTTCGACAGGAAGCCAATTAATAAGATTCGGTGTTGTGAGCGTTTCTGCAAGTTCTATCGCAACATCTTTTTCAGGATAGATTATCTTTGTGGCACCAACTAGCCCTAAAATACGGCCATGATCCTCATTTATTGCTTTTGCTATTATCTTTTCAATACCTAAATCTTTCAGATAGAGGGTAATCATAACACTTGCTTCAATATTGTCCCCCATACATACTATTGCCGCATCTACAGATTTATCCACAAACTCCGATAACACTTTCCTGTCAGTTGTATCAGCAACAATTGCTTGGGTAACTAAATCTTTAATCTGCTCAACTTTTCTTTCTGATTCGTCAATAACTAAGACTTGATTTCCTAGTTTGTGAAGGGCAGTTGCAACATTTATGCCGAAATTCCCAAGACCAATAACTACAAATTGTTTCATCAAATCACTTCTCTTATCCCACAAAGATATCTGCCTTTGGGTATTTAAAAGATATTTCCTTTTGTTTACCCAATAATGAAAATCCTATTGCCAATGGACCTATTCTCCCTATTAGCATAAGTGATATAATTACTAATTTTCCGATTGAACTAAGGTGAGGAGTGATACCCAGAGAAAGACCAACAGTGCCAAGTGCAGAGACAATTTCAAAAAGAAGTGAAATGAAAGAGAATTCTTCTGTGAAAAGCAATATCCCTAAAGCAACGACTATAAAAATCATTGAAGTTATAAAAATACCAAAAGCTTTGTCTATTTTCTCAGGGGATATAATTCTCTTGAAGATATTTACGTCTTTTTTGCCTTTTAGAAGATAATATGTGAATAGAACTAATACACCAAAGGTGCTTGACTTCATACCTCCTCCAGTTCCTCCAGAAGACGCACCTATAAACATCAAGATCATCATGATAAAAAGGCTTGGTAGGCCCATAATAGATATATCAACGCTATTAAACCCAGTCGTGCTTGAGGATGATATTGCTTGAAACAAAGACGCCATAATTGAATCGCCTTCAGAAATAAAAATAATAATGAATCCGAATAATATTAGGGTTATTGTTAGCAAGAAGCTAAATTTGGCATAGACTGAGAGCTTCTTTTGTTCCTTTTTATAAGATGCTCCGATGAATCTTAAGACATCATAGATAACAAAAAATCCGATTGCCCCAAGTATGCACAAAATGCTGATGACTACGTTCAATAAAATACTGCTTTGGTATCCTATAAATCCATCTTTGAATAGTGAGAATCCTGCGGTGCAGAAAGCAGAGACTGAGTGAAAGACTCCCAAATACAAAGCATCATTAAAACCAAAATCTTTTGTCCAATAAAGAGTGAGCACTAAAGCGCCCAAAGCTTCTATTGTGAATGTAATTACTGTTATTATTTTTACAAACCATATCATATTAACTGTCGTTGGTCTCTTAACTGATTCTCTTAGTAGTATTCTATCTGTGATGGATATTTTTCCTCCAAGTCCCAAGACCATTAATGTAACCCCTATCATATACCCAAGTGCGCCAATCTGGAATAATAGCAATATTATTCCTTGGCCAAAAAGAGAATAATATGTTCCAGTATCTTCGACTATAAGGCCAGTCGTAGTTGAAGCCGAAGTAGAAGTGAAAAGAGCGTCAATATAATTTTGAGAGATACTAGATGAGGAAGCTATAGGTAACATAAGCAATAATGACCCTATTATTGATATGGAAATATACCCTATTACCAGTAACTGAATTGGCGTTAAAACATCCCATACCTTTTCTAGAGTGATTTTCTTCATCTGGTCTATCTTTTTTATTTTCTTTTATATCTATTTCTTTTATTTTATTGAAATCCTTAAGATTAAATTTATATTAATTGAAAAAGAAATACTGTTTGGCGAGAATATGGATTTAATTTTGAGAAATGCTAGATTAAACGATAATAATTATTTAGTTGATATAGGGATTTGCAATGGCAAGTTTTCTGAGATAAAAAAGAACATTACTAAGAAAGGTGAAGAAGAAATCGATTTGAATGGAAGATTTGTTTCCCCACCTCTAGTTGAGATACATGTGCACATGGACGCAGCCCTTACTGTGGGCGAGCCTAGATATAATCTCGGGGGCTCGCTATTAGAAGGGATTGATATATGGGCGGAGAGAAAAAAGACCCTTACAAAAGAAGATGTCAAGGCTAGGGTAAGGAAAGCGTTGAAGTGGGAGCTTGCAAACGGAGTTACAAGAGTTAGGACCCATGTTGACGTTTGTGATCCCTCTCTAAATGCGCTCAATGCTATGGTAGAAATTAAAAAGGAGTTCAAGAATTATATCGATGTTCAGATAGTCGCATTTCCCCAGGAAGGAATCTTTTCATATCCCGATGGAGAAGAATTGATGAGAAAGGCAATGGAGAAAGGCGCAGATGTAGTGGGAGGAATCCCCCATTATGAGTGGACAAGAGAGGACGGTGTAAAGGACGCAATATTTGCAGTTTCATTAGGAAAAGAGCTAGGCAAAATGGTGGATCTTCATATAGATGAAACTGATGATGATCATTCAAGATTTGTTGAAGTTTTAGCAGCAGAAACAATAAAGAAGAATCACCAAGGAAAAGTCACGGCAAGTCATACTACTGCAATGCACTCTTACAATAATGCTTACGCCTTCAAGCTATTAGGATGGATTAAGAAGGCAGAGCTAAATATGGTCACAAATCCTCTTGATAATTCTGTTCTTCAGGCAAGATTTGACACATATCCAAAAAGAAGGGGCCACACTAGGGTAAAAGAGATGGACGCAATGGGGATAAATGTCTCTATAGCTGATGATTCTATCATGGATCCATGGTATCCTCTTGGGCTTGGAGACCCTTTGCAGGCGGCCTTTGTTTTTGTCCATTACGGCCAGATGTCTGGGTACAATGAAATGATGAGATTGATTGAGATGATTACAACAAATCCGGCCAAAGCGTTTGGCGCCAAGGATTATGGCATTAAGGAAGGAGCTCCTGCTGACCTAGTAGTATATGATGCACCAACAGCAATAGATGCAATAAGGCTAGTTGCTAGGAGATACTTAGTTATCAAAAATGGTAAGACCATAGCACAAACAAAACCATACGAGACTAGTGTATTCCTAAATGGAAAAGAAGAGGCAATAGACTTTATTAAATAATATTTATTATTAAATAGAATTTATAAATATTTGCTATTTCTTAATTAAACTTTAAAGTATATCCGATAAGTATTTGAGGATAAACTTATTATAATGAAGGAAGGAGGTTTTAAAATAGAAGAGAAAAATAAGAAAAAGTTGACTACAGTTGCCGGCGCACCTGTGGCTGACAATCAAAATACAATGACTGCGGGACCTAGAGGCCCTGTATTGCTACAGGATGTATGGTATCTTGAAAAATTAGCTCATTTTGATAGAGAAGTTATACCTGAGAGGAGAATGCATGCAAAAGGCTCTGGTGCATATGGAACATTTACAGTAACACATGATATTACAAAGTATACCAAGGCAAAGATTTTCTCTGAAATTGGAAAGAAAACTGAGATGTTTGTACGTTTTTCAACAGTTGCTGGTGAGCGTGGTGCTGCAGATGCAGAGCGTGATATCCGTGGCTTTGCTATGAAATTTTATACAGAAGAAGGCAACTGGGACCTTGTTGGAAACAATACTCCAGTTTTTTTCCTTCGTGACCCACTTAAATTTCCCGATTTAAATCACGCGGTAAAACGTGACCCTCGTACAAATATGAGGAGTGCAAAAAATAACTGGGACTTTTGGACATCACTTCCCGAAGCATTACATCAGGTAACTATCACTATGAGTGACAGGGGTATCCCATTATCTTTTAGACACATGCACGGTTTTGGTAGCCACACTTTTAGTATGATTAATGCCAAGAATGAACGAGTATGGGTCAAATTCCATCTTGTTTGTCAACAAGGCATCAAAACCTTGACAGATGCAGAAGCTGAAGCCGTAATAGCGAAGGATCGAGAAAGCAATCAGCGTGACCTTCTCGAAAGCATCGACCGTGGAGATTTCCCTAAATGGAAGATGTTTATACAGGTAATGACTGAAGAGCAAGCAAATAACATGCCTTACAATCCTTTCGATTTGACAAAGATCTGGTATAAGAAAGATTTCCCATTGATAGAGGTTGGGTATTTTGAACTAAATAGAAATCCAGATAATTATTTTGCAGAAGTTGAACAAGCAGCTTTTAACCCCGCCAATGTTGTCCCTGGGATAGGCTTTTCACCAGATAAAATGCTTCAGGGAAGACTGTTCTCTTATGGCGATGCACAACGTTACAGATTAGGCGTCAATCATCATCAGATACCTGTAAACGCACCAAGATGCCCTGTAAACAGTTACCATAGGGATGGGCAAATGAGGGTTAACAATAATGCAGGCAGCACTCTTGCATATGAACCTAACAGCTATGGAGAATGGCAAGAACAACCAGGTTTCAAAGAACCACCACTTTCTATAAATGGTCCAGCAGACAATTGGAACTTCCGGGAAGATGACGATGATTACTATACTCAACCAGGCAAACTTTTTAGATTGATGAATTCTGAGCAGCAAAAAGCATTATTTGAGAATACTGCTCGTGCCATGGGGGAGGCTCCAAAACATGTTAAAATCAGACACATCGGAAACTGCTTGAAAGCTGACCCTGCTTATGGCAAGGGAGTTGCGGACGCATTAGGGATATCGTTAGACGAAGTAAAATAATTCATTAATTATAAGATTTAATTTTAATTTTTTATAAATATTATATCTGACATACTGAGATTAAATCGAAACATTTAATAAAGAAAATTTAAATTATACCTTTGAATGGTAATAGATTTAAAGAAAAAATATTTTTCGATAGCTAAAGATAAAGGTTTCACCGATGTTTTAAATTACCTCTATGGCTTATATGAAAATCTGCCAATGCCATCGGCTATTATTAATCAGGATTATAAGATTTCAGAAGTTAACCACAAATTTTTACGCTTTTTTAAATATGAAAGAGACGAAGTAATTGGAAAAAGTATTCTGGAATTTATTGTATCAGAGCATAAAGAAATTTTTTGTAGTTCAATAAAACAATTAGATAATTTTGATGACATCTCCAAAATAGAATTTGAAATGCTGGATAAATTAGGAAACAATATCCTTATTTGTTTCTCTGCAACAATTGCTAATAAATTCTCAGAGAATTCTCTAGAAATCTTTTGCATTATGGAAGATATTACACTAAAAAAGTCTTGTGAAATAAATCTAGAATCAAAAAATCTAGAAATGTCATTGCTGCTAGATAACATGGAAGCACATGTGTGGTATCTAAAAGATAGCGAGACTTATGGATTTGTAAACAAAGCGCATGCCGATTTTTTGGGGTATTCCGTAGACTACTTAACAAACCGTAATCTTAATGAGTTTTTATCGAAAGATATTGCAGAAATCTGTATCAAAGGAAACGAAGAAGTATTTTCTAAAAAAGTTACTATCCATACAGAAGAACGGGCTCCCAATTCTAAAGGTGAAAATAGGCTTTTAGATATAACAAAGACGCCATTAATTGATTCGATTGGAAATGTAAAATACGTTATCTGCATTGCATCTGATGTCACGGATAAAAAAGCCGTAGAAGATAAATTGAGAGAGAGTCAGAATAGGCTAAACTCTCTTTTTGAAGGTTCAATTGATGCAATATGGGCTTCAAAAGTAGACGGAACAATAGTTGAAGCAAATCAAGCTGCTGCAGATATGTTGGGGTGCGACCTTAAAGAATTGATTGGTTCAAACATAACTAATTTTTATGTAAATCCTAAAGATAGGGTATTATTTAGGCAAGAAGTTGAGAAAAACAAATCCGTAAAGGATTATGGGATAAAACTTAAACGAAAAGATGGAAAAGAAATAGATTGTGTATTCTCTTCTTCAATATGGGCAAACTCCAATGGAGAAATATTGGGTTATATTGGAATTGTACATGATATAACACATATCATAAAAACTACCAATGAACTTGTAGATTCGAGATACCTTTTACAGAATATAATAGATTCCCTCCCAGATGCTACTTTTTCAATTGATAATGGAGGCAATGTACTCTCTTGGAATAAGAGAATTGAAGAGATGACTGGAATAAAATCAGAAGAGATTATTGGAAAAGGAAATCATGAATATTCCATACCTTTTTACAGGGAACGCAGGCCCGGATTGGTCGATCTTATACTGAACTCTGAAAAAGAGTTTGACATAAGGTATGATAACCTAAGAAGAGAGGGGGATACAATTGAAGGAGAAGCAAAAATATTCAATTCCAAAGGAGAAATACTTGATGTATGGGCAAAGGCAACTACGCTTCGTGATGCCAGTGGTAAAACTATAGGTGCAATTGAAAGTATTAGGGACATAACAGAAGCGAAATCAATAGAAAATGATTTGAAGAAAGTTTACATGGCAATTGACCAAGGCCCAGGTATAGTCGTAATCACAGATATAAAAGGGAATATCGAATATGCCAATCCCAAATTTGTTGAAGTTACTGGATATACTGCAGAAGATGTATTGGGTGAAAATCTCAGGATAATGAAATCAAATTTTCTGCCTTCGGAATTTTATACAAGTCTTTGGGATACAATCTCTTCAGGTTATACCTGGAAAGGAGAATTTCACAATAAAAAGAAAGATGGAAATTATTACTGGGAATATGCCACAATTTCTCCAGTTAGGAATGAAAAAGGAGAAATTACAAACTACATAAAAGTTTCCGAAGATATCACGATGAAAAAGAGGGTCAAAAAACAATTAGATGAAAATCTAGAATATTTTGCCCATCTTGTTGACCATATTAGAAATCCATTGGCTATATTAAGTGGATTTGCTCAAGTCGAAGTTCAAAATGAAAAAACCAAAGGCAGGATTATAAGGCAAATCGATAGAATAGAAAATATTATTACTCTTTTAGATAAAGGTTGGATGGATACAGAAGATACAAGAAGATTTCTTAAAAAATACGAATAGATAATATTTTCTAAGTCTTTCCAAGAGTGCATTCATAGATCTTTCCAGTAATAACCTCAGTCTGAATTAATAGATCAACTAGGGGAAAAATATCTTTGGGGTAAAGCTTTCTCTTTAGGAGCTGACCTTCAATAATCTTTTCTTCTATTTCTGCCACACTTATATTTGTTCTTCTTGATTGTAGCTCAATTTCTTTTTCATGCCTTTCAGTAAAAACATAAGTTGGAGATATCCCGTTAACCTTGATATTGTATTTTGCAGCCTCACTTGCGGAATACTTTATTAGAGCTTCAAGTCCTGCCTTTGCAATTCCGTAGGGGGCTTTATTATATGAAACATCTTTTGACGATGAAGAAACAAAATGCAATACATTGCCTCCCTGATCGCCATTTCTTTTCATATATTTGATTGATTCTTTTGTCAGCATGAAAGCAGTTTTAAGATTCGTATCAATCACTTTATCATATTCCTCAATTGGGAAATCTTCAATGGGATGGGAATAGAGGCTACCTCCAATGGTATTGATCATCACATCAAGTCTTCCGTATTCCTCAATGATGTAGCTAAAAAGGAATTTGAGATTGTCCTCTGAGTTCAGGTCCATGGGCATGTAGTTGAACTTCTCATCTTCCTTTATCCTTGTAAAATCCTGGAGATTCTTCCTGCCGCTTCCTATTAGAATCTTAACATTCCTATTCAAGTGCTCTAGGATGGGTTTACCAATCCCCCCGCTTGCACCTGTCAGCAAAATTACCTTTTCGGAGAGTTCCATAATTATAATTGTGGATTTACTAAATTAAATAATTATCTGATTAATTTGTATTTATATTCAACAATACCAATAACTTTATATATTATTAGATAACTATATTGATTAGCAATAGTAATTAGTACTTTGAGGAGATTATTATGGAAGATGTTAAGGTTGTTGTCTTTGGAAAGGAAAACGCTGGGAAGAGCACTCTAATCAAAGCTATAGAGCACGACGCAATAAACATTGATAAGAATAATACTACAGTTTCAATGGATTATGGAAGAGCGATTGTTGGCGGAAGAAAAATTCATTTTTACGGAACACCAGGGCAGGAAAGATTTGACTTCATGCGGGACATCTTATCAAAGGGTGCAAACATAGGCATAATGGTTTTGGATTCTACAATGAATATCTCAGAATTTGACATACACCTTTTACAGGAATTAAAACATAAAGGAATCCCATGCTTAATATTTTTGAACAAGAGCGACATTGCTGACACAGAAGCGATAAAAAGAAAATTCAATGGATTTCCAGTAATAGCTGGATCTGCAAAGATGGGAAATGGCATAGATGAATTAATCCATTCGCTTGTAGACCTTGCATAGAATCCCAATAACCTTTTAAATTTACTAAAATAATCTTTAATATATGAAAGACAGCTACCTCTTACCTCTTTTAACATTAGCTAAGAAGGGTAAGGTCAAAGGGTCTGTTTATATTTCTTCAAAGGATCTTGGAAAAGAGCTTGGTGTATCTCAACAGACTGCTTCAAGGTGGCTAAAAGAACTGGAATCTTTTGGCGCTATACAAAGAATATTTGTTAAGGGAGGGCAGACAATTACGCTTACTGAACACGGAAAAAATTACCTGAAGACTTTCTTCGTTGAAATGTGCGAACTATTCAACAAAAAAAATGATGAACTTACTATCGATGGAACAATAGTGTCTGGGATAGGCGAAGGTAAATATTATGTTTCAAGGCCTTTTTACAAAAAACAGTTTGAGGATGGCCTTGGTTTTAGCCCTTATCCGGGAACACTAAATATTAAACTCACTGATGAAACAGACATCCTGCTTAGAAAATTCCTTGATAGGTATCCGTCAGTAATATTAAAATCAGGCACCGACGAAGGAAGGTCTTTTGGAAATGTCAGATGTTACAAAGCATTGATTGATGGCAGGGTAGAAGGTGCAGTAATAATACCTTTAAGGACCCACCATCCGCAAAATGTAGTTGAAATTATAGCCCCTAAAAATCTAAAAAACTTCTTAAAGAAAAAAGACGGTGAACTTATTAGAATTACAATTGAGGTTTAGTTTATGAGGATTGTTTTAAAAATTGGCGGATCTCTTGTTTTTTCAGATAAAATTGATGTTGAACTGGTAAAGAATGTTTGCAAACAAATTGTTTCACTATCAAATACTCATGAATTCTTAATTGTTGTTGGGGGAGGAACGATTGCAAGAGAATATATCCGAGTTCTAAAAGATATCGGAAAAGATGACACGTTCCTTGATTTTGTCGGGATGGAAGTTGCTAAGTTGAATGCTTCTCTCTTCATGGGGGCTTTAGGGAAAAAAGCTCCAGTAGAAGTTTCAAATGATTTTAAGCATGCTTTGTCTACTTTGTATTTGGGCAAGATCCCTGTGCTTGGTGGAACACATCCAGGGCATACAACTGATGCCGTTTCTTCCATGCTTGCTGAATTTGTAGACGCAGATTTATTCTTGAGATTCACAAATGTAGATGGCGTTTATGATAAAGATCCCCGAAAATTCCCCGATGCAAAGAAGCTTGGGAAAATCACTCATGAGAATCTTCTTGATATAGTTGAAGGGACTAAGGCAGAGGCTGGAGTCAACGCAGTAATTGATCCATTGGCAGCAAAAATTTTGAAGAGGTCAAAGATAAAAACTATAGTCTGCGGGAAGGAAGAACTCAAGAGTATAAAAGCCATTATAGAGGGAAAGCATAAAGGGACAGAAATATTCTAATCGTCAGATGCCATGATAGGTGCAAGAGTCTCTAGGTCAGAAGCAGAAAAGCACAGAATTTCTCTTTTAGATATGGGAGTCCTCGATATTAATTTTAAAATTGCCTATGATGGTGACTATGTAATAATGCCACTCAAAGAGAAGGTTAAGGATTATGATATTGTAGATTATGATTTCATACCACTTGAGAAGAGAAAAAGCTCTTTGAGAGAAATACTATCAAAAAAAATTCCCGAATCTTATCTTTTAAAACTCCGGGCTTTTGACGCAATAGGGAATATAGCATTGGTACAGTTGAGTGATGAGCTAATCCCTTATCAAAAAATGATAGGTGAAGCGCTTTTAGAGTTAAATCCATTCATCAAAGCAGTTTTTAGAAAGGATAGCATTGAAGGGGAGTATAGGGTTCCAAAACTAGAGCTTATCGCTGGAGACCATATTACAGAAACAGTCTATCGGGAGTTTGGAGTAAGAATTTTGCTTGATGTTTCGAAGGTATATTTTTCACCGAGATTATCGGAGGAGAGGAAAAGAATAACCTCTCTTATCAATAAAGATGAAACAGTCTTGGACATGTTCTGTGGAGTTGGACCATTCTCGCTCATGATCTCTAAAAAGTCAGAGCCTAAAACAATATACTCGATTGATATAAATGAAGTGGCCATATACTACCTTAAGAAGAATATTGCCCTTAACAAGACTTATAATATTCTCCCTATACATGGCGATTCAAGAATCGAGATAAAGAATATTGAAAACCCCGATAGGATAATCATGAACCTACCTCACTCTTCATTTGAATTCCTTCCAGACGTCTTTTCAACATACAAGAGTGCAATAGTTCACTTCTATGCAGTTTCTGAGAATATTAATCTCGTCAAGAAAAGGATAACTGAAGAATCAGAAAAATATAATAAGAAGATTGAGTTTCTAGCTGAACGGACTGTAAAGAGCTATTCGCCAAACACAGATATCTATTGTATAGATTTTTCCTTTTCATAGACAATGATTTTCATTTCCTTGCCTTTTTTTAGGGCTTCAATTAAGCCTCTGTCAATGTCAAGTGATGATTTGCTTGATGTTATGGCATAGGTTCTGTCTGAGATAAACGAAGATGTTCTTATGACAAGCTCCCTTTGATCAGTTATTTTGTGATTTTTTGGTATAGTGGCTTCAAAAGCTTCTTCGATGCCATCTAACTTCATTACAAATATTAATCTTCCATTTAGTTTGTTAAGGTCGCCAATATCATGGTCTGATGATATTCCCAATATGCAATCGCCGTTGCCTTTAATCTGGTCATCTTTTGTGAATTCTAAAGTGCTTCTGTGCTCTGCGGTAATTCCCGGATGACCCTTAACTGTAAATGAAATCATAATCTAAAAAAAACCTTTAATCTTAAAAGATTTGCTTTTGAATTAGTATTGTGTCTGAATACATAGCAGAGCTAGAATCATTATCTGAAAAACTAAGTTTGAAAGAGTCCATAGAATTTGATCCATCTGTATTAATTCCTGAAGAAAGAATCAGAGTGTATTGTTACCAGAATTTATGTGGTAATTATGGAAAACATTACATGTGCCCCCCATTTATAGGTACAGTTGAAGAGATCAAGTCTAAATTATCCAATTATAACAAAGCTATCTTGATAAGATATTTTGAAGATGTAGATGTAAAAGACAAAAATAAAGTCAAAAGATCTAAAATAGACTTTCACAAGAAGATACTTGAGCTAGAAAATTTTCTATCTCAAAAAGGGATTGAGTCATGGGGCTTAGTGGGTGGTAGTTGTTCCTTTTGCATAGAGTGTAAAGCTATAACAAATAGGCCTTGCAAACACCCTCACAAGGCAAGGCCTTCCCTTGAATCGCTTGGAATTGATGTACAGAAGCTTCTTGATGATTTTGGCATTGACAATAAGTTTTACCCAGATAAGATTGTCTGGACTGGTTGCATTCTAATAAATGAAAGAGCTAAAAGATAAGTTTAAATAAGATTGTGGATTATTTATTTCCATGAAAAAAGTTTGTTTCACATGTTTGTTTTTTATTCTATTATTGATACCCAATATATTATTAGTATCTTCATTTACCAATGAGCAAAGAACTATAGTTGCAAAAAATTTTTATGACACTGGATCTAAACTAATGATTGCAGAAAAATATTTAGAAGCAAGAAATTTTTTTATTTATGCCGAAAGTGAAGCTCGAAATAGTGGAGATTATTATCTTGCATCAATATCAAATCAAAGGATAACGGAATGCAATAATATCGAAGGATTAAAAATATCAGATAAATCTCCTAGGCCTATATTATTAAACTATAATTTAAATGTTTCAAAACAGAATATAGTATATTTAGAGAATCCTTATCCTGGAAGAATTGTTATTAGGAATTACGGGTGGGAATACGATAATTATGATTGGACATGGGAATTAGAATACTCTTACGATGAATATTATCAATATTCTAATTTACCTAGAAAAGATTATTTGGGATGGAGAGAATATACCCTAGATTCAACTACAAAAAAACTTGCTGGTGGAATTTTAAATGCTTCAATTAAAAAAGGATACGATTATTATGAAAAAATAAACTTTGTTTTATCCTTTGTTCAAAGTTTACCCTATGGGCAAGATGATTTATCTTCGGGTTATGACGAATATCCACGTTATCCTATAGAAACATTATTTGAAAGAGGGGGAGATTGCGAAGACACAAGTATCTTAGCAGCCGCAATATTAAGGGATATGGGATATGATGTTTGTTTACTTATTTTTCCGGATCATGCGGCAGTTGGAGTCTTAGTTCCCTCTAGTTATTCTCCAAACTATAATTATCCTTCTAATCCCTATTTTTTTTATAATTCGGGATATTACAACGGAGATAAAAAATATTGCTATGTTGAAAGTACCGGCAACGGGTGGAGATTAGGTATGGTTCCCTCAAAATATCAAGGGATAACCCCTTTTATTTTGCTTCTATAATAAATAATTTAAACTTCTTTTCTTTTCTTAATCTGATGAAGCTTATATTCCTGGGAACATCTGCATCAAAGCCTACTTCGGATAGAAATCCTCCTTCAGTAGCTTTACAGTACAATAACGGCGAGTTCATGCTTTTTGATTGTGGCGAGGGGACACAGAGGCAGATGATAAAGAAAGTTTCACCGATGAAAATATCAAAAATTTTCATAACACATCTGCATGCTGACCACGTGATGGGGCTTGTCGGCCTAATACAATCTATGAAACTAAACGGCAGAACGCAGTTACTTGAGATATTTGTTCCAAAGGACACCATTGTATATATGAAACAATTATTCTCAATACCCTATTTTTCTGCAGATTTTGATATTCATGTCATAGAAGTCTTTGATGAAAAGATAGAGTTCGACGGGTATTGGATAAAGCCATTCCCTGTATCACACGGAGTTCCTGCAATTGGATATATTTTTGGTGTAAATGATTCAAGAGGAAAATTTAACAAAAAACTTTGTGATGAGCTCGGTATAAAGGGTGAGATGTTCTCTTTGCTTGAAAAAAATGGAAAAATTCAAGTCAACGGTAAAGAAATATCGATTGATGACGTAACAGGTAAGGATAGGAAAGGAAAAAAGATAGTCTATACTGGCGACACGGAGAAGATAGATGCATTTCCAGAGGAAGCATACCACTGCGATGTCCTGATTCATGACTCAACATTCATATCTCAAGAAGATAAGAAAGAGACTTACCATTCTACTGTTAAGGAGGCATGCGAAGTTGCACAGCTTCTTTCTGCAAAAAAGCTTGTTTTGACCCATATAAGTCAGCGATATGAAACAAAAGAAGTTGAAGAAGAATCAAAAAAATACTGTGAAAATGCAATAGTCGCAGAAGACTTCTTGGAAATAAATCTATAATTTTGCTATTTGAATTCTCTTATTAATTTTCTATAGAAAGATATTCTATTTTTTAGTTACATTTTATTTTAGTTATTGATTACTATTATTGATAACTAATATTTCCAAAAAGTTTATATATTAATGTATAATATATAGATATACAATGTATTGCAAGGAGGTAATACTATGTTAGCAATAAGAAAAATAATAACTTCACTCGTAATATTCTCTTTAATTATGCCCTGCTTTTTAGTTTCTTCAGTTTGGGCTTCTGGGGGAGCGGTAAACGACTCTGCCATATGCGATAAAGATGGCACTGTTTTGATAAATGTTTTAGCCAATGATAATACAGAACTTAAATACATAGGGCCGATTAGCCAACCAAAGCATGGTACGGCCATTATAGAAAACGGCATGATAAGGTATACACCGATCCAAATTGGTTTGGAATTGATACATTTACATACTCTGTTCCTCTTAATGATGGGAATATAGATAAATTTTGCATAGATACTGGCCACTATTATGACTTTGTTTCAGGTACTTTTACTTGGGATGATGCCAATGTTAATGCATCAGCACTATCCCTCTATGGATTAAATGGTTATTTAGTCACCATAACTTCTCAAGAAGAAAATGAGTTCATCGCTTTAATGGAAGATGTTAATGCAACAGAAAATTCTGCTTGGATGGGTGCTACTGATGATCCTGACGTAACCGGTGATGCGGATGATAATTGGTATTGGGTCACAGGTCCAGAAGCAGGCACTAAATTTTTCTATGGAAGATACCCAGATATTGGACCAGAATGTTACATCTACTGTAATTGGACTTTTGGAGAACCAAATAACGGCAGCGGAGGGGGAGAGAGTTACGGAGAATTTTATCACTCTGGATCTTGGAATGACCTCCTTATAGATTCTGAAAATATCGACGGCTATATTGTAGAGTACGGTGGAATGCAAAACGATGCATCAACTCTACCAACAGCAACTGTCACAGTAGCAGTCCTAAACAACTCAAAATTAGCCATACACGCAGAATTAAAATCAGCTTACAACAACAGATTAAAAACAGTTAATAGCTTACAGACACAGATATTAAATAAGCTTCCAGCAGATTGCAAACAGAGCGGAGTTTCAAGTGCAGGATGCAGTGTTCCTGACAATGTAAAATCAATGTGGAACGAAGCAGAACAGTATATCCAAAATGCAAAGAAAACAGGGAATGTCATTAAAGCGGTAAACGATCTTAAAAAAGCAAAAGAACTTTTGGAACAAATATTAAGTAAAATTTAATATTTAATTTTTTATAATTTTATTTAAATAAAATTTATTTATAACTTTAAAGTCTTGTTTACCTTTTAGTTTTAAAATGTAATAAAGATAAGATTTCTGAATTGTAACTTCTGCTTGAATGCATACTGGAATTCATTTTGAGAAACTAATATTTTCAATGTATTTAACCATTTCCAGCCCTGCTTTTTCTGCCTTTGACACTACATCTTTTTTATTTTTAATAGCACCTTTATCAAAAATACCCAGCACAGGTAATTTAAACATTGTATTGTAACCCAGCGCTTTTAGAGGCATTTCAAGTGCTTCAAGAGTAAAACCAAATTCTCCCATAGTTTCTTGCTCACCAATTCCAAATATAATTGCCTGTCTACCTTGATTGGCCAATCTGCTTGAATACCGCCTTGGTCTGTCATCGGTAAAGTCATAAAAGCAATATAGCCTGTCTATGAATGATTTCATCAATGCAGGGACATTATAGTTGTGAGTGGGGGTGCCAATTATCACACCCACAGACTCATAAATTAGTGGGTATATATCCACCATATCATCAAAAAAATTTGTACATATCTTATCTTTTCTACACTTTTCACATCCAGTGCATGGATGTATATCTAAGTCTCTCAAGTATAGAATTTTGAGGCCAATTTTTCTGTTCTTAGCAGATTTTATAAAACAATCTAAAAGATAGTCTGTATTTCCATTCTTTCTTGGGCTACCGTCAATGGCCAGGATCTTCTTTTTTAACAACATGATCTTTAGATAATAAGTAAAATTTAATATTTAATTTTTTATAATTTTATTTAAATAAAAATAAATAAATCTATAATCTAAAAGTCCTGTTAACTTCTTCTATCAAAACATCACAGTCGGCTTTGATCTTCTCGAGAGTCTTTATTATTCTCTTTTTTTCAAGTTCAACTGATTTCATGTTTTCATAAGGCCTTATAGCTTCTCTAAACATCACTTCATCAATTGTGACGTAAGGGCTTTCATTTAATTTAGTAGAGACATCCTCAAGCATCTTACCTAAAAATAGATTCATCTCTTCCTTGACCTTCCTTGAAATCATCTTGTCGCTATCGAGATGAGTCCTCATGATTCTGACAATGGTACCCATTGGCAAAGGAAATTTTTGACTGTCTTCACTTGTTTCATCGTTGTTAATTTCTTCTTCCATATAAACACCTATAATCAGCATAGACTATAAAACTTATAAGACTTTCCAATATATTGAAAATTGTGGAAAATAAGTTTAATATTATAAAAGTTGGGGTAACAAATTGCTATCTTTTGAAATCCAACTCGTGTAATGTTCTAATTGATACCGGTTACAAGGGCAAAACTCAACTTATTTTGGATTTTCTTGAGAATAATAAGATACTTCCCAAAAGCATCGGGCTTATTATTTTGACGCATGCACACTATGATCATATTGGAAATGCATCTGAATTAAAAAAAATTACAGGGGCCAAAATACTTCTTCATAAGGATGATCTGACTCTTTTAGATTTAGGGGTAACAGATTCATTGAGCACAAAACCTCTAAACGTTTGGGGTAAAATTCTATTAAGTAAAGTTGCATCTATTGATACGAGCTTTAATCATCCAAAGCCAGATATTATTATTGATTCTGATTTTGACCTTAGCAATTATGGTATCAACGGTAGGATTATCCACACTCCTGGCCATTCAAATGGCTCAATATCTGTTATACTGGGCTCAGGCAATGCTTTCATAGGGGACCTTGCAATGAACGGGCTTCCCCTTAGAATAGGTGCAGGGGAACCAATATTTGGGGAGGACATAAAAGAGATATATCAAAGCTGGATAAAACTTGTTGAAAATAATGCCAACACATTATACCCGGGGCATGGGGCACCATTCAATATTAAAGTAATAAAAAGAATACTCTCCAGAAAAGGGTATATTTGATTATATTCAAATAATAGATAAATTTGCAAATCCTAGAGCGTATAATAACAGGATTATTAGTGGCTGGTGAATTAGGTAAATTTTCAGCGAATGTTTTCCTAAGTATGATAAACCTCTAGAAACTATATTGCCTGAAAAATCAAGCATGCTAAATCTTCTCTTAGATTCTGGGTAGGCCAAATTACCTACAAAAATACCAATCAGGACAACACCATACCAAGGCAGTATTGGGAAGTAATCAAAAGAGAAAAAGTATTCTGGCTCAAACCCTAACCACAAGAGATAAGTTGTATCAAATCTGAAATTACCCAGGTATACTCCAATTAATATCACTATTATCCCCAATGCAAGATTTTTGTATTTGTAGTCTAGTAAGGGAAATGATATTATTATAGAAACTCCAATTAAGTGGAGTATGCCAAAGAGAATAACCCCGTTACTCAAAAAAACAAAAGTAAAGATTGTTATAATTGCACCCCAAAGAAATATTTTAATGCCCCTTTTTAGATTTCTAATGAAAATCTCTTTTCTTTGGTATTTTGATTTGAGCTTTGAATAACTAATTGTTAACGATATGCCAACGAGCAGTAAGAACAAGGAAGCAGTCGTTCTTTGGAAAAGAGTCCAAGAGAGAGAATATATTTTTATTGGAAAATCACCTAGAAAATAAAGGTCGTAACTTAAATGATATAAAACCATCATTATTATTGCTATTCCTCTCAAGACATCAATCTCCCAAAATCTCTTAGAGGAATTCTCCATGGACAAATTTCTAATTTCAGATATATAAGGATGAGTTTATTTTCTAACCTTAAAGTTTATATTGAATTATGAAGTTTAAATTTTCATGGGTAAGAGGAGAGCAAGGCTTTTTGGGATAATTATCCTAGTGGCCATACTTATTTTAGTTTCTGGATGCAGTAAACCTAGTGAACAACCACCTCCTGTTGTAAAAACTGACCTTTGTGAGAATGTTCAATGCCCTGACATCTGCAAAGGTGAAGACCTTTGGAGTCAAAAATGTGTGGATGGAGAATGTGTTGATTTTGTAAGAATCGAGCCATGCTCTGAAAAATGTGGTTGTATAACTGATCTCTGCCAAAGGATTAAATGTAATGATCAATGCAGAGGCGAAGACCTATGGACGTACAAATGCATAAATGGAATCTGCTCCCCTGAAAGTGTAAAGGAAAAATGCTCAGTTGAATGCGGATGCGCACCCAAATTTTTCTATAAACTTATCCCAGAAGCAAGATACAAAATGCCAGAAGTTGGGATAATTGCAAATGTTTATTCTATAAGGAGTGACCAAGTTATTAGGGCAGTTGTAACATGCAGAAGCTCATTATGCTCTGCACCGCCTACAGTGTATTACACGAAATTTGAAGATCAATTTGTTCGAAGCGAAGATGAGACTGTTGAGTATTTTGGCACCGCCTGGAAAAATTTTAAAGAGATGGAAGGAAACGAATTAACAGTAGATGAAGGTGGGACATATATGATAGGCGTCAGCACACAGTACTATATTGAAGTTGGATTCTTAGAGGATACTTAGCCTTAAAAAAATCTTTAAAGTTTCCTTATTTTGCTTTGTTTAAATAAGAACTTATAATCAATCCTACTACAAAAATTATTATTGAAGAAATCATGAATATTGGTACAAATCCGAATAAGCTTAGAATTTTACCATTTACGAATGTTCCAATGCCCCCGCCTATGAACATATTGAAAGATGCAAGTGACATCACAGTACCCCTCTGTTTAGGCATTAATTGTTGGGCAGTTTGAATTATTGTAGATTGGAGGAGGATAAATGCAAATCCGAATCCAATCAAAGATAGTGAGATAAGAAATGGATTGTTCCATAAAATCATACTACACCATGAAACCCCACCAAGGACTCCCGCATAAATTAGCAGATTGTTACCTAACATCTGCTTTAAAGTACCTGCCCTTCTACCACCAATAGCTGTAGCCAATCCAAATAAGGATAATATAGCGCCTACAAATAGAATATTATATCCCAATTTATCCTGGATAAATTTTCCAGAGAACATAAAACTCCCAAAAACTGAAAAGCCTAAAAAGAATAGTATGCTAACAACCTTTATTAAATTTTTATTATTAAAGGATTTTTTATATACCTCTATAAAATTAAGACTTGTAATAACTCCTGGATTTCTTTCGAGACTCTTTATCATTATTATAGCAACAATAAGTTCTGCAATTCCGTATATTAGGTATAAGAGTCTCCATGATCCATAATATGAAACTAATCCCCCTATACCTGGTGACACAGCCCCTCCAAAGAACATCATTCCAATTACAGCGCCTAATGCGTTCTGTCTTTTTGAGTCCTCAAAGCTATCCCCTACAAGAGAAACTGCAACTGGTAAAACAGCCGCGGCAAAAGCACCATTAATTCCTCTAAGTATACAAAGTGATGTCAAGTCAAACGCAATTGCACAAAGCATACTAAAAATAGCAGTACAGAAAGCTGCAAGATTAAGGATCTTTGCCTTTCCGAATCTATCTGCCAAAGGACCAAAAATCAATGTAAAAATTCCAAATGGGATCATATATGATGAAACAGATAGTGCCGCCGAGGGAATTGAGAGATTTAGGTCTTTTGCTATGCTAACGAGCAATGGAGCGGCAGCGTAATTGTCTCCTTGCACTAAAAAAGCAATACTGCCTAAGAGTATGAGTAGTTTTTTTGGATTTTTTGAAAGCATCTATTTTTATCCTTTGTCTACAATTTATAAATATTCTCTAATGCATGTCCTGCTAGAAATATTTAGAACAAATCGAACAGTCTTCTTTTCTCTTAAAATTAATAGTTTCAAATTCCATGCATTTTAAGTCCACAATCAGTAGTTTTCCCGATAGAGTTTCTCCAATTCCAGTAAGTACTTTAATCACTTCCATGGCCTCAAGTGATCCTAAAATTCCACAAGTTGGCCCAACTATCGGGAACATTCCTTTTTTATTTGGCATATTTGGAAACAGGCATTTTATACATGGAGTTTTGCCAGGGATAATCGTTGTGATCTGTCCATAATATGATTCTACAGCTGCATGAACTAGTGGAATTTTTTGCCTTAATGAAAATTCATTTAAGAGGTACCTTGTGTGAAAATTATCTAAACAATCTACTAAAACATCACTTTCTTTAAACTTTGAAATATTTTTCTCATCAATCTCCAAAGAAAACGATTCTATTTCTATTGAACTGTTCAATTGCTCCAATTTTTCCTTAAGTGAAACGGATTTGTCCTTTATTCCAAGATCTTTCTCAAAGTGCATTATCTGCCGGTTAAGATTAGAAAGCTCAGGTTTTTGAAAGTCAATTAAATTTATTTTTCCAACTCCACTTGTAGCAAGGTATGTAGAAGCTGGGCATCCAAGACCTCCGCAACCAAATACGGATATTGTAGAATCTTTCAGAACCTTCTGAGATTTTTCCCCAAAATCCTTTATGATTAATTGTCTTTTATATCTTTGAATTTCTTTTTCTGAAAGTTCAGTTATGGAATCACCACATTAATATTATATTATCTTTTTAAGATAGATAAAACTTTACCTTTCTTAAAATATACTTTTGCCTTTTTATCAATTATTACATTCCTTAATGTTAGAGTTTGGCCCATTTCAACTTTTACGTTTGAGAGATTATAGCGGCTACCTTCAATATTAAGATCTTCAATTATTCCAGAAACAGGTATGAGAGACAATTCATGGCCCTGTTTCTTAAGGTATTCTTTCTCTGAATTTATTATTTCAATCTCATATTTTTGAGTAAGGAGCTTTGAACTAATTCCAGCTTTGTCAACCTTAAAAAGTAAGAATAGATTCCCCAATGCGTGGTCAAGCTCTTCTTTGAAACTACCAAGGATCACAAGTTCGGTTGAGCCTTTAGAGATGGCATAATCTACCGCAATCTCTCCATCGGTCTTGTCTTTGTCAGTTGGAAATGATAAAATCTTAATCCCTTTTGATTCTGCTTCTTTGATCTCTTCAGATGTTATTGAATCAAAATCCCCAAGAAGAACATCGATATTTAGGTTCATTTTCTTAGCGGTCCTATACCCTCCATCTGCGACCAATATAAGATCAAAACTATCTTCTAGGTGACAGGGCTCAGACTCGCTTAGTATTATCAGAGTTTTCTTATTTGAAGGCATCTATTAACTTCTTCTTAGACAGTATATAAATAAATATCGCTGTTACGAAAAGCTCAGGTAGCAAGTAAGAACCGTTATAGATTGCCGAATAATAAACTGGATTAATACCTTCGGGTGCATACATACCAAAGAAGATAAAACCTGAAAGGAAGTGGCAGATAAATCTCAAGGCAACTCCAACACTTGCGCCAACAAAAGGATATCTCTTTATGAACGTAGCAATACCGAGAACTCCAAATGCAAAAGGATAGTCAAAAAGGAATTGTACAGGATGAACGAAGAAAGGCTCTATCATGAATTGAACTAGCCCATAAAGAATTGCTCCAGTTAAAGCAACTTTAGGTCTGTTTCTGAGAGCTAAAAATATTATTGGGATCATGCTTCCTGCAGTTATTGATCCTCCTTGAGGCATCTGGAAAACTTTTATGAAACTGAGTACGGTTGAGAGTGCTATGGCAATAGCCATTTCAGATATCTCTCTAGCTGTAAATATACTTTTATGTTCCATAATCTAAACCTTTTGATTTATTAGAAAACAGTATTTAACTTTATCGATTAGACTGAGTTCGACATCTCTTGATAAGAAGTTTCCTTTTTGTCAGACTTTATTATTTCAAAAAGTCTTGCCACCCCATCAATATCCTTTATAACTTCGGCGGTGGCCTTAGGCACTAGACTCTCCCAGTTTCCTTTGTTTAGGATCCTGTTTCTTATCTCTTCCCCAGAATATACAGTCCTTTTATAGAATTCAGGCCCTCTTACATCATAGGACGATTCTTTGAATAGTCTGACTGTTACAGGTTCGTTTGCATAGACTACATCAAAGGGAGGCGTGATTGTTTCGACATGCTTCACCCACAATGCATTTCTATATATGTCAGGTACAGGTAGAATGTGAACGCGTCTAAGATCAACGCCTTCTGTTTCTAATGTTTTTTTAATCATTAGAAATCTTTCACCGGCAGTAAAAGGATTTTGTATTGTATGTGAAACTTGTGAACTTCCTATAGCTATGATTACTTCTTTAGATGATTCTAGTATGTACTTTACAACATGAAGATGTCCAAGATGAAAAGGCTGGAATCTACCTATGTATAGTGCCCTCATAAATCCTCACTTCTCTTGAGATTATTTAAACTTATGCTACCCAAAGGTTTATAATTGTTGTTTTTTAGATTCAAGTATAGATAATATTGAGGTGGTATTTTTGCAGAATATTCCGGAAAATATACAACAAGAACTAATGCAATTTCAACAGTTGCAGAGTCAGTATCAGATAATAGTAAACCAATTACAATCCTTGAAATTGGAAATTAACGAGACAGAGGCAGCATTGACTGAACTTTCAAAAACTGAAAATCCAGTTGTTTACAAAAGTATTGGTAGCATTTTAGTTAAATCTGAAAAAGCAGATATGTTGGATGATCTTAACAAAAAGAAGGAGTCCATCGGTATCCGGATTACTACTATCGAGAAACAAGAAGATAGAGTGAAAAAGAAGCTTGAAGAGATGCAGAAAAATCTTCAGAAGGCTTTAGGTGGACAACCTACATCAGGCTAAAGCTTTGATAAATTTTGTTGAGAATGAATAAATGTTAAGTAATGTAGAGTATACTAGATTAATGGAAATTTTATTGCGACAAGATCAATATATAATACTTCTCCACCAAAATGCAGATCCTGATGCCATAGGCAGTGCAATTGCTTTAAAGGAATTGCTAAAATCTCAGGGCAAAAATGTAATGATTGGAACTGAAACATTAAATAATTTGTCAAAGAACTTAATTTCTAGTCTTGGAGATTTTATCGTCACAGCTCCGACTGATCACAAAAATCTGATAATCCTTGATACCTCTACTCCGGTGCAACTTGGAATTTTTGAGAGCATGATTGAGAAAGCCGAAGTAGTAATATCAATTGATCACCACGAGACATTTGAAACGAACAAATTCAAGGGAACTAAATACACATATTTTATTAACAAGGAAAGGACTTCGACAGCCGAAATTATATTTGATATTATGCTCAAAATGAAGGATGAAGGATTAATCAATAAAGAAAATACAAACTGCGATAAGATCATTCGTGCTATACTTACCGGTATAGTCACCGATACAGGGCACATGAGATTTTCTGATGTAAACACTTTGAAAACTTTGATTCATATTTTCAAAAGAGGGTATCACATATCTGATGTCGATGAACTATTAAGAGTTGAAGATGACATATCGAAGAAGATAGCTATCCTAAAGGCACACCAGAGAATGAAACTTTATAGTGTTTCTGATTTCATCGTTGCAACTTCTAATGTTTCGAGCTGTGAGGCTCTTGCAGCAAAGTCTATTCTCTCAACCGGAGCAGACGTTGCATTTGTCGGTGCGGACAATGGAAGCGAGGTCAGGATAAGTGGCCGGGCTAAAAAATCAGTCATTGATAAAGGAATAAATCTTGCCAAGATAATGTCTCAAGTAGCTCCAGTAATTGGTGGTGAAGGTGGTGGCCACAAAGGTGCTGCCGGTGCCAACGGTAAATCTAACATGGAAGAAGGATTAAAGAAATGCGTAGAGCTTTTTGTTCAAGACCTTGGAGGTCATGGCGATGGAGAAAGTTTGGAGTATACTGAAGAGGCAGAAATACAGGATTGTTGGGGAACATAGCGCAGTAAAAATATGCCACTGGACAAAAAAAAGTTTGACCGAAGGCAGAGTTTGCTATAAACAAAGATTCTATGGAATTGAAAGCCATAGATGTCTTCAGATGACTCCTTCCGTTGCTTGGTGCACACACAAATGTTTATTTTGTTGGCGGCCAGTTGAATATAACGAAGACACTCCTTCTAAATATGATGATCCAGAAACTATAATTGAAGGATGCATAGAGGCCCAAAGAGAGCTCCTCTCAGGTTACCACGGATTTCTTGAAACTGTTGATATAAATAAACTGAAAGAAGCAGAAGACCCAACAAACGTTGCAATTTCTCTAGCCGGCGAACCTACTCTTTACCCAGATATATCGGGATTAATTGATGGATTTAAAAAAAGAAATTTCTCAACATTTCTTGTGACAAACGGGACAACTCCTGAAGTGCTATCTTCAATGGACACTTATCCAGATAATCTTTACATCACATTGCCAGCACCCACAAAAGAAACTTATGAAAGGGTATGCAATCCACAGATTAAAAATGGGTGGGAAAAACTAAACGAGTCTTTAGAGTTTCTGCCAAAAATTAAAACAAAAAGAAGAATCTTAAGGCTCACTCTTGTTAAGGATTTTAATATGGCAGATATTGATGAATACTCAAAACTTATAGAAAAGGCGAATCCTGATTTTATCGAGGCTAAAGCTTACATGTTTGTTGGCTATTCAAGAAAGAGGCTTGAAGTAGAAAACATGCCGATGTTTGATGATATACTAGAATTCTCTAATGAACTCGGAGAAAAATCAGGATATAGGGCAGTTGATTCTGCACCTGAATCAAGAGTTGTCTTATTATCTAGAGATTGAGCCAATAAGTTAATCTTATATATAATATTTCATACATTTGGCTGGTGTTATGGGGGGCGTAATTTTAACTGGCATCGAAGCCAAAAGATTTATCAGAGTTGACGAAGGGTCGCCATCTGTTAGTATTTCAAGCAATTTGACCTTAACTGATGCTTATAATAGTAACAATAACAATATTTTTATAGAATTTGTTTTCTGTTGCAATTACTCTCCCAATGTATGTTCCCTTAAAATCGAGGGCGTTTTTATTTACGATGGATCTGAGAAAGAAGAAATACTCAACGAGTGGAAAGAAAAGAAGAGGCTAGACACTGGTAAATTTCTTTTTATCCACAATGCAATACTTTACAGATGTTTTGTCGAGGCGATAGGCGTTTCTAGTGATATAAACGTTCCATCTCCTGTTTCAATGCCTTCTGTTTCGCCAAAGAGAGAAGTTGATCCTGGAGAGGGGATAGTTTATGGGTAAGCCACATATTTTAGAAGAAACTATATCTATTCTTAGGAATATTTATCTTGACCTTGATTTTGATGAGGTGTTCAATCCTCTTTTCATAACTGACGATGATATGTATAAGCAGTGGGGTTCAGAGACTCCCGCTATACTGGACAGGGTATATTATCTTGCCGGGCTTCCAAGACCCAATGTAGGGCTTTCAAAGGAAGTCAAAGATAAGATATCCCAGTTTGTAGAGCTTGACGAGAGAAGAAGTAGAAATCTTGAAAGAACTCTACAAGATTATAAGAGAGGAACGATAGAGGGTGATGACTTTGTCGAAGCGATTTCAAAAGGGCTTGGCATTGAGTTTGAAGCAGCCGAAAAAGTATTAGACATTTTCAAAGAATTTAAAGAGTTAATTCCGGTTCCTACAAATCTCACTTTAAGGTCCCATATGACATCTGGCTGGTTTATTACTTTACAAGCACTTGCTGGTAGAAGCGAACTACCTTTAAAGTTATTTTCAATTGATAGATGTTTCAGGCGTGAGCAGCGTGAAGATCAGACTCACCTTAGGAGCCATTTCTCCGCGTCTTGCGTTGTAATGGACAAAGAAATTTCTCCTGAATTAGGAAAAGAAATAGTCACAAATTTCACAGAAAAACTCGGCTTTGACAAAGTAAAATTTAAGGTCAAAAAGAGAAGTGCAAGTTATTACGAAGCTGGAACAGAACACGAAGCTTTTATCAAATTAGGTGACTGGATAGAGATAGCAGACTTTGGATTATACTCAAAGGATGTTTTGAAAGGATACAAAATACCATATGATGTCTTGAATATTGGGCAGGGCGCAGAAAGAATATCCATGATCCGAAGCGGTGTAAATGATATTCGTGAACTTATATATCCACAGTTCTACAAAGTTGACTTTTCCGATCAAGATATTGCAAAGTCTATCGAGTTTGTTCAGGATATAAAAACATCAGAAGGAGAAAAACTATTGAAAGCTTTAATTGAAACTGCAAGACAAAACAAAGATGTATCCTCGCCATGTGAATTTACTTCGTACAAAGGAGATTTCTTAGGCAGAAAAATAGAAGTAATGATCGCCGAACCTGAGGAGAATACTAAATTAATTGGGCCTGCAGGATTCAATCAGATTTACGTCTTAGAAAAGGCCATGGTCGGAATACTCCCAGACTCTAAAGATGAAAACTCTTTAAATATAATAAAAAATGGGGTCGATACCAAAATTTCATATCTTGAAGCTTTCTTTAGAAAAGTTGTTTCAAAAATAGAGGCAACAAAAGAGCCTGGCGAATACGAAGAAAGAATCCCTATAGTCCGGAGCATTTCTGATATCAATGTCTCGCTTCCAACATATATCCATCAGTATCTAAGGGGTAAAGGCAAGATAGACATCAGAGGTCCAGTATTTACAACTGTAAAGTGGAAAGTACTCTAATAATTTATTATTTAAAAATAGTATAATAGAAAAGTATTAAATAAAATTAAATATTTCTTTCTATTCTTTTTATGAGCTCTTCTTTAGGCACGAAACCAATTATCGTGTCGAATACTTTCCCGTCCCTAAATATAGCAATTGTTGGTATGCTCCTAATTCCATATCTCTGAGCTACCGACATACTTTTGTCAACATCCAATTTACCAATCTTCCATTCTGGATGTTCGCCTGCAACTTCTTCAATAACGGGAGCAATCATCTGACATGGGCCACACCAGGTTGCCCAAAAGTCAACAACGACAGGTTTGCTACTCTTTAATACTTCCTGATCAAAATTTGAATCTGTTAGCTCAATTGTGTTCTTACCCATCTAATTCACCTAACTCTAAAAAGAGAATAATTACTTAAAAATCTTTGGTGTGATATTTTTTTCATATAAAGATTAAATTGATTTAACGGATTCCTGAAGGTCATTGTACCATTTATCAATGCTTGCCAGTACTTTTTTTCTTATCTCTTCGCGTTCTAAAGATTTATACACAAAGTACCGCCCTCTTTTTCCTTGAACACAACATTTAGATTCTCTAAAAATTAACTCTTTATCTATTAAAATCTTCAAAGATTTTTGGATAGTAGTTCTATCTTTTTTTAGAATATTTTGAATTTCCTTAACCCTCATTCCTTCAGACGGAAGCATCAGTATTATGCTCACTTCAAGGTCTGTTAGATCAAAAGCGCACCTTAGAATTTTTTTTATTTCTGTACTACTTTTTATTGTTGGTAATTCTTCCATAGGACCACTAACATACAGAACAACATATTTCTTTTACAATTATATTGGACTCATTTCTTATAAGTTTAATCATGTTTTTTGTTGGATTTACAATATTGTCAAAGAGAAGGGCAGTTTCATCCAGCTCTTTTATTCTTGGGCGCATGCATCCCAAGGATAATGTTACATTGGGAAAAGAATTTCTTGTATAAAAAAAGAAATCTTTTATTGATTGAATGTCATAATCAACGCTGTTTGTCTTCTCAAGTTCATTCTTAATGAGTACTAATAAAGTTAGATTTTTTATTGGATATTTTTTCAATATCTCAACTACATTGTATTCGCCCACGACCTTTCCATAGTCAAGGCCAACACATATATGGGGGATAACATTAACATCTTCCTCTATTAAGAATCTTAGAGCGTTTTCATAATCTGAAACCTTGAAAGGTATCTTAAGTATTCTTTCTATTGTATCCTTACTTCCAACAAAATCAATGGATACCGCATCAATCCTGCTTTTCTTTATTTCTTTTGCATCTTCTCTTGTTAGAAATCCAGAATGTAGATTGATTATAAGATCAGTATCTTTTTTTATTTTCTTAAGTATTGAATAGTCAATTGGAAGCTTTCCTCTTTCGTCAAGTCCTCCGCTAACAAGGATACCTCTTGCTCCTTTGTTATCTAGTTCAATAGCTTTCTGATATAGATCTTCTTGGGTAACATGCATCATGTACTTCAAATATTTACGATTACAATGCATGCATGAAAAGTAGCATTTCTCGCCTGTAATCGAAATACTTGGAAATGAGTCTTTAGAAGGATAGCATATGTTTTTACTTTTCATTAATCGCCCTCTTAAATACTTCCTTTAAGTCTCCAGCAGTTATCCCATATGCTCTAAAGTCAGAAGAAAAAAAATCATCAATCAGTTGTAATACTTCAGGTAAACTCTTTTGATTAATCGATTTCTCTAAATTATCCATTCCTTCTTCAGGGAAAACAAAGAAGTCTCCATATACCCTGACATCTGAAAAAATACTGTTTTTATAGTTAAAAGAAATACCAATTAATTTTCCGCCTTGCTTCTTATATTCAAAGATATCCATAATTCTTCTACCAGTTCCAAATGGGATTATTAACTTAAATAAATATTGTAGTCAATCAATAAAAAGAAATTGTGTTACTTTTATATATAAGTCTCTCAATATTCAATTGAAGGATAAAATGGCAAATCATGAATCTTTAAGACTTAATGATTATTATCTGTGGAAGAAATATCCTACCTATTCTGAGTATCCATGGGATAGACAATATCTTAATGTTGAATTCTTAGAGTTTGAAAAGATAAGGGTCAGTAAGGTAAAAGACTGGTATAAGGAATTTAGTAGAGCTGAAGATGGAAAGTCTTTGGAAGAAATATCTCTTTATGTTGTTCCACTGTCCATGGATTCTTCATGGAATGTCGCCATTGAATCTCAAACTAATTCTAAATCAATAGGGCTATCTGCCCTTTATAATACTCCTATTGCAGTTAGTATTGGATTGATTCCTTCAAGCAAGAATATTCCAGAAGATTATAGCCTTATTAGCATTATAAAATCAAAGAAATCATATATCTATAATGAGAAGCTGAATAAAAGTGAATCTGTTATTATAATTGATGAGTGGGAAGAACTTCCCTCAGATTCTATCTACTTGGATGTTCCATACGAAAAAAGGATAATTGAAAACTTATTTGCAGAAAACTTACCTTTAGATAGAGAAATATCAAGATCATTTCAAGCCCCTATTTTAAGTGCACCTTATGATGGGGGGGTGGGGGGCATATCTCTATCCTCACTTTCATGGAATTCAAAACTTGCCCTCGAGTTACAGAAGATCATCCAGCTAATGGTCCCGCCTGAATATCGGGGTATGGATCCACCAAAAAAAGCAATTAGTGGAATTAATTTTGATTCAAATACTATTCAGTACAAACTTGCAGAAAAGCCTAAAATTGGGCACAATATCCTCTCAAAAGTTTATTCTGATAGTTATAGCAAACTGCATCAATCACTAGTTGAACGAAATAATTTTGAAGGAGAGTACTCACTTTTTTCTTCAATAAAAATTAATGAGGGAACAAGAAGGCAGATGATCCTCGAAACTTTCAGGAATTTTACTCAAACAGAAATTACTTTGTCAGATATCGACCAGTTGTTGACAGAAGATGATATGTATCTCAGACCTTTACTTAAAATGATTGATGAGAATTTATGGATTCAGGTTGTTCATGCGCATTACAATAATCCTACAGAAGGAAAAAATTACGATAAAGAATATCGGCACATAATAGACTTATTATCAAAAGATTATGATGTTCTTTTAGCCGATAAATTCAAACAAGATAAAACAAGAGAATTGATAGTTCGTTCCATACTGAATAGAACTAGTTATAATATCAGAAGATTAGCACAGTCGTTTGCAAGAGCGGATGATAAAACTGAGATAACAAATAAATATCTTAAAGATTCAAGAAGAAATGTGCTTGATAACTTTGAACGCTTGATAAGTGAACCCGCGATTAAGAAGGAAATAGATTCGATAAAAGATCACGAATCAGATGAGCGATATAATGTTGTTCAAGCCACTTTGATTAATAATCCGTATCTAAATGTAGTTGAAATATTTCGTGAAGTTAAGTCAACTGATTTATTCAAAGATGAATATGACGTCCAGGATTTACTTGATTGGATGCATAAAAAGGGGCATGTAATTAGAGATTCACAAAATCGCTATTCTTTTATTTTCTTTTGAGATTTAGATTAACGAAAAATCATATTCCCAATAAAAACACTTAAATACTAATTTTCTTAAATCTCAATTCCGGTGAGGCATTGTCAAAGTTGCTACTAAAAAAACTAGAATACTACAATGGAAAAAGATTAGTGATATCAATTGACGGCAGCATCTTTAAAGGGAAGTTACTAGATTTCGATGAAGATGTACTTTGTCTTAGTGATGTGACTGATATTGCTGGTTCCTCAGGCAAGGAACTAGTTGTAAGTCTTAGCAATGTGGTCTGGATTATATTGGCCGAGGATAGTAAATAAGTGAAAAAATCAATACACCATAACATTTATAAATCCTATATTATACTGCCAATACAGCAGAACTTGCTTAAAAAAAAACGTTACGAATTACAGACGGGGATAGAGTGAAAGCGACTTTATTCCTCAATTCTTGACTAATAGTACAATAATAAAATTTGGAGATTTGGGCTATTAGGCCTAATACTCTTTATGTAAAGCCGGAGGCTTAAAAATGGGCGGTAGTGGACGAAATAAAAGACCCCGTAGAGGTTCCTTGGGATACAGCCCCAGAAAGAGGGCTTCAAAGATAGTGCCAACTTTGAATAGTTGGCCAGAAGTGGATGATGTTAAGATCTTAGACTTTCCCGGCTATAAGGTAGGGATGTCCCACATTTTAAGGATAGACGATAGAAAGTATACACTTACAAAAGGAAAAGAAATGGTGGTGCCTGTAACTTTGGTAGAAACTCCACCAATTTACGTTTGTGGTGTTAGGGCATACAAGAAGACTCCATACGGACTGAAAACCGTCACAGAGTCTTGGGCAGAAGGCCCGAAAGAACTTTCACGATCAAAAACTGTTACAAAAAGTCCTGAAAAAGACCTTGCTAGAATCCAATCTCTTATAGAAGGTGGAAAGGTAGATGATTTAAGAGCTATTGTTTGCACACAACCAAAGCTCATTAATCTGAAAAAGAAACCAGAGGTCATGGAAAGCGGGATTGGCGGAGCAGATGTTAACGCCAAGTTGGAATACCTAAAGGGTGTTTTTGGAAAAGAACTAAAGGTAAAAGATGTTTTAGACGAAGGAGAATTCGTCGATGTTATTTCAGTTACAAAAGGAAAGGGATTCCAAGGCGTAATAAGAAGATGGGGAGTAAAAGTACAGACTAGAAAATCTAATGACGCAAGAAGGCATGTAGGTTCAATAGGTCCATGGCATCCACCAAAAGTTATGTGGACTGTGCCATTTGCTGGACAGATGGGATTCCATACGAGAACAGAACTTAACAAAAGAATATTTAGATTAACAAATCCAAAAGATCTCAATATTACCCCAAAAGAAGGATTTAAGAATTATGGATTATTAACATCTGACTATGCTATGCTTAAAGGTAGCGTAGGAGGATCCACAAAGCGAATATTAAGGCTTAGAAAATCTGTAAGGGTACCAGTAAGAAGAACTGGAGGGGTACCAGATATTACCTACCTCTACAAAGCTTCTGCAGGGGAGGCATAAACAATGAAATCTAATGTATATTCAATAACTGGAGAGAAGTTGAAAGCAATAGACCTTCCCTCAGTGTTTTCTTATGAGTACAGACCTGATTTAATCAAGAGAGCGGTATTGGCTTCTATAACTCATAGAATTCAACCATGGGGAGTAAGCCCAATTGCCGGAAGAATGACGTCTGCACATCCAAGAAGAAAAAATCTTGGAATATCAAGAGTACCTAGGATGAAATCTGGCCCAAGAAGAGCTGCATTTGCACCTCACGTTGTAGGAGGGTTTGTAGCTCATCCACCAAAACCTTGGAAAGTTATCAGTGAGAAGATAAACAATAAAGAAAGAACTGTAGCAATAAAATCAGCTATATCAATAACAGCTAACAAGGAAATGGTGATGTCAAGAGGTCACAGATTTTTAGATAATGTCGAATTCCCAATAATTGTTGAGAATAAGATTCAAACAGTAAAAAAGACAAAGGATACAAGAGATATATTCAAGAGCCTTGGAGTTTGGGATGATATAATCAGATCAAAATCTAGAACAATAAGGGCTGGACGAGGAAAGATGAGGGGAAGGAGATACAAAAACAAAATAGGCCCGTTAATAGTTATTGGAAAGGACGCAGGCATAATGAAGGCTGCAAGAAATCACCCTGGTGTAGATATTGTAATGGTCGATAAGCTTAGTGCTGAACATCTAGCCCCAGGTACACATGCAGGAAGACTCACAATATGGACTGAAGATGCAATAAAGTATCTTTCTAAAAATGAGGTGTTTAAGTGAAAAATCCACATGACGTGATTGTCCATCCACTTATTACAGAAAAGACTGTAGCTACTATGGAAAGGGATAATATATTGACCTTTATTGTTACCATGGGTAGCAACAAACAGGATATATATAATGCCGTAGAAGAACTTTACGAAGTTGAAGTAGAAAAAGTAAGCACGACTGTTTTGTCTACTGGGAAGAAAAAGGCATACGTTAAACTAAAAGAAGAGTATCCTGCTGATGAAGTCGCAACAAAAATAGGTGTATTTTAAGGTGATATGATTGGGTAAAAGAATTATTTCACAGAGAAGAGGAAGAGGAACAAATACATACAAGGCCCCTTCACATAGATACAATGGAAGAGTTAAACACAGAAGCTATGACAACGAAGAGAGAGATGGAGTAACACGCGGTGTTGTTAGAGAACTATTCAATGATCCTGCTAGAACTTCACCAGTAGCAACGATTCTTTTTGATAATAAAGAACAAGAATTATTTCTTGTACCAGAAGGAATTCGAGTAGGTAGTAGTATAGCAACAGGAATAATGGCCGAAGTTGAAATTGGGAATACACTTCCTTTGAAGAATATCCCTGAGGGAACTTATATTTATAATATAGAATCAAGACCTGGGGACGGGGGCAAATTTGTCAGGTCTTCAGGTACTTATGCTACATTAATAGCTCATGATAATAAGAAAACAGTAATACTGCTTCCTTCAGGCGTAATGAAGACTTTGAATTCCGAATGCAGATGTACAATCGGAGTAGTGGCCGGCGGAGGAAGAAAAGAAAAGCCTCTAGTAAAAGCAGGAAATAAATTCCACAAGCTTAGGAGTAAAGCCACACTATATCCAAAAGTTAGAGGAATTGCAATGAATCACAACGATCACCCGTTCGGTGGGGGTAACCACAAGCACCCAGGTAAAGGTACAACTTGTTCAAGAAATGCACCGCCAGGTAGAAAAGTTGGACACATAGCAGCAAAAAGAACTGGTAGGAGGCGTTAAACTTGGCTAAAAAAGAATTTAGTTTCATGGGTTTTACTGTTGATCAAATGGGAAAGATGTCTATGGACAAGTTGATAGAACTCTTGCCATCAAGACAGAGAAGATCTCTCAAAAGAGGACTTCCCGTGAGACAGAAAAAATTACTTAAGAATATTCGAGAATCAAGAAAAGAAATGGAAGCTGGAAACAATTATACTGTAAAAACACACTGCCGTGATATGGTAATACTCCCCGAGATGCTTGGAGTTACTATAGGAATTTACAATGGTAAGGAATTTGTTCCTGTAGAGATAACTCCTGAGATGGTGGGACATTATTTAGGAGAATTCGCGCCTTCAAGAAGAAGAGTTTCACATGGTGCCCCTGGAGTGGGCTCTACAAAGTCTTCCCAGTATGTACCATTGAGGTGATCTGATGCCTTATTCAAGAACTGATATAGATGAGACAAAAACTGCAAAAGTTTATGGAAAAAATATGAATATATCTCCAAAACATAGTAGAGAGATATGCAATACAATTAAAGGCATGAAGATCGAAAGGGCAAAGGAATTACTAGAAAGCACAATTAAACTAGAAACTCCTATACCCTTCAAGAGATATTACAAAAAAGTTGGCCATAAGAAAGGACTTTCAAAATGGTTCGCTGGGAGGTACCCAGTAAAAGCATCAACAAATTTATTAAAACTTCTTAAGGAAGCCGAATCAAATGCAGAATACAAGGGATTGAACACAACAAAACTAAGAATAATCCATGCATCTGCTTACAGAGGCAGAGTAATCCCAGGATTTATGCCAAGAGCTTTTGGAAGAGCTTCACCCTATAACAAGGAGCTTACAAATGTCGAGATAATTGTGGAGGAGAGATAATGGCCATCGAGAGAAAATTTATAGAAGAAAGTGTTTCCAATTTAACGATTGATGAATTCCTTGGAGATTCACTAAAGAGAGCTGGCTATGCAGGGATGGATATCAAGAGAAATCCCCTTGGGACTAGAGTTACAGTTTTCGTGCAGAAGCCCGGAATTGTCATAGGAAAAAGAGGAAGGGCCATTAAAGATTTGACAGACCAACTTGAAAGACCTCCTTTTAATCTAGAGAATCCTCAGATCGAAGTACAGCAAATTGAAAATCCAGACCTTAATGCAGATGTAATGGCATTTCAGCTTGCAAGTGCTATTGAGAGGGGAGAACATTATAGACGGGCAGCTTATAATTACCTTAGAAGAATAATGAGGTCTGGGGCAAAGGGTGCTGAAATTAAGATTTCAGGAAAACTCAGTGGAGAAAGAGCTCGTTCAATGAGATTTGCCGAAGGTTACCTAAAGAAATGTGGAGATCCAGCTATAGAGCATGTGAGAGTTGGGTATTCACCTGCAAAGAAGAAACTCGGTATAATCGGAATTGTAATCAAGATAATGCCTCAAGACGTATCACTGCCAGATGAAATAAAGTTTAAGTAATAGGTGTATAATAATGGCAATATATAGAGTAGACGATATAAGAGACCTTTCAGTTGAAGAAATTGAAAATAATATAGATGAACTTAAAAGCGAATTATCAAAGGAAAGGTCTTTACTTGCTACAGGCAGCGCACCAGAAAATCCTGGAAGGATAAGGGAGCTTAGAAGGACTATAGCAAGATTAAAAACAATAAAGGCTGAAAAGGAGAAGCAAAATGAGTGAGATTTGTGCAGTTTGTGGCCTTCCCAAAGATCTTTGCGTCTGCGAAGAAATCGCTAGGGAAGAACAACAAATACGCATTTTCACCGAAAGAAGAAGATTTGGAAAACTTATGACGGTCGTTGAAGGAATTGATTCATCAAATATCGACATTAAGGATCTGTGTACAACTCTAAAGACAAAATGTGCATGCGGTGGAACTTCAAAAGACGGAAAGATTGAACTTCAAGGGGAGCACAAGAACAAGGTTAAAAAAATATTAATTGACCTTGGATTTAGTAAGGATATGATTGTAGTTTCATGAATCACATAATACTCTTGGGGAAACAAGTCGAGGTAATCCAAAGCTCAAATAGATATGAAGTTGGTATTAAAGGATTGGTCATTGAGGATACAAAAAATACGATAAAAGTAAGGACAGAAAATGGAGTAAAAATCTTAATAAAAAATAGTATAATCCTGATGATTAACGATAAAAAAATTGATGGTAACTTACTCATAGGGAAGGAAGAAGAAAGAATCAAGAGGATGTGATGTGATGATCGGCATCGATGTAAAAGAACCTAAAAAAAGTTGTAATAATGAAAAATGTCCATTTCACGGAACTTTACCTGTCAGAGGCAAATTAATGGAAGGGAAGATTGTAAGCGATAAGATGAATAAAACAGTCGTCGTTAAAAAAGAGTTTATGACAAAACTCGACAAATACGAGAGATTTGAAAAGAGAAGTACAAGAATTTCAGCACATATTCCCGACTGTATTAATGCTAAAACAGGCGACAATGTGAAAATAATGGAATGCAGACCATTAAGCAAGACAAAAAAGTTCGTTGTCGTTGAGGTGATCTGATGGCGAAAGGTGCAGGAGCAACTCGTGGAAGGTCAACTGTAAGGCCTGGCAGATTTCACACAACTAAAACAAGATTAGTTTGTGCCGATAATACTGGTGCAAAAGAACTTGAAATTGTTGCGGTAATCAATTACAAAGGTACCTCTAGAAGATACCCAAAAGCCGGTGTTGGAGATATGGTAATGGTATCTGTTAAAAAAGGCAGACCAGATGTCAAAAAGAAGGTATTGCCTGCCGTTATAATAAGGCAGAGAAAAGAATACAAGAGAATAGACGGTACAAGAATTAAATTTGAAGATAATGCAGCCGTTATTACTGGTGACGACGGCGTTCCAAAAGGCTCTGAAGTAAGGGGCCCTGTTGCAAAAGAAGCAGTTGAAAAATGGGTTAGAATTGCTAACGTTGCAAGTATTATAGTATAGAGGGGGATAAGAATGATTAAAAAATACTCAGGAAAACCATCAAAGCAGAGAAAAAGGCACTTTAATGCGCCACTCCATAAAAAACACAGTTTAGTGTCTTCTCACCTAGCCACAAGCCTTAGAAATAAGGTAGAAGCAAGATCCTTACCATTAAGAAAAGGTGACAAGGTCAGAGTAATGAGAGGGGATTTCAAAGATCACGAAGGTGAAGTAACAAAGGTAGATCTCAAAGCAATCAAGATATATGTAGATGGTGCAGTTGTAGAGAAGGCAGATGGAACTAAAATTGAGTATCCTATACACCCTTCAAATTTAGAGATTATTGATATTGACAGAAAGGATGAGATGAGAGATAAAGCTATTGGGAGAAAGGGAGAATAAGGTGGTAAAGTGGGGAGAAAAGGACAGAGAAGATCATTAAAAAGATTATTTGCTCCAAAAAATTGGAGAATCGAGAGAAAAGTTAAGGAATGGACCGTAAAACCTATTCCAGGCCCTCATTCCAAAGAGGTGTCAATTCCGATTACAATCTTACTTAGAGATTATCTTGGGCACGCCACAAATAGGAAAGAGGTAAATTTTATCCTACACAACGGTGATGTTCTTGTAAATGGAAGGCCAATTAAAGATTCCAGTTTTCCTGTAGGTATTATGGACGTTATAGAAATTCCCAAAACAAAGGAATATTTCCGAGTATTGTTTGACAAGAAAGGGTCCGTAAATCTTCTTAAGATAGATGAGTCTGAAAAGAATACTAAACTCTTCAAATTGGTTAATAAGACGATTGTTACAGGAAAAAAAGTTCAATTGAATCTCCACGATGGAACGAACTTGCTGTCTGAAGAAGGATATAAAACATCTTCAACATTAGTAATGAAAGTTCCTGATATGAAAATTGTAGATTCACTCGAATTTAAAGAAGGTTACATTGGACTAGTCATTAAAGGTAAAAACGTTTCAAGGATAGGTAAGATTTCAAAGATAACTCCATTTGGAATATATAAAGATGCAGTATTATTAGAATCAGGAAATGACAAGTTTCAGACATTGAAAGATTATGTGCTTGTCGTTGGAAAAGATTCTCCCATAATTAAACTTGAGTGAGGCTGGCAAACATGGAAGAGATACTAAAAAATTGGGAAAATCCTATGAGAAAACCATACCTATCAAAAGTAACTGTCAATATGGGGGTAGGGGAATCAGGAGAAAAACTAGAAAAAGCTAGGGCACTTCTTGAATTTCTTACCGGTCAGGCACCTATTAGAAATAATGCCAGACAAACCAATAAAGAATTTGCAATTAGAAAAGATGAACCTATTGCAGTTTCTGTTACTCTTAGAAGGGAAAAGGCTAGTAAATTCCTTATGAGAACACTAGAAGCAGTGGAATTTAATCTAAAGGAAAGAAGTTTTGATAATCGCGGTAATTTCTCTTTTGGCATAAAAGAACACATAGATCTTCCTGATGTTCAATACGACCCTGAAGTCGGAATCTTCGGAATGGATGTATGTGTAAATCTTCAAAAGAGAGGACTTAGAGTAAAAGAGAGAAGAATTAAAAAGAGCCACGTACCCATAAGGCATCAGTTGACCAAAGAAGAAGGGATACTGTTCGCTAAGCAGGAGTTTGGGGTGAACATTATATGAATAAAAAGTTTGGAGTAGGCTCAAGAACATGCAGACGCTGCGGTACCCACCGTGCAGTCATTCGAAGATATAATCTTATGGTTTGCAGGCGCTGCTTTAGAGAAGTTGCCAGAAAAATTGGCTTCAAAAAATATCATTAGGTGATTAAAGATGAAAATAGATCCTTTGGCCGACGCACTTTCAAATATTTATAATTATGAAAATGCTAGAAAGCCCGATTGCGTTATCCCCGCATCAAAACTTATGGGCAATATCCTAAGAATTATGCAGAAATGGGGGTACATAGGAGCATTTGAGTTTATAGACGATGGTAAGAACGGCCTATTTAAAGTTGAATTAATGGGGGCTATAAATAAGTGCGGTGTTATAAAACCAAGAACCCCCGCAAAGAATAATGAACTTGAGGATTGGGAAATGAGATATCTCCCTGCAAAGGAGTTTGGAATATTAATAATGTCAACTCCAAACGGAGTAATGTCCCACAAGAAGGCCAAAGAGCAAAACATTGGAGGCATTCTATTAGCTTATGTTTACTAGGTGATGTTTATGGTACAACATGTCGAATGGTTTATTGATATCCCAGAATCTGTAAAAGTTACAATAGATGGGGCAAGAGTTAGTGTAGAGGGGCCAAAAGGTAAGTTGGAGAGAGATTTTCACTTAAAGAACCTTAAAATGGAGAAAATCGAAGGCGATAAACAAATTAGAGTCGCAATGCTCCACGCATACAAGAAAGAAAAGGCTATGATAGGTACCATCAGTTCGCATCTAAGAAATATGATAAAAGGAGTTTCAGAAGGATTTGAATACAAGATGAAAATTATATATGCACATTTTCCAATGAATGTTAAATTAGATGGAAAGCAGCTAGTGATTTCAAATTTCCTTGGTGAAAAAAGCCCTAGAAAAGCAAATATTTTTGGTAATGTAGCGGTAAAAGTTTCCGGTGAATTTGTTACTGTAAATGGTATTAACTTGGAAGAAGTTGGTCAAACTGCAGCCAATATAGAGCTTGCTACAAGGGTAAGAAAAAGAGACCCAAGAGTATTTCAGGATGGTATTTATTTACTTGAAAGGGATGGAGTCCCAATATAGGTGAGATGAAATGAGTTCACGATTATTAAGAGTGAGAAAAAAGCTTAATAGCAAGAGGCCAAAATTTCTAAGAACTGAAACATGGAAACATATATCCTTTAAGAATGATCCTAAATGGAGAAAACCTAGAGGTAAAGATAACAAGATGAGAATGAAAAGAAGCGGAAAGCAACCTCTAGTTTCAGTTGGATACAGGGGGCCAAAAGAAGTCAGAGGCAGACATGCGTCTGGCTTGGAAGAGGTCATGATTACAAATCCAGGACAAATTGATGGCCTAAAAAATGTCATAATTAGAATTAATGCGGCTGTTGGAAACAAAAAGAAGATTGAGATAGTCAAGAAAGCTGCTAAATCTAATCTTAAAATAGCAAATCCATCCTTGACACATGTAAAAGTTACCTCAGTAGAAGAGTTTGATGCTATTGAACATATTAAAGATCATATCCAGAAATTAATAGTTCCACTTAGTATTGATAGCGACACAAGGTCTGATATAGTGAGAAAGGCAGAAGATGCCGGTATATTGGTGGAGGAATGATCGCATGGATCTAAAAGTTCAGAAAAGACTTGCATCACAGTTATTAAAATGCGGTGAAGGTAGAGTTTGGGTTGACGGTAACAGCGCATCTGAGATTTCTATGGCAATTACTAGAGAAGACGTTAGAAAATTAATCGATAGCGGCAAGATTAAGAAGAAACAGGAAGCAGGCATATCAAGACATAGAGCAAGAGAAAGACACGTCAAAAGAAAGAAAGGAAGAATGAGTGGATTTGGATCCCGAAAAGGGAAAGCCACTGCGAGATATCCTAAAAAGAGGAGATGGATTAATACAATAAGACCATTAAGAAGAACTTTGATCGAGCTAAGAGAATCCAAAAATATTGATAAAAGTTCATACAGAAAACTTTATAGGATGGCTAAAGGTGGAGCTTTTAGAAGTGTTTCATATATGAGTAATTACATAAAAGAACACGGCCTTGTATTAGAAAAGAGGAAGAGGTGAAGCAATGGCAACTGGACCAAGATCAAGAGTACCTTTTAAGAGAAGAAGGGATGGTAAGACTAACTATAGGAGAAGGCTCGCCTTAGTCAAATCTGGAAAGAATAGGGTCGTAATAAGAAAATCACTAAATAATATATTAATTCAAATTGTAAGTTCTACATTTGAAGGCGATAAAACTCTTACAACAGCCTTCTCAAAGGAATTAAGAGATATGGGATGGAACTTCCACTGCGGTAACACACCAGCAGCATATCTTACGGGATACCTTTGTGGCAAAAGGGCTAAAAAGATTGCAGATGAATTCATACTAGACATAGGCCTTCAAAGATCCATAAAAGGTGGAAGGAACTACGCAGCTTTGAAAGGATTCGTTGACTCAGGATGTAACGTTAACGTAGATGAAAGTATATTCCCTCCAGAAAACAGATTAAAGGGAGAGGACATCTCCTCATACTATGAAGGTCTTGACGAATCTCTAAAAGAGAAGAATTTTTCTAATTATTTGAAAAATAAAACTGATCCTTCAAAAATGCCAGGGATGTTTGAAGAGATTAAAACTAAAATAGACAAACTATGAGGTGTATATAATGCCAAGAAAGAAAAAAGAAATCATCGAAGAACCTGTTGAGGAAGTAAAGGAAGAGCCATTAGAGACCCTTGAGGCCAAAGAGATAATTGAAGAACCAAGTGAAATAGTTGAAGACATCCCCGAAGAAGATGCATTAGAAGAAACTCCCCTGGAAGATGAAAGTGCTGAAGATGTCGTTATTAAAGATACAACCTCTGAAGAAGAAGTTATAAAGAAACTATCTATTGCTGAGAAGAAAAGACTTGAGGAAGAAAGAAAATCTATGGGAAATAGGTGGAATCCCAAGACAAAGCTTGGCAAAATGGTAGCAAACGGAGAAATTACTGATATTTCACAGATATTAAATAAGGGCCTTAGAATAATGGAGCCTGAGATAGTAGATGTATTACTACCAGAAGTTACAGATCAGAATAATCAGGAAGTCCTAAACATTAATATGGTTCAGAGAATGACCGACTCTGGAAGAAAAGTCAGATTTTCAGTAATGGTTGTTATAGGTAACAGAAATGGTTACGTTGGAATCGGTAAGGCCAAAGCAAAAGAAGTTGGTCCTGCAATTAGAAAAGCAATCAATAATGCCAAACTTAATGTTATCCAAGTGAAGAGAGGATGTGGCAGTTGGGAATGCAAATGCGGTACAGCTCACACAGTTCCATTTAGAGTAACTGGCAAGGCAAGTAGTGTCACAGTAACGTTAATACCTGCCCCAAACGGTTTGGGCCTTGCAGTAGGTGGAGTCGGTAAGAAGATCCTATCTCTTGCAGGAATAAAAGATGCATGGTCAAAAACCGATGGCCAGACACAGACAACAGTTAACTTTGCGAACGCAGTAATGGACGCGCTCTACCAAACAAACACAATGAGTGCACAAGAGAGAGACATTAAGGTCATAGGTATTGTCACAGGAAATACTAATTAGGTGAGATTATGAACAGATTAGCTGTTGTAAGAGTAAGAGGAAGGGTGGACGTAAGAAAAGACGTACAGGACACCCTAAAAATGCTTAATTTAACTAAGGCAAATCACTGCGTTATAATAGACGATAGGGAGTCTTTTGCAGGAATGTTACAAAAAGTTAAAGATTATGTTACATACGGACCGATTGACACAACCACTCTATCTAAACTCATAATTAAGTGGGGAAGATTAGAGGGGGATATTCGAATTACTGAGGAGTATGTTAAGGAAAAGACGGGAAAAGATTTAGCTACTTTTTGTAAAGATTTCTTAGAGTTTAAAAATGAACTTTCTGACCTTAATTTGAAAAAGGTATTCAGGCTTCATCCTCCTCACAGTGGATATGAAGCAACAAAGAAACCATATACATTAGGTGGAACTCTAGGTGCAAGAGATATTGAAATCAACAGCCTTATTCAAAAAATGATTTAGGTGTTTTAAGATGATCAGAGTAAAAAAGAAGAGTACAAAAATGAGAGGATTTAGAACATGTGGCGGTGGCTGCTCTAAGAAAAGAAGAGGTTCAGGTCATAGGGGTGGAAGAGGACTTGCTGGAAGCGGTAAGAAAAAGAAAACTAAATGGACAAGAACAATAATTACAATGCCCGGCCACATTGGAGCATACGGATTTTCTAGAGATTCTTATTTAAGAAAAGATCCATCATTCATAAATGTTGGAGCTATCGAAGAAAAGCTCAACTCTTTAATCGATAAAAACATTGCCGAAAAGAAGGATGGAAAAATATACGTTGATGTTTCAAAACTAGGCGTTAAAAAAGTATGCGGAAAAGGAAACGTTAAAGGAGTTTATGTTATAACAGCAAACGAATTCTCTAAAAAGGCAGAGGAAAAAATCTTATCTGCCGGAGGAGAAGCTGTAATTACAGGTGACAATTAATGGCGGCCATTGAAGGATTTCAGCAAAGTATATTTAGATTTTTACCTGAGGTTACATTACCTAAAAAGCGTATTAATCTAAAGAATAGGCTTATCTGGAGTGGATTGATGTTATTCATCTACTTTATACTTGCTGAGGTACCTGTCTATGGGATAACTGGAAGCCAGATTGATTATTTTGCAGGCCTTAGGGCCATTATGGCAGGAGAAAACGGCTCGATTCTAACCTTAGGTATAGGGCCAGTTGTTACCGCAGGAATTATAATGCAATTGCTAGCAGGGTCAGAAATTATAAAATTTGATCTTTCATCTCCTAAAGGAAAAGCAACTTTTCAAGGCACTCAAAAAATTCTAGCAATTTTTCTATGTTTTTTTGAAGCCGCAATATGGATATTAGGTGGTGCATTCGGTAGGCCTGAGAGTTCATTTTTGATAGGATTTATGGTAGTACAACTTGCTATAGGTGGACTTTTGGTATTAATGATGGACGAAGTTGTCACAAAGTGGGGATTTGGTTCTGGTATTTCTTTATTCATTGCAGCAAATGTTTCTCAGAGAATATTGTGGGAAGCATTCAGCTTTGCCAAGTCGCCGATAAATCCTGATGAGTTTATCGGGGCCATACCTGCATTTATAAAATCATTTATAGACGGGCAACCTGTTTGGATTAGAGGGGGCCTGCTTCCTGATATAACTCAAGTGTTCTTCACTCTAGTTGTATTCGCAATTGTAGTATACGCCGAAGGTATGAGATTAGAAATACCTTTATCATATGGTAAGTTCCGAGGAGCAAGAGGGAGATACCCAATAAAGTTCTTATACGCTTCTAACATTCCTGTCATTCTTGCAGCAGCATTATTTGCAAATGTTCAACTATTTGCTAGAATTTTAACTAGCAGAGGAATCAATTGGCTAGGAACATTTAATGAATTTGGGGGTCCAAAGAGTGGATTAATCTATTATCTGACCCCTCCTCAAAGCATTGAAATCTTAATTAATGAACCATTGAGGGCATTAATATATTTGCCAATATTCATAGGACTATGTGCTATGTTTGCAGTTCTTTGGATTGATCTAACTGGTATGGGTCCAAGAGAAGTTGCCAAAAAACTTCAGGGCTCGGGAATGCAAATACCCGGATTTAGAAGGGACATTAGGATATTAGAAAAAGTTCTTGACCGGTATATACCTCCAATCACCTTAATGGGGGGAATATTTGTTGGACTTCTTGCAGCATTTGCTGATTTCACAGGCGCTCTTGGTACCGGTACAGGAATTCTTTTAACAGTAGGTATAGTCTATAGAATGTACGAGGAACTAGCAAAGGAACAAATGGGTGAAATGATGCCCGCATTCAGGCAATTTTTAGGATAGGTGGAAATAATGAGTATATATGATGCCATATTAGAACCCATATATAGGGCGTTGGACGTAGCATTTGGATGGCTATTTGCCTATGGTTCAATGTACGCTATCTTAGGGGTAGCTATAGTAATAGGAACCACCCTAACAGTAGTTCAGGCGCTTCTTGTAGACCAAAAGGAACTCAAAATGATGAGGGATGAAACTACATCATTTCAGAAAGAAATGCTTAATGCACAGAAGTCAAACGATAAGAACAAAATAAAAAAACTTCAAAAAAGGAAAGGTAGAATTGACGAAATGCAAAAAAAACTAATGACAATGTCATTTAAACCCTTATATATAACTATGATTCCGATATTTATCTTCTTTTCCTGGCTTAGACAATCTCCTGCTGCAGATATTGTAGATCCTGTAGTTGTAAAACTACCTTTTGATACACTTCTTGTGCAGCTGTTTCACAGGAGTAGTCCAGCTGAATTACAGACTGGTGATTGGCTAGGCTGGCTTGGATGGTATATATTTTCAAGTTCAGTAGTATCAAATATACTTAGAAAGATAATGGGAATGGCTTAGAGGTGAGAAATTATGCCGAGACCGATGTATAGATCAAGATCTTTAAAAAGAAAAAAAGTGAGAACCCCCTCTGGAAAAGTAGTAACACATTACAGAGAAAAGAGAACTGGAACGCCTCACTGTGGTGAGTGTGGAGCTATTCTTGGCGGAGTACCACGAGGTTTGAGATCTTACGAAATGCGAAGATTATCAAAAACTAAAAAGAGACCAGAGCGGAAATTTGGAGGAGTTCTCTGTCCTGCTTGCACAAGTGACCTAATTAAAAAGGACGTAAGAGGACAACTTTAATGCGTGTGACTATCGGAGGGCCCCCTGGTAGTGGTAAAACAACTGTAGCAAAAATTGTTTCATCAGAGCTTCGATATGTTCACATCTACACTGGGGATATTTTTAGGAATCTTGCTAAAGAAAGAGGTATGTCTCTTGGGGATTTTTCTAGATTAGCTGAGAAAGATCACTCAATTGACATTGAAGTAGATCGAAGACAGAAGGAATTAGGAAATAAGGATAATATAATACTTGAAGGGAGAATGGCAAGATTTATGATCGTGCCTGATTTGAGTGTTTGGATTACCGCTCCTTTTGAAGAGAGGGTAAGACGAATATCTCAAAGGGAAAATCTCTCTTATGATGTGGTATTTAAAGATACGGAAAAAAGAGAAAAAAGTGAGATAAGTAGATATAAAAAGATTTATAATGTGGATATATCTAATCTGGCTTCATATGATCTTGTGATTAACTCACTCATATTGAGCGCTGAAGGAGTAAGCCAGATCATAATTGCGGCCATAAATAACATATCACCGGTACCAAAGGGCGACCGGGTATAAATTGGAGGTGACTTAATGGCAATGGAAGTAGGAAGAGTTTGTACAAAACTTTTAGGAAGAGAAGCAGATAAGAACTGCGTTATTGTGGAAATTGTAAACAAAAATTTTGTTGTTGTTTCCGGACCAAAGGAGTTAACAGGCGTTAAGAGGAGAAGATGCAATATAAAACATCTTGAGCCTTGGGGCGTAAAAATTAATGTTGAAAAAGGCGCGTCTGACGATACCCTTAAGGAGGCCATACAAAAGGCCAAGGTAGAGGGGTACAGTTGAACGGGTCCGATGGAGACATATTATACAAATCAAAGGACAAGACAAGTTCTAGGTATGGAAAAAGACCAGAAGACCGAAATCTAAATGAACTTTTGCAAAAGGGGATTGTCAATATAGATAAACCTAGGGGACCTACCTCGCATGAGGTTACTTCTTGGGTAAAGAAAATTCTTGGCATATCCAAAGCGGGTCATTCAGGAACACTTGATCCTAACGTTTCAGGAGTATTACCTGTGACACTTGGGAAGGCAACAAAACTTGTAAAACTTTTAATGACCTCTAATAAGGAATATATTTGCACACTTCATCTTCAAAAGGACGTTCCAAAAAATGATCTTATGAGAGTATTAAAAGAATACGAGGGGGTTCTATATCAGAAACCACCCGTTAAAAGTGCCGTCAAGAGAAGGGTTAGAAATAGGAGAATTCATTATCTAACGCCGATTGAGATAGAAAAAAAAGACGTGCTCATGAGAGTTGGTTGTGACGCTGGAACTTACATAAGAAAGCTTTGTTATGACATGGGGCTCTCATTGGGATGTGGAGCAAGCATGGAAGAACTCAGAAGGACTAAAACGGGAGTGTTTGGAGAGGAATCTACAATAAGACTCCAAGATCTTCTCGATGCAAAAGTTTTCTCCATAGAAGAAAATAACGAGGACATCCTGAAGAAGTGTATAGTGCCTTATGAAATTGTACTTGAACCATTAAAAAAGATTTGGATTAAGGATACTGCAGTGGAAGCACTATGCCAAGGGGCAATGCTTACTGCTCCTGGAGTATCTAAGCTTCAAAGTGGGATCTCAAAAGGAGATACAGTCGCTATACTCTCACTTAAAAATGAAGCTATTGCAGTTTCAGAGGCTGAAATGACTTCAGAAGAAGCATTAAAAAAAGACAAAGACATTGTTGCAAAACCCTTAACAGTGCTCATGGAAACAGGAACCTATCCAAGGACGTGGAACTAAATGCCGCACTATTACTCTGAAGATGTAACAGCACCATTGAAAATAGCAAGAATTTCAGAGATGATACTGGGTAAAATGTATCAATTTGACATAGCACCAGGCGTATTTTCTTCAAAGAGAGTAGATAAAGGTACTATGGCCTTATGCGAACTAATGGACTTGGACAAAAGTCACAAAGTACTTGATATGGGATGTGGATATGGAGTAATAGGGATTGTTGCATCTTCCTATGTTTCGGAAGTTCATATGAGAGACATAAATAAAAGAGCCGTCTATCTCACAAAAAGGAATATAAAGCTCAATAATATAAAGAACGCATCAGCAAGTCAAGGAAACCTTTATGAAGACCTTGATAAGTTTAATGTTATATTGACAAATCCACCGGTATCATCGGGGATGGACCTAGTTGGGCTTATGATAGACGAAGCACCAAAACATTTATATGAAGGTGGAAATCTACAACTTGTAATACGAAAAGGCGTAAATATTATAAAAGAGAGATTAGAAAAAAGCTTTGAAAAGGTGAATATAAAGAAGAAATATGGGTATAATATTATATTTGCTTCATAGCCGGGGTTGCTGAGCTTGGTACGGCGCGGGCCTGGAAAGCCCGTTCTCCTCTGGAGTGCATGGGTTCAAATCCCATCCCCGGCGCTATGGTGATTATATGGATGAAGAAGTAAAAGGTATTGTTCGTGTACTAGGTACAAACATAATGGGAAACGACATCTTTGAAGTTGGTGTATTGAAAATAAGAGGTGTCGGACCAGTTATGGCTAGGGCTGTAGCCCAAGTGGCAGGTATATCTCCCAAAACTAAGGTAGGAAATATACCACCAGAAAAAATAAAGATAATTGAGACGATAATTGAGAATCCTATAAATAATGGTATTCCCGTATGGCTTGTAAATAGGAGAAAGGATTATGAGACCGGCGAGAATGTTCATGTCGTTGGACCAAAATTATTAATGTCATTGAGGGAAGACCTAAACAGGATGAAAAAGATGAAGAGTTACAAGGGTGTCAGGCATCAACTTGGGCTTCCTGTGAGAGGACAAAGAACAAAATCCTCTTTTAGAAAAGGAACCTCATTAGGCGTCCAGAGAAAGAAAGCTACAAGGTGATTTAAGTGGGAGATCCAAAAAAAATCAGACGTAAATATGATAAACCATCACATCCATGGCAAAAAGATAGAATTGATTCTGAAAACGTATTGATGAAAAAATACGGACTTGCCAATAAAAAAGAGATATGGAAAGCTTTGAGTTTTCTTAGAAATGTAAGAAGGCAGGCAAGAGCATTATTGGCTAGTCATGATGAAGCGTCAAAAAGGCAGACTACTGACCTTATAACAATGCTTCAGAAGTATGGTATATTGAAAGAAGAGTCAACATTAGAAGAAGTATTGACATTGTCTTTAGAAGATATTCTTGACAGAAGATTACAATCACTTGTACTAAGGAAAGGACTAGCAAAAACACCAAAACAGGCGAGACAGTTTATAGTTCATAAACATATCATGTTAAACGGTGCCAAAGTATCAATTCCAAGCTATTTAGTTCCTAAAGCAATTGAAAATTCAATTGGATATGCAGTTAGATCATCATTAAATGATCCAAGTCATCCAGAAGTTCCGAAAAAAACAGTAATTGAGGAGGGTAATTAAATGCCAAAAGAAGGGGGAAGATGGGGAGTAGCCCACATATACGCTTCGTATAACAATACTCTTATTCACATCACCGATTTAACAGGTGCTGAAACTATAAGCAGAGTTACAGGTGGAATGATAGTAAAAACTGGAAAAGATGAATCCTCTCCTTATGCTGCAATGAAAGCAGCAGCAAAGGCAGCTGAAGAGGCTATAGAGAAAGGTGTAGTAGCAGTTCACATTAAGGTTAGAGCTCCAGGAGGAAACAAGGCAAAGACTCCGGGGAGAGGGGCCCAAGCAACTATCAGAGCACTTACTAGAGCAGGGTTAAGAATTGGTAAAATTGAGGATGCTACGCCTATACCCCATGACGGTACAAGAGCCAAAGGGGGCAAGAGAGGTAGAAGAGTATAATGGAAATAGAAATTTTCAAAAAAGACGATAGAGAATTAAGATTTTTGGTCAGAGGAGTTTCTGTACCATTAGTTAATGCATTGAGGCGTATATTTATTTCAGAAATGCCCTCTATGGCGGTTGACTATCTTAAATTTTATAAAAATAATTCTCCAGTTTTTGATGAAATAATAGCCCATAGAGTTGGTTTAATCCCTTTAAACAATGCATCTGAAATTTACATAACTCCCGAGAAATGCGGATGTAAAGAGGGATGCGAAAAATGCTCAGTTACTTTATCTCTTCATAAATCAGGACCATGTACTGTTTACTCAAGGGATTTGGTATCTGGGGATCCGGATATTTATCCAATGCTTGAAGATATCCCAATTACTAAACTTGGGGAAGGTCAGGAATTAAAGTTTGATGCATTTGCTAGAATTGGAACTGCAGAGGATCATGCTAAATGGCAAATAGCCAATGCCGCATACAAATATGTTCCTAAAATTGAATTTAACTTAGATAAATGTGACTTTTGTGAAGAATGCGTTCCTAAATGTCCTAAAGAGATTCTTTATAAAGAAAAAGACCAAATTAAAGTAAAAGATATTTACGAATGTACTATGTGTAGGGCTTGCGAAGAAGCCTGTGAGCAAAACGTAATTAAAATATCTTATGAGAATGACGCATTTATATTCTTTGTTGAATCTTATGAGAATATGAAAGTCAATGATTTAGTTTCAGAAGCTTTGGGCATGCTGTCCACAAAATTGGACAATTTAAAAAATCTCGTTGAAACCATTTGAAGCGCGGGGGTTGCCGAGCATGGCCAAAGGCGCAGGATTGAGGGTCCTGTTACGTAGGTATTCGTGGGTTCGAATCCCATCCCCCGCACTTTTTTACCAGTAAACTTTTTATAATAGTTAGTACAATTCTTATTCATGGCAAGAGATAAGACTGAAACTATCAAACAAAGAGCCATTTATGTTTACCTCCCTTCTGAAGAAATGACTACTAGGTGGAAGGAAAGGGCAGATAAAGAAGGCAATTCTATTTCTAAGTTTGTAATTGAGAAAGTTGAAAACTCCATAATGCAGGACGAAGATCCAGATTTCAAGCCTAGGGGAGAGCTAATCAAGAAGATGAGAGAGCTTGAAAAGGAAGTTGAAAAACTTTCTAGTGATATCAAGATTAAAAATATTGTAATTAACAAGTATGAAGATGAACTTAAGCATTACAGAACAAAAGATTTTACTGATAAGTTATTTGACGGTGAACGAATAAATCAAAAGGATTTAATAGACCTTTTCAAGAAAAAAGTTACAATCAAGGAAGAAGAGTTATTTAAACTTTTGAAGATAGACCCTAAAGATTCAGGACTAATGAAAGAACTAATTAACCACGTTAGAAGTCTTGAAGAATATGGCCTAATTGAATCCACTCGAAAGGGTTGGAGGTGGTTAGGATAGATAAAATATTATCTGATTTTATCTCCGACTGCAATCTAAGGGGAATGTCAAAAGATAGTATCAGAAGCTACAAGTCAACTCTTAGTATCTTCTTTGAGTTTCTCAAAGAAAAAGGAGTTTCGACTGATAAAGTCGATAGAGAAGTTTTGAAAGATTTTATTAATTACCTTAGAGTTGATAGAGGAATTGGGCCTAAAACAATGGAAAACTATTTTGCTTCAATGTCCAGTTTTTACAAGTATCTCATGTTTGAAGAGAAAATTAACTATAATCCAATTTTACCAGTTAGAGAAAGGTATGTAAGGCAATACAAAAAAGGAAACGGTAACAATCACAACGGTAAAAAAGTATTAACTTTAGACCAGATGTCTAGTTTGATTAATTCAATCATGGATTCTAGAGATAGGGCAGTTGTAACTCTCCTATCAAAGACAGGGATTAGGAGGGTGGAGTTACTTAGTTTGGATATTTCCGATATCAATTGGGAAAACTATTCAATCACTCTAAAGCCAACTCCCAAGAGGTCAAATAGATTACTTTTCTTTGATGATGAAACTGCAAGGCAAATAAAATCATATCTTAGGATAAGAGAGCAAACGTATACGAAGGGAACTAAGGCCTTGTTTGTCGGGGAGAGGGGAGAACGGCTTTCTGGGAATACCATATACCGAATAGTAACTAAATATGCGGTAAGACTAGGCTATCACGATCCTAGCTCAGATAAAACAGAAGATCATCTATCTCCCCATTGTCTGAGGCATTTCTTTACAACTGAAATGAGAAGGGCAGGTATGCCAAGAGAGTTTATTCAAGAGCTAAGAGGGGATATTAGAAAGGGTGCTATTGATATCTATGACCATATAGATTCTAAAGAGCTTAGAGAAAGTTACCTAGCTTGTGTTCCTCAGTTTGGGATTTAGAATATTATATTATTTTGAGAATATTTTTCTTATATAAACGTTTCAAAATATCAATTGAACTTTTTAATTGACCATAAGTTGGTGGTTCTTCTTTTTGGTCGTCATGACTTCCAATACTACACATATCATTTATCTTTCTTAATTTGCCTTTTTCATCAGGCGATATTGAAATTCGAGAGAAAAGTTTTTTTTCTATAACTGAATATGTTTCATTTTTAAATCCTTCTGGTAGTTCTTCTCCACTTATTTTACAATAATATTCTTTTGAATACGCTTCAAGAGCTTGCCGAATCATATTTGCAGAAGATTTTCTTTGGATATAATCTCCATTACAATTCTGTTCTGCCACGCTGATATAATCCTCAAAACGATCTTGTTTAATAAATTTTATTTTAGGTCCTTCGATGTTACAGCCGAAAAACTCCATTAACGTTGGTAAAAAATCTTTATAACTATCTATTATTGAATTCGATACTTGTTTTTTAAGATGTGTAAGAATAAATATTTGATATTTTTTAGCAATCAACATCTGAATAATTTCTGTTATAAAATTAAGAGTATGCATTTCATCCATTGATTGTACAGGATCATCGATCAGAATAAATGAAAAAGCGTTCTTTTCATTTATTATTTCACTTAAGTATATACTTAAACCTAAACAATTCAAATGGCATTCACTTAGATTAGGGGCGGCGTTTGCTGTAGTTCCATATAAATTAGCAAGAAAATTTATTTTGCCTTTCTTACTTTCGATGTCCTCTATAAATATACTTTCATTGGGATTAAGTAAATCATACCATTTAATAATCTCTTTTTTATGTTCATTTAATTTAACCTCTAGTGTTTCGTTTCTAAATTCTTCAAAGGATTTTAGTGAGTCAGTAAGTTCTTTTTCAATGCTCATATCTATCTTGATTATTTTAAAGTAATCAAAATTCTTTATCAAACTAATAAATTTATTTATTCTGTTTATTTCTTCGCTTGAAATAATTGCATTTTGGATTAAACTCAATATGTTTGAAATTTCTAAAGATAACCTATTGATTTCAGTCTTTAAGGAGATTAGATTATTTTTTAATATAATATTCTTGTTAAAATGACAGTCAAGAATTTCTTTTCTATTTTGTAAAGTCTCTAAATTAATATCTTCAAGTATTAAATCATCTAGTTTGATTTTAGATATATTATTTTTGATACTTTGGTTTTTCTCCTTAATTGGCGATAATATATTCTCTTGTATTCCTATGTTTTTTAATAAATCAAATACTCCATCGTCTAAGATTATATTTTTCAATTGAGTTGTTGTTTCATAAATATATTTATTCCAATCTTTTATGTAATTTGATAAAATGATATTGTTTTTCTTTATAGTTGTTTTTAATTCTAAATAAGATTGAATTTCTTTTTCTATTTCAATAATTTTATTATCATTAATAGTATCTTCCGAACATAAAGGACATTCTGAAGAATTAGATTTTGTTATAATTTTTAATCCATTTTCCAAAACATTAATTTTTGCATCGGCTAAAACATTTTTCTTATCTAGTAAAAAAGTGATGACATTATTTACTTCTTCTTTTTTACTGAATATTGACATATCTATCTCTTTAAAATTAATTATTGGAGATAGTAAATCAAGATTAAATACTTTCTTTTTAATATTTTCAGAATAAATGTTAAGTTGAATTTTAAATTCAGAAATGTCCGCTTCGCTTAATTTGTATTCAACCAGTCTTAATTCATTATTTATTTTGTTACATAAATCAACTAGTGTTATATCATTCTCCATTATATAATTATAATAATCATTAAGTTCATCTTCAATTTCCCCACAAAAATAATAGGACTTTTTAACATCTTCTGTTTTTGAGTTATTATATCCTGTTTTTGTTGTTTGTAACAATTTTCTAAAATTATCAATCTCTTCTATGCCTAGAAGTTTCATAAATGCTAGATACCTATCTTTTGGTTCAGTATGGATGAAAGTTTTTAATCCATGTTGATATATTATTGGCCTTATATTACCAAATAGTTCTGAGTTATCATTAATGAGAATGTCATTTATATATAAATCAGATTCTTCTTCACTAATATATTCTCTCCTTATTTTTATTACTTCCCCATTATTTGTAAAAATCCCTTCAACAAAAGGTGTTTTAGTTGTACTATGTAAATTTTTTATTACGTCTTTATATTCTATTTTGCTAGGGGCGTTTTCTTTTTTGTATATTTTCCCAAAAAGTAACCATTCTATAGCTTCGACAAAACTAGTTTTTCCTTGTGCGTTTTGCCCATAGATAACTGTTAATCCTTCATCTAGTAAAATATCTTTTTCAATGTTAAAACACCGAATTCCATTTATTCTAAGATTTTTTAATATCATTTAATTTATCCTCTAGATATTTATCAACTACTGATTTAAGATCATTAGAATTGTTTTCAAAATATGTTTTTATTAATTCTAATAATAACTCATTATCTAAGAATTTTTCATGCATCTCTCCAATTAATTTCTCTGCGACCATAAAATAAATATTATACTTATTATTAATAAATCTTATCTTAGGGGTATTTTACAATTATTCTTTTTAAGAAAATAATGTACTAATATTAATTTTTATTTTTTCTTTTTTAAATTAATTTTTTTATTCTAATTCTCCCATCAATCCTTAAAATCCCAACTCTTTTGCCAATGGCTTTATCCAATCCAGATTTTCTAATGATTTCCACTTCTTCATCAAAGAATGAGAGTATCATGATTTCTCTTTCATATCTTGATAAATAAAGAATAACTTCATCTCCTTCATCAATAAACTCAATAAGTTTTCCAATTACTTCTCCTAGCTCGTTTAATCTAATTCTTCTTTTAGGCAATTGACAAATATCATCTCTTACAAGAGGGATATTGATATCTTTAACTTCCGTCATCTTCCCCCTCCGTAAAAAGTGATAGGTCAATTATATCTCTAAGTAAATTAGTAATTGTTAATGGCGAGTATTCAATAGAAGTACTACTACATGGCTTGCTAAAGTTGGCGAAGGATATTTCAAATAATCCTAAAAGCTCGTTCTTTCTATCGTGCAAAATTAATCCTTTAGGAGTTAAGAGATATCTCTTTCTAGCGTAGTCTTTGTAAACAATACCTTCTTTCACAAGCCTTGAAACATGCCTTGATAAGGTTCTATCAGAAAGCCCAGTTTCTTCTTCTATTGCCCCTATTGTTCCAAACTGATAAATAAAATTTAATAAATCAAGATAGAAGTAAGTCGTTTTACCAAGCTTCTCATTTAATAGCTCTTCATCCTTTAGGTAAAGGGAAGAGCAGAGAAGGGAAATATATTTCCCAAAAAACGAGAGAGGATTATTATCTTGGAATAGATTATCAATATAATTGTTAAATAAAATCTCCCTATGCTTCAAGGATAAAATGTTCTCTGGAATGTCTCTATTTTCTGGATGGATATATTTAATGTTAGAAACATCAAGGCCGCCGCACTGTCTTTTTATAACTTCCTCCGTAAAATCATTTTCACATCTTAGAAAAGTTCCGTCAATATTAATTCCGTACTTTTCTCTTAGTTCATCAGTTTTAGGGTATATCCTAGTCTTGGGATAGCTCTTTGATTTACTGTTAAGATATACCGTTTTCTCGATCATGTTTGTTGGAATCAAGGCTTTAGAAAATAGCATGTAAAGGCAGTTTGTGAAAGGGTATATCAGCTCTGGATTTCTTAATCTGTAATTTTGATGTATTTCAAGTCGCTTTAGGTATAACTTATTGATATCAGGCCTAAGAAGCCTTTCAAGGGTGTAACCCATACTGTTATCGATGAATAATTTTCTATTTTGAGGAGTAGAAACAAAATGCTCAATGTTATTGTAAAATCTAAAAAGTGTCGCACTAGCTCTATCAATGCACCTAGTAAGTGCTTGATATTTATTTTGCCGTAAAATGAAGTTGTAATCAATCTTGTTAAATGGATCATATGTTATGACATTAAAAGTTATTTTAGGCGAAAAGGGAAACTCTGGAAAGAGCTCAAAAGTAAGCCCATCTGTAAAATCAAGCCTATAGGTGTAGAGTTTCTTATGCTCATGAGCAAAAACATCCTTTAGTTCTAGGGCTTCTTTGTTTTCCTTGCAGTAGTAGAATATCGCTCTTAAAAGAGTCTTGAATCTTTTAGTCCAGTACTCTAGATAGATTCTCCTCTTTGCTTCATCTCTTGTAAGCTCTTTTTTCTGATAAATTATGAAGTCTTTTTTATCAAGAGGAACAAGACTATATTTGAGAGAAACTTTATCTATTATAGAGTTCGATATAGGATTATCGGGGATAACAAAACTCCTAAGATAATCGTATTCTCTCTTACTTTCTTTGTAAGGATGGAATTTTATTTTTGATTCAATTTCCTTTATCTCTTCATTAATGCCTTGAATATCCTCTAATAGTAATTCATAATTAGGTCTTTCTTTGTATCTTGGAAGCTGTTTTTCTATAAACTTTAAGTCCTCTCTTTTTTCCTTTAGTTCTTTGTAAATGGCATTATATTGTCTTTTCTCTGATTCTAATCTTATCCTAAGCTCTTCAAGATAGCCTTCTCCAAGTGTAGTCTGGCTATCCGAGAACGGATCTATATCGATGTCTTTTAGTTTATCCTTGATATCCCACATCGATCATTATCAATATGCCCTCTATATTTAAAGAAATTTCCACGAATAATGGGCCAATAATAATATTATTTGTGGGGAACGAAAAATGGTTAAAAAAAGTCAAAATTCGTGGTATACTTAATTATTTGTTTCTGCATGATCATATTCGTTACTAATCTTAGTTTGGGTATATATGTTTTCAATTGCTTCTTTATTGAGCAAGGGAAATATAATCGGGCCCATATCCCACAATTTTTTTGTTACAGTTCTATCTGAAAAGAAGTCGAGAACTGGTGCTCTATATGTATTTAAAATATAGGACATCCTATCCATCATATATACTAATTCAATAATGGTCATATTTGGCTTCATGTTCATTCTACTTCGATAGTTTGAATTTATGCTATCTCTAAATTTATGGGCAAAATTAAGATACTGTTCAAGACTCTCAGGTGATATGTTTTCAATATTGAGTGCAGCTTCAAACGGTTTATCTATAAGACTTCCTAAACAAAACATCACGACATAATCTTCAAAATTAGTCTCTATGAAGAAAGCTTTAGGGTATCTTAGAAAATAAGAAATCACAGTTGGGAAATAAATATCCTTTTGGTCTTTCTTCTCTTTTACAAAAAGCCCATCATTGGTCCAGCTTTCAAGTCTTTTTCGTATTATCTTTTCAGAGTACTTTATTTTTTTTCTTTTAAAATATGGCTCTAATCTATCTAAAGCATTAATAACTTCATATTTTTCTCCAGGATCTATATCTGAAGTTACATATACGGTATTCTCTTCTAGGTCTCCTAGAAGTTTTAAAATTTCAACTTTTTTAGAAATAAGCCTAGTTATTTTTAATTTGGCTTCATGCACTTTATCTTCTTTTAGATTTAATTCATAACTTCCCATAAAAATCAGCGAATGGAAATAGAAATCCGATGTTTAAATAATTTATCCGGATATTTGTATTTTTCTCCCTCCGGCCTCCCCATTTCATTGGGGGAGGCCTACGGGAGGGAGAGAATAAAAAGATTTTCGTCAGCTAAGCAAAGGTGGGAGGGCTAAAGCCCTCCCTTTGCCCACCTAATATTCAATATTTACTTTCTGATTTTTCTATAATTTCTGGTTCGAGATAATTCAATAACGAGTTATCTACATATGTAGATTCAATCCTATTTTTTGCTATTTCAAAATACTCTTGATCTAGTTCAATGCCAATGAAGTTTCTATTAAATCTTTTAGCAACAACTCCGGTAGTTCCAGACCCCATAAACGGATCAAGTATTAAATCTCCTTCATTACTGCCAAGAAGTATAATTCTTTCAAGAAGATCTTCTGGTTTTTCTGTGGGATGTGAAGTTTTATGTCGCTTTGCAGTTATTTCCCATAAATTCCTCATTTGTTTTCCGTTATTCATTTCCTTGGCCAATTCATAATTAAGAAAATATTTTTTATCTTTACTAGCTACCCAAATGATTTCAGTAGACGGGGCAAATCGATTACGGGAAAGAACAGGTGGAGCATTAGGTTTAAACCAAACTATATCGTTAATAATCCACATGCCCAATTCTTTAAGTGCCATGCCAATAGAGGGGTAATTGTGAAGAGTACCAGAAATCCAAATAGTTCCATGAGGTTTTAATAATTGGATACATTCTTTAATCCATTTTAAATTAAATTCATGAATATTCTCTATTTCATCCCATTTGCCTTTATTGCATTTCACAGGTTTACCTGATTTAACTGTTAAAAATTTTTTATGGGATAGATTATAAGGTGGATCTGCAAAGATCAAATCTACTGATGCTCTACAAATATTAGGTAAGATTTTAAGACAATCTCCATTTTCTAATCTAATTTCAGCACTCATTGATTTCATTTCTCCAATGCTACAAAAGTTTAAATACATTGTTATTAGATATTCGTTGGGCTTTTATGAAAAAACCATGGTCTATTTCAACAACAGTAAGAAACCCGGAAAGAATAAAACCCTTTCTACAAGTACTCTCTGAGTTTGAAGGAGTAACTTTTGACGAAGAGCAGCAAATTAAATTTCAAATTAAATTAATTCAAAATAAATTATACATGCCTGAGAGTTTAGAAGAGAACAAAAAAGAGTATTATCATTCTCCAAAAGAAATGTCTTTCGAACAAGCAAAAGAAATCTTCAAACATATGAGGGATAATTCTAATGTATTAAATGAGGATCCTGGACTCAGAGGAAGAACTTCGGCAGCTCCATTAGCAAAGATGGGATTAGCAATTATAAAAAAGACCAGAGGAGAAGTTCGTTTAACTAAACTGGGTAGAAAATTTTTAAATAATGAAGTAGACATTAGTGATGTTTACTTAAGATTCTTTTATAACTGGTCTTTGTATAATCCAGATAGTAAATTTACTGAAGAAGACGGCTTTAACATAAGACCATTCATAGCTACTCTAAAAATAATTTATTTAGTTAATCAGAAATGTGAAGAAAATGGATTAAAGGTAAAGGGCGTTTCAAAAAAAGAATTCTCAGTTTATGTTCTAACAACAATAGATTACAAGAACATAGATTCAACTGTAGATGAGATTATAGCTCTAAGAAAAGAATTGCTTGATAAGGATCAAGATACACAAATCAGATTGAAAATAAATTCTATTTTAATAGAATAAATACATTCTTTGAAGACGATGGATCAAATTACGAAATAAATTTTAATAATTTGAAAGATTATGGAGATAATGCAATTAGATACTTAAAATTGACCCGATTCTTTCAGATACATGGGGGAGAATTCTATTTTGATTTAGAACAGAGAAGGAAAATAGAGATTGAATCACTATTAGAAGAAAGTGATGGAAGAAGGTTAAAACTCAATACACTTGAAGAATATTATGACTTTATAGAATCTGAAAAAGAATATCCTTGGGAAACAAGAGAGAAATTAATAGCAATTGTAAAAGAGCTAAGAGCCGATATTAACTCTTTAAATGATTCACTTAGAATAAAAATTGAATTAAAAGATGATTTATTTGAAGAAAATATTGAAGTTTTATCAATTGAGAAATTAAGTAAACTTTCAAAAGAACTTAGATTTTTGAGGAGGAAAGTTCAAGAACAAAAGAATCACTTGGATTTACTTAACATAGATAAATTTGAAGAAGTTATATATGATCTTAGCAATATTCACCATTCAGACAAGGACAAATCTATTGAATTAGAATATTTGGCTACATTGTGTTTACATGCTATAAACGATGCTAAAAAGATTCAGCCAAATTATCCCGTAGGCGATGATAACAAACCTACATTTACCGCCCCTGCAGATGTTCCCGATATAGAATGTTTTTATGAATCATTTAATATGATATGTGAAGTAACAATGTTAACCACAAGAACTCAATGGATTAATGAAGGACAACCAGTAATGAGACATCTAAGGGATTTTGAAAATAAGAATAGTAATAATTCATTTTGCTTATTTATTGCCCCAAGAATACATAGAGACACATTTAATACTTTTAAAATGGCAAATAAATATGAATATGAGGGAAGATCACAAAAAATAGTTCCCCTCAATATTTCTCAATTTAAAATAATACTAGAAAAAGTATTGAACAAAAAAATAAAGAACAATCCAATTACTCATGAGGAATTTAAAAAATTACTTGAAATTCTATATGAAAAGGCAAAAGATTCTACGGACATATCAGAATGGATTAATAAATCTAACGAATTATTGCATAAATTTGAAGAAGAGGATATTTTGGCATGAAGGATTACCTAAATAGTATACTAGAAGGAGATTGTATTGAATTAATGAAAATATTCCCTAGAGAAGAAATAAATCTAATAATTACTGATCCACCTTATAACGCTTCTGAAGGGGGAATTAGTCTACCCAATAATAAGACAGGTGGCCCTTATTACAAAGTCAATGAAGAATGGGATAAATTCGGAGTATTTGAAAATTACCTAGAGTTTACTAAAAATTGGACTAGAATAGCAGATGCCACACTAAAGCCTAATGGATCTATAATGGTTTGTTGTTCATTTCACAACATAGGCGAAATTATAATATCATTAAAGGAACTAAATTATAAGTTCTTAAACATTATAACTTGGAAAAAAACTAATCCAATGCCCAATATTACTAAAAGAACACTTACCCATTCAACTGAATTTGTGTTATGGTTTGCCAAATCAAAAGGTTGGACATTTAATTATGAAGATATGAAAAAATATAATAATGGAAAGCAATTAAGAGACATTTGGGAATTTTCTTCATGTCAAGGTGTAGAGAGAATTAAAGGTGAAAATGGTAGGGCTGCACACCCAACTCAAAAACCCTTAGAACTTTTTAAAAGATTAATTGAAATGTCTTCTAATTCTGGAGATATTGTTTTGGATCCTTTTATTGGAACAGGTACAACTGCCATAGCTTCAATGATATTGGATAGAAAATGGATTGGGATCGATAACAGTTCTCATTACATAAAAATAGCAAATAAACGTATTGAAGATTTTTTAGCAAATAAAAAAATATAGCTTTCTCATATTTTTAACTATTTGAATTTCACTCTGCGTAAACTTTTATGTGGCTCTGCAAAAACACTCGCCTACTAAAAGTTTCGGTTTCTAACTTCCAGAGTGAAATCTAGGGCATTAAGTTACTATTATTCTTGATAATTATTTTTCTGTAAAAATAGTAATTAAGCCCTGGCACGAAAAATCATCCTGATTTTTCCTTTCTTGATAAAATGATTGTTGCCTAAATTCGGGGAATTTATGCGAAGCACAAAAAACAAGTGTTTTGGAAGGTTTTCGGTCCTCCGAAATAGACCTTCGGTCTTAGGCCTTATGGCCATAAAAAAAGGAAGTGGAAAAAATGAACTTTGAAAGATTGAATAAAAAACAGATCAAGAACTGGAAAAGATACGAAATGAGGGAATTAGTTAAGGAAATGGGAATTAAAGAAATTGAGATTAAAAAGGAGGGGTATTAATGCAAGATCTAAAAAATGAGAACATCAAGAACTCATTAAAAAAAGTAGTCGAGATCTTCAAAAGCGGAGAAGTGCCCCAGGCCATTAAAATAGTAATGTTTCCAAGGTCAGATCAGCCATCAAACAAATGGAGTTTAAGCAATCGGTTAATCATGTTTTGTAACGGAACAGAGGATGCGAGAGGTTTTAGGCAGTGGAACAGGGAAGAGAGATGGGTAAAAAAGGGAAGTAAAGCTTTTCATATTCTGGCACCAAAGATTCAGAAACTAAAAGAGGAAGATGGAAAAGAGAGGATTATATTAAAGGGTTTTATTAGTGTACCAGTTTTTAAGCTAGAGGACACAGAGGGAAAGCCAATAGAAAAGCCAGATCTTAAGCTGCCAGAATTAAGATTATTGGAAGTTGCCAAAAGTTGGGGAATTGATGTTAAGCCAATTGAAGGAAACGATCTTTACAGTGGGTACTTTATGCCAGGCCAGAATAAAATAAGACTTGCTACTCCTGAAGAGAAAACTTTCTGGCATGAGTTAGCACACGCAGGACACAACAAGATCTTAAATAAATCTGGAAAGAAGTTAAAGGGTGGTCAAGATCCAAGACAAGAGATAATAGCAGAGTTAACGGCCGCAGTTATAGGCGAGATTTACGGATGCGGGGAAACTTTAGGCAATAGTTACGATTATATTAGCTCTTATGCCGAGGAAAGCAAAAAGTCTATAGAACTAGCAATCCTTGAAGTCTTAACAGATGTAGAGAAGATCTTAAATTTATTTTTTAATAATTAATTTATTTTTATTAATTTACAACCACCTTAAGGAGGGGGCCCTCCTTAAGAATTCTCCCATTTTGCTACCGCATGTATTAATAATACTAAAACTATTTAATTATAATTAATTAATAATATTCATGGATGATAATAATGAAGTTTTTTTAAGAAATTGCGGTGAAGTATTAAGACTGGCCCTAGATATTGAAACAAGACTTGAATATTTCATTTATTCATATTTTTGTGAGAACAATTCCAAAGGTTTTATGATGAAAGATTTATTCCTATTGGATTTAAGGTTTGACCGTAAAGTTCAGGTATTCCAAGAAATTTGTAAAAAGGAAAAGATAGATAATAAGAAATTAAAGGTTATTCTAAAAGATATAAAAAAGGTTCAACACACTAGAAATCTAATAGCCCATGGAGATGCATATAGCTATCCGGATAAAGGAATAGTAATGCAAAAAAGAACTACAATGACTTTTAAGAAAAATGAATTGATTATAGATACGAATTTGATGGAAGAGTTGAAAAATAATCATTTAAGATCTATGGATGGTATTATTGAAATTAAGAAGTTTATAGAAAACAAAAAGCAGAATTACGAATGGTAATCTTCTACTTATTATATTCTTCTTTTCAATAGCTTAAATTCTAAATTTATTACCTATAAATTTTTATAGTGTCGATTAACTAGATATTCGATGGAGAAAAAAATTCAGCAAAGACATATTTCACTCAAAATAAAAAGAAATTATTTTTTTCTTTTAATCACATCTATAATTTTAATTGGAACAGTATATGTAATTAATCATTATTATGGCGAGATTATTTTTCAATTTTGTCAAAAAATAAGTAATTTTTTTATAGCTTTATTTAATGGTCTCGAATACAAAACATTTATCCCCCAAATATTGGCCTTTGAAATTGCAGTGATTGCACTGTCTGTACCTTTGAGTTACCAGATTGTTTCAAGAATATCAGAAAGATACAACTCGGATATCATATCATCAAAATTCTTAGGCGAATTGGAGATTAGGATATTTCCCAAGTATCTGATTATTAATATTTTTCTTAATGCTACAATTCTAATATTCCCCAAAGAATTTTATGGTTCCTTTTTAAAGTTATTCTCATTATTTCTATACTTTTGTTTTATCATTTCATTAATTTTCCTATATAAATTTATTAATAAATTGATTAAATATGTTACCTCGTCAGATTATATATTAGAAAGGATGTATACCGATGCTAAAAAAATTTTCGAAGAATAGTAACATAAAAGAACAAATCAGATTAGTTAATTCCTTAGAAGGTATTGGAGACATACTGACCTTTGAAACTGCAAAAAAGAATGATAAATATACAAAAGAATATCTACCAAAAATTGAAGAAATTATAAAAAATATATTTGATATGAAATCTAGCAATCCTGATAAATTTAAAGAATTAAGTTTCTCACAAGAATTTTTAGATTATTACAAAAAAAATAAAAGTGATGCTATTTTGGCTCTATCATTTAGTCCTGAAAAATATTTGAAACCTTTTTCAACAGCCGTCAATCAACTAACTAGAATACATCAAATATCTTTAATCTCAAATAATGATGAAATAAGTTATTATGCTACACATTACCTTATTAGAGTTCTTAAATATGTAAGTTCTGTTCCAAAAAATGATACATTTATTGAACTTATTTTTAAAGCATTAAATGAAATGACTTTGAATGCAATAAAAAATAAAGATTACTCTATGTATGGTGCTTCAATTTTATGGTATAAAGAGGTAGTATTCGATAGGTTTGATAATTATGATTTTGAATTATCTTATTTAGAATTATTTGATAATAAATTTTTCAACTCAGTTAAAATGATAATTTCTAAAGATCAAGATTTAATATACGAAAGACTAGTCGAATCTTTTTCAGATTATTTAATGATTGGAGAAAACGATAAAGAACTTTTATATAAAATATATGAGATATTAATTCAGAAAACAGAAGCGAACAAATTAAACAATCTTGAAAATGAGTATAAAGTTGGAAAAAGAATTGAAGAATTAAATGGATTATTAATTGACATAGATTTAAAAGAAAAACTAGATTTATTTTTAAAAGAGTTTGATATTTTTATTGAAAAGATTAAAATAGAATTGGATGAAGAAACCCAAAAAGAACTATTTGTTATATCGAATAAAATCAAAAAAGCCGCAAAAGAAATTTTTAAATTCAATAATTTCCTAGAAACAATTTTTGGAATGTGCGCCTTTTGTATATTTAAAAAAAGACCCGACTATATAAACTTTCTATGGGAATATGTTCAACCTAAAGATAGTGATGCCCATTGGATTGCTAATGACCTCACTCCTTCAAATATTAAAGACTTATTGAAGGTTTATTATCGACTTAATAAATTTGACAGGAGATTTCATTTTTGGGAAAGACATCATGGTGCAGGGCAATACCTTGACGATTATTTTTTATTGAGATTAGCAAAATTATTGGAAAAAGAAAAAACAAAAATAAACGAAATGAATTTTCAAGAAAGTTATTTATATTCATTTGATATTTATCAACTAAAGAATATTTCCCATTCAGTTGATACTTTTATCGAAAGAGTAAATAAATTGAAAAAAGAAATAAAACTTTTAGAGGATTTAGGATTTCAGATTGACGCTATCGATGAAACATTCGATAATAAAACTATTACTTTTCTTAATAAATTAAAACAAGAAGCACTAAAAAAGATTCAGAATCTTCATATGACTCAAAGATTAAATTCTGAAAAGATTGCTGAATTTGAAAATGAGTTTCTTCAATCCTTCAATGAGCAAGCTTCCCTAAGGAAAATATTCAAATGTTATAATTTATATTGTGACAAAACACAAGAAAGAAATAATGTAAGTATATCGGGATTTGGAATAAATACATTAGATGATAAGGCAGTATTTTTTGATAAATGGTATGTGTTCTTTGATAGATGGGGATCTAGTTACGGAGGAAATCTTGCCAATAGTGAAAATCAGAAACTATTTGAGGATATTATAAAGTGTTGTGAAGAATCTAAGCATAAAAAAATAGAAGATATACTGGAAAGCTTTGAAAACCTTGACGATATGTTTATTCTTATTAATTTCTCAATATATCGTTCTCTGTATAAATCTAACAATTTTAAATCAAAAAATCTATCTGAAAAAGTAGAATTTGATTTAGATGAGTTTGTTGGATATTATCAATATAAAAAGGCTAAAATACCGGTCTTTAGAGTTATGATTAAAAATAATGAAAATACTACTTTATTTCTTAATAAATCAAAATTAGGTAGATTAATACAATATTCTCCCTTGAATGAGAAAGAAGAAAAATCACTAAAAGATATATTTTATATAAATATAAAAGATTTATCTGAAGATCCTGAAATTTTGGAAAACTATATCTTAAATCCCTCAAAGCAGTTAAAAGAAATTGGAAATAAAGAAAAACAGATAGAATACTTGAAGACTAGAGTAATAGTCACAATCTTGGAAAAGTTTAGTTTTGAAAAAGATGCTAATTTTGAAGGGATTATATTAAAACTAAATGAAGATGGATAGATTATACATCTATTCTTAAAAATATAAAAATAATAAAGAGATATAATCATAATTAATTTCTCCGAAAGACTATATTAAAATGATATGGTCAAAATATTTATAATGTATGATATTATTGCTTCAAACTTGTCTTGTAATAACCCTATTATAGTAAGGATTACTGCCAAACCAGAAATAATTATATAGATTAAATCCTTTAGTCCTGAAACTTTAAAATATGTTCTCTGATTAATTTCTTCTATATAACGTGGTTTTATTTTAGTTATTTCATTTATGAATTTTTCTAAGTGATATTCCTCCCTTTCTACTAAAAAGAAAAAAGATACTAAAATCTCGTATAAGTCATATTTATTGTTTTTGTTTCCATATAAAAATATATTATTTACATTATCTATTATGTACTCTTTAGTTTCATTAATCCCTATTTTATTACTCTTAATGAAATTTTTTCTTAATGCTGACATCTTTTCAAGAGGCTTAGTTAATTTAAAAAATATTATATGGGTTAAAACTTCGTTTAGTTCTATTAAAGGATTATCATTAGCATAGTACAAATCCCTTAAATAATTGGGCGGAATTTTACTTTCCTTAATAATATTCTTATACTCTAAAAAATTATTTTTCTTTATTAGTTTTAATTCATTATTAATAGATATATAATTTGTTCTAAAATTTTTAGAAAATCCAATTTGATTTTTATAATATATGATGCACATGTCTAGAATTTCTATCGCATACATACTGTTGTAATTATATTTTCTTTCTAAGTATTTATCTCGAGATATTTCCATACTAGGATTTTTGGATGCTTTAAAAAAGAAAATAATCCAGAGTGTAAGATAAAGTATAACTGTAATAAATTGATAAAGAGGTATATTCTCATTATTTGAAAAATACCACTCTATAAATTGAAATGATACAATGATTACATAAAAATGCGTTATCATATTTATATTAACTTGAAGATTTTTTAAGAGTACCCAACTGTCCAAATTTTTTTCATATATTATATTTTTCCTTAAGAAATAAGTAAATAAAGATAAAAATATTAATATCCAAAGATATCTATTCCCTATAAAACTAAAAAATAAATAAATCAAAAAGAATAGAAAATCATATACTAAATAAGTGGTAGTTGAAAGATTCTTTTTTATTTTAAATTTGATAGGTATAAATAAGCCCAATATAGGGTAAAAAGGATTTTGAGAAGATGTATGTTTAATAATAAAATTATTATCATAAAATATATTCAATCTATTTTGAATATAATCCTTTATACCTAAATTCATATTATTTTTTATTAGACTTAGGTATATTAACTTTTCTTTCAATTACTACATACTAAATTTTACTAGTAAATTTAACCAAAAATCCCATCCCCCGCACTTTTTTATAAACAAAATGCGATAATAATCTCTTCTAGGCTAAAAATGACATTTGTTGAACTAAAATAATTAGGATATTATCCGAAACTACAGTTTTGTGATTCTTAGGATTTTTTTAAATTTTAGGGATAAGAAACTTTAATTTGTTATTAATTTTTACTTTCTTTGATAATTTTCATCAAATATTAGGGATAGGAAACTATTTTCAGTATTCCTCCATTTGCCGATATTGATTAATATTTTTTATACAATCAACGAAAAGTTTATATATTAAACAACATATCATAATATGTGATTATGTATTATGTGGCATAATTACTGGAGTTGAAGATAATGGGAACAGAAAAAACTTATTTAGATCTCCTGGAAATTATAAGAGAAGAAATGGGCGATGCTAAGAGCAATCCTGCAACGCGCAAAACTATAGACTCAGCTTTGGCAGAAATTTCCACGAAATATGGGGTTGCGGCTGCAAACAAAGCATTCGATGCTTGCAAGCTAGAATCTTGCGGTATTTCAAGACCAAAATAATAGTTTCTAAATATTTTCTTTATTATTCTTTTTCTATTCTTAAACCACTTAAAAATATTTCTGGCATATATACGCCTTAATAATTCTATCTTAATCTAAAAATCTTTTTTACATTATCTAATAAAGTTGGATTGCTTTTTTCTTGAATATTTTGCCGATAATTAATAATAGTCGAATACAGCTCATTTGGTGAACCGTAAGGTGATTTTATTATGTTATTACTGGTGTCAATTTCAAAATAATAAAATAGATTAGTTTTTCCTAATGGCTCTACTTCTGCCGAATAGCTATAATTTCCTTCATTATCCATCTTTAGAATGAAAAAGGAACTATTTATGTCATAGTCATATTTGTAATATAGATATGCGTTTGATGAATTAATATCTTTTAATTTCATCGTGATTTTGAGCAAATTAGATATATTTACATCTTGAGGAGTTGTATTTAGTACCAAATCACTTCTCATTTCGAGTATATCTGATTCATTAATAACATTGGAAAAGTTCTTTGTAGCAATATTATTGTTTTTATCCATTTCTTTGATTTTATTCTCTTCATCAATTACTACCACAATATCTCCGTTTTCTGTAGCGGGCATAAATGTAATATTCTTTTCGACAATTTCATCTGGCTTTAAGGATAAATAAAATCTTTCTATAAATATGTTGTTTGAACTATTAGCATCCCTCTGGTATATGGTTACAGAAAAGTCATCTACACCAACACTTCCTTTATTTTTTATTTTAGTTTTAATTAAGAAAAATCCATTTTCTTGTTCTTCAATTATGATGTAGTAAGGATATATTAGTAAATCAATATTTTGGTATGCTGGTCTGTTATTTTGATTACTACCTGGGGTTGTAATTGAATTATTTTCTCGTGGCACCACTTTTATGGTGTAATTTAAGTAGTTGTTATATTTTGAGATTTCGCTTATACTATTATCCGGATCAATTTTGATATCTATGACATTTTCGCCAGTATTTGAAAATGTTAAATATAATGCCAAATCCATATAGGAAGATGGTAAGATCTGATTTATTGTCGAAGAAGTTTTAAGATCACCATTAAGGTATATTTTAACAGGCACTACAAAAGCTGCTGATTTTCCAATATTTCTTATTCTAAAAGATAATAATGAAGGTTCACCTTCATAGATTATTTGATTATATGAAATATCGCTTTTAGATATGTACAGATCGGGTTTATTGTTTTGATTGTTTGTTGACTTTTCTTCAGAAGTAGTCTGCGAATTTGTTGATTTTGCTGATAAAGGATAAGTTGCCATATTATTATTTTCATTTTCTTCATCAATATCGTTGTTATAATCAGCAACAAAGTAAATTGTATAGTTTCCTTCTGTAGGGGGGGTCCAGTAAAAATTAGCCGTTATTTTTTGTCCAACATAAAGAGAGGGAATATTTATTTTGCCTAATTCATTTCCTTTTTCAGGGGACCCCTCAAAAACAGCAAATACGAAATTACCTGCATTTTTCTTCCCCGAGTTGATCAATGTTATTTTCATTGATATCTGTTTTAAGGATTCAGCTTGTCCGGAAAAATCTATTCTTTCTATTATTATATCAGGTTTCCCGTGAGATTCTTGTGATGTTATAGCTGGAGTTGTCACACTATTTCCTGATTGCGTACCAAAGAGTTGAGTTATCATTTTTCCATAAGGCCCACCATCAACTATTCCTATCCCTACTTCTTTGTAGGATGGATTTAAAATATTGACTCTGTGAGAGGGGCTCCCCATAAGTGAAGAATGCCCAGCGTCAATAGATGGATTTCCACATATATTTTCTGCTAATGTAATGAATCTATACCCAGCATTTCTAGCTCTGTCTGAAGGTGTCAATCCATCAGGATTTATGTGGTTAAAGAAATTTCTGTTAATCATGTCCTGGCTATGAAGTTTTGCTGCAGTGGAAAGAGACGAATTCATTGTGAGGGGTTCAAGTCCTTGTGCCTGGCGTTCATTATTTATTAACGAAAGCATGTAATACTCTTCCGTACTATCTGAATAGACCATGGGAATTGTCCCAAATATGATAACTATTGAAATTAGGAACAATCGAAATTTCGTATATTTATCCATATAACAACACTTGAAATGTTCTTTTTAAAAATTTCTGAATAAAAAATAACTCTTATTAATATTTATATTATAATTTAAATGAAAATTTAATAAAATAGAATAAAAATAAATTTATCTTACAATAAGCTGAGCCTTTTCTGGATGGTATCTCCAATCTTTTGGAATTCTACCCTTCTCAGTATAGTATTTTCCAAGTCGTCTAATCTTTGACTCAATAAGATTCAATCCTCTTGTTGAGTGAAGATCGTTTGGATTAAGCTCAAGATGCTTCCTTAAGTTGACGGCTCTAGATATAAGATTGAAAAGGTCTTCTGGGTATTCACTTTGGAGATTATTTTCCTTTAATATTTCGTTAATACTCTTCCCAGCGATAAGTTTTACATCAGGAATTCCATGTTGGTCTCTTAATATAATTCCTACCATGCTAGGTCCATGACCTTCTTTTGACATAGTTAATACTAAATCAACAACCTCTTCTGGCCTTTTTTCAACCCAATGTGGCATCGATGTTCTTGCCGGTTTTTTTGAACCGGATTTTCCTCTTTTTCTCGAATGCATTCTTGCCATTTACTCAACTCCAGTTTCAAGGTATTTTGCCATTATCTCAAGAGCTTTGCCCCTATGAGAGAAAGCGTTTTTCTCCGTAGTAGTCATCTCTCCAAATGTCTTCAAGTTTTCTTCAGGGGCGAATATTGGGTCATATCCAAATCCCTCGTAACCTCTTATTTCATTTGTGATAGTGCCTCTTGAAATACCTTCAAATAAATGGGGGCCATCTTTGTATAGTCCCACTACTGATTTGAAATAAGCACTTCTATTCTTTACACCTGATAGAAGTTTCAAGATACCATCGTTCCCGATTGTATCTTGGACATACCTTGAGTACGGTCCAGGAAAGCTGTTTAGTTCTTCTACGAACAGTCCCGAGTCTTCTAAAAAGAAGGGACTTTTAAGCCTTTCGCTGCAAAAATTAATCCCGAATAAGGCTATTTCTTTAAGATCCGAAGCTTGAATCTCCGGATATTCCATCTTTGTTTGGATTAACTCAATATTGAGGCATCTCAGTTTATCTTTAGCTTCTTTGAATTTTCCTTTATTTCCAGTAATAAAATATAGTTCTTCCATATACCTACAAACAATAACCCTTATAAAAAAATTTCTCAAAAAAACTTTAATGCAACGGTCTAAGAAGGAAAGCGATTCGCAGAAGCTTAAGATGATGGTCATAGGAATCGGAGATGCGAGCTTTAAGATAATAGAGACTAAACCCCAAAATTTAGATCTTAGAACATTAGCGATAGGATATGACAAGGAGCAATTAAAATTCTTAAAAACAGAGAAGAAATTCTTTGTCAATGATACATTAAAAAATAAAATAGATTCATCTGAAAGCATTCAAGGCATATCAAAAGTAGTCTCAAAAATAGAGGAAGAGTTCCGTGGATTTTTTAGTATAGCAAATATTGTATTTGTTTTAACTGATCTAGCAGATACAAATATCAAATTGGCATCAATTCTTTTAAAATTGGCAAATGATAGTAAAGCAATCCCCATACCTGTGATAATGGCAGATGACATATTGAGCGATGGTAAGGAGAATTCAAAAGCGAAGTTTTCAGAATTGAAGTTATATTCAAATTCTTTTATTATACGAGAGGACGAACAACGAACAATATTTTCTCGAGGCTATTCTCCTTTTTGGGAAAAAATCGAGGGATTGTACCTTTCCCTTGCACTACCAAGTCTAGTCAATATCGATTTTGCCGATTTTAGGACTGTAATAAATAAGGGCGGAGCTTGCTACATTGGAGTTGGAGAAGGGAAAGGGGATAAAAAGACTATAAATTCTTACGAACGGGCATTGAAATCAAAGTTTGATTTAGAATTAGATGATGTCAAAGGTGCACTTATTAATATCATAGGGAGCAAAGATCTGGCTCTAAAAGAGTCCACAAATGTAACTGGACACATAGAAGAAAGGATACATAAAAATGCTGAGATAATATGGGGCGTTTCGCTCACCGATAACTCACCAGACATCTTGAAGGTTGTTATTGTTTTAACTGGAGTTAAATATCCGGAATTGGAAGATTATCTATCTTAATTTATATCTATTGCAGGTGCGTTGGGCCTATCTTCTGGAATTGTAGGAACTAAAATTTTTTGATCCATAAGTAATCTTACAACATCATCTAGTATCTTTCCCTTTTCTTCGATTTTAGACTCAGTTGCTTCAGTTAAAGGTAAATCAGGGTCAATATATATCCATCCCTTATTCCTAATGCCAAACTGGTCATAAAGGAAGTTTATATCTGAGATATTAGTTTTATCTCCATAAAAGTCGATTACAGCTTCAAACGGATAGTATTTATCTGCTCCATAATGCTTGTAAACGTAGGGGCCAATAATAATTCCTATAATTATATCATATTCTCCATCTTTTTTATAATCATAAAGAACGCACTCTTTGTAAAAGTCAGTGGTAATGGGATACTCTCCAGTATTTCTGTACTCCTTCTCAAAATTAGAGAAGTTTCTCCATACTTGTGCATCATAATTGTATATTTTTTTTGCTTCAAATCCATTTTGTTTATCGAAATTCCAATATTCTTCACTTAAACTACCTGAGATGTATCGACTCCACTTGTCTATCACACCATCTTTCCCCTCATCAATATAGAAGGATTTTTCAAATGGATTCTGCATAATGAGTGTTATATTGGTGTTAGTCATGTTATATTCAAAATCAGATTGTGCAACATTGTCGACTAAAAATTTATTTTTATCAAATATTTTTAAAAACAAATCAGCTAGATTGATGGCATCAGTAGAGGGCTGTGGGAATTTGATTTGCATGAAGTCTGAAACTGTAGGAGGTAGTTTTTTCAAGTAACTGTTGTACAATTCTAGTCTCTCTTTTGATTGGGCCTGCGTAGTTATAACGCTTAGAATTATTTCATTTAGAGTTGTTTTTGAAAAACTATCTTTGGAAATAAGATTGTTTAATATTACAATATTTTGATCTTCAGGGAACCCTCTATATTTTAGATAATTTCTGCAATAATCAAGATTTTCAGGTGTTTTTAGGTCAGATACAAGGTCCCTCTCTGTCAAGGGATCAATAATTAACATATTGAAATCAAAATATCTTCTCGAACCTTTAAATGCAAGATCAACATAATAAATATCCTCGATCCTCTTAATTTTTCCCTCGTTAATCTTCAGGTTTATATAGGCCTCTCCAACAATACCCTTTGCTTTCTCGAACTCATCTATTGTAAGTTTGGCTTCAAATTCGTCTAAATCTGTTTTTTGAGTAGTACAACCTACAGAGAATATTGAGATTATAAGTATGGCCAGAGTAGAGTATGTTAAAACTTTATTTATAATTAACACCCCAGAATATGTACAGAGAGGTTTTACCTGTGCTGTATAACTTATCAATTGAGGAAGCATTTAAATAGTTTTCACTATTTTTGAACTCTACACCCTCTCTTGGTCCAAGATAGGCATATTTTATTTTATATGTATCTATGGCCGAATAATTTCCTGAATAAAAGGCTTTTATATCTTGGCTTCTTTTGACATAATCCCAACTCCCAGAAGAGTATCCCCCCTCAACTGTTTTCAACTCTGAAACTTTTCCAAGAATCGGCGAATTAAACCAAGAAGAAGCAACTGTGAAATTATCTTGAATTGAATTTTCATTTAGATAAGAAAAGGCCGAATATTCCTCGCCCCCTAACATGGGCTTGACTTTTGAAACGTATTCTGCGGCAGGGAAAGAAGAGATAATCATAATGCCAATAATCGTTGCAAGAACAGCTTCCTTTCTTTTATCTTTGACAAATTCAAATATGGCAAAAGAAGCATAAAAAGCAATAGGATAAGCCAAAAATTCTATGAATCTGAATGGGAGAAGGTCTAGGCTTGTTATGTAATTTCTTGAAAGTAAAAAAGCCACTGCGCCCCATGAAAATAACATCAGGTCTTCTTCCCTTTTTCGGAGTATTAGGAATATTGCACCAGGTAAAGCTAAGGCCATTGTTATGTATCCAAGTTTTACAGGATAAAACGATAGCTTGAATATACCTCCGTATGGGATGTTTGATGCGACGCCATGGGTTAAAAGCTGGATAATCCAAGGAAATGATAAAATAATTGTTATTAGAGTAAATATGAAAAAATTCTGGAGTTTAATTTCTCGCTTGAGTAAATACAAAAGAAATGTGAATAAAATAATTGATAGAAAAAATACTATGAATGAAAGTCCATGCGTATAAAAAACGGCCGACGATAAAAATCCTGAAGCGTATAGGTATTTCCTCTCTTTTAGCCCTAAGAGGTATGTAAGAAAACTTAAAGGGATTAATGCCAAGGCAAGCGATTGTGGTGAGGCGATTATCCCTCTATCAAGGGATACAGGTATGACGAGTACAAAAAATGATGATAGGAGCCCTACCCCTTTTCCATAAAATTTGTTTATTAGTAGAAATGTTGAAATCGCTGATAATGGGAACAATATGGCTGGCATTATCCTTGCAACATCCATAATGGAGAGCCCTCCAAAATTTAATATTTTATATAATCCCCATAAGAGAATATGGAAAAGAGGAGGGTAAGTGTGGATTCTTCCTTCTGGGCCAAAAGATACTGGATCAAAAGTAAAATATCCATTAGAAAAGTTTTCTACTATCCGCATGTGGTACCATATATCCCATGAAAGAGGATAAGGAAATCTGCCGTAAAGTGGATAAGTTTCACATACTGCAAGTATAACTATAAGAACTATGGGGATAAGAAAATATTTTATATTTTTTATTTCCGGCAATGCCATTAACAAATTAAATAGACATCTTTTTATATAGTTTAGCGTATAAAAAAGAGGAGATAAAATGAAGAAAAAAGTAATTATTATGGGCGCAGCCGGTAGAGATTTTCATGACTTTAATACTTATTTTAGAGATAATCCAAAATATGAAGTTGTTTGCTTTACTGCAACACAAATACCAGATATAGAGGATCGTGTTTATCCAAAAGAGCTTGCTGGTTCTTTATATCCAAATGGAATACCAATATATTCTGAGAGTCGATTGAGAGAATTGATTAAAAGATATAACGTGGATAAAGTATTTCTTTCTTACAGTGATATCTCCCACAATTATGTGATGGACAAGGCATCTGTTGTTCTTTCAAGTTGTGCAGATTTTTCTATTCTTGGTCCAAAGTCTGTAATGCTAATATCAAAAAAACCAGTCATAAGCATATGTGCAGTAAGGACTGGAAGCGGCAAGAGTCCAACAACAAGAAAGATTAGGGACATATTGAAAAGTATGGGATTGAAAGTTGTTGTTGCCAGGCACCCAATGCCTTATGGGAATCTCTTAAAAAGTGCAGTTCAAAGATTTGAAACATATGATGATTTAGATAAAGCAGATTGTACGATTGAAGAGCGAGAAGAGTATGAGCCCCATATTGAAAATGGTACAGTTGTATTTGCTGGTGTTGATTATGAAAGAATATTGAGGGAAGCTGAAAAAGAGGCAGATGTTATTCTATGGGATGGAGGAAACAATGATCTTCCATTCTTCAAACCTGATTTGCACATTGTTATTGCTGATCCATTGAGGGCTGGTCAAGAACTTACATACCATCCTGGGGAGGCGAATGCAATGATGGCCGATGTAATTATTATTAACAAAGTTGATTCTGCCACACGTGATCAAGTAGAAACTATAAAGAGAAATATTCAAAAAATTAATCCCACTGCAACGATAATCGAAGCAAATTCTCCAGTTTTTGTTGAAGATCCAAAACTAATAGATGGTAAAAAAGTTCTTGTTGTTGAAGATGGACCTACACTCACTCATGGAAATATGAGTTTTGGTGCTGGAACAGTCGCTGCAAATAAATTTAATTCTCAAGAAATAGTAGACCCACGACCTTGGGCAGTAAGTACAATAAAAGAAATATTTGACAATTTTAAACAACTTGGAAAAGTATTGCCTGCAATGGGATACAGCAGAGAGCAGGTAGAAGAGCTTGAAACAACAATAAACAATGTTCCTTGTGATACTGTAATCGTTGGAACTCCTATAGACATAGGTAAGCTCATGAAACTAAATAAACCACTGGTAAGGGTGAAGTATTCTATAGAAGAAGTCGGAAAACCTGATTTAACAGATATCCTAAAATCATTTAAGAAAGAAAGAGGGATTTAATCTTCCATTTTATCAATGACTTTCCTGTATTCTCTTAAAGACATACCGAGAGCAGAGGATTCAGAGATCAGGGCACTTATTTCGATAACATTGAATAATTCATCAACTGTTGCACCGGCACTTATTGCATTTCTTATATGAACATCAAGACAAAACGGAGTCTTTAATGCAGTAGCAGCAGCCACAGCAACTAGTTCTGCAGTCTTTGTATCCAATGCGCTTCCGCCCATAAGATGAATGACTCTTTTTGTTCTTGGAACAAAGTATTCTTCGTCTCTTGATATCTCTTGCGTAATGAACGGAATTTCTCCATATTTTTCCTTAATCTTTCTTAGTAATTCATCTTTCATTTTCTATCTCCTTTAATTTTCTAAGCCCCATTGCAAGTGCTGAAGATTCACCCATTAAGGAAGCTATTAAAATGACTTGAAATATCTCTTCTTCACTTGCTCCAAAATTTAGAGCTTGTTTAATATGAAATGCAAGGCAATGGTTGCCATTATGCCCAACAGCACCGGCTATTGCAAAGAGTTCAGTTTCTTTTGACGAGAAAACCTTGTTTGATCCCATAAGATAAAAAAGTTTTTGTACTGAAGTAATGAAATCTTTTTCGTCTTTTGATATCTCTTTTAGAATAAAAGGAACCTCTCCATAGAACTCCTCTATCTTCTTTAGAGTTTTCTCAACGTTTAATGTCATAAGAGCACCGTTAGAAGGTCAAAAATAAATATCTTTAAATATTTTTGGGGCCATAATTTTTCAAAGGAAATAATGCCATATTGAATTCATTTCTAACTATGGGAAAATAAAATTAATGGTCCAAAGACCCTTTTATCGATCAAATAACTAGATAATAATTTTTATTATATAAATAAGAGAATACAGGAAAGTTAATCCTCGGATGATTCTAATAGTCTGTCAAGTTCTCCATAGAATCCCATTTTTCGGGGCCCATACATGAGCCTTTTGAAAAGATCCATGTCATTTCCTTCCATAATTATTGTTATAACTCCCGATACCCCATCCTTTGCATCTTTTTCTGAAATAACAAACTGAAGACTACTAACATCTGTTTTCCAGGAATATATTTCATATACGCGCTCTATATTTTCTTTATCTAGTTTTATTATGGCTTTCATAAATGTTAATGTAATTCTTTTTTTAAAAACATTCTTCTTTTAATTTAATAGTTACATAAATGATTCCTGTGGAGAAAATAAATATATATCTCTTCTGAAAAAGCAATGTATGGAAGAAATAATATTAAAACCCATAGGAATGGTTCATTCTCCTTTTAAAGAGCCTGTTGGAGTACCAAAATATCCAACAGATGGAAAGGATCATAATGGAACTATCGAAATATTTCCAGAATACAGAGACGGTTTAAAAGATCTTGATGGATTTTCTCATATATTGGTGCTTTTTTATTTTCATAAATCAGAATATTCTCACCTTATTGTTAAACCTTATCTTGATGACCACTTAAGGGGCGTATTTGCCACAAGATCCCCTCACAGGCCAAACTTTATTGGATTATCTCTTGTTGAGTTATTGAAAATAGAAGACAGGATATTATCAATAAGAGGTATAGACATGATTGAAGGAACGCCTGTTTTAGACATCAAACCTTATATTCCCGAGTTTGACCCAATTGAAGATGTAAGAATTGGTTGGCTTGAGAGAAAAATATAATACTTAAAACGGCTGGCCAAGCCATCCATCAAAAAAGATTTATAGTATCTAGTATAATATTATTGGGTGAAAATATGAAATTCTGTCCCGATTATGCTAAAATTGATTCTAAAACTCTCGACAAGATAAAAACATTGGAGAATGAAATTGGGGTAATACTATTGGCATACGAAAAGCCTCCTGCCTATGCTAAAATCCCTGATAGAGATGTTGTCAAGTTAAAAGAAGTTGAAAGGTCAATGGGAGTAACACTTGTAGCATTTTCTTAACGTAGAAAATTTATTTTTATTTTTCTAATTATTACCTAACTTTTTTCGTTTAAATTCTAATCTTTTTACAAACTTTAACAATTCAAATACGATTAGGTATATCCCAGCAGAAATGAAGACATAAATCCAATCTAATATAGTTATACTTTCAAAAGATAATAAATTACTAATCACAGGAACATATATCGCTGTGAGTACTAAACCCATTGAAGCAGCTATTGAACCTAACAATAACTTATTGGAAAAGAAGTTCCTATTAAAAATAGATGTATACCAATATCTTCTTTCTAATATGTTAACAAACTGACAATAAACAATGATACAGTAACTTATTGTACTTGCTTTAAAGTAGAAAATACTACCAAGATTCTCCATTGTTAGTATAACTCCTTCTCTGTTCATAAATAAAAAGAAATTCATAAAAGCTAAGGCCCCTATCAAGACTCCCAAGAATATAACTTCCATGCCGGACCTTTTATGGAATATAGGCTTATTAGGATCTCGGGGGGGTTTAGTCATAATATCTGGATCTGCAGGGTCAAAAGTAAGAAAGGCCAGAGGCATTATCTCCCCAAGAAGATCTATTGCAAGTATTTGCACAGCAAGTATTGGTATTGGATAATCCCAAAGAGCGGCTGCTAAAAGACCTAGTAAAACTAATGCCAATTGGCCACCGTTTGTAGTCATAGTTGCGAAAAATGTTTTTCTTAGATTATTGTAAATAGTTCGGCCTCCTTTTATCGCATCAACTAATGTGGCAAAGTTATCGTCAAGTAATACAACATCTGACGCCTCTTTAGTGACTTCAGTGCCTTTTAGACCCATTGCAACCCCTATATGCGCTCTCTTTAGTGCGGGCGCATCATTAACCCCGTCTCCTGTAACAGCAACAATTTCTCCTAAATTTTCTAATATTTTGACAACTCTAACTTTATCTTCTGGATCTACTCTTGAAAAAATAATTGACCACTTCCCTTTAATAAACTCAATTAATTTTTTATCGTTCAATTCTTTCAATTCTTTTCCAGTTATAATCGGGGTTTCATCGTCTTCAGAAAGACCTATCTCTTTTCCTATAGCCTCAGCAGTAAGCGCATGGTCTCCTGTTAAAATAAAGATTTTTATATGGGCTTTTTTTGCATCAGATATTGCTTGTTTGACCCCTTCTTTTGGTGGATCCATCATTGATACAAGTCCCAGAAAAGTAACGTCTTTTTCGGCTTCTTCAGCTAGGCATTCTCCTTTATACTCTAATGACTTGTAGCCTACAGCTAGAACTCTCATTGAATTCTCAGCGTAAAGTTCATTTACCTTTTTTATGTTGGAAATGTGTTCTTCTGTCAATGGTATGTCATTACCATCGAGGTGGATGTATTTACTTATAGAGAGAATACTTCCAACTGATCCTTTAACATACAATACATGACCTGATTCTTCTTTTCTTATAGATCCCATCCTCTTTCTTTCTGAAGTAAAAGAAAATTCTTGTATTTCAGGAAATGCTTTATCATAATCCTTGCAATCAATACCTGTTTTAGTTGCTGCAGTAATAAGTGCAGCTTCAGTTGGATCACCAATAGGATACCATTCATTGTGTTCTTTGTCAGGTGGATGTATCTCTGCATTAGAAGCTGCAGATCCTGCTCTAAGGATTTTTTTTATCCCTTCTATATCTTCTTTAGCAGGGGAGTTGCCTTCATCATCTAAAATTCCTCCTTCTGGTTGGTAACCAAGGCCAGACATCTTATATTCCTTACCATTGAACCAGATCGACCTTACCGTCATTTCATTTTTTGTAAGCGTGCCTGTTTTATCGGTACAGATGACCGTCGTTGAACCAAGTGTTTCTACTGCGGGCAAAGATTTTACCACTACTTTTCTATTTGCAAGATAGTTGCTGCCATTTGACAGCGCTACTGTTACTTGGGCAGGCAAGGCCTGTGGTACAACTGACATTGCAACGCCTAGTGCATATACCAAGCTTATATAAATGGAGAATTCCTGCAATAATCCCAAAATGAAAAGACCAATAGAAATGACGATAGCAATAATAGTCAATTCTCGTGCCAGTATCCGAAGTTCTTTCTGTAAAGGAGTTTGAACAACGCTAGTTTCTTCAGTTAAACTTGCAATTTTTCCTGTTTCAGTTTTCATTCCTGTTGCAACGATAACGCCTATTGCGTTCCCTGACGCTACAGTAGTACCTGAATAGGCCATATTTTTTCTATCGGCAATTCCTACTTCATCTATGATGAGCTCATCATTCTTTGTTTGAGGAAGAGATTCACCCGTCAGCGCGAATTCATTTGTGTTGAAATCAGAGCATTGGATAATCCTTATGTCTGCCGGAACTTTATCTCCTTCTTCTAATTTGATAATATCTCCCGGTACAAGTTCCACTTGAGAAACTTCCACCAAAACTCCATCACGGATAACTTTTGCACGGGATTTAACAAAGCTCTTCAATTTTTCTATTATTTTATTTGCCTTATATTCCTGGATAAATCCTATTATTGCGTTTACAATAACTATAATAAAGATGATTATTCCATTTTTATAACTACCAATCAAAATTGAGAGTAGCCCCCCAACGATTAAGATTAATACGAATAATTCTCTGAACTGAGATAAAAGTAATAACCACAAAGGAATTTTAATCTTTGCTTCCAGTTCGTTGTTCCCATATTGGGTTAATCGTTTCTTAACTTCTTTTGGACTTAAACCTTTTTCTTGAGAAGTGGATAATTCAGAAAATATTTCTTCAGGTGTCTTATGGTAATAATCATTGTTTGACATTTTTTCAGCTAAAATAATTTAGATAATTTATTATTTAAATATAACTTATTTCGACATATCATATGCATCATTCTATTCTTAATTATACAAAAACTATTTAATATCAAATGTCCTCTATTATGTTGTTTGCCGGGGGTGTGTAAATTACTTTGGAATCAGATTTAATGGAATTTTATGGTGCGGAGTGCCCGACCTGTAAGGAAATAGAAAAACATTTACAAAGATTGCAAGAAGAGGAAGGAATTGAAGTAACACGATTTGAGGTATGGCACAATGCAATAAATCAATCTATAATGATGAAATATGCAAAATCAAGGTGCATGGGAGTGCCTTTTTTATTTAATAAAAAAAATGAAAGTTTTCTCTGTGGCTTAAATGATTACGATGCAATTAAAAAATGGGCTAAGGGTGAAAAATAATAATAATAATAATATAAAAGATTGAGAGGTGCTTGAATTATAATTGAAGATAATAATCACTTAAAAGAAAAAATGTTTCAAATAATAGATAGTAATGGGAAGCTTGTAGGATTAGATCCAAATTTAGATGAAAAACTTTTGAAAGAGATGTACTGGTGGATGGTATACGCGAGAATGGCAGACGACAAAGCTTTGAAACTTCAACGACAGGGTAGAATTGGCACATTTCCCCCAACAACAGGACAGGAAGCAACACAAGTTGGCAGTGGCTTAGCAACAGACAAAGAAGATTGGATATTTCCAGCTTTTCGAGAACTTGGAACTTATTTATTAAGAGGAATACCCCTAGAGAAGATGTTTCTTTACTTCATGGGAGATGTGAGGGGTAATATAATCCCTGAGAATGTTAGAAATTTACCTATGTATGTACCAGTGAGTACACAGATTCCTCAAGCCGTAGGTGCTGCGTATGGGATGAAATTGTCTAATAAAAAAAATGCAGTAGTATGTTTTTTTGGCGATGGAGCTACATCAAAAGGAGATTTCAGTGAAGGATTGAATTTTGCAGGGATATTCAATACCCCAAATGTATTCATCTGCCAGAATAATCAATGGGCAATAAGTGTTCCAAGAAAGAAACAGACTGCATCAAAAACTATTGCACAAAAAGCTATTGCATATGGATTCCCGGGAATACTTGTAGATGGAAACGATGTTTTAGCCATGTACCTTGCTACAAAAGAAGCTCTCGAAAGGGCAAAAAGTGGGAACGGGCCTACACTTATAGAAGCATATACTTACAGACTAAGAATGCATACAACAGCAGACGATCCAACAAGATATAGAACAGATGAAGAACTTAAAGAATGGGAACAAAGAGATCCGATAACTAGATTTAGGATATATCTTGAATCTTTAGGTATATGGTCAAAGGAATGGCAAAAAGAACTAGAAACTAAAGCTGAAGATATGATAAAAAAAGCTATTGAAAAAGCCGAAAATATCGAAGAATTAAAGCCTGAAGACCTGTTTAGTTATATGTATTCAGAGATGAATCCCTCTTTGACCGAACAACTTGATTATCTAAAAAAAATGCTAGCTACCAAGGAGATTGAAGAAAATTCTGAGAAAATTGAGGGGGGATTCCCATAAGTCAAATGAACATGGTCGAAGCAATTAACAATGCTTTGCACAATGAAATGAAAAGCGATGACAAAGTATTGATTATCGGAGAAGACGTAGGTAAGGACGGAGGAGTCTTCAGAGTAACTGATGGATTAATCCAAGAATTTGGGGAAGATAGAGTAATAGATAGCCCTTTAGCTGAATCAGGAATAATAGGATTTGCGATAGGTCTTGCGCTTTATGGATTTAAACCGATTGCAGAAATTCAATTTATGGGGTTTTTGTGGTCTTGTCTAGATCAACTTTCGTCTCATGCATCAAGAATTAGAAATAGAACATGGGGAAGATACACAGTTCCTTTAGTTGTAAGAGCTCCATATGGTGGGGGGGTTCGAGCCTTAGAGCACCATGCTGAGAGTTTTGAAAGTATTCTTGCGCATATTCCAGGTCTAAAAGTAGTAATCCCTTCAAATCCCTACGATGCAAAAGGGCTTTTGATTTCTTCAATAAGAGATCCAGATCCAGTTGTATTTTTAGAGCCAAAAAGAATCTATAGGGGCTTCAAAGAAGAAGTTCCGGAGGAAGCATATATAGAAGAGATAGGCAAAGCCAAAGTGTTAGTAGAAGGAGATGATTTAACATTAGTCGGATGGGGTTCTATGATTCCAAAGATCCTTAAGGCAAGAGAGTTAATGCTTGAAAAAGGAATAAAGGCAGAAGTTATTGATATAAGATCTATCTCACCATATGACTACCATACAGTTCATAAATCTGTTGAGAAAACTGGAAGAATCGTAGTTGTGCAAGAAGCTCCTCGAACATTAGGATTTGCATCAGAAATTATTTCAAGAATAAACGATAATGAAATGTTAAATCTAAAAGCGCCTGCTTTTAGAGTTACAGGTTTTGACGTGCCTTTCCCGTATTATAAAATGGAAGAGTGGGCAATGCCAGACCTTGATAGAATTATAAAAGCTTCCAGGCAGGTCTTAAAATGGTAACAGAATTCAAATTCCCAGATGTCGGAGAAGGCATTAAAGACGGAACTGTAAAAAAATGGCTTGTAAAAGAAGGAGATTATGTAAAAGAAGATCAAATACTGGGAAACATTGAAACTGATAAAGCAGTAGTTGAAATCCCTTCTCCTGTAGCAGGTAAGATACTAAAGGTAAACATATCTGAAGGAAATATAGTTAAAGTTGGAGAATCGATGATTGTTATTGGTGAAGAAGGAGAAAAAGTTCCTGAATCAGATAAAAAGCCATCAAGTTTCAAAGAAGAAAAGAAAGCAACTAAATCAGAAGAAGCTATCCCTACTCAAACTGGAATTAAAATACAAGCTCCACCTTGGATTAGAAAACTAGCAACAGAAAAGGGAGTTGATTTGTCTCTTGTTGTCCCAACAGGAGAAAACGGGAGAATTACCGAGCAAGACATACTTAATTCAGTTAAATCTGAATCAAAGATTAAAGTTAAACTTAATTATGATTTTTACGGACATATTGAGCATATTCCTTTTGGAGGTGTAAGAGAAGTAATTGCTAATAGGCTATCTGAATCTCTGTACACAGCGCCACATGCAGTAGCAATGGATGAAGCAGACGTAACAGAGTTATGGAATCTAAGGAAAGGCATGAATGAAAAAATGCAAGAAAGGGGGATAAAACTAACATTTCTGCCATTCATAATAAGGGCGTTGACGCATGCTCTTAAAAAACATCCTTTGATAAACTCCGAACTTGATTTAGAGAATAAAGACATAATCCTAAAGAAATACTACAGTATAGGAGTTGCTGTTGATACAAATGACGGACTTAAGGTATTAGTCATCAAAAAATGTGAAGATAAGAACTTGATGCAAATACAAAAAGAAATTGTTGAGCTTTCTGAAAAAGCAAGAGAAGGTACAATAGATCTTGCTGATCTCAAAGGAAGCACTTTCTCTATAACAAACTATGGGTCAATAGGAGGTATGTATGGCATGCCTATTATAAATCCACCAGAAGCTGCTATTTTAGGAATAGGAAAAATTAAAGAATTGCCGAGAGTTATTGATGGACAAATAGTTGCAAGAAGGGTAATGGGTTTAACTGTTTCTTTTGACCATAGAATTCTTGACGGAGCAGAAGTTGCAAGATTTATTAATACTTTGACTCAGTATCTTGAGAATCCTTGGATGATTATCCTTGAGTAAAGGTCCATTCATTCTTTTTATATTTTTTTTCAATTAATTCTTCTGCCATCTTCATTTCATCTGGGGTCCAATTACTAACTTCAAATTTCTTATCATTTAGAAAGGCATTTTTTATTTTAGTATATGCATCAAAATATGAGATATCTTTGTGATTTTTTATGCAGGTTATTGGTCTGTAAATAGATTTTGTGCCCCCACTAGCGCCTGTTGTATGAACTGTTAAATATGAGAAAATATCGCTTTCATCGACCTCGTATAGAATTGTTCCATGTTGCATCGAAACATCAATCTTATTTAATTTACAGTTACCCGATATTTTTTTTCCATTTACGTTAATATTGCTTTGAGATTCAATATATGAGTTGATTCCAATATCTTTTAACCCCTCTATAATCCAAGAAAAAATATGAGTGTATGATATTCCGATATCTTTTGGAATTACAGTATATGGTGCAATGACGCTGTATACAATTTCTCCTGGCGAATTAAATACTGCCCCACCACCAGATAGTCTACGTAGCATAAGTATTTTTTCTGTATTGCATTTATCAATGTTAACTTCATCTTGAAGAGTCTGAAAACGACCTATAGATACAGCTTTTTTGTTCCATCGCCAGAATCTAATTATAGGATTATTTGTTCTTTGCACATATTCAAGACCCACTTCTTCTAAAGCAATTGCCATAAGAGGATCTAATTCTTTAAGTTCTATGAATCTCCAAATCATTAAATCCCATATCTAATTTTTCAAATGAATTACATGAAATTTTAAAAATTCTTTTGTATCTTCTGAATCTAGCCATCTCTTATCTAAATTCTGTTGTGTTTAAGCTTTTTTCTATCTTTGATAAAAATCTTTAAATATTTTTGGGACTAAGTAGCTATATGAAAAAAAGAATATTATTCATATGCACCCACAATGCAAATAGGTCTCAGATTGCCGAAGGATTTGTAAATAATCTTTATTCAGATAACTATGAAGCATACAGTGCAGGTATGCAACCTACCGAGATTAATCCAATTTCAATTGAAATAATGAAGGAAATTGGAATTGATATTTCCAAATACAAATCAAAAGGAATTGAAGATTTTCTGGATAAAGAATTTGAATATGTGGTAATGCTTTGTGACTCCTCAGTAGGATGCCCATTTTTTCCAGGAGGAAAGGAATACATTCATATGAATTTTGAGGATCCTTCTATTTTCAAAGGAAATGAAGAAGATATAATGGCTTCATACAGAAAACTTAGGGATGAAATAGGAAAATGGATAAAGGACACTTTTATTGATTCCAACAACTAAATAATTAATCCCTACATTAGGGCCATGGTCCTTTCTGTTATTTCTGAGGCCGAAGAAGTACTTAATAAATAATTATTATATCTTTATTTTTATTATTATTCTTATCTCATATACCCTTACTTAAAGTACAATATTAGGGCTATCACTTTTATATACAGAGATTAGATCGATTATCATATCCGTCAGCATATTGGCCAAAGATTCATCAGTATCTGTAACAGCAAAAAGACTGACATGTCTATGGATAGTTGCGTCAACAAGTTGGACTATAAATTTTGAAAAGGATGTATCAATGTTAATTCCAGATATATGATTGGCGACGAGCTTTACAAATAAGTTTGCAACTTCATCGTTATACATTTCATATTTATCTAGGGCGTATGGTCCGCCCTCTGGATTTGCTAGATATATCATTTCTAGAGCAAGATTAAGATTTCTATTTCTTCTGTGGATATCTATTGAAAAAAGAGTGTTTTTATAGATAAATTCTCGTATATCCTCAATATCCTCAGGGAGCTTCATCTGCCCTGTTTCTATGGGGTACTCTTGCAGCATTATTTTGGCTTCTTCATCTGCAAGACCCTTGATTAATGAAATCTTGCCATCGGGGTAGTATTTGTAGAGTAGAGCTATGCTTACCCCTGCCTTTTTTGCGATTTCTTTTGTAGTGATGTCGTAGTAGACATTCTTCTCTAATAAATCCTTAGTAGCATCAAGCAAAGCTTTCTTTTTTTGCTCTTTATCACGGTTCCAATTCTTCATAGTAGTACCCATTCAATTCACTTCAAAGTATGAAAATTGGTATATAAATCTAGTACCGAAATCTTTATAAGTAAGTGGTACTAACTTAATAAGTAAGTAGTACTAACTTATAGTATAGGAAGGTGATAAAATGGTTGAGCTACTCGGGTTTAAATATAAACAATGTGATGCCATGAATGAAACATATTGTAAAATTATGGAGAACTATATCGATGCTTACAATAAATTTGATATTGATAGGATGATCTTAGATGTAGACAGAGACATAAAATTTCAAAATATTACAAATAATAATATTGACATGGAAATCAATGGCATTGAAAACTTTAAAGATCAGGCGATAAAGAGCAAGCATCTGTTTAAGGAAAGAGAACAAAAGATCATCAACATGGAATTTACTGGTAATCAGGTAAAAGTTGACATTAGTTATCATGGCATATTGGCATCTGATTTGCCAAATGGACTAAAAGCCGGGGATAAGATTGAACTTAAAGGAGTATCTATTTTCATATTCAATGACAATAAAATCGTTGAAATATTAACTGCCCTAAATGCAGATTAGCGAATTTAGAAGCTGAGAGTTCAGTTGAGAAGGTACGTTGCCCAAAATGCGGTGCCATATTTCCTTTAACAAATTAAGATGTTTCCCATAAATTGGATATTAAGATAAATGAAAATTAGGTCAATTATATGAAACAATTAAAAAAAATTACTTTTGAAAAATGGGCAGTAACTCAATACAGATATTCTAAACTCATCGTAATTGTAATGTTAGTTCTAACTGTATTTTTCGCTGCCCAGTCACTTAATCTTAATATTGAATCTAATTTAATGAACGAAATTCCACAAAATTTTGATGTTGTAAAGACTCAACAGCTAATCACAAATGAGTTTGGTGCAGAAGAAGCCATAATTATTCTTTTAGAAACTAATCTTGATGAAGTTTCAGATATAAGAAACAAACAATCATTGGAAAGTATATATAGGTTGGAGCAGAGATTAAAATCTCGTCCAGAAATATTGGATACTATAGGTCCTGGAAAGGTATATTACTCTATATTTGGAGAAATACCCGATAATGAAACCTCTTTGAAAGATGTTGCAGAAACTATCCCCCAATTAATCTCAAGTGATCATTCTACAGCGATTGTTTTTGTCAGGACCACAAGCTTTGTCTATGATCAAGCAAGCATTAAGTCGATAGTTAAAATAGTTGAGGAAGAAGTAGAAAAAGAAAATCTTTATGGCCTAAATTATAAGATTACTGGGACCCCAATTCTATTAAAATCTATGGTAGAGATTTTGCAACAAGATATAATAAAAACTACCCTTCTTGCATTGCTTACTATATTTATACTTCTAACTGCTGTTTTTAATTTAAAATCATTTTTTGTTATTGCCCCCACAATTATAGGTATTATTTGGACTACAGGACAGCTATCAATGTTGGGAGTCCCAATAGGTGTGGTCACAGGATCTTTTGGAGCTATTATTATCGGTCTTGGAACTGAATATGGAATCTTTATGATGTCTAGGTACAGAGATGAAGCAAAAAAGAGAGTATCGAATGAGAAAAGGGTAGTTGCAATGATTGCTGATGTTGGAAAAGGTACTTTTGAATCAAGTACAACTACTATTGCAGGATTTGTCGCTTTGACCTTTTCTTCTATGCCTTCAATGATTCATCTAGGTCAAATCCTTTCATTAGGCATACTTAACTGTTTAATCGGGGCTTTTTTCTTTTTACCATGCCTAATGGCTTTAAAGGAATGGAATGTTGGTGGAATTGAAATAAAAAATAAAAAATTAGGTAATAAAATTACTAGATTTTCTGATTTACAGGCAAAAAAACCAAAATCATTCTTACTAGTAGGAATTGTTCTAACACTACTGATCGCATCTGGTGTGAGTTATATCAAAGTAGTAGAAGAAACAGAAGAGAGCACATTGCCAGTAAATAGCGAAGTAATGTTGGCGTTCAACACATTAAAAGATAAATTTCAAAGATATGACTCAATGTTAGTTCTAATAAACTCAGAAAATGTACTCTCTTCAAATGTACTAAAAGAGACATATCTATTAAATAATCAGTTGATTAATGTTTATGGTATAGAAGGTTCTTCTTTCAATTTAGACCTTGAAGATATATATCTCCCAAAAGAAGATTTGAAGAAAAGGCTTGAAGTCTCGGATAGTCTAGGGTATCTTATTCTAAGATTGGACGTTTCTAAGGGTGCTGATCAGTTGCAAGTTTATGATGATGTTAAAAGTGTATTAACTATGACACCCCTTCAGGTTCGTTTAGGCGGAACATTGGTAATGATTAGAGAATTAACTGACCTTGTTATGCCAGAGATGTCAAAACTCTCACTAATAGGGCTAGTTGGAATCCTTGCCTGTGTAATGCTGAGTTTGAGGTCAATTCGCTATGGCCTCGTACCTATCATATTAGTCGCACTTGGCATCACTTGGATGATGGGTATAGCAGGTTTTATGGGTATAACCATAGATTCGGGCCTTATTGGAATTATATCGATGACAGCAGGAATTGGGGACGATTTTGCTATTCAGACAATAAATAGATTTAGGCATGTGAAAAGTTCTGGGCTAGTTGAAAGAATGACAAATACATTTGAGGGTATTGTTGAACCAGTAATACTCTCTTCAGTTGTGGCCGGACTTGGTTTTATTGCTATTCTTAGTGCTACTCTTAGCTCTTTAGATGTTGTAGGGATATTACTCTTTGTCGGAGTATTCAGCTGTGCGGGGATTACACTTTTGTTTTTACCACCCTTTTTGATAGTCCAAGAAAAAGTATTTCAAGATACAAAATATTTAATCAAGAAAAAAATGGAGGTTTATAATGAAAAAAATTAGTATATTTTTAATCGGAGTTTTTTTAATTAGTGTTTTTGCGCCAAGCGCTAATGCAGGTACAGATGCTGTAATTTATTCGGGTTACCTTTATGATAACGAATTTATTTTTGTTGGGCCCTATGCTGTGGCACTTACAGACTATAAGAACACTATAGCCTCGTTTATGGTCCTAGAAGGAACAGCTCCCGTTAGTCCTTTGGGTGTTTATATATCTGAAGGGGAATCACTCAAAGCAAATGATATAACCATAAATCTAATTGACGTTTCAAAAGTTGGGGTCAATGTAATAATCAAAGGGCCAGTAGGATACAAAATCGGCAGAAGCCAGTATGAATTTGTTATAAATGAGGTAAAAACAAATCCCTTAAGAGTAGAACCTGGAGAGGCCTTTGATCTAGAAATTTTGCTTTCTAATGAAGGCTCAATGAAAGCCTATACCGTGAAAGCGAGTTTGACTGTTCCACCTGCAGGCACAATAGTTCCTTTTATGCCTGAGAATACTTCTGATTCCATTTATATAGGAGATTTTGAAGCGGGTACAGAACATTTGCTTTCGTTCAAGCTCAGAGCAAACGAAAAAATAACAGCCGGAAATTATCCAATGACTCTTGTACTTTACTTCTATGATGGAACAACTCCCTATCCAAGACCATATACAATCCAGTTTGGTCTTCGAGTGAGTGGAAGAACAGAATTAATGGTAGTTAATTTCTCTTCTGCTCCAGAAACTATAAGGCCTGGAAATGAAAATGTGAAGATAAAAGTAAATCTAGCAAATCAGGGCACTGAAGGTGCAAAATATGTTAAAGCTTATCTTGATCTAGAAGAGCCTTTTTCATTATCAAAATCTTATGAGAGCTCATACAATCTAGGGACACTTTTAGGTGGGCAGGGAAAGGATGCAGAGTTTTTGATAAATGTTGACAAAGAAGCAAAGAAAATGACCTACATGGTACCAATAATTGTTGAATACAGAGACTCTTCAAATAATCTCCTAAAAGAAGAGTTTGAATTGAACTTGGATGTAAAAGGAAAGCCGGAACTTGAAATAACTGAATATCGCCTTGTTCCAGAAACAGTAAGGGCAGGGGGAAGTGCAAAGATCTACCTAACAGTAGTAAACAAGGGAGAAGAGAAGGCTGAATCAATAATTTTTGAAGCGATTGAAAGGTCAGAGCAACCATTTGACTTCACATCAAAAAATGATTATATTGGTGTTCTTGAACCAGGGCAGAAAGCAGAAGTTGTATTGGCCACAGATATAAAATCAATAGCAGAGGAAAAGACATACCAACTAAATCTAAGAATTAGGGCAGTCGGTGACAAAGAAAAGCAGGATCTAAGTGTCTATCTATTTCAAAAGAACATTGATGTTCCTGTCCATAAGTCTGGTGGTAATTTCTATATTGGCCTTATTATTGGGGTGGTAGTTATTCTTTTAATAGCTGGATACTATACATACGATAAGCGCCTAAAGAAAAAATAAAGAATCGATATCGGTGTATACATGAAAAGGGGCCTAATATTACTTTCAATTATTTTTATTTCTATATTCTTACCTTCTAATGTTAGCTCCTCTTCCGTACCGAGAGATGATTTCTTTTTTGACGGAGATACAGTAAAATCTATGATAGTTGTTGGTGAAACAGCAACCTCAAAAGACATCATATCTGCTTCTAAACTTGCTTTTCTTATAGCCAACAGACACACTGAGAGAATTGAGAATACAATATATGAGGAATACAAAGTTTCTTTAAAAAATCTAAATGCAAGCGACACGATAAGAATAGACCCCGCTAATGCTACAGTGAATTCAGTTAGGGTGGCAGACGGATTAAAATCACTTTGGTGGGATGATGGATACAAGTACTCATCATTTTTGTACCCTTATGGGGATGGTGACAAGGCATTTGATTATAACGAAACGCATGAAGAGAGTATAATAAAGCTATCAGATATTGAGGTCCCTGATGATCACTGCCTTGACTTTAACATGTCCGACATCATTTATAGAGTAACATATATCCGTACGCCTTTCCAAAGGAAAGTTTTTGCTGGATGTGGCGGCCCTCTTTATGATATACCCTATAACTCTTACAAAATCAGATTATTTGAAAGGGAGTACCCAATTATTAATAACGGTGTTTACCATTCTAAAGATCAAAATATAAGTTACTTCATTTATGGAATTCCTATCTATTCTCCCGAAACTATATTTAAGGTAGGAGATACCAGAGTATTTGGATGGTACACTGTAACGCTTCTAGATATTCACAGCCCTACAACTGAAGAAACATCCAAGGATGACAAGTTTAAAGTTAAAAGCGGCGAAAACTTTTCAGGAGAGTATAAAGTTTACCTCAGAGTGTCTGATTTCACCGGGAAAAGCAATGACTTTCTTATGTTAATGGACGCTAATAGTTCAAGGTGCTGTACCTGTGTGGGGCTTTGTGACCCTAAAGGAGGGTGCGGCTCATTTACAACCGTTCCAACAAGGCAATACGAGAACGATCCATACTTCTTATTTGAGAAGGGAACAAGAGACATTGATGGCCATGAAGAGACCATCTGGACTGTGCCAGTTTTCTATATTGATGGAATAAAAGTTTTTGAGGGTGCAGATAATAGCTTACTTGCAGAGTTTGATGTTTATTCGCTAAAAGATTATGGTGCAATTGAAGAAACGCCTTGTTGCATGCCATTTGTTACATATCCAAATGACTATAATCTTACCATATCTAATCTTTGGGAAGATATTATTGCGTTGGGCGTTGACCTTAACGGCGATGGAAATCTATCCCCTGAAGAGCAGCAGATCCCTGTATTTGAAACTCCTGGAGAAGAATGCAATGCTTCAATTAAAATTCCATTTTTCGCTCCCGCCTATGTAAATCCAGGAAAAGATGGAAAATATGGGACATGTGATGATTTTCTTGATTTAAATCCATTGCATCCAAGATTTAAGAAGTGCACCTATGACACAATCAATGTAATATTGTGTGATAAAATAGACCTAACATGCTGTGACCCTCAGACTTTTTATGGTCCAAAGAACTATTTCAAAATAGACATACTTGACTCAAACTACAAGCAGAAAGATGGCAATGGTATTGAGCTTGAAGTAAGCCAGAGAAAGTCAAAATTGTATTTGTATTACGATTCAACAGTTAAGATTGAGCCCGCCTCACTTATAAAAAGAGACATTGATGTTACAGGCGAAGATAAGGCAAAGAAGAACTTAATCCTAATTGGAAATGAAGAAAGTAATCTAATAATAAAGGAGCTATACGATTCAGGCATGTCAAAAGTAGTATGGTCAAGATCATTTGGACAGTGGGAATATATAATAAATGTATTCTACGAGAACAATGTTTTAATAGTTGGTGGAAGAAACGGCGAGGCAACAAATAAGGCTCTAGAAGACCTTATGGGTTTACTGTTTGTTTGATTGCCAGAACATCTTGGTTCTAGAAGAAACAAATTTAATAAAGCTTTTTTCTTTCTTTTTCTGACTTTTTTGATATAGTATTATTTATTTGTTGTTAATCTTATTCAACAAAGTTTTTTTCAGAATTTTTTGACCTTTTTCAGCCGGGGGATTTCAACTGCTGTAAAAGTGCCCCGTACGGGATTTGAACCCGTGCCACGGCCTCGAAAGGGCCGCATTCTTGACCGGACTAGACTAACGGGGCTTAACAAACCATTTTTATAAATACTTATAAAACTTTTGGTTATTTAATTCAAGTATTTTTCTGGATTCAGATCAAAACTCTTCTTGCACCCGGGGGCACAAAAGTAATATGTTTTGCCTTTATAGTCACTCTTAAACTTCGCAGTTTTTTCATCAACTGTCATTTTACAAACTGGATCAATAGCCAAAATATCCCTCCTCTAATTTTTTCCTGGATTAAATCTTTTTAGCATGAGTGAAAGTGTTACAACTGTAACAGAACTCATAGCCATAGCAAAACCTGCAAACTCAGGCCTTAAAGTAATCCCAAAAGTTGGGTACAAAATACCTGCTGCAACGGGTATGAGCGCAGTATTATAAGCAAATGCCCAAAAAAGATTCTGTTTAATCCTTTGCATAACTTTCCTACTTAACTTAATGGCAGACACAACATCTCTTATATCATTCTTAACTAGAACTATATCTCCACTTTCTATTGCAACATCAGTTCCGCTGCCAATTGCTATACCTACATCTGCTTGAGCTAGAGCGGGCGCATCATTTATGCCATCTCCAACAAAGGCTACAATTTCCCCATTATTTTGGAGCCTTTTGACTTCTTTGGCCTTATCTTCTGGAAGGACTTCTGCAAGTATGTTCTTTATTGACAAAACTTTGCCTATTGCAGAAGCAGTACGTTTGTTGTCTCCTGTAATCATGTACACCTTAATTCCAGAATCCATCAGTTTTTTAATAGACTCCTTAGAAGTTTCCTTTAGAGTGTCTGCAATTCCAATTACCCCTGAAAGCTTGTTTTCAATTGATATTAAAACTGCGGTCTTCCCTTCATTTTCAAGCTTTGTTATTTGTTCTTCAATTTCATTTATAATTGAAATTTTCTTCTCATTGAAAAGAGTTCTATTTCCAATTATTACTTCTTTTCCCGAAACAGTTGCCTTTACTCCTTTTCCTCCGAAGGTATCAAAATTTTTACTTCCTGATAGCCCAATACCGTTTTCTTCAGCTCTTTTGACTATTGCATTTGCTAAAGGATGGTCTGAATTTTTTTCTACACTTGCAGTTATCCTGAGAAGTTGATCTTTGTCTATACCAAATGCGAGTATATCTGTGACATCTGGCTTACCTTTGGTTAAAGTTCCAGTTTTATCAAACAAGACTGCAGTTAACTTCTCTGAAAGCTGCAAAGCATCTCCATTTTTAATTAGAATTCCTAAATCTGCTCCTTTTCCAATGCCGACTGTAATTGCAGTTGGAGTTGCAAGCCCAAGAGCACAGGGGCATGCGATAACAAGAATTGAAATTAAACTTGTTATTGCAAATAAGAATGTACTGTTAAAGATATAATACCAGCTTACAAAAGATATTGCAGCAATTGCTAAAACTGTAGGTATAAAGTAACTTACAGCCTTATCTGCAATTTTTTGTATTTCGGGTTTGGACCCTTGAGCTTCTTCTACTAGCTTTATTATCTGAGAAAGCACCGTATCCTTCCCGACCTTTGTGGCCCTAAAATTTAGAATACTATTCTTATTTATAGTTGCGCCAATTAGTTTACTTCCCTTTTCCTTGAAAACAGGGATAGGCTCTCCAGATATCATTGATTCATCAACATAGCTTTGTCCGGAAATAGTCTCTCCATCAACAGGAATTTTTTCTCCAGGTTTTACTATAACTATATCCCCAACAATAACATCTTCTATTGAAATATCTACTTCTTTCCCATCTCGAATAACTGTAGCACTCTTTGCCTGTAGTCCCATCAATCTTTTTATAGATTCAGAAGTCTTTCCTTTTGCCCTCTCTTCAAGAAATCTGCCTAAGGTTAAAAATGTAGCAAGCATCACAGCAGCTTCATAGAACATGAACTCACTGCCCAATAAAACATTGAAAGTACCAAGAATACTTGAAAAAAAGGCAACTCCAATACCCATAGAGTACATAACGTCCATGTTCAGGTTCCTATTCTTAAGTGACCTGTAAGCCGCATTAAATATGGGGTAACTTAAGTATATGAAAGCTGGCAGGGCTATTAAAAACATTAGAAATGACATTGATATGCCATGCGGTAGCATAACCATTGGGGCGTACATTAATCCCATCAATATAGCAGAGACTACTGCACCAACAATTATCCTGTGTTTCTTATTTTTCTGATTTTCTTCTAGTTTAAGCTCCTCCAAGGCTTCGCCTTCAACTCCCAGATATTGATAGCCTGATTCTTCTATTGCTTTTTTCATATCGGATATTGAAACAACTTTGGGATTAAATGTCACATACACTTTCTCAGAGGATACATTCACGTTGACTTCCACAACACCGTCTAATCTTCCCAAAGCACTTTCAATTGAGTTGGCACACATAACACATGTCATTCCACCAACTTTTAGAATAGCTTTTTCATTTATCACATCGTAGCCCGCATCCTTTACAGCACTGTCAAGGTCATTAATCTTCAGTATTTTTGGGTCATATTCTACAGATGCTATTTCCCTTGCAAGATTAACTTCTGCCTTAGAAACTCCATCTAAATCTAGAAGAGATTTCTCTATAGTTGTCGCGCATGTCGCGCATGTCATGCCAGTTACTTTAATCTCTGCTTTTTTAGTTTCTTTCCCCAACATTTTATTCCCTCGTAATACTTATCATTGTTAAAAGTATTTATATCTATTTAGTAATAATTATTTAGAGCGATACCTATTAATAATAAAGTAAAAAATTAAAATTTATTAAAATCTCCACTTGCCGTTTTCTAAATTTTGTCTGCTAATTTTTAGATAATCGCCTTCTATTGTCGCAGGCAAGTATCCTGGCCAGCATCCACCGCTTGCTTTATTTTCTGTTCCGATTCCCCCTATGGCAAACTTTAGTCCACAATTGTTACAGACCATATCACTTCCTAATTGCCTATAGCCTTTCTTTTCTGGATAGCATACGTCACATGCGTCAAAAGCAACCTTTATTCTCCCATCAGATGCTTTAACGGCAAAGTACGAAATTGTTTTATTGTCAATTTCATATTTGTACCACTTGGCCTTTTCAGTTATTTCGGATAGAGGTATACTAATTTGATTAATCTGTGTTTGTACGCTAGACTTACTATCGGTATTTGCACTAACCTCTTTTGCAGAATTACATCCAGAAAATAAAACTAGTGAAATAAAAAAGGATGTAATTATCAAAGATTTAAGCATAATTATTTTTTTCATATATTCACCTTTTATCATATTACTGAATCTTTCAAAAAATTACTTTCACCTGCAGAATGCACATCCGGATGTCGAGTTGTTAGTTGAAGGGGTGATTGAGGAATTATCCTTCAAAGAGGTTTCGTTTAATACTGTCGCAGGATACTCTCTAAAAACTGCGAGATTCAATATTTCTATTTTAGTAGTTCTCCCAGAATCGTATTTAACAGCAAATGTATTCGGTGTGCTATATTTAACTTCTTGGACTCCGTTGATACTCTTTAGTTCCTCCGATATCAAGGGAGCATGACCTGAACATGGTATATTAACTTTTAAAGTGATGAATTCAACTGTGCCTACTGTTGTCTGATCTCGTCCAGTTGAAGCAGAAACATTTGCAAGCATCGGGAAAACTATCAAAAATAATGTCAAATTTATTCCAACTGTTGAACCATATGTTATTGAAACATACTTCCATTTTCTCTTTAATCCATTCATAGATAGAAGTTCGTTATTTTTCAAGTATAGTACTACTGAAATAGTTGCAAATCCAAGAGATAGTGCAACAAGCCCGTAGAAAAAGTATCTGCTCATTAAAAGAGGTCTAAAAAACTGCATGAGTAAAGATACACCAAGTACTGATCCAACAATGAATCCTATGCAACCAATGTGAGGAATAATTCCATAAACCAGAGCTTTTAGAATATTATTTGATTTCTTTTTTTTAGAATTTAGTCCAGTCGAATAACCTAGATTTTCTATCTCAATTTGAATTTTTTCTAAAGTTATGATGTCTGAATTAAACTCTATAATGGCATTATTGTCCAACAGATTGACTTTAACACTTTTTACCCCTTTTAGCGATGATACTTTGTCTTTAATAGAGTGTACACAGCTTTTACAATGCATCTCTTCTATTTTTATTGTTGTTTTTTCCATAGCTTTACCTCCTATTGATTTTAGCTATAGAAAAAATTGTAATGAAACTCTTTATTAGGCATTGTTTGAAACTAGTTTCGGATAGTTTCAGTGTTTCAATATAACAACGTTAGTCATGCCACGTCTTCTTCGCTCTATTATTCCTCTTCCTTCCAGTTTGTCTAAAATTCTAGTTACTTTTACCTTGTTAAAGTTTGTTTCGTCTGTAAGGCCAGATTGGAAAATAGTGCCGTTTGCATCTATAATCCTTTCTAATACTGTTTTTTCCTCATCATTTAAGGTTTTCATGATTTTTTCATAAGCTTCTTTTTTAATGGATGCATCCTTTATTTCTCCTTTAGCCGGGTTTCTTTCTTCTTTTCCAAAAAAGATAAGATAGATCCCTATTATAACTACAAAGCTCATTATAGCGATGCTGACATTGGTCTGAAAATCAATTGTTCCCCACATAGGACATGATGACCCGTGTTCACATGACGTATTTACTATTTCTGTCATCGCTCGGTTAAAGGAGAAAATAATAAATCCCATTAATAGAGCCACAAAAATTATCAGAACGCCTACTATTCTATTTCTCATACTACTGATGAATAAAATTAGATTATAAATATAATTACAATTAAAAATTACCAAAAACAGCGAAAGGCATATATAGAATAAAAAAGAAAAAATGTCGAGGGAGAACTTAGAGTCTCCAATGGAATTTTCGACTCATAAGATTCTTCCTCAAATTATTTTAACAGTTTGTGCAACTACTGGTGTAACAGCACGAGCATGAACTTGGGCAGTACCAGTCATAGTAGCAGTATCCATTACATGTGCAGTTATACTTGTAGTATCCACATGAACAATATGAAGTATATGTTGTAATCTTGGGAGTTTTATGCTCACAGTTGTAAAGCTGATCCTCTAACGATTTCACCCGAGTTTCATAGTTGTCAACAACCTTTTGTTTCAAATCAACGTTTCTTTGGGCAGAATCGTACTGAGATTTAAGAGATCTAACCTCCGACTCAAGGTCTGTTATTTTCTTATTTTTATCTGATAGCTGTGATTCTAACAAAGATATTTTATTATCAAGTCCAATCTTCTCAGTAAGCAAAACATTGTACTGAGTTCCTTGTCCCGTGTCTGAAAGTGAACGATACAAGAAAAAGAAGTTTCCTATTATTGATACTAATAAAAGCACTGCAAGTACTGCAGATAAAACTTTCAATCCATCGCCATTACTCATAGCATACCTCCTTGTTATAATTTAATTATTACACTATAAATAAAGATGAAACAATATATAAAAGTTTAGATGAAATAATAGTAAAACCGTTTCATATTTTGAAAAAGTCAAATCAAAACTTTTAAAAGCATAATTTTTAATCATTTCTTATGAAAATACTCTCAATAGTGGGTGCAAGACCTAACTTCATGAAAATAAAGCCCATTTATGAAGAGCTTAAAAAAAGAAAAATAGATCAGGCCCTCGTGCATACAGGTCAACACTATGATGAGAACATGAACAGGGTTTTTTTTGAAGATTTAGAACTGCCAAAACCTGATGTTTTTCTAGGTATAGGTTCTGGAACGCATGGAGTTCAGACAGGCACTATGATGTCACGAATAGAGGAAGTATTACGTCTAGAAAAGCCTGATTTGACAGTTGTTGTAGGGGATGTAAATTCTACACTTGCCGGTGCGATATCTTCTATTAAAATGCAGATTCCTGTGGCTCATGTGGAATCTGGATATCGTTCATTTGATATGAGGATGCCGGAAGAAATTAACCGGATACTTGTTGACAGAATATCTCAGTTTTTATTCGCACCCACAGAAGATGCAGTAAATAATTTGATATCTGAAGGGGCAGATAAAAAAAGGATATTTTTCGTTGGAAATGTAATGGTTGAGACATTGTTATCCCATCTCCAAAAATCAAAAAAATCCAATATTCTAAAGAATTTATCTTTAGAATCTGAAACTTATGGGCTAATGACTATTCATAGGGCTGAAAATACAGCCGATCCCGAAAAACTTATTGAATTATTCGCTTCTTTAGCTAAGATTGGCCATAAGATTATTGTTCCCCTCCACCCACGAACAAAAAAAGTTTTGGAAGAACTTGGGCATCTAAAGAAACTTGGAGCAAATATAGAAATAATTGAGCCGCTAGGTTATCTTGACTTTTTATGGTTGATGTCGAACTCAAAATTTGTGATGACTGATTCTGGAGGAATTCAAGAAGAGGCCTTAATGCTGGATATACCTTGCATTACCCTTAGGGAAAATACTGAAAGAATAGTTACTCTAAAAAATGGTGCAAATATCCTTGTCGGAACAGATACATTAAAATTAACTTCTGCGTTACAAGAAATCCCAAAAAGAAAGAAAATATATCCAAAACCTCCGCTATGGGACGATAAAGTTTCAAAAAGAATTGCCGATTCAATACTTGCTAATCCTGAACTTTTCGCCCTTTAAATTTATATACCCCTATACTATTTATAATTAAAAAGAGACGATGCTATGGAAGAAATAGAGTATAAAATTGCAATTGCCTCAATATTCACATTCTTTCTTATAATTGCAGCACTTACTCTTTTTCCTCTTGTAGATGCGCTAATTGTAACATTTGTACTAGTTTACCTTATGAGGCCAATTAACATTGTATTGATTAAATACATGAGCAAAACATATGCAGCAATACTTTCGGCCATAATAATCATAATACCTACTTTTTTACTTTTCTTTTATCTTGCAGCTGCAACTATCAATTATGTTATCAAAGAAAAAATTTTTGAGAAATTAATGATGATATTTAATGACCTGGATACCTATTCCAAGAATTTATTCATCTCATTTCTTAACTACTATGGCATAGAATATTCAAATGACCTTGACAAGATTGCAAATATATTAACTGCAAAATTACATGAACTAATATCTTATATCTCTGAAGAAATAATTGACCTTACAATTCATATACCTGAATTTGCAATGAAACTTTTGCTTGCATCAATACTTGCATTGTACCTATTAAAAGAAGGCGGAACTATTAAAAATACATTTGTTACTTTGTTACCCGAAAATAAAAAGAAGACAATCTCATCCCTTCTCCACGGGATTGACATTGTTTTTGAAAGTATTATCCTCGTTAATATTTTAAAAGCAATTTTCACTACAATAATTAGTTACTTTATCTTTTTAATATTTGGAATACCTTACCCCTTACTTCTGGCCATCATGTCTGGTTTTATGGATTTTGCGCCAATATTGGGCCCTTGGATGTTATTTTCAGGAATTGCTGTCGTCTACATAATGAAAGGGCAGGCAATGACCGGAATTTATGTTTTTATCCTAGGTCAGGTATTAGTAACTATAATACCTGAACTTTACATCAAGCCAAAACTTGCAGGAAAATACGCCAAAATACATCCAATGATATTTTTATTTGGATTCTTTGGAGGACTTTTAGCCTTTGGAGCAATAGGAATCTTTGTAGGCCCAATAGCAATTGGAATTGTGATGGTATTCATTAAATACTATCTGTTGGGCAAAGAAATCGAAAGGAAAAATTCTTTTGTTGATAAAGTGCTAACCCAAGTAGACAAGATGATAAAGTTTGAGGGAACTAAAAATGGTAAACTATAAGACCATTCTACCTTTTACCGCAGGAATAATATTAATACTAATTTTTGTTCAATTTGTAGGCTATAATGAATTCATTACTTTGATAAAGAGTGCTAATCCGTTATATTTAGGCCTTGCAGTTGTATTCCAATTGCTTAATTTAATTTTTGAGGCCTATAAATGGAAACCTCTTCTTGAATCCTTAAAGCCAAAAGTTTCTATGAGAAATGTATTTGTTGCAACAATGGTTGGTGTTTTCTTCAATAATATTACTCCTAGCGCTAAAACAGGGGGGGAGCCCATGAAGACATTCCTTATTTCTAAGGAAGAGAATATCAGCCCAATTGAAAATGTTTTTGCCACAGTCACTGCAGATAGGTTTGTAGAATCCCTGCCTTTTTTCGTTCTAGCGATATTCTCTGTGATGTATGTTAATCTTTTCTATAGTGTAAGGTGGGCTACGATTGCTTTATTGTCATTTGTAATCATTATCTATATATTTGTACTTTTGGTAGCTACTTACGTTTGTTTCAACAAAGAAGCTGGTGAAAAAGTCGTTTTTAAGTTTTTAAGAATACTAGGAAAATTTTCTAAGAGAATTAATAAATATGAAGATCTAGCGGTATCGATGGTAGAAAATTTCCATCAACAATTTCAACTAATTCTAAGAAGTAGAAAAGTTTTGTATAGGTCTATTGCCGCATCAGTAGTAATGTGGACCTGCTGGATACTTAGAACATATTTTGTCTTTTTAGCACTTGGGAAACCTTTGAACCCATTGCTTGTTGCACTTGTATCTACAATAAGCCTTCTCATGGGATTGCTTCCGTTACTGCCTGGAGGTCTTGGAGTTGTAGAAGTAACAATGACAGTTTTATATGCCTCGCTAAAAGTGGGGAAAAATATTGCTCTTACAGCAACAATTTTAGACAGGATCCTTTCATTTTGGCTTGTTTTAATTTTCGCTGGAATTATTACTTCTTATACTCTGCCAAAGCTCAAGCCTATGAAATCCGAAGCTAAAAGTAGAATGATAAGCCATAATGAAGAAAATGAGTCAAATAAACAGATTAATATTTAAATAGAACCGATAATTATAAATTAATTTTATATACTTTAAATATTAAATTTGATAAGGTGAATTCGTTGAGGGTTAGAGAAGCTTCGTTTAGAGACAGATATAATATATATGATCTTATTGATAGTTTGCACAATGTGCCCCTAAAGTCTCCTGATGAAATTGCTAATTTTAATAAAATACTTACTGAATATATCAAAAATCCGAACATAAAAATATTTGTTGCCGAAGAGAATTTACTTGACAGTGTTGAAATTTGTGGGTTCTTATCTCTTTTCGTTAAACCAATACTGTTTTACAGTTACAACGTATGTCATATTGAAGACATTGTCATAAAAGATGAGTACAAGGGAAAAGGTGTTGGGGCAGAACTTTTAGAAGCTGCAATTAACTATGGAAAACGGGTCAAATGTAAGTACATAACAGTATCCATTGAGGGTGGAGACCCCATGACAAAGAAATTCTACAAAGCATGCGGGTTTGCTGAAAACTCTCTTGAAATGAAATACTATTTATAATTTTTTCCCTATTTTAATTTTATACGAAAATTATTTATTTTGATGCATTTTAGATGTTCTGTGATTTAATGAATAAAGAGATAAAAAGATTTGATATCGGTTCAGTCGCCAAAATGTTTTTCTTTATTGGGCTAATTGTAGGTTTAATTGCAGGTATAGTCTTTGCAATTGCTTTTGTAATTACTGGAGTATTTGGCTCCCAACTATATCCTGATGTGTACGCTAGTATCCCGCCTAATACAGGTGCACTAGTTGCTTTAATAGGAATAGTAGCTTTTCCAATAATATATGCCATTTTAGGAGCAATTTCGGGGATAATATTTGCCGGATTTTACAATATTATCGCTAGAGCAGTCGGTGGCATTAAGGCAGAATTCATAGAATAATTTTAGAAGATAGTTTTTTATATTCAGTTTTCATTTTTAAAATAAGATGAATATAGAAATAATAAAAGATATTATTAATCTAATAAAGAGTGAAGAAAACTATAACCGTGATGTCCTGGAAGGTGAGGAACCCCAGTTTAGTGATAAAAGATATTCTCCCTTTCCTTTAAGCAAAAGCAATGTGAGAGAATTTAAGCAATGTGATCCAAATAGAAAGGTCACCTATATAGATGGAGGAAACATTGAGTTGCTTTCGTCACCTTCTGTTTACTTGGGACTTGTCAGGATATACTTTAACATATTTAAAAATAATAAAATTATCATTCCAAATAGTTTATCTCAAAAATTTGAGTTTTATGTATTTGGCAAAGCGATAGGCAAAGGAAAAGACATTAATTTTAATTTCAAACTATTTCCCTTTTCAAAAGATTACGGAGTTGATATCGAAGAGGCAGATAAGACCATAAACTCTCACGACCCCACAATATCAAATAGAAATTTCAGAGCTGAGTTGGGGTCTGTTTGTGGAGTTGCAAGACGATTTCTTGAATGGAAAATTTCTGAACTAATAATCCAAAAAGAACTTGAAAAAGGCGATATCTTGGTAAGAGACGGTTCTCTACAAACAGCCATTACAGGAGAACATAACTATTCTAAAAAAGCCTATGAGGCCGCATCTGAAAAAGAAGTCACTTTTTGTGGGATTGCTAAAAGGTCTAGACTTTACACTTCAAAAGGGAGATCATTACCATACGCAATACGGCTCTTGGGAAATAAAATGTGCCCTAAGAAAGTATGGTACTATCATCCTGTAGCAGAAATAAACCATCCCGACCATAATGCAGAAATGTATTTTGTGAAATTTCACCCTTCATCAAGGTACACTTTTAGATTTGAAATAGAAAAGAATAGAGCAAAAGCATTGGGAAGAGAAGGAGTTGAGGAAGTCTTGGGAACAATAGCTTCTAACTCTGTTGACCTTAGATTTCCGGGTTACCCCTACGGGTTAGTTGATGCAGATTATATTGCTAGGATTAGGGGCGATGAAAAAGAAACACATAAGGCGCTTTTCTTGTCTCTTTGTGATGATGAGGAAATTCTAAAATTTATTGATGAAAATATCAGCGTTGAGGACGCTCATGATGTTCTCGATAGTTTACAGTGGATGTAGGAGTTGTTAAATTGGACGTTGTAGGAAAAATTGTATCAGGTGATTTTAGCGGGATAATAATCAGGCAGAAAACAGGAGTTGACATAGAACTGGGTGAATTACTCGTCGCAAGGGAGGGCAACGGATATTTCATACTGCAGGTTTTTGATATATCTTATGGATCACAAATACCCGAAAGAATTAGAAGTTTAGCGGCAGGTTTAAAGTTAGAGGAAGTCTCGAACCTATCTTTTTTAGATAGTGAGCTTTCTAATTTTATTCTTATTATTCTAAAGCCCATCCTTTTTGTCACTCCAAACCGTTATCATCTGCCAAAAAAACTTCCTAAGTTTTTTTCTGCAGTTGAAAGGATAAAAGAAGAAGATCTAAAATTCCTTGAAAAGCCGAATAGGCCACTCTACTTTGGGAAAATAAGAAGTGGTTCGAGAGTTCTAGACATTGATGTATTCCTTAGGGGAGATGATGTTATTACCCACCATATGTTAATCTCGGCTTCTACAGGCAAGGGAAAATCCAATCTTGTTAAAGTCCTTACCTATAATTTGTTGAACGAAACTTATGCTGGTTTACTAGTCATTGATCCTCATGATGAATACTATGGGAGGACAAAAAAAGGATTAAAGGATCATCCCAACGCTAGAAATAAACTTATCTACTATTCCACAAATCCACCTCCTGGTGCAAGTACTCTTATCCTTGATTTAAAAACAATTAAACCTTGGCACCTCACAGGCATAGTATCTTTGACAGAAGCCCAAATAGAATGTATTTATCTATTTTATAATAGGGATAAAGAAAACTGGATAGAAAATATCGTACTTGCAGAGAGAGAAGAGGGGGTTTCTGCGGTAACACTTGATGTTCTTAAAAGAAAATTCAACAATGTGTTTGGGATATCTTCAGAAGATGGACAAATTTCTTTTAGAAGCAGTTTATTCTCAAATAACAGTGGCGTTACTACAATAAAGAATGTAGTTGATAATCTAGAAAATGGAAAAACAGTTATTATCGATACCTCAAAACTTGGGGGGGAAGTAGAACTTTTAATTGGGGGGATATTTGCCGAGGGTATTTTTTCTCGGTATCGTGATTTGAGTTCTAAAGGACATCTTCAAAATAAACCATGTGTTAGTATAATAATTGAAGAGGCACCAAGGGTACTTGGTAAAGAGGTACTTGATAAAGGAGCAAACATTTTTGGGACGATTGCAAGAGAAGGAAGAAAATTCAGAGTAGGCATTGTAGCCATAACTCAACTTCCAAGCCTTATACCAAAGGAGATACTTGCAAATATGAATACAAAAATAATTATGGGAACTGAAATGTCGAATGAGAGAAGCGCATTAATAGAAAGCTCACCACAAGATATATCTGAAGAATCAAGAAACATTGCTAGTCTTGACATAGGAGAAGCACTCCTAACATCCACATTTTCTAAATTAGCAATACCTTTGAAAATACCTCTTTTTGAAGACATCTTCAAAGACGATATAACATTTGTAAAAGATAGAACTACCGTTAGAGGGGTCGACTTAGAGTGAAATTTTCGCATATGGCCGATCTTCATTTGGGAGGCTGGAGAGAAGATACTTTAAGAGAAATCGGAATAAAAACATTTGAAAAAGCCATCGATATATCTATTCAGGAAAATGTTGACTTTATATTGATTTCCGGAGACCTTTTTGATTCTTCCAACCCTACAATTGATGTTATGGCAAAAGCTGCAAAGAAATTATACGAGCTTAAGGTAAAAGAAATACCGGTCTATGTTATTGAAGGTTCCCACGATTTTTCCCCTACAGGCAGAACAATACTAAAAGTCTTTCATGAAGCAGGACTTCTAAAAAGAGTTACTTCTGGAGAGCAGACAGAAGAAAAACTAATCTTGAAAGGAGTTGTAGATGAAAAAACAAAAATTAAGCTTTATGGTATATCGGGAATTAGAGGTAGTCTAGAGAAGGCCACATACACTTTACTGGATAGAAAGGATCTAGAAAATCAAGAGGGGCAAAAAATATTCTTATTTCATTCCGCTATACAAGAGCTAAAACCAGATAATCTTTACCAAATGGAATCAATGCCAATTTCTTTGCTTCCTAAAGGATTCTTTTATTATGCAGGTGGGCATATTCATGAGAAAGGGGAATTTGAAATCGGTGACTACAAGAACATCGTATTTCCGGGAGCATTATTCCCTAATAATATTGATGAACTTTTATCTTTCAAAATGGGCGGATTTTACTTAGTTGATTATAATAATGGGATTCTAAACAAAAAATATATTCCAATAAAAGTTGCGCCAGTTATTCTTTTAGAAATCAATTTGGAAGGAACCCATACAATTAATGTTGAAGAGAAAGTCAGACAGGCAGCTGATAAAAATGTTTTAAAAGATAGCATAGTTGTCCTAAAGTTTAAGGGAAAAATTGAGGGCAGTCTTTCTGATATTAATTTCAAAAAGATCAATTTATATCTAGAAAATAAAGGTGTACTTTTAGTAAAAAGAGATACAAGAGAAATTAAAGCCAAAGAGTTTAAGGAAATAAAAAATTCTTCATTAACAAAAGAAAAACTTGAGGAAGATGTGATAGTCCGACATAAAGATCAGATTAAAATTAAAGATTGTCAAACAGAAACAGTTTCTTTTGTGAAGACTTTTATGAATATTCTATCAAGGGAGAAAAAAGAAGGCGAAAAAAAAGATGATTATAACAAAGGAATTCTTAGCGAGTCCATAGAGTATCTTTCAAAAAATAATCTTCTGGAGGATTTGGATGAAACTTCTCTCACTTGAAATGCTTAATATAAGAAGTTACCAGCATCAAAAAATAGATTTTCCAGAAGGATCATTTTTATTGTCAGGGGATATTGGATTTGGCAAATCAACTATACTATTATCAATAGAGTTTGCACTTTTTGGTTTGGGAGATATTTTGGCTTCTTCCCTCCTTAGGCGGGGTGAGCGAGAGGGAATGGTCCGTTTAGAATTTGAATTAGCGGGAAAGGAAATAATAGTTGGGAGAAGTCTACAAAAAAAAGGGGATGCAATCTCACAGACAACTGGTTATATTTCAATTGATGGTAACAGAAAAGAAATGACGCCCAGCGAACTTAAAGTAGAAATACTCTCTTTATTGGGATACCCCAAAGAATTGTCCTCAAAACAAAAAAATCCGATTTATAGGTACACAGTTTACACTCCTCAGGAGGAAATGAAACAAATTCTATTATCTAAGAGAGATGATAGAATGGAGATACTTAGGAGGATCTTTGGGGTTGACAGATATAAGACAATAAGGGACAATTCTAACAATCTAAGGCTTGAACTTAAAAGAAATGCATCAAGTTATGACCTTCTATCAAAAGGATTAAATGAGAAAAATGAGGAGCTTAAAATTATTTCTGGGAAAAAAGAGAAACTAACTAGTCATGTAGCAGAAATAAAAAAATCTTTAGAAGATTTCAGGATAAAAGAAATTGCAACTATAAAAAAATCTGAAGAAATAGAAGAAAAATTTACACAATTTCAATCTATTTCAAAAGAAGTTGCGGCTAAAGAAGGAGAATTAAAAACTTATGATCAAAATCTATCTAGTCTTGAAATAAAGATTAAACAGATTCTAACAGGCAAAGAAGAAATTGATATTGAAAAGGAAATTTCTTATATTGAGAATGATATTAAAATTATTTTAGACAATCTTAAAAAATCTAAAGAGAAAAAGGAGAAGCTTAATAATTGTAAAATTATTGCCGGGAAGCTTGAAGTTGAATTATCACAAAAAAAAGAATCACTTGATAAGATATCTAAAGAAATAAAATCGAAGAAAGATTCCATTTCTTCTCTAAAAGATATCTATGATAGAACTATCGATGAAATAAGAAATGAAATATCTGGGATACAAAAAAATATTGAGGATATATACCAAAGAAAAGAAGGAATTAACACAGAAATCGATAGCTTGTTGAAATCTAAGGAAAGATACAATACGAAGATCTCTGAATATAAAGAACAAAATTCAATAGTTATGGGAAGTCTAAGATCTCTTGAATCTGATTTATCCTCATTATGTACTCTAAAAGGCGTTGGATTGTGCCCCCTGTGCAAACAGAATATTTCTGAGGGCCACAGACAGAATGAGATAAAAAGAATTGAGAAAGAGAAAAATGACTTCAATATTACTTTAAATGAAACAATTAAACTAATTAAAAAAGTAGAGAGTAAGTTAAAAGAAATTGATACTGAGATAGATTATAAGTCCAAAAACCTAATTGCTTCTGAAAAAGATAAAATAATAAAACTTGAGCATTTAATCAAAGAAACAGATTCATTTACCATTCTATCAAAGGAGCTTAATAGTTTAAATTCTCAACTTTCCCCTTTAGAAGAATTAATTAATAATAAATCTCAGGAACAAAAACAAATTCTAGCTGAAATAGAAATACTCGCCCCAATTGAATCGGAGATAAATGAACTTGAGAAAAGAAAAGATTCTAATCTTGAACTTATTGGCAAATACAGAGAAGCTTTGAATATTAAGAAAGATATAGAAATTTTAAATGATAAAAAGAATAATCTATTGAGGGCCATAATTAATCTAAAAGAGAAATTAAAACAATTTTTAGGCATAGATGCTGAAAAACAGGCAATTTTTCAAAAATTAAAAGAAATAACTGAGGAAAAAATCAAAAAAGAGAGAGAAGAAGCAGAGAAATTAAAAGAGATTGAACTCCTCGGAAACGATCTCCTTAGAGTCAGTAAAGAAATCGACGAAAAGAAAAAATACCTCCGTATAAGAGAGAAACTTCAAAGAATTGCCAATTGGCTTGATGATTATTTCATTAGTTTAATGGAAACAATGGAAAAAGAGTTTATGGAATCTCTTAGAATGCAGTTTGAATCTTACTTCTCCAAATGGCTTGAAAATCTGCTAGAAGGCGATGAGATAGAAGTTTCAATAGATGAGGATTTCACCCCAGTTTTGAGGCAAGAAGGTTTTGACGCAGACTATGAATCCCTGTCAGGCGGAGAAAGAACTTCTGTTGCACTTGCCTATAGACTTGCGTTAAACAGGATTATCAATAATCTAGTTGATGAAATAAAAACACAAGATATTATAATACTTGATGAACCAACAGATGGATTTTCAAGAAAACAGATGGACAGAGTGCGAGATGTCCTTGATATGCTCGGCATGAATCAAGTAATAATAGTCTCCCATGAGCCAGAAATTGAAAGCTATGTTGACCATGTGTTAAGAGTTACAAAAAGAGACGGAGTATCAAGGGTCGAGAACCAAGGTACTATTTCCAAAACTACGGTTGATCTTTGATATTTCAAAAAGAATATAAAGCTAAAAGATGATTATATCATAGGTGTATATATGCTTTCAAATATACCAATAAATCTTGATAAGGTAAAAAAAGAAGAGATAGATAAGGAGATTTTAAGGGCAGGGATTATAGCTGAGCTAGACGCAATAAATTTATATGAACAACTTGCAGCTATGACTACAAATAAAAATATAAAAATGCTTTTATTAGATATCGCAAAAGAGGAAAAGACTCATGTGGGAGAATTCCAAACTCTTCTTCTGACATTGGATAAACAACAAGCGCAAGAGCTGGAAGAAGGGAAAAAGGAAGTTGAAGAGTTAATTAAATAATCTCAAGAGATATTATGCAGTATTTTTATAATCTAGAAGCCTCTAGTTTGGGAACTTTTGGATTGATCTGGGAAGAAAAGAACAATCAACCAAAAGTAATTAAGATATTTCTCCCTGAAAATAAAAATAATTTACTTTCTAAAATTAAAAAGGGATATCCCTCTGTCATAAAATCTAACTCTTTGAATGAATTTATTTTAGAAATAAAGAGATTCCTTTCAGGAGAGAATATTAAATTTAATCTTGAACTTCTTGATTTTGACATATGTACAAATTTTGAAAAAAAAGTATTAATCGCTGATTTTAATATACCAAGAGGATATGTAAGTACTTATTCGAGAATAGCAAAATCAACAGGCGTTCCAAAGGGTGCAAGGGCAGTGGGTAATGTGCTTGCTGATAATCCTTTTCCTTTAGTAATACCCTGCCATAGGGTAGTAAGGGCAGATGGAAGTCTTGGCGGATTTGGCGGGGGATTTGAAATGAAAAAGAGATTATTAGAAAATGAAGGCATAGTTTTATCTAACGGTAAGGTAAGTCCGGATAAAATTTATTACTAAAATTCATCTAGAGTCTTCTGACTTTTAGAGAACTCTAAGTTGGATATCCTTATTCCAACTCTCCTAAGTTTTTTATCGGGACTCTCTTCGAAGTATTTTTCAAGTAGATGTTTAGAAATTGAAACAACTTTTTGAATATCCTTAGTTTGCGCAATTGTTTCACTTTTCGTTTGAGTTTTTAATTCGGTATCAATAGTTATCAGTGATACGGTCCTAAATAATACGTTATTTTTTATTATTCGCTGCTGCATATCATTTGATAATTCCAGTATCTTATCAAAGACTATATCTTTATTGTTTGTGTCTTCTTTTAAAGTTCCTATTCTTGATAGTTGTTTTTTCTCTCTTGGTTCAACTGGTGTCTCGTCTATGCCTAAGGATTTATCATGAAGCAGCTTGGCTTTATTCTTGCCAAATACTTCTTCAAGCTCTATTAAATCGTATCTACTAAGATCACTTGCAGTTTCAATACCAAGGTCATTTAAGGATTTAGTCGTTTTGCCCCCAATCCCATGTAATTTAGAGACATTTAAATTTTCCAGAAATGGTATTATTTCTTTTTCTGTTACAACAGTTAAACCATTAGGTTTATGAAAGTCAGATGCCATCTTGGCAACAAATTTATTGGATGATATTCCAACTGATGCAGTTAAACCCTCCTGGGAAGTTATCTTTTGTTTTATTGTGTTTGCTATTTCTATCGCCTTATTTATATCTTCTTGAGTCCTTTCCGTAACATCTAGGTAGGCTTCATCAATACTAACTTGTTCCATTATGTCTGATTCATCTTCCATTAAATCTATTATTCTATCCGATACTTCTCTATAGTAGGCCATGTCGACAGGTAAGAAAGCGACATCTTTACCCTTTGCAATCCTCTTTGCAATTACTATAGGCATGCCTGCCTTGATACCCAACTCTCTAGCCTTGTAATTCGATGTGCTCACAGCACCGCTATCTTCGGTCCTGCCAGAATAAACGCATATAACTACTGGTTTACCTCTTATTTTGTCATTCCTGTTTTCTTCTAAAGATGCATAAAATGAGTCAAGGTCAACATGCATTATTATCCTTTTCATTGAAATATATTTGATTTTACCAAATATAATCCTTATCCTTATCTTATTGGGATTTATTGAAAATAGTTTATATATAAAGATAAAAATTATAGTTTTAATAGTAACAAATAAATAGCCCATTCATATTTACCCTATCAGGGATTAATATGTTAAGGGTAGTAAATTTAGGGGCAGAAGTTGAAGGTAATCCAATTCTTAACCATGTCAATCTTTACATTAAAGAAGGTCAGACATATGTTCTTTTTGGGCCAAATGGCAATGGCAAGACTTCTTTATTAATGACTTTAATTGGAAATCCTGCATTTAAGGTAACTTACGGTAAAATCTTTTTCAAAAATCAGGAAATAAATAATCTAACAACTGATCAAAGAGTTAAAATGGGAATGGGTATAAGCTTTCAGACGCCACCAAGAGTTGGTGGCCTAAAGTTGATTGATACACTGATTAACTGTGCTAAGCAGAGTGGAACTGATCAGAATAAAATTTATGAATATGCTCAGATGCTTAATATGGAAAAATTTTTGAACAGAAGTCTAAACGTTGGGTTCTCTGGGGGGGAGGTAAAACGTTCAGAAATACTACAACTTTTGACTCTAAATCCAGATCTAGTCCTTTTTGATGAGCCGGACAGCGGAGTAGATTTAGAAAACATCGCATTAATTGGGAATGCAATGAGTGAATTACTCGACAGAAAAAAGAAAGTAGGCGAAAGAAAAAAATCTGGCCTTATTATTACACATCAAGGCCATATTCTTGATTATGTCGATGCAGATTACGGAGTTATTCTTTACAAGGGCATGGTTGCCTGCATGGGTGACCCATATGCTATGCTTGAAGAAATCAGTAAGAAAGGTTACGAGGGGTGTGTTGAGAAATGCTTGAAAGGATTCCAGAACTCGATAAAGATATAAAAGATAAACTAGAAAAAGTCGGAATCGAAATGGATAAGGATAAGCGATCAGCAATATTCCTTCAGGTAGATCAAAAAGTCGAAACATCTTCAAGTTATGCATCCAGTATAGAAATGATTAGCATAAAAAAAGCCCTAGAAAAATACGATTGGCTGCATGATTATTTTTGGAAAGTAGTTTCTCGTGATAAAGACGAATATACCAAAGAAGTCGACGTTGAGGAGGTAGATGGGTATTTTATAAGGGCTCTTCCTGGAGCTAAGGTAGACTTTCCAGTCGAGGCATGCCTATACTTAAAATCACCTAAGAAGCAGAAAGTCCATAATATTATAATTGCAGAGGAAAATTCCGAACTTAATATAATATCTGGGTGTGCTTCTCACCCAGGCCTTACAACTGGTATGCATCTCGGGGTCTCAGAATTTTATGTCAAAAAGAACGCTAAACTTTCATTTACGATGATCCATAACTGGGAAAATAATATTGAAGTTAGGCCAAGAAGTGCTGCAATTGTCGAAGATGGTGGGACTTACATAAGCAACTACATTATTATGAATCCAGTCAAGATTGTTCAATCATATCCAACTGTTCACCTTAATGGAGATAACTCAACTGCAATAATGAGTAGCGTGATAGTGGCCATTAATGATTCTATTGTTGATACTGGAAGCAGGGTTATAATTAAGGGAAAAGGCGCTAGTGCAGAAATACTTTCTAGGGCAATAAGTAAAGGCGGCACTATCTATTCTAGGGGAGATATAGTTGGAGATTCTCCAGATGCAAGAGGGCATCTAGAGTGCATGGGGATGATGCTATCTGAGAAAGGTGGCATAATTGCAATTCCTGAATTAGAAGCAAAACATCCAAATGTTGACTTAAGTCATGAAGCGGCGATTGGAAAAATCGCTGAAGAAGAAATCTTTTATTTGATGTCAAGAGGATTTACTAGAGACGAAGCGACTGCAGCGATAGTCAGAGGATTTTTGGACATAGATATCAAAGGATTACCTCCTGCATTAAAGAAAAAAATAGACGAAGCCATAAATCTTGTCGAGAAAGAACTAATTTAATTTTTATTCTTTCCAGAAATCAGGCACAAATAGAACCATTACTGTGAATATTTCAAGCCTTCCAACCCACATACAAAAGGTTAAAACTATTTTAATTACATCAGGGAGAAATGCAAATGTATACATTGGGCCCACAAGCCCTAGGCCAGGCCCAACATTTCCTTGAGTCGCAGCAACACTTGAGAGGGCAGTTACTATATCAATACCATATGCCGTAACGATTAGAGTTGAAACAATAAAAATTGTTATATAACCCATAAAAAATCCCATAACACCTTTTATAACATCGTCAGGAATAGTATCCTCGCCGACTTTTATGGATATAATAGCATTTGGGTGTATGAATTGATAGATCTCTCTGTAAAAATATTTTAATATTATAAGAATCCTAATGTTTTTGATTCCGCCTCCTGTTGAACAAGCACAACCACCAATGAACATGAGAATGAGTAATACCATTCTTGAAAGAGCGGGATAAGCATCAAAATTACTTGTTGTAAATCCTGTAGTGGTCATTATGCTAACAGCCTGAAAAGAAGAATACCTAAATGCATCACTTATGCTATTAAAAACACTGTATCTTAGATCTGCCGTCATAACAAGAATGGAGCCAACCATAATCAAAGTATAAAAAATGAATTCTTTGTCTTTGAAGTAATTTAGTCTTCCTCTTAATGCAGCGTAATGCAGCATAAAATTTGCGCCTGATAAAAACATAAAGAAAGTGATAACAGCTTCAATAAAGGGACTATTATAATAAGCAACACTTGCGTTTCTAGTTGAAAATCCGCCTGTTGCAAGGGTACAGAACGTGTGGCATGAGGCATCGAAAAATCCCATGCCTCCAGCTATCAAAAGGATTATCTCAGCACCGGTAAAAATAAGATATACGCCGTAAAGAATCTTTGCAGTTTCTCTTATTTGTGGTTTTAACTTATCTATTTTCGGGCCAGGAGATTCAGCGTTGAATAATTGCATACCTCCTATTGAAAGTGCAGGAAGGATTGCAACGGCTAGTACGATGATCCCCATACCTCCAACCCACTGCGTCATAGCTCTCCAAAATAGAATTGATTTTGGGAGGACATCAATATTCAGTATAACAGTGGCACCTGTCGTAGTAAAACCAGACATAGTTTCAAAATATGCATCAAGGTATCCTAAAGTCCCTGAGAGAAAAAAGGGAAGTGCACCAAATGCGGAAATCGCTGCCCATCCTAAGGATACAACACCTAAACCTTCAATGAGTCTTAATCCTTCGTCTTTACTTTTAATTTCACTTAAACCATATCCTGATAATAAAGTTATTAATATACATGCAATAAATACAAGTGATTCTTTTTCTCCATAATATAATGCCCATATTAGTGGAAATATCATTGAAATGCCTATCATCATAAGCAATTTTCCTATAATCTTTAGAACAGTTCTACTCCGCATCGTTAGACCTCAATGAAATCAAAATACCTTATTTCTCTTTATTTGATTCACTTATTAAATTTACTCTTTCCAGTAGCTTGGGACAAATAATACGAAAAGAGTAAATAGTTCAAGTCTACCGGCCAGCATGCAGAAGCACAAAACGATCTTTGCGATTCCTGGTAAAAAACTGTAAGTTGTCATAGGCCCAACTAGACTAAATCCGGGGCCTACTCCGCCTAATGTAGCTGCAACTGAAGAAACAGAAGTTAGAAAATCATTACCAAAGGCAAGCATGATTAGACTGCATATGCCAAATGTTAACATATAAAAAAAATAAAATCCACTTATACCATGAAGAACTTCTTCCGATATAATCTTTCCATTGAATTTAATCTGGAATATAGCATTGGGATGTATAATTTTGTAGAGTTCCCTTAGGCCCATTTTTATTAACAATAATATTCTTATTACTTTTATGGCACCTGCAGTTCCTCCAGCGCAACCTCCTATTAGCATGAGTATCAGAAGAATCAATTTTGAAAGATCCGGCCACAAATCAAAATTTGCAGTTGCATAGCCCGTAGTGCTAGATATGCTTATTACATTAAAAATAGCATGTCTAAATGCGAGTAAAAGGCTTTCATGTAGTTGATAAGTAATATCTAATGTTAATATTAAAGTAGAAAAGGCTAAGATAGAGAGATATAACATAAATTCACTATCTTTTAGATACGTTATCTTTCCTTTCAATGCCGCATAGTGTAGGGAAAAACTCGTTGCGCCTAGAAACATAAATAGTATTATTATACCTTCGATTAGAGGGCTATTATAAAATCCAATGCTGGCATTTTTAGTAGAAAATCCTCCTGTCGCAAGTGCAGCAAAAGAGTGGCATGAAGCATCAAATAGTGTCATACCTGCAAGGATTAATAGAATAATCTGAATGCCTGTGAACAAAATATATATTCCATATATAATTTTTCCAACTTCTCTAACTTGTGGTTTTAGTTTATCTAATTTTGGTCCAGATGGCTCTGGTAAAAAAATCTGTCTTCCCCCAACTGAAAGTGCAGGTAATATTATCAAAGCAAGAACAACTATACCAATACCACCTAACCAGTGGGTAAAAGATCTCCAAAACAAAATACACTTGGGCAATATTTCGACATTATTAATAACTGATGCGCCCGTAGTTGTAAATCCAGATATCGTTTCAAAATAGGCATCAATAAAACTTAGATTCCCTGAAAGGTAAAAAGGAAATGCTCCAAAAATTGGTATTATTATCCAACAAAAAGAAACAACTCCAAATCCTTCAATAAGCCGTATATCTTCTTCTTTGAATATTAATTTTAATAAAGTTCCCGTAATTAACGTAAGTAAAATACAGATGAGAAATATATATGCTTCAGCTTCACGATAATATATTCCCCAAAGTAGGGGAAGTATCATTGAGATTCCTACCATTTGAAGTAGTTGCCCGAGTATGTGTAAAACTGGTTTTAGTCTCATTTAATCTACTATATATTAGTATTGGCCGTATTTATAAGATTATTTAAAAATATCACGTTGATATTAAATAATGTGTTTATTTTTTCTTAATACCCGAAACATATAAGAAATTATTTAGTATTTTTTTCCCATTTGATTCATACTTTTCTCTAATTTTATTGTAATCTTTATCCAATTGGAATTTGTCTAATCTTGCAAGATACTTATCTTCTTGAATCCATGTATAAAAGATATCGGATGACAACTCAATATGGCCTTGAAATCCATAGGCATTTTCCCCATACTTGACTATTTGATTGGTGCAGTATTCTCCAGTTCCCAGTAGCTTCATTTGTTGAGTTAGTTCAACTGTTTCACCGTGTAATTGAAATATGTTAAATTCTGATCCAATTCCTTCAAAAATAGGATCTTTCTTCCCTTCATCTGTTAAATTTACTTTGAATACATTATCTTTAGGATCTCTCCATCCAATTTCTTTTATTGGATTTTTTTTAACGTTACCCCCTAAAGCCTTTGCCATCACCTGAAGTCCTAAACATATTCCAAAATAAGGGATTCTTTTTGCCAAAAAATCTTTCACGCATTTTATTTCTTTTGTAATTTTTTCTGTTTTGTCATTAGCACTATCAGGGCCGCCAAAAACAAAAATTGCATCATAATCTTCTGGAGAAGGAAATGCTCTATCTTTTTCATATTCATAAATATTATATTCAATTCTATTTTCTTCAAGAATCTCCATTAATAGACCAGGACTTTCTCTTGCTATATTTTTCACTATCAAAACTTTCATATTAATTATCAATAGAATAATTTAATAAGCATATTCACATATACTTGACTAATTTAGGCCAAGTGATTTGACATGAAAAAAAAGCTGGAAACTAAGAAGGCACCTACACCTGTAGGGCCATATTCGCAAGGTGTAGTTGCAGGAGATTTTGTATTTGTTTCGGGACAAATTCCCATTCAGAAATCTGGGGAGATTGTGCTAAATGATATAGAAAAATCTACAGAGATTGTCCTTGATAATATTGAAGCAATTTTGAAAGAAGAAAATCTATCTCTTCAAGATGTTATCAAGTCCGAAGTATATCTAAAGGACCTTGGGAATTTTGATAAATTTAACAAGGTTTACGAGAAAAGGTTTGCAACTGGCATAATGCCATCTCGAGTTACAGTTGAGGTATCTAAATTGCCAAAGAACTCGGATATAGAAATATCCTGTATTGCATATAAAAATAAGAATTAAAGATTTAATCTTGGCCAAATAGTTCTTTTATCTTCTTAATTTTCTCTACTTTTGCAGATACTATTACCTTATCGTCCACTTGAACGATGTCGTCTCCTCTCGGTATGATTAGTTTATTGTCTCTTACAATGATTAAGAAGAGTATCTCTTCGGGCAAAGTAATATCCCTTAAAGTTTTTCCAAGAATTTTAGCATTTTTTGTAGGAGAAAGTTCAATAATCTCGGCTTGTCCAGTTGGGAGTATTATCAATGATTTAAGGCCCCCCATCCTAATAAATCTCATAACGTGTTCAGCTGTGGAGACCTTTGGGCTCAGAGCAATATCTACACCCATGTCTTCAAAGAATTTAATTAGATCTATATTTTCGACTCTTGCAATTGTTTTAAAGGCGCCTAAGTATTTACCTATTAGACAAGAGAACAGGTTCAATTGGTCGTATTTTGTTAGTGAAATAAAAGCATCTACATCCCCAATTCCCTCATCTTTTAATAAAGATAGATCCATAATGTCTCCTTTTATTACAAGAGTTTTTTGGAGAATCTTAGAAATTTCTTCGCATCTTTTTGCATCGCTATCTATAAGTTTTACCGACATACTTCTTTCAAGCATTTTTGCAAGTTGCACGGCGGTGTTACTTGCACCAACTATCATTACCTTCCTTATTCTCTGACAGTCGCTACATTTCTCTATAACATTTTCAACGAGCTTTGGTTTACCAAGTATGAAGGCCTTATCGCCTTCTTCAAATACATATTCTCCTGTCGGGATTATGGTGTCTTCGCCCTTAAGAACAGCACCGATTATAGTGCCATCTGGAAATATTTTTTCCTTTAGAGCTCTACCAATGTATTTAGATTCTCTTTTAACCATAAATTCTGCCATTGTAACTTTTCCATCGGCCAAAGCTTGAATAGCAAGAGCACTTGGAAGTTCTAGTATCCTCTCGACATCGTAAGCTATGATAGTGCCTGGTGAGAAGGAATAGTCTACTCCAACCTTAGTCAGATCAATATCCTCTGTGAATGTATACTCAATCGCAATCTTTGCAACCGTTTTTATTGTTCCTAGATTTTTCGCCGTTATACAAGATATTAAATTAACTTCAGAAGAATTAGTAACCGCTACCAAAAGATCTGCATCTTTTGCGCCGGCTTCAACAAGAATCTTAGGATTTGAGCCGTTACCTTGTATCACAAGAGCATCTATTTTTTTTGATATCTCTTGACATCTTGCAAGGTCCTTTTCAATAACAACGACACCAATGCCTTCTTCAACAAGAAGCTTTGCAATATTGAAACCTGTAAGGCCGCCACCTACGACTATTACATACATAAGTAACGATATGTGTCTATTTTCTATATAAAGATTTAGTATAGGTCATGTTATATTTACGATAAATCGATAGAATTAGAGATGTTTATCACAGAATTCTCTAATGAGTTTTTATCTAGGGATATATCAATTGCGTTAAATCTACATCTTTCAACACATCTTCCGCAACCTCTGCAGTTATCATTTATTTGAGCTTTGCGATTAACGATTTTTATGGCACTTACAAAACATACATTAATACATTCTCCGCACCCAGTGCATTTGTCAGATACTCTGATTTCAAGTCCTGCTAATTTTGTTACCTTAGAGCTAACCTCTTTAGACAAATTCGGGAGCATCATCCAAAGACAACAGCATTCGCAGCAGTTACATATAGTCAACAATTTCTCCGGGGGTTTGGCGTTTAACCATACAGAATCAAGTTTATTTCGGCCAATTAAATGAACAAGACCTGCTTCACGGCATTTCTTGACGTATTCTTTTGCTTCATCTTTTGTTACGTGCTTTCCAAGTCTTGGATCTATGTTTAATGCAGCTTCTCCGAGAAAAAGACAACCAAAATCTTGGGGATAATTCTCACATTTTTTAGACTTTCTGCATATGCAGAAATTCATTATAACATGATGTTTTGACTCATCTATAAAATAATTTACTACTTCTGAGGGGAGTATGATTGAATCGTCTTCACCTATTTTTCGATTTATATTTATTACCTTGTCCTTGGGAATGTAGAAAATTCTATCTTCTGCAAAGAACATTTTATCCATTATATTACCAATAATGGGCAATCTAGTAAATTTTGCAAAGAAGAATCTAAGGGGGAATAGTTTTGAAAGAATCCGAACTGTAAGTGGGATATTGTCCATGTGTATCATTGCCAAACTATTGATAATATTTATGGCTATGATTAAATAAATTTAAACCTATTGTATTCTTTTATAATTAGAAAAATTTATTAACATAAATGACGGTGGATATTCATGTTTCTTAGGTCCAAGAGTAAAGAAAAAGTAAATCTTGAAGATGATTTGATCCAACCGATTGGAGACATCCTAGCAAAGAAAAAAGACATATCAAGATCCATTTTGGGGCTAGCAATAATACTCTTTGTAGTTACAATTATAGAATTAATTGTTGTTTTAACAGGATTCTTTGAATTTGGAATAATCAAAGGCATAGTTTCAATGCTATCCCTTGTACAATTTCTAATTGCAGTCATACTAGTCTCTATTTCATGGAAGAAGAGATGCTAATCTATAATATTAATCAGCTAAAGCGCTTTTCAAAATCATTTTAGTTATTTCTTTCCAAGTTTTTCTTATCTCCGATATCTCCATCCCCATTTGCATTGCGGCCATGAGCCCATCCTGAAGTGAAGTTATACCCATTGATAGGAAAAATGTATCTATATTTTTTTTGATAACACCTTTCTTTTTATAGCCCTCAAAATAATCCGCGATTATTTTAATTGAATCCTTGTAGTATTTTGTCATTTCTGTTTTCATGAGTGGATTACTTGTCATTAGTTCAGAGATGGCAAGATTAAAATCAAGAGGAGGAAATAATCTGTCTAATAAAGTTAGATTTTCAAGTGATTGAGATTGCCCCATGTTAAACATTATATCAAAAAACTCATCTGTCGCGATAGATGCAGGTGGTCTTAAATTTAGGAATGTTACTAAATCTTTTTGGGTATAATCAACATAATATCTGATTACCTCTAAAAACAGTTCCTCCTTGCTATTAAAATACTGGTAGATAGCTCCTTTACTGACTCCAAGACTTTCAGCGATTTCAGACATTTTTGTTTTGTGGTATCCTTTTTCAGAAAAAAACTTTACTGATTCTTTTATTATTCTGTTTTTAGCCTCTTCTCTGTAATCAGGAAAAACTTTGGGCATTGATACCAATAAAAATATTATTATTATGTTTAAAAATATTTCGACTTAGGAGAAAAAATAATGACTTATAAGTAACTTTTTTGTATACTATTTAATATAATATGTAAATACTTTTATATTGATAAAAATTGATATTTTTAGGGTGTTTAGATGGAAATGCTGTTTTGGGTATTGCCTATCCTAATTTTTCTGGCAAGGGTGGTTGATGTCAGTCTTGGAACCATGAGAATAATATTTGTTTCAAAGAATCTTAAGAAACTTGCACCCATAGTTGGATTTTTTGAAGTTTTTATCTGGATTAATGTTATTGGGCAGGTGATGCAGAATGTTAATAGTGTTATACATTACATCGCATACGCAGCTGGATTTGCAGCTGGAAATTATGTTGGAATAGTAATTGAAGAGCGGCTTGCCGTAGGTCATGTAATTGCAAGAATAATAACAAAAGAGAACACGGACAACCTTATTAAATTTTTAAAGAAAGAAAAATGTGGCGTTACTGTAATAGATGCAAAAGGGAAAAAGGGAGATGTAAAGATCTTATTCACCGTTATTAAAAGAAAGAAATTAGATGCAATATATGAAGCAATTGACAAATTTACCCCCGATTCTTTTGTTTCAGTAGAAGATGTCAAATCAGTAAGTGAGGATAGTTTTGTAGGTGTTCCCCTTAAGAAGAAGAAGTTTCTCGGAACCTTTAGAGCATTGAGAAAAGGTAAGTGATGAAATTGGATTGTATCTTTTGAAAATCACTTAAGTATTTTCTTTGATACGTACATAGTAAAATTATTGCCTATCGAATAACTATCATGTAGTTTAAAGTTTGTTTGGTCCAATAGCTTTTTTACATCTTGTTCACTAAGTCTTTCTTTTATTGGTGGTCCTTTTTCTGTTTGTTTCTTCTGCCATTCAATAATACAAAGTTTTCCTTTAGTTGTTAGAATTCTATTTGTTTCTTTTAAGAAGATTAGTTTATCATCGACTTCGTGGAGAACATTTGACATTAAAGCGAATGTGCCTGTATCTTGGGCTAGATGGAAGTCATAGGGATCTGAAAGAATGCATTCTATGTTTACTATTTTATTCAAATTTATTTTTCTATTAAGTTCCTCTAACATTTCACTAGATGTATCAAGTGCAAAGACCTTTCCTCTTGGCCCTATTATTATTGAAGCGGGAATAGAAAAATAACCGATTCCACATCCAATATCTATGAAAATATCATTTTTAGCTAATCCAGCATTAAGTAATGTTTCTCTAGGGGGTAACATTTTTCTTCGTTCTGGAGAATCTAATCGGTTCATGTTCTTTACATCGAATTTGTGGGCCATATTCAAATGATTTCCTTATCATATTAAAAAGATTATTATTTTTTTCTAATTACATAAATAGAGATCTATCTGTAAAACAAAACTGGTTTTAGTAATCAAAAACATTAGTAAAATTATTCAGTTTACTTCATTTCTCCCCTTTTTTAATCAATATCTTCTGGTAGATTTGATTTATTTCCTTTAACATATCTTCCATTTCTTTTTTTACTTGATCAGGTTTATTCACGTTAAAGTCCGGGTGATACATCATATTCAATACTTTCTTTCTCTTTTTTATGTCCTCAATCGAGGCATTAGGGGCGCATCCAAACTGTTTCAGGAGAACTTCAAGAGAATCGCTTTCTTTTTTGATGGGCTCTTGCTTCTTTTCCTTCTTTTCATCATAATTCCATTTTTGGTAATCCCATTTTTTCTCTTCTCTTTTCTTCCTCTCTTTGATATTAAACTCTGTTTTAATGCTTTCAAAAAACTTATTTTTCCCATAATCTTCGTAGGTCAAAAGAATTTCTATACTTCCCTTACCGCTATACTTTGGAGTAAATCTTAAAATACATCTTTTTTCTTTTTCTATTTCTATTTTCCCTATGTATGCAGATTCAATTGTTTTAATATTTGGAGAAGACCTTATCTCAACTTTGACATTTAAGGCATCGTCATCTCCAAGATTTTTTACCTTGATGGGAACGGAGGCGATCTCGCCTTCTTTTATTTCTTCAAGAAACTCTTCTCTTAAGAATAGTTTTGGCCGTGAGTTCCTTTCTTTTAAAGTATAAAGTGGCTTTGAAGTTATTCCTTCTTCAAGGCACTTCTTACAAACTAGTCTTGAATAATTCCAGCATGAAGAGCATACTTTTTTTCCGCAAACAGGGCATCTTCTTTTGTTCTTTGATGACTTTATTATCTTGTCACAGATTGAACATTTCTCAATAAGATTAGGTGTTATGGTCGGCGAATCTCTCTTTGTAGGCATCTTAATTTTAATTCTACAGTTTGAGCAAAGTAGGTACTTTTCATCGCCTTTGAAGACTATAGTGGCCCTGCAGTTGGGGCAAAGTATCTTCATAGCACTAATTTAATAGGTAATCTTAAATATTTTTAGGAAATAATAGTATTTAGAAGAGTATTGGTGAGGGATATGGCAAAAAATAATGACGCAAAATCCAAAAAAGACCCTAAAGATCCAAAGAAAAAATCAGGTGGATGGAAAGGGCCAATAATAATAATAGTGTTGATAATAGCTCTTTTATTTGCCGGAGTATTCTATGACGTTTATAGATTGGGAAATGATAATGTTCTTTTTCTCTTCGTAGATGAAGAGAAAGGAAATCCTGGGACTGTTGAAGTGTCATCTGTGATTATATTCTCTAACTTAAGGCCAATGGGAAGCAGCGTTGATATAGATCCACTCTCAACAACTACTGCCCTAAACTCTTTAGGGGTAAATATAAACAACTCATTGGTAAAAACATCTGACCTAAAACAAGGAGTCGAGCATGCGAAACAGATTTCTATAGGTGAATCGTCAATTGATATTACAAGAGTCGTTGTAATCGATTCTGAAACATTAAAGGAGTTAGTTGATGTAGTTGGGTATGTACCCATTGATTTTAAGCAGCAGATAAACATACTTGGTCAGGAAAGGGATATCTCAGCAAAAGGTAATGTCACTGGGATAATGGCAAAACAAATTGTTCAGGGAAAGACATTTTCCATAATCGATTCAAATACAATTAAAGATGTTCCAGAGACAAGCCTTTGGAGGGTAAAAAGTAAGATAATTGGTGAAATATCTCTAAACATGCTAGATTTGGCAAAATATGATAAAATAACAAGAAGAGATATATCCTATAAGATATTAAGATTATACAGGGAAGACAAAATAAAAGTTTATAATAAGAATATGACGCTTGTCCTGATCGATATTCTACCCGAAGGTTTTGGTAGAATCATTATGGATTTTGCCGTTGATATAATAAGTTAGGAGGTTTTATGCAGAAAGAAGTATTTGTAGTCGCAACATTTATTTTGGCAATAGGGCTTGTAATATCCGTATATAACATCAGCCTTCTGAGTAATCAAAACGCAGTACTTAGTCAAAGAGTAAGTACCCTAAATCAAGACATAACTAGGCTTCAGGGACAACAGACAATTCTTGAAAATAAACTTCTTGTCCTTGAAACAGAAAAATCACAGTATGATTCAGTCGTAAGAGGCTATACATTTCAAATTCAGGATTTATTAAAGAAAAATGAAGTTTTACAGCTTCAACTTCAATCGTGGGACATCCCTGTGATATGGGTGTCAACTGAAGTTCAATGGACATCTTCGACTTTTCATCCAAGTGATAACGTAAGAATATCTTTCAGTTTGACAAATACAGCAAATGAAAATGCACAGAACATTAGAATTTCTTTGCCCGAATCCTATATGAGAGGATTCCAAGTAGTTAGTGTATCCGATCCAAGAGTTAGATTAATTAGCAATGAGATTACTGTCGATTCACTTGTCCCCCGACAAACTTTAAACTTTGACGTTGTTCTTAGGACTCAATCGCCTGGATTATATAGCGGACCTCTAAGGATTAGATGGACTGGAATAGGGGATTTCTTTACTTTAAATGAAATAAGCACTCGTGTTTCATAGAGCGGATTCAATGGAAATAAAGAAATATCCTGAAGATTTTCAAGTAGAGGAAGTCATAGATATAAAAAATGGAAAACACCTTGTTTTTAAAGTTAAAAAAATAAACAGAGATACTCTTGATGTCATTCACGATCTAGCTCGAAAAACCGGAATACCTTTTGGAAAATTTGGATATGCAGGACTCAAAGACAGGCATGCTGTGACTATCCAGAGTTTCTCTGTTGACGGGGTCTATGAAGAGACTATAAGGAGTATAGAATTAAAGGACGTAGAATTATCTGATTTCTCAAAGGGCCAAAAGATTAATATCGGAGACCTATTGGGAAACAAATTTAATATCCTTGTGAGAGGCATCCCGAAAAATTCTGACGATATTATAATATCTAACATCCAACAGATAGAGAAAATCTCTGGATTTCCAAATCTTTTTGGAGAACAAAGATTTGGGGGCAATGAAGAGGTCGGTAAGTATATTCTGAAAGGTGAATTTAAAGAGGCAGTTGAAAAGCTATTGTCAAAAGATAATCTTGGTGAAGATTTAACTGATTTGATTAAGGAAGAAAAGTATGCAGAAGCATATGAATTATACCCAAATTTAAGAAACGAAAAGCAGATTTTGGATTATTTGTCAAAGTCGTCTGATTATGCTAAAGCGTTTATAGTTTTACCCCCTTCAGTTTCTTCTCTATTTGTTCATGCTTATCAGGCTAAAATATTCAACGAGGCCGTCCTTGAAAGAATAAAGGAAGTTCCTTTAAATGAACCTGAGGTAGGAGATCTTGTATCAATGGCGAAACAGGGTAACTACTACAGGACACAGGTAACAAAATCTAATTCTGAGCGCGTGAAGGAAGGGATAAAAAAAGGCGAGATTAGTGTGATAGCACCTTTAATTGGTTACAGCTCTTTGATTCCAAAATCTCTATTGGGAAAGCTATCAGTTGAATTAATAGAAAAAGACGGAATATCTAGGGAAAGTTTCCGTGTCAAAGAAGCGCCATTTTTGGCATCCAATGGGGCATATAGAGATATCTTAGGTAGATACAATGATCTTTCTTATAACATTGAAGAGGACGGAGTAAGATTTAGATTCTTTCTCCACAAGGGAGAATACGCAACAGTTCTTTTGAATTACCTTACTTCTTCTTTATTTTGATTATATCGCCTATCGTTGTTTCCTTTGAGTTTTGTTTTGATTTAGTTATATCAATGCCTTCATCTGACTTTTCTTTGAGCTTTATATCTAGAATTTTTTCAAGTTTCTGGATAAGTTCGTTAGATAGGGCAAAACCTTCTGTTTCAATATGGTGAATAATGGATTCTTTTTCATTCATTTTTCTGGCAAGGTCCTTCTGTGACCAACCTTTTGCTTCCCTAGCATCCTTTATAACAAGGTGATAGTCGTCTACGAGTATGTATTCTTCTTTTCTCCGGATAGACCCCCCACTCATTCTTGGCTTTGAAGGTAATACAACACCGTCTGAGCCAATGGGCCCCTTACCAAATTTTGACCAACTCTGTCGGTCTGTTCCAAATCTAGAACATTTATCGCAAACCTTTACGCTGGCGCCTTCAACTCTTACGTTGAAGACTTTTCCTTGTATGGTCTTGCCACATATTTCGCATATCATCTTATCAACAGTTGTTCAAATGGAACGTTTATAAGGGTTTTGAACTCTAATCCATTCTTAGAGATGGTAATCACTATTGTTAGATTTTTTTAAAATATTTCTCATAATAATGACATTCAATGTAGAAACATTTATAAAGATGTGAAATCTAATACATCTTGTTTGGGGTGCTAATGGTGGACAGTAGTATTAAGTATCGGACAAAAAGACTTGACGAAGAAGATGTTTATGAAAATGATGCTCAATATAATGATAAGGTAATAGAACGATTGAAACTTCTTGAAATACAAAATAGAAGCTTCATAACCGAAAAAATTAGATTAGAAAAGGAAAATGATGGTCTCAAAAAAGAGTTGGAAAGATTAAATGCACCACCATTGATCACAGGAGTTGTAGTTGAAGCTATAGATTCCTCCAAGATTATTATTAAAAGTTCAAGTGGGCCAAAATTTGTTGTAAGTGCCTGTGCAAATGTCGATATTAAAGACCTTATTCCAGGAGCATTGGTTGCTTGTAATCAGAGAAATCTTTCAATAATGGAAGTATTACCTTCTACCAAAGACCCAGAAGTTTGTGGGATGGAAGTTCTAAATAGGACAGGGGTTACTTATTGCGAAATTGGAGGCCTAAGAGATCAAATAAACAAAATAAAAGAAACAGTAGAGCTACCTCTAAAAAGGCCGGAACTCTTTGATAAAGTTGGCATAGAACCACCACACGGTGTCTTGTTACATGGGCCACCTGGAAATGGTAAAACCTTAATTGTCAAAGCAGTTGCAAATGAAACTGATTCCACATTCATAAGAGTCGTTGGCTCTGAGTTTGTCAGAAAATATATAGGTGAAGGGGCTAGGATGGTAAGGGAAGTTTTTAATCTTGCCAGAGAAAAAGCCCCTTCGATTCTATTTATTGATGAAATTGATGCCATAGGATCAAGACGTGTAGATACGGGCATAAGTGGAGATAGGGAAGTTGCTAGAACTATGATGCAGCTTTTAGCTGAACTTGACGGCTTCGACCCAAGAGGGCAAGTTAAGATTATAGGGGCTACAAATAGAGTAGATATGCTAGATCCTGCACTTTTAAGACCAGGAAGATTCGATAGATTAATCGAAATACCGCCACCCACAAAAGATGAATGCCTTGATATCTTTAAGATTCACTCAAGAAACATGAATATCAAGAATCTAGATTACTCCGAGATAATTAATTTAATAGAAGGTCTATCTGGTGCAGAGATTAGATCGCTATGCACGGAAGCTGGAATGGCCGCCATAAGAGAAGAAAGGGATTATGTCACTTCCGAAGACTTTAAATGCTCAGTATCTAGAATTACATCATCAGAGTATCAAAGTAATTCACTAATTGGAATGTATGGATGAGGAAACCGACAGCGTCTGACTGATGATGAGAGATGGGCGGTCTGACATATTTTTTATTTTTTATTCATTTCTATAGTAAACTTTATTTACTTTAAATCCTATATTTATAGGGGGATTATTTGAAAGGAGAGGAAATCTTAGATCTAATCTTTGGTTATACTATATTTATTTTTAGTTTGGCAGCAGTATTTTTCTGCTATTATGTTGAAAATTTTATGTAAATTAGATTTCTAATTATTTTTTATTGGTAATGCTATCTAAAAAAGAAAAATATCTGGAGAGAGGATAGCAGAAGCATTCCGCATACTATAATAGTCATAGCTACCATGATAAGTTTCTTTCTTTCCTCAAGTCTCATATAATTTTTTATACTATTTACGATTAAATATCTTTCTATGGATTATTCTAGACTAAATAATTTCTTAGAATTTAATAATAATCCCTATTATGGATATTTATCTAATTTTAAGACGTAATATACTTATAAAATAATAAAAAATAAAATATTCCACTAAGGCTTACTTTATATGGATTCCATTGGTATATTAATTGGTGATTATATGCAGGAATACAAAAACTCAAAAAAAGTTCCTTTTCCGCTATTGATTGAAAAGGCAATAGAACATGCAAATGCAGGAAAAAATGATAAGAATCTTGTCTTATCAAACATATTTATAGAAGTAGCTAAAGTATAAAAACATATAATAATTTTTTTATTTAGTTATGTCAAGCAAAATAAAGGATATACTGATGTGGGAAGAATCGCTATTCAGAAACCCCGAGGTCTTTGATCTTAGCTACATACCTGAGGTTTTTAAATATAGGGATAATGAACTCGAAGCAATATCTCACAATGTAAAGCCTTTGATTAAAGGAGATTTTCCAACAAATACTATTGTTTTAGGGCCAACAGGAACTGGAAAGACTACTTCGGTAAAATTGCTATTTAAGAACATTACTGAAGTTTCAAACAGCGTTGTACCGGTCTATATAAACTGCCAGTTCCACTATCGAGAATTTTCAATAATGTCACAGATATTTAAAGGCATATTTGGTTATCCTCCGGTAGAAACTGGGAAACCCCTAACAACTCTTTATGAATATACTATGGGGGAGTTACAGAAAAAAGATAAAACATTACTTGTTGCATTGGATGATGTGGATTTTTTATTCCACGTTAACGTTGCAGAAAATATCCTATATAAGATTCTGAGAGCGCATGAGATTTTTCCAGGAGTTAAAACAGGGATAATTGGGATTATAACTGATAATGCTTTTTCATTTAAAGTTTCAGAAAAGATTAGAACTGTATTTATGCCAAACGAAGTTCATTTTAAATCCTATTCTCAAGCTACAATAACGGATATTTTGAGATATCGTGCCGATATTGGATTATTCCCCGATGTAATTGATGAAGAAGTCTTAGATAAAATTTCAGAAATAACTTTTGAGAAGGGTGATTTAAGGCTTGGGATAAGGGGGATAAAGGAAGCTGCAATGCTCGCAGAACTTCAAGGCAGGAGAAAAATAATCGTTGATGACGTTGAAAAAGCAATAGATCGTATAAGCTCTTCTCTGCATGTTGAAAATGTATTCGATGGCTTATCAAAAACTGATAAGAAAGTTCTCAAAGTTATAGCAGAAAATTCTGGTAAATTTACAAAAGCGAATGATTTTTTCAATACATTAGGCGAGGACATGTCCTATGAACTCTTTAGAAAGTCAATAGTAAAACTTGAAAATCTTAAAATAGTTGACATTCAAAGGGCACAGTCAAGGGGGCGTGGAAAACAAAATCTTATCCATTTAAGGGTACCTAAAGAGGCCATCTTGGAAATTATTAAGGAATAACATTTAAAAGTAACTTATTGCCTCTTTAATTCAAATGAGGATATTAGTAACTAATGATGACGGCTATGGTAGCGAAGGAATAAAGAAGCTCACAGAGATTGCAGAATCTTTAGGCGAAGTAGTTGTCATAGCGCCAAAAGAAAATTGTAGTGGGATTGGCCACAGCTATTCTATATTTAAAAAAATTGAAGTTGAAGGGCTTTATCTAGAAGATAAAAAAAGAACTGATTATATTGTTTCTGGGACGCCTGTAGACTGTGTAGCTCTTGCGATAAGACATTTCATGAGGGAAAAAATTGATCTTATTCTATCGGGGATAAATCATGGGGAGAACATATCTTATGATATATACTATTCAGGAACAGTTTCCGCAGCAAGAGAAGGTATAATCAATGGAATACCTTCTATATCAGTTTCTTCAACAGATTATTTTAATCCAATGTTTGAAACGGCAACAAAGTTTTTGGGAATACTTTTTGACTCATGGAATATTAAGAGATTACCCACTGATACTCTACTAAACATAAATGTACCTTCTATTCCTTTTGATGAACTAAAAGGTGTTGAAATAACAAGACTCGGGAGAAGGGTATATTATGACGAACCTTTTGAAACAAACAACGAAGAAGGCAAGATGCATTTCAAAGTTTTTGGTAAGCCTCCAGGAGGCTTTGTCGAGGAAGGTACTGATTATTCTGCAATAAAGGAAAACAAGGTATCATTAACTCCAATACACCTTGACGCAACTAATCACAGGGAAATGAAATCATGGAATGATGTAGTTAATTTGAAAAAACTAATTGATTCTTTTTAATCAGTAATTCTTAATAGCATTGGCAAGTGCGATTGAAGAAATATATTCTTCTTTGGGAGCGGCTCTGGATGTATCTACAACAATAGTGTCTTCAATAGCTAGGGGATAGTACAAAGCTCCATGGGAACTCCCGCAGCCGAGATGGATCAAAGCCCTATATACTAAATTGCCAGAAATTCCATCGGGCGCAAGAATAAAATTTGAGTTTTTTACTGCATTTTCAATTAAGATTTCGGCATGATTAATATCATACTTCTCTGCCAAAGCTTCTGCTTCAAGTATACTCTTATCTACTCTTTCTGACCGCCCTAGGTCTTTTGCCCTTCCTCCAGATAGAACAGATATCTTTGGTTCAACTTTGAATCTTTTCAATAAGTCCTTTGCATATTCAACAAACATTTCTTTTTCTTTTAGATCTTCGCCCTCGTCAATACCAAGAGGCGCAAAAAAGAAATATTTTTTGTCGTATGTTCCTAAAAGGCCAATTCTATAAATCCTATCAATTTTATAGTTATTTTTTACTTCTTTTAAGAAATCGGAACTTTGAAGAGTTCCTCTGACTATGGCATCTATCTTACCTTCTTTTAGAGATGAAATAATTTTGGCAGAACTATTGAAAACTTTAACATTACAAAAATCGACACTTTTTACGGCATCTTCTATCTTTTCGGGATTCTCAAAAGCTCCTATACCGATTGTGAGGTCCGGGTCAATTCGGCTCTTTATAATGTTGAGCATGAAGAGATTCTGTAACCAATCCTTAAATATTTTCTGTAATAATTAAGAGGAATACTACCTATCTATCGAAAAAACTAACAATCTGACGATAATTTTAAAAAGCATACTATGCCATTTGATTTAAATGGAGGTGTAATGTTGGGAAGAATCAGACCATCATTCATAAAAAGAATATCAAGACAGTTAGTTGAAAAACACAGAGGCGAACTTACAAAAGATTTCCAAGAGAATAAAATAATTATTAAAGATCTTATTGATGTGCCTACACATAAACTTTTGAACAGAATAGCAGGTTACACAACAAGACTAATGACTCATAAGGAAATAATGTAATTTAGTTTTAATCTTCTCTAGATTTATTCTATCCTAACACTTTTTGTTTACGGTTAGATAAGATAATCTTATATATGTTTATTTTTGTTAAAACAGTGTCGTGGTTATATGAATGAGGATTTTTTACTAATGATACCTGGTCCAATACCAGTTCACCCTAGGGTGTTTAGGGCCATGTCAATGAAAATCATGCCCCATAGAGGCGATGAATTTAACAAGCTCTTTATGGAGCAATCCGAACGGATGAAAAAAATATTTAAAACTAAAAATGATGTTTTTATAATTGCAGGTTCTGGAACAGCTGCAATGGACGCCGCAATAGCTAACATTGTACATCCAGGGGACAAAGTCTTATGCATTACATCAGGTAAGTTTGGAGAGCGATTTAGGGACATTGTCAAGGCTTACAAAGGAGCTGTAATTGAATTAAAATATGACTGGGGAATGCCTATAAGGGCAGAAGATGTCAAGAAAGCCTTAGAAAAAGACCCTGGTATCAAAGCAGTAACAATGGTACACAATGAAACTTCTACAGGAGTTAGAAATCCAGTAGCAGACATTGGAAAAATTGTAAAGGATACTAAAGCTCTACTAGTCGTAGATACAATTTCATCACTCGGAGGAGATAATATTGAAGTCGATAATTGGGGAATCGATCTATGTGCATCAGGTAGTCAGAAGTGCATCGGGCTTCCACCAGGAATGTCATTTATTTCCGTTAGCCAGAAGGCTTGGGATGTAATTGAAAAAACAGACGGAACATGCTACTATCTTAATCTGAAGAAATATAAAAATAACAAATACAAGGCCCCATACACTCAACCTGTATCAATGGCTTATGGATTAAAAGAAGCATTAGATATTATTGACGAATGCGGATTTGAAAACTGGATTAATAAACATGAAAAGATGGCAAAGGCAACAAGAGAAGCTGCAAAGTCAATAGGCCTTTCACTTTTCCCTCACGACGAAAAGACATGTTCAAATACTGTTACATCTATAAAGGTTCCAGAGGGCATTGATGGCCAAGAGCTTGTGAAAGTAATGAGGGAAAAACACGGAATAATTATAGCCGGTGGACAAGATCATCTTAAAGGAAAGATAATTAGAATTGGGCACATGGGAAGCGTTACAGAAAAGGAAATAATAGTTACTATGGCATGCTTACAGATGTCCCTAAAAGACCTTGGTTATAATACAGAGCTTCCTTCTATTCTAACTCCAATCTGGAAAATATAGATTAACTGAAGAAATAATATATTTTTTATCTTATTTTTGAATTTATTATCCTTTAAGCTAAAATCATCGAAACGTTTAAATAGGGTATAAAAATATCAATGTTAATCTCAGGCGAGCGTAAGCGTAAGAGTTTGAGAGGTGAAATTAATGAGAAAGTTAAATAAAACAAATCCAAGTATATTGAGTCTTATAGATTTTTTTATAGACAAAGGATATTCTGAAAAAACTCCCTTGTGGATTGATCTTTCAAAGAGATTTAAAAGGCCTACAAGGCATTTACCCCAAGTGAATCTATCAAAAATCAATAGATATTCACAAGATGGAGATACAGTAGTTGTCCCCGGAAAAGTATTGGGCAGTGGAGAGCTAGATCACAAAGTTACTGTTTCTGCATTTAAGTTTTCTAAATCCGCCATGGATAAGATAAACAAAAATGGAAGAGCAATAACTTTTTATGAACTTTACAAAGAAAATCCGAGAGGTAGCGGTGTAAGAATAATGGAGTGATCTCATGATAATCGATGGAAAAGATCAGATTCTGGGTAGAATGGCATCAGTTGCCGCTAAAAAACTTTTAGAAGGGGAAGAAGTTTTTATAGTCAATGCTGAAGAAGTTATAATTACGGGAAATAGAGATTATTTCTTTGACCTTTATGAGAAAAGGTCTCAATTCAAAGACATAGCAAATCCTTTAAGAGGTTCATTTTTCCCAAAAAGGTCTGACAGAATAGTCAGAAGAGCAGTAAGGGGAATGTTACCTTGGAAGAAAGACAAAGGAAGAACAGCATACAAGAAATTAAAGGTATATGTTGGGATACCTGATAATCTAACTGGGAAGGAATTTGTTAGATTCAATGATGCAGACGTTTCAAAACTTAGAACTAAGAAATATTTTAAGGTAAAAGAGATATCAAGCTTCCTTGGGGGCCGTATATGAAAATTATTCAATCAGTTGGTAAAAGAAAAAAAGCAGTTGCAAGAGCAACTGTGAAAGAAGGGAAGGGGAGAGTAAGAGTTAATAGCAAACCACTTCCAATAGTTGAACCTGAACTAGTAAGAATCAAAATGTTCGAACCAATTCTTCTTGCAGGAGATACAGCAAATACAGTTGATATTGATATCGATGTCCGAGGCGGAGGAATTATGGGGCAAGCCGATGCGTGCAGAATAGCAATCGCAAGAGGGCTTGTTGAATTCACTCAGGACAACTCTTTGAAAGAAGCTTATTTAGGGTACGACAGAATCCTATTAAGAGGAGATTCAAGGAGAACTGAAGAGCACAAGCCAAGTAAGTCTTCTAAAGGACCAAGAGCAAGAAGACAGAAATCCTACAGGTGATCTTTTGATAATCCCTGTAAGATGCTTTACCTGTGGAAAAGTGATTGGCCATCTTTATGAGCCTTATTTAGCTAGATTAAGCAAAGGGGAAAAGACAGAAAAAATATTGGACGACATGGGATTAACAAGATATTGCTGTAGAAGAATGCTTCTTACTCATGTCGATCTTATAGACGAACTGCTCGACTATAAAATATAATTTTATATTTTAATAGTTTATAGTCGATTTCACATGGGGCCGTGGGGTAGCTTGGACTAGCCTCTCACCTTGGGGTGGTGGAAACTCGGGTTCAAATCCCGACGGCCCCACCATTGGAAATGGAAAAGGAGAGGAAAGATTGACCGTAATAGAGGATATAAGAGCAAGGAAGGTTTACAACAGTAATAAAGAGAAGAGTATTGTAGAAATGGACATATATACTTCTTCAAGTTTCGGGAGGGCCTCAGTAACTTTCGAAGAAGATATCTCTGAAATTGAAGAAGTTGTTTTACCTGAGCTTGCCGGTTTGGATGCAATCGAGCAAAAATCGTTAGATGAATTACTTTGTGAAATAACGCCCTATGCTGAAATAAGATTTGCTTTGTCTTTGGCATCTGCCAAAGCAGCATCCTCTTTTTACTCATTGCCTCTTTTTAGATACCTTGGAGGAATATACGAAGAACAAATGCCCCTATTGAATATAGGTGGAAAGATATTCGATATGGATCTAAAAGAACAAAAGTCCAGTCAAAAACCAAAAAAAATTGAACTAGACACGATATCGCAGATACACGCCGCATCAAAAGATGATAAGAATTGTATAATCCCTGCAGTTGACGAAGGGGTTTGCCATATATCTTTGGCTTTTAGTCTTAGATATCTAGAAGTAATTGAAGAAAATATCCAAATAATAAATGAACTAATTAGAATTAAAGAATATTTAGGTGAGGAGATTTTATGAGTGATGAAATGCTTGTACCTCTTGATTTGTACCTTGCATCAGGAATCCATATTGGGACAACCCAAAAAACAAGGGACATGGAAAGGTACATATTTAGGATAAGACAAGATGGTCTTTATATCCTTGATATAAACGAAACAAATAAGAAGATAGAAAAAGTTGGAAAGTTTCTTGCCAAATTTGAACCGGAGAAAATTCTTGTAGTTTCTTCAAGAATCTACGGGTTCAAGCCAGTATTAGCGTTTGGTCAAAAAATAGGTGCAAAAACAATTACAAAGAGATTTATTCCAGGATCTCTCACAAATCCAAACTGTGAGGATTTCATAGAACCGGAAGTAGTAATTTTGACAGATCCAAGAGCAGACTATCAGATATTAAGAGAAGCTGGACTTGCAAAAATACCTGTTGTTGCCCTATGCGACTCAGAAAATTATCTATCAAACGTTGATTTAGTCGTTCCAACAAATAACAAAGGAAAGAAAGCATTAGCACTTGTTTACTACCTAATTGCAAGAGAAATGCTGAAAGCCAAAGGCCAAATAAAAGATGGCGAGGAGCCTCCATTCTCAATTGATGATTTCAAATCAAAGGATGAGGAGGATTAAATGGGAGAAAAAATAACTGTTTCTCTTATTAAAGCAGATGTTGGAGGATGGCCAGGACATGCACTGGTCCATCCAGATTTAATTAAAACAGCAAAAAAAGAATTAGAAAAAGAAAAAGGTAAACTTCTAATTGATTTTCACGTAACTAATTGTGGAGACGATTTAGAGCTTTTAATGACACACCGAAAAGGTGTTGATTCCCAAGAAGTTCACCATCTCGCTTGGAATACCTTTGAAAAGGCAACAGAAGTCGCTAAGGAATTGAAGCTTTACGGAGCAGGGCAAGATCTATTGGCTGAAGCATTTAGTGGAAATGTTAGAGGAATGGGTCCTGGAGTCGCAGAGCTTGAATTTGAAGAAAGAAAAGCAGAACCACTAGTTGCATTTATGATGGATAAGACAGACCCTGGAGCTTTTAACTTACCAATGTATAAGATATTTGCAGATCCATTTAACACAATAGGTTTAGTAATAGACCCAAATGCAGTAGCAGGATTTAGGTTTGAGATATGGGATATCTTAGAAAGTAAGAGAGTATTCATGGATTGCCCAGAAGAGCTATACAAAATGCTTGCTTTAATTGGTGCCAAATCAAGATATGTAATAAAAAGAGTTTATCCAAAGAAAGGCGGAAAATTACCTGCTGATGAAGCAGTTGCTAACATCAGTACTGAAAAGCTTTACAAGATAGCAGGTGAGTATGTAGGAAAAGATGATCCTGTGGCATTGGTAAGGGCACAATCAGGACTTCCTGCACTTGGTGAGGTAATTGAACCTTTTGCATTCCCACATCTAGTAGCGGGATGGATGAGAGGCTCTCATAACGGACCATTAATGCCAGTAAGCCAAAAGAATGCAGTATGTACAAGATTTGATGGACCACCAAGAGTTATAGCCCTTGGATTCCAAATAGCAAATGGAAGACTAGTCGGGCCAGTTGATCTATTTGATGACCCTGCATACGACGAAACAAGAAGAAAAGCACAAAGAGTCGCAGATTATGTGAGAAGACATGGACCATTTGAGCCACACAGATTACCTCCTGAAGATATGGAATACACAACTCTTCCAAAAGTTCTAAGGGAACTTGAAAAGAGATTTGAAAAGTTATAATAAATTATTTTAATAATTTTTATTAATTTTGAGTTTTATTTGCAACATGATTAGAGTTGGCTTTATCTTTTCCATTATCTAAAGTATCTAGAATTTTTTCTATTTGTTTTTGGACATCCTGAATTGATTTACAAGTATCTATGATTTTCCAATTATTTGCTAATTTTAATGCTTTTTCTCTTACCTTTACTAGATCTTCTAGATTCTCAAACATTTCTTTTTCATTCCTTTTAGATAATCTTTTTAGGGATTCTTCTGGCTCAACATCTAAAAAGAACATATACTCTGAAGTTGGGAGTATTGTAGAAAAAAACTTGTAGAATAATTTTGCTAAAGGCAATGGTAAATATGCGACACCCATTAAATAACGTACAACAATCAAAGTATCGCTTTTTCCATGATACTTTCTCACTGACCTTATGACATCAAAAGCGTAGTACATAGAGGCTTTAATATAATTAAATTTTCCCTTGCCTAAAAGTGAGCTTTTTGCTTTTATTCCAAAAGTATTGTCATTTTCTGGATGGGAACGTAATATAACGCTATCTCCTTTTTTTAGATATCTATCTCGAATCAAATTTGCATGGGTGTCCTTTCCAGCACCATCCAATCCATCAATAATAATAAATCTCATTGTAGCACCAATGCCAATATATAATAAAGAATAGTTGCAGAAAAACATGCAGTCAAATTATCGAGACCCTTGGGCGTGATAGCTTCAAATAAAGTTGCAATAAGTGGAACAAACAACAGTATCGCAAAATTCATTGGTACTACAGCAACATTAGAAAATATGTAATTATAGTATTTTAATGCAATCCACATAACGGCAACTAGAATGAAATACATCGTTACCGATCCTTCAAAGCTCTTAGTTTCTCCAAAGAAATGATATTTTCTTTTTCCAAATCTAGTTCCAATTAAGGATGCCATTCCATCCCCATAGGACATTGCAGCTATACCTACAGCTATAATCCATGGTTTATCGAAAAATAAAAATGCGAGGACGGTCCATGATATCGCATAGTACACCAATCCAAGTCCATGACCTGATGAGGAAATTTTATCTTTGATCTTTAATGGCGAGTGAGGGCTCATTAAGAATGTTAAAGGTATAAAAGGCGCAGCAGCTAGAAAAGTCATTGCAAATTTAGTTTCAAATATGGGTAATACAAACAGTACATTTCCTACCATTATATGAAGAAACTTTCGGCTGAATACTTTATATTTGCTTAATAGTTTTTCAGAAATAAGTAGTAAAACGGCCACATATCCATAGACTATTATTAGGCCGAGTATATCGCCGGATAACATTGTTTTAGTTTTTCTATGATTTATATATAAGACTATTGTATACAATTACTACATTGTTTTAAGAATTATTTATTTAACTTTAATTAGAAATTAATTCCAAAAAAGGCATCAAAATTAAAAATAAAATTTAGAGAAACTTGCTACCTTCTTCAAGGAGTCTGTTAGCAACATCTATTTCAATAGATGCTAGAACGAAATTTCTCTTTTTTATATTAGCTTCTGCCCTATCTTTCATTCTTTTTGCTTGTTTAAAGAATTTTCTTGCTTCGGCATCGTTTTTTCCTCTCATAATTCATCACCTATAAATGCTAATATAAATTATCGCTTTCTAATATTTAAATCTTTTGGTTAATTATTGATTAGCAATAAAGAAATTATATATCTTCATATCGAGAGTCTATGATCTCTCTTATTTTTTTGGCTTTTATTTCCCCGACACCTTCAACTTCCTTAAGTTCTATTTCATCAGCATTAAAAACTCCAAAGATGCTGCCAAACTTTCTCAATAATCTCCTGGAAAGCACTGATGAAACTTCTGGGAGACCTTCAACAATAAACAACTGTTTTTCTTTTAGACTCATTACTTTCTTCTCGCCCCTGATTGTGGGGGCCCTGTCCTTTTCTTTTTGCTCCCTCAATGAGATATCTACAAGAAAATTGGCAGTATCTTCTGTATTTTTGGTAAAAATAACTCTAACTCTGAAATCAACCATTGCCGAAATAATGGCACCACGAATAGATTTTTTATCCATATTTCTTATTGAATAAACATCTTCTCCTTCTACTATCAACATCGGTACTTCAAAAGTATTTGAGAGGGATAAAATTTGAGGAAAAAGAGTGCCTTTGATAAGCGATTCAATAAAATCATTAGAAGATTTTCGTTCAATCCCAATTCTGTTCGAGAGTATATAGTCTCCTACGTCTAAACGATTTATCTTGATGTTAGATTTTTCCGATAAGATTTTTAATAACTTTTTGTCCTCTCTATCATCTGCTATAATGTATGGCATATCTACAAAATCCTTTAGTTTACTTTGTCCTTTCTCTGCCATGATCATTTCATCACTTTTTCTAAACTCCCTTTTTAACTCCATCACAGTGAGTTTCATCTGCTTTTCTTTCTTCTTACTTGCCCAATAATATCCTTCATCTCTAGTCTTTTCTGCCATAAGGATTACAACTTCTCCACTTTTTTTTCTGGCAGTCCTACCTCTTCTCTGAATAGATCTTATTTCCGAAGGTACAGGTTCAAACAATATTACCATATCCACTTCAGGTATGTCAAGACCCTCTTCTGCAACTGAGGTGGCAACAAGGACGTTAAACTCTCCTGATCTGAATCTTTCAATTATCTCCTTTTGTTTTTTTTGGGATAGCCCTTCATCGCCCTTTTTTGAAGCTTGGCCAACAAATCTCTCTACCTTTATCTTTTCAAATTTTTCCAACTCTTTTACAATTCTCATTGTGGTATCCCTGTAATGAGAGAATATAATTAGATTTTTTCCATTACTTACTTCTTTAATAACAAGTTCATATAATTTTGAAAGTTTTGGATGTTCTATTCCTTCCTGCTTTAGATTATCGGCCATTGTTATTATCTTCATTACAGTTTTTTCAGAAAGTAACTCTAATGAAGAACGACTTTTACTCTCTCTCATCGTTTTAAAATAAGATATTAATGGAGATATCCCTTGAGTTTCCAATAATTCTAGTGCATGATGAATTTTTAGGGCCTTTGCTTGGGATTTGAGAGCGCCATAATAAATTGACTTTTCATGTATCGGAGCTTCCTTAATTTTATTGTTAATTTTTGTAACGGTACTTAACAATTCTTTTTTTGTAACATCTTGCGAAGAAACAAATCCTAGATCTTTTAGGATTGTAATCTCTTTTTTTAGCAACATCTCAAGCATCTTTTTAATTTCTATAAATTCATCAGGAAGTTTTACAGTAATCCAAGAGATGTCTATATCTTGGACATAAGGTTTTACATCAGGCGAGTTCTCGTTCCTGATTTCTATATTTTCAATTCCTAGATTTTGAATAATATCCTTCATCTTTTCTTTATCTGATGCAGGTGAAGCAGTTAATCCCATTATTCGTATATTTTTTGAAATTGCTTTTTCTGCAATGTATGTATAGGCATAATCCCCTGTTGCACGATGGGCTTCATCAAAAATAATAAGGCCAAAATCTTCTAGATTTATCTTTCCACCTAATAGGTCATTTTCTATTACCTGTGGTGTCGCTATCACAACTAAAGACTTGGTGTATAGTTCATCTCTTTTAGAAGGGGATACTGTTCCAGTTAGAAGAGAAAAATTTTCTTTTTCAAGATTTAATGCATCTGAAAAAGATTTTAAATGCTGCTCAGCCAGTGGTTTAGTTGGTGCTAGAACTAAAACTTTTTTCTTTAAGGAATGTAGGGTGTATGCTGCAAGTAATATTCCTATGTAGGTCTTACCAAGTCCTGTTGGTAAAATTACTAAAGTATTTTTATCTTTACTTTTTACAAAAATAGTTTCTTGATAGGCTCTAGGTGAAATCTCCCCTTTAATAAAGGGATGAGAAAAAGGCATTATCTTCCCATCTTTTCAAATTTCTTTTCAAAATCATCCTTTTTCTTTATTTGCCATACTATAATCTCATCTTTTTTTGTACTTTCCACTTTTCCTTCTTCCTGTAATCTCAACAAAAGAGATTTTGTTCTCATTAGACTTTCTTTTGTTTTTTCACTGATAGTCTCTGCGGAAAGAGGAGATTCTTCATTCTCAAGTAGTTTTAAAATTCTTTGATACATAAGATGCCTCCTAAAGCCCTTAACGAGGGAAGGGAAATCTAGCACTAGAGGTGAAAAAATATGAGAGGATTCTAAATTTTTCCTCCATTTCCCTTCCCAAATATCAAGATTACATAAACCTATAAATACTTTTCGATAGTATTCCATCTATGCGATATCTACCTTATAGAGAAGAAAATGGATATCTTTCAATGGGGCTTGACGAATCTTTGCTTTTGTTAAGGGCTAATGAACTAATACCAGATACATTTAGATTTTATTCATTTTCTCCTTCATGTGTTTCGATTGGATATTTCCAGAGCCTTAAATCTTCAATTGACATGGATTACTGCAATAGAAACAATATTGATTATGTAAGAAGAATAACTGGGGGAGGAAATGTTTTTCACGATTGTTCGGGCGAAATTACTTATTCAGTTGTTATATCGGAAAGAAATGTTCCTGAGAACATTCTAGATTCCTTTGAGTTCTTATATGGCGGAATTATTATAGGGTTAAAAAAACTCAATATTAATGTGGAATTTAAACCTCTTAATGATCTAATGTTAAATTCAAAAAAACTATCTGGATCTGCCCAAACAAGAAAATTTGGTGTTATTTTACAACATGGAACTTTAATGTACAATACCAATATAGAGTTGATGGAAAGAATTCTTAGAATATCTGATAAAAAAATAGAAATAAAAAAAAGAGTTACAACGCTTGCTAATGAAGGATATAATTTTGGGAAACAAGAACTAATTAAAAGTTTAAAGGAAGGATTTGAAGAGATTTATGGAGAATCAAAAGAAGAAAATGTTTCCAAAGACGAATTAAATATTGCAAGAAAATTATCAAAAGAAAAGTATGAAACAAAAGAATGGAATAATAAAAGATAATCTAGAAAAGCTTTGGAATTAGATTGTTTTAGGAACTATTCTATCAATAAAATCGTAAGGATTTTCTACATAGATCTTTACTTTAATTGGCCCAAGAGGTGATACCCTGGATAGATTTACCCTACCTGCAAACGCAGCCTGTTTGTTCATTGAAAAAGAAACTTTCGTCCCTTGAGTGCCTTCTTTTAGCACCATATTCACACTATCTCTAATTGCTTCAGAATATACTAATTCAATAAATCTTGAAAGAATCTCTTCATCTTCTGAGTAGCCAATTATTTCATTGTCTTTTTCTTCGATTTCGATATCAGGGAAGATATTAATTATTGATTTTTTTACTTTTTCAGGATCTTCAGTTGATTTTACGTCTGCAAAAACTTTTACTTTAAAGCTCATATTTTTTAGCCACCTTGTCAATATTGGACCTAAAATCTTCGAAGGTGCCATTATTATCGATTATGACATCAGATAACGCAAAAGCTTCACCTAATCCCCAAGATAGTTCCCTTAAGTCCCTTTTATAAAAATCTTCGAAGGTTTTTGGATCATCTGCTCTTCCTCTATTTTTTAATCTTTCAAATCTTATACGTGGTGAAGTATGGATGCCAACTAGGAAAAAATCAATTTCATTCCTGAATCGCTCAATTTCTTTTATACCTCGTATTCCCTCGATTAAAAACTTTCCATCCTGAGTCTCACTAATTCTATCTAAAGTCAAGATGGCTATTATATCAAGCCCTTCTTTATCTCTAAGCATCTGTGCAACTTTCCCACTTTCTTCAAGGGAGTACCCTCTTTTCACAGTTTCTTCTCTTACTATATCTCCCATGGATATGAATCTGTATCCAAAGCTTAGAGCTATATTAACAAATTCACTTTTTCCTGAACCAGGCATACCTACAACTGCTATCATCCTACCACCTTAGCTTCTGAAACAATCGAAGGGGTTATCATACCACCGGTATTTTTAACCTCCCCATATACTCCTTTAACTTTACTCAAAAACTCAAATACATTTCCTGCTATCATCCCATGTTTAATTGGGTGAACTTTCTCACCATTTTTTATGTAAAAACCACTGGAAATTTCAACAGAAAAATCTCCAGAAATTGGATTTGCTGTATGGGCCCCTCTCAATTCATTAACAATAAATCCTTCTTTTATGCCTTCTATTTTCTCACCTTCAATAATGAAGTTAGTAGTACCAATGGAAGGGAGAGATTTATAATCTCTTTCTGAATTCCCAGTAGATTCAACTCCAAACTTCTTCCCATAAAAGTCATCATAAAGAAATCCTTCCAATATGCCCTTCTCTAAAACTACATTTCTTTTCGTGGGATTACCATCCCCGTCAAAATTTGCAGAGGCGACGCCATAATCAATGGTGCCATCATCTATCATTGTAAGATTTGTTATTTTCTCTCCAATTTTTCCTTTTAGAAAGCTTCTATTTTTATCAACACTTTCTGCAAAAAGATGGGATATAAACGTATTAGAAAGCAATGAAGAAACTGCTTCAGGTTCCAAAATGACATCACAATAAATCGATTGAATTTTTTTTGCATTACTAGTTTCTTTAGCTTTAAATGCTGCCTTTTCTCCAATTGGAGTAAAATCAAATTTTTTTCGCATAATATTATAATCAAAACCTGTAGATACATCATCGTTCTTGTAAATGGCCGATATGTACCCAAAAAGAGTTGCATATTTTTGACTTAAAGAGATACCGGTTGATGTTGTAATTGATTCTTCATGAAAAGTAAGATTTGCGCTTCCAGAAGACGGAGTTCCCTCTTTTTCTTCACAGCCTTTAATCATATCCATTGAGAATTTCATTAAATCCTCAGAATTTATTGAATACAATGATTTATCCACCAAATCTCTATTCTTTATTTTTTTTGGAGTGGGCAGGCTAACAAAATCTTCTCTTGCTCTTGATACTTTAAGAACTTTGTATGCCGTCTTAACGCAGTTTTCCAAACCATTTATATTATTTGTAAAAGAGAATCCCTGTTTTTTTCCATCTAATACCCTTACCCCGACTCCTATGGTTTCTTTTTCTTCCCCAATTTCTACATTATTCTTTTCAATATCATAGGAAATAACTTTAATTTTCTGAGCAAAAACTTCCCCTTCAGAATCGATAAATTTCATTGTTTTACGAGAAATTTCTTCTAAATCCATCTGTACACCTAATTAAACAAAGTTTTGGACATTAAAAAAGTTTCTTATAATTACTATTTTTTAATTATCCCAGTAACAAACCTGCAAACCATTTAAATATAAGCAATAATATGGAGTACATGGATATAACAAAGGACAAGGCTTCTATTGAAGCAATTCTTTTCATTTCGGGAGAACCTGTTCCAATTTCCAAGTTGCTAAAAAAACTTGGTATGAAAGACAGGGAATACGTAGAAGGTTTGATAGAAAATCTTTCTAAAGATTACCGCGAGAGGGGAAGTTCGCTTGAAGTAGTTAGGGCTGTGGAGGACAGATATACTATGCAAGTGAAAAATGAATATTCTTTATTAACTGCTGATTTTGCTCCAAAGTCCGAAATAAGAGGGGCAGTCCTGAAAACTTTAGCGATTATTGCATACAAACAGCCCTTAAAAAAATCAGACTTAGTCAAATATAGGGGCAGTCAATGTTACGAACATGTAAAAGTATTAGTTGAAGCAGGTCTTTTAGATGCTGAGCCTTGTGGCAAAACAAAGATTTTGAAGACAACGTCCAAATTTTCTGAAATCTATGGTCTCGAATCTTCTACGCCTACCGAGATTAGAAGATTTATGGAAAGCATATTGAAATAAAAACTTTTATAAATAACTTAGTCATTAACCGCATGTTGAAAAGTATGACCGACCTAAACAGAATTGTTCAGGAAATCAGAAATTATGAGGGTGTTAAAAGAAAAAATCCAATTAAACATCTAATTACCCAATTCAAACCATTTTCTAATTATGGGAATACTATCATTGATTTCGGTGACGATGCCGCTGTTTTAAAGGGCGATTGCAATTATCTACTTCTTGCAGCAGATGGGATTTGGGCAAATCTCTTAAAAGATCTTTTTTGGGCAGGGTACTGCGCAGTACTTGTCAATGTAAATGATATCTATGCAATGGGGGGTAAACCTATTGCCATGGTCAACATAATGTCTTTAAAAAAGACTGATAATTGTAAAGATTTACTTGAAGGAATTAAAACTGGCTGTGAAAAATTTAAAGTTCCGATGGTTGGTGGGCACCTTCACCCTGATACTGATTCTACAACTGTATCTGTTTCAATAATGGGTAACGCTTCAAAAATACTTTCAAGTTTTTCTGCAAAAGACGGAGAAGACATAATCTTGGCAATGGATATGGACGGACGACGTTACAACAATTATCTTAATTGGGACACCACACTTAACAAATCCTCTGAAGAGTGTCTTTCAAAGTTAGGCATAATGAACGAAATAGCTGAAAAAGAGCTTTCATTTGCGGCCAAGGATATTTCAAATCCAGGCATTTTGGGAACAATTGGAATGCTACTTGAAACATCCAGAAAAGGCGCAGTAATTGATGTTGATGAGATACAAAGGCCAGACAATATGGACTTTATAGATTGGCTAAAGATCTATCCTGGGTATGGATTCACTTTAACTTCATCACCTGAAAATACAGACAAAATATTATCTCTTTTCAAAAATCAAAAAATCGAAGCTAGAGTAATTGGCAAAGTTACAAACGATAACATAATGGCATTAAAAGATAAAAATCAAAAAATGACTTTATTTGATTTTAAGACAGACATCATAACTGGTATAAAATAAATAACTTTTTAAATTATCTTTTTTTAAACATACTATGAGATGCAATGATTGTGAAGACTCCTTCTGTATGGAAGGAATCAACTGTTATGAAAAGGAGATAAAAGATTACGCTGAAAATGAAGTAAGAAAAGAAGAAAATCTTAATTTTTATATAACTTCAACAGAACTTGAAGTAGATGCATATATGAAGCTTCCAAGAGTTCTTGAATTAATTGAATTTTCTAAAAGAATGAACTACAAAAAACTTGGTATTGCTTCATGCGTCGGATTGAAAAATGAATCACAAGTTCTTACGGATCTACTCCAAGAGAAGGGATTTGAAGTATCTCTTGCGATATGTAAGACCTGTGGAATCGGAAAGGGAGATTTCGGAGTTACTAAAACTTTATCTGGTAAACTAAGTGAATCTTCATGCAATCCTATAGGCCAGGCTAAATTACTAGAAAAAGAGAAAACAGAGTTTAACATTGTTGTAGGACTTTGTGTAGGCCACGATTCCTTGTTTATCAAATATTCAAAAGCACCAACTACAGTACTTATTGTGAAAGATAGGGTACTAGCGCACAATCCAATTGGGGCTATTTATTCAAACTACTGGATTAAAAAAATAAAGAGTTACAAACTAGATTAATTATTGATTGGAACTACAGGATGTTTTTTCACCAGAAAATCTTTCCAATTCCCCTCTAATAAATTTATCAACAACCTCTTGGACTTTTTCTCTTTTAGTGAAGAAGAGATCAAATCCTTGACAAGTTAGAACTTCCATAGCACGAGGGCCTAGATTTGAACAAATTACAATTCCAACGTTCTTTTTTAGAAGTAAATCAACTGGACTTTCAGAACCACCAAAATGATCGCTAGTATTATCTATTACCTCAACGTTCCCAATTTTGTTTTCAATTATCTCGACAACAGTATAAGTAGGGGCCATTCCAAAATGATTAAAAACAATATCCGAAAGTCCCCCCATTGAATCTGTTGGTATTGCAATTTTCATATTATTACCAGCTAGAGATTATATGAATTATTTTTTAAGATATATTCATTCACAGTGCTGATTACAACTATTGATATTTTTAACATTTGTTCCGTTGCATTCTGGGCATTTTATATCCTCTTCTTCTGAAATATTCTTAATTTCCCAGAAATGGTTACAATTTAGGCATCTAAATTGATTATTGCCCATTTCATAATCTCCACCAAAAATCTCTATGGCTTTAGAGTTCACAAGGGCGTCAGAAACTTTGTTTCTTGCTTCTTTTAGGATCCTATGGAACGTTGGCTGTGAAACTCCCATTTTTTCACAAGCCTCAGTCTGTTCCATACCAACTAAATCTTTAAGCCTAATAGCTTCTAGCTCTTCAAATGTAAGTCTTATAATATCAAGATTTCCCAGTGGCACTCCTCTTGGTTTAAAATAACGTGCATTTGTATCAACATAAATGCATCTTTTTTTTCTAGCTCTAGGCATACTATGTAACTACGTTTTCGGATTAAAAAACTTATGCCTTATGTAATCTTAGAATATCCATTTGGAATAAGTGATTAATTTGCTATCCATAATAATTTAAATATATGAAGTTACAATTGTCTTCATGAATAAAAAATTCCTATTTTTTATAACTGGCCCAATTATTTTAATAATTACGGGAGTTTTCGGATTTCACTTTGTGGAAAACTTATCCTTTTTAGATTCGATTTACCTAACAAGCGCAACCATCACAACAGTTGGTTATGGAGATATACATCCGACATCTGCAAGAAGTGAAATATTTAGCTTATTCCTAATGTTTGGGGGCGTAGGGATTTTTACATACTCTTTAGCATTTATTACGAATTTTATAGTTGAAGGGGAATTAAAAAATATTTATGGGGGGCGGAAAATGGAGGCATCGTTGAAAAAATTGAAGAATCACTATATTATTTGCGGTTATGGAAATGTTGGCGAAAGAATAGCTAAAAGATTACGAGAATCAAAAAAATTTGATATTGTAGTGATAGAAAAAAATAAGCAAACATGCGACAAAATTAAACTTACAAACATACCGTATATTGAAGGAGACGCAACAGATGAAAAAATATTAACCGAAGCAGGGATAACTAATGCAAAAGGCCTTGTAACATCTATCCTAGACGATGCCGAAAATGTTTACATTGTGATAACTGCTAGGTCCATGAATCCAAATTTACACATCGTTGCTAGGGGATCTTCAGATAAAGTAAAAGAAAAACTATATCGTATAGGGGCCAATAGAGTAATAATGCCTGACGATATAGGGGCAAGATAATGGCAGAATCTCTAACAAGACCTTATATAATTGATTTCATGGATTCTATGACTGAAGAGGGGGATATAAACTCAGAATTCATCAGTGTAAAAATAGAGAAAGATTCAAGAGTAAAAGATCACACCATAAAGGAAACTAAACTTGGAGAGGCTTATGGGGCTTTCATAATGTATGTAAAAAGAGGGGAGAAATATCTAAACTCTCCGAGAGCCGAAACTAAGATTGAAGATGGTGATGTTTTAACTATGCGAGTACCAAAAGAGTATGAAAAAGAAATACTAGAGTATCTTGGAACTGCTAAATAACCTGTTTTCAATAAAAAGTTGAATTAAAAAGAAAAATTAAAATATCTTCTTTAAATATTCTTCTTTTGCACCACCGAATTGATTTGGCCAAAATACTCCTTCGATCTTATCGATTTCGAATATATCGTATGAAACATCGCATCCTGGGAAATCTTTTCTGCCCTTATACTCAACAATATCCCCGATATGTAGCTCTTTTGTGATAGTTTTAAATTCAGATATGCTGTTAGTTTCTGTCCACGATATTGAACTTCCTTTTTTGATAATTTGATATTCCTTTCCGATTTCAAATTCCATTCAAATCGACATTTGAAATATTATTCTTTCTCTTTTTTCTTTTTCATAAATTCCATCATTTCTTCGGGAAATGGAAAGACTATAGTGGAATTTTTCTCAGAAGCTATTTCTGCCAATGTTTGATATAGCCTCAACTTAAGTGCAGCGGGCGATTTGTCTATTATCTCCCCGGCGTTTGCTAATCTTTGAGCGGCTTGTTCTTCCGCTTCAGCAAGAATTATTCTTGCCCTTCTATCCCTTTCCGCTTCAGCTTGATGAGCCATGGCTCGTTTCATGTTGTCTGGGAGTTCTATGTCTTTTATTTTTACATCAGTCACTTTAATTCCCCAAGGATCTGTTTCAATATCTACGATTGTTCTTATTTTTTCACCTATTTCCTCCCTCTTGGCTAGAATAGTATCAAGATCTGATTTTCCAGCCATATCTCTTAGGGCAGATTGTGAAAGCTGAGATATAGCAAATTTATACTGTTCCACTTCGAGAATAGCTTTGTCAGCATTTGTAACCTTAAAGAAGACTACTCCATTAACCTTCATTGGGACATTATCTTTGGATATCACTTCTTGAGCAGGTATATCTACTGTAACTACCCTTAACTCTACCTTTTCTACCCTGTCTACTATGGGGATTATCCATTTTAGCCCAGGTCCAAGTACCCCTACGAATACACCTAATCTAAATTTTACAGCTCTTTCGTACTGTTTTATTACTCGGATACCTGCTATAATGAATATTAGTATAGCAGCCACAGGAGCCAATAATATTGGATTTATCATCATCAGTTATTCAACTTTAGAATATATAATATTACCTACAATAAATTATAAAATTTTTATATTAATAGGATAATTAATAAAAAAGAAATTAAATTTAAATTTAAGGAACAACGGTAACTCTACAATCGGCATATCTAGCCACGTCTTCTGCCACATGGCCCATAGCTAATCTCTTTATACCTGTGAGGCCTGTTTTACCAACAATAATGTGATCGCACTTCTCATCATCTGCGGTCTGCACTATTGTATCTACAACTCTTCCAAGCTTTATCATTGTCTTGGGCTTAATTCCATGCTTTTCAGCAAACTTTGTCATCTCTTTCAGTACGTTGTTTCCTCTTTTACACAATGGATCTTCCATCATACAACTAAGTTGTTCTTCAAAGAATGGAGAATATCTTTTTATGTCGTCTGTTCCTTTAATTTTATCTTGCCACTCTGGCTGGAATCTGTCCATTGCCTCATATGTAAGTTTTAATTTATCTGCATCTACTACGTGGAGCAGCATAACTTGTGCCCCAGTCTTAGATGCCACCCACGCAGCATATTCTACAGCCTTTTCTGAAGGCGCAGATCCATCTACAGGAACTAATATTTTCTTTATTAATTCAGCCATAATATCGCCATTATAATTATCGCTATTCTTATATATAAATTTTTCTTTTATTAGGTATAATTTTTTCTAAAATCAGTATAAACAACTATTTTATTTATTATTTAATACTCATATATCAAGAACAAATTGTAAATAATAATGTTCATCTTGTTTTTCTAATTTAAACAAAGAATATGTGATGGCTTTTATGTCCATTTCCAGATTAATACCCATAAAATAATCACCATAATTCTTTGCATTAAGAGATTTTTCATCACTTGAAATCTTTACCTCAAATGATGAAAAAAGAATACCTTCGCTGTCCCGAATAATTAATAATTCAGTAATCCAGTTTATTAAAAGAGACGATAAGTCATTTCCTTCTACAAAGAACTCTTTAACTATTTTATTCCCTATTTTGAGAGGATCTAACATTAAATTTGTTACAGCAATAGCCGTATTTTCAAATAATTCATTAATATTAGTGCCCCAAACTTTAACTCCAATATCTGCCGTAACATCAAAATATTCGAATTGGGTACCATTCATTATATAACTTATAAGAATAAAGCTTTTAAAATATCCTACTAACTATTTATTATATGAGAAAACTCTATGCCATAATATTTATAAGTTTTATAGCATTTGGCTTCACTTCAATTTCTGGCATAACAGCGCCAAATGAGAAAATGAAAATTTATTTTGAAAAAACACCGTCATTCTACTCTGGCGATAGCGGTGAATTTTCTTTGGTGTTTGAGAATACTAGTAACAGTATACTAAAAAATATTAATATCTATATTAAAGATGAATATTTTGAATTTGCTAAAAATAAGTTTATTTACGGCGAAATGCAACCCGGTCAAAAGAAAGTAGAAAAGATTCAATATACCGTTAAGGCCATAGACCCTGGAACTTACCCCTTAAAAGTAACAACACAATACTCTTACCAAGTATTTTGCTCTGGTTTACAGTGTGATTACACGTCTGAAGGATTTTTGCAAGAAGTTCCATTTAAAATAGATGGAGTTAGATCTCCAATAATTGATTTAAAAGTAAGGAGCTTTGAAGTAAAGGAAGCGCCATATACATTGCCAATTTTCATTGTTAACAGAGGATCAGCTGTAAAAAGTTCATCTATGATACTAGAATATGATCGATCTAAGTTTAATTTTGATTATACCGAGGATCTTGGACCAATTACTTCATTAACGAAAAAAGATGTGTTAGTCACTAAATTACCCGAAGTTCCCGGAGATTATACGATTTATCTAAATTTAGAAATTAAGGATATAAATGATAAGTCGACTTATCTTAAGTTTCCAATTAAATTGATAGTAAACACTGTAGAAGTCGTAAGGTTGGATAATCCAGAGGAACTACCAACAACTGAGGTGAACACCCCAGAAGTCACTGCAGAGCAAACAACTTCAACTCCTAAAGTTCAAAAATCTGTGTATATGATGTTGCAAGAAGCTGTACTAGTTTTAACTTTATTTGGATTAATAGCAACTTTTTCTTTGATGTTGCTCTCAAGAAGATAGAACTTCGCCTATTTCCCTTATTTCTAATAAGTTTGTTCTTTGTTTTTTTGAGTTACTTACACCAGCAGTAAACACGAAAAAATCATTATCATTAAATCCTTCATTTTTTAAATAGTTGGCTGCATGTAGGACTGATTTTGAGATCCCACCCTTCTCTTTATCTAGGTAGACTTCATTTATTCCCCATACAACAGAAAGCTTTCTGGCAGTTGCGGCATTATTTGTCATTCCATAAGTAGGAACTGATAGTTTGTGCCTGGATACCATACATGCAGTATAGCCTGACCTTGTCGAAGTAACAATTGCCTTGACATCTGATAATAATACTGCTTTTGCAACAAGTGAAGATATCACATCCGCTACTCTTTTGGAAGGGCCATATTCAGATCTTGGCTTTAGCTCTTTTTCAGTTTCAATTGCCACCTTTACCATCATTTCTACACTTTCGAGAGGGTATTTGCCAATAGCAGTCTCACCGGATAGCATAACTGCATCAGCACCACTATAAATTGCACTGGCTATATCCTCAACTTCCGCCCTTGTTGGTCTTGGATTCTCTATCATAGAGTTTAGCATCTGAGTAGCAACGATTACTGGCCTACCTTTTACATTGCATTTTTCAATTATAGATCTCTGGACACTTGGAATCTTTGAAAGATCAATCTCAACTCCTAAATCGCCCCTTGCAACCATTATGCCCTCGGAATATTCAATTAAGTCATCAATATTCTTTATTCCAAAGTTGGACTCTACCTTGGAGATTATCCATTGCTCGCCATTGTCTTCTTTTATTATTTCTCGTGCCTTGATTATGTCTTCTTTAGTTGATGCAAAAGATAGTGCAATAAAATCAACTTCGTGTTTTACTCCAAATTTTATATCAACTAATTCATTTTCAGTAACGGCTGAAGGGCAGTACTCATTTTCAGGGATATTAATACTTACTTTTTGTCTGAGATTTCCTTCATTTAAGGCTTTTAGATGAATATCTTTATCCTCGATTCTTACTACTGAAAATATCAATGTACCATCATCAACTAGGACTTTATCGTTAGGTTTTAAGAATCTAGATATATCGTTTTGCAATGGAATTATATCTTTCCCTTTATTGACAGAAAAGATGTATTCTTGATCTGTAAAAATATGGATTGTATTATTAAATTCTCCTATCCTAATGTCTGGGCCTTTTGTATCAAGCAAGATGCCGATCTTTTTATTGGTATCTTCCGATACCTCTTTTAGAATATTAATAACTTTAAGATGCTCAGAATGAGTGCCGTGCGAGAAGTTTAATCTTGCTACATCCATTCCAGAAAGAGCAAGTTTTTTTATCATTTCATAATTTGAAACACTTGGCCCAATTGTACATACAATTTTTGTTTTCTTCAAATCTAGAATTCCTCCCATGCAATGTCGAATTCGATCTCTAGATTCATTATTTTATCAATAACAGATTTTAATGTCATAGTTTTTGATTCTTCCGAAATATTCATTAAAAATCCTAAATTGCCTTTATTAATTAAAATTGGAGTAAGTTTATCAATACTAATTTTTTTTCCAAGGATGTCTTTTTCAGGAAAACTATCAGGATCAATCTTAATCTTTGTTATCAATATCGAACCTTTATCTCCTGTAATGCCTTTAATTTTTTCTTTTAGCCTTTTTTCAATTTCTCCGATTGGTATATCTCTGTGGTCTCTACAATAGTGGACGGAATGTATGGAATAAATATTTTTTTCACCAGTGTGTTCTAAAAATCCAATGCTACTATCTCCAATATCACTTCCCTTGTGTCCAGGGAAACTACAATTCTTAACTTCAAGGGGGTCAATAGAGAATACCTTCATTATGCCTAAAATATCTTTTGCCCTATCGGCCATTAAATGTTCCATTTGTTACACCTGAAAAATAATTATTAAATTAGTATAAAAGTTTCACTGTATTTAATTGACGTATGTATTATCGTTACATTTATAAGGAACTTCAAAATATATGGCTTGGATTTAGTTATTAAGCGGGGGTTGCCGAGCCTGGTCAAAGGTGCAGGGCTTAGGACCCTGTGATGTAGGTCTTCCTGGGTTCAAATCCCAGCTCCCGCACTATTCTTTATTACCATTAATATTATATTTAACACAATCTTTTTTCAAGTGATTATCATGGGATTCGAAATACCTGAAATATTAAAAGTATCAAAACAAATGGAAGATAAATTAATTGGTAAAAAAATTACAGATATTACTTTGACAGAGCATTCAAAATCTATAATTAAACAAGGTATGTCAAATCTTGATAAAAGACAGAATGATATCTTAGATATACCTATTACTAAAATTTTCCCAAAAGGTAAATGGATATTCTTGGAATTTCAAAATAATAATCTGTTGATGTTTGGGGAGATAATTGGGAAGTTTTCATATATTGAAAAAGGTGAATCTTTACCTCTGAAGTATCATATTAGTTTTCAATTTGAAGATGAATCTTCTTTGACCTTCCAATCTTCTTTATACGCTTTTCTAACAGTTGCAACAAGGGATGAGAAAAATCAGCATAGATATGCAGGCAACATTGGCCCATCCCCAAATGAATCAAACTTCTCATTAGACTATTTTTTACATGTACTGTCAAATAATGAAAAAAAGCCAATTAAGGCAGCGCTAAATACCCAAGATCAAATCTCTGGACTTGGAAATGCATATATCAACGATATTTTGTTTGAATCTGGAATCCATCCTAAACGAAAAGTTTCTGACCTTAATCAAATAGAGAGGAGTAATATATTTGATTCAATAATTAAAATAATAACATCCGCTATTACGCTTGAGGGAAGTGTTGATGAATTTGACCTTTATGGAAATCTAGGAAAATATTCTCGTATAATGGACAAAAATACTCATCTTTGCAGAAAATGTGGTGAGAAAGTTATTAAAGAAAATATACTTGGTTCTTCCTCATATTTCTGCCCAAAATGTCAGAAGTTATAATCTATCCTATTATTTTCTGATTCCCAATAACCTAAGTATTATGTCAAGTATACCCTTAGTTTCTTTTGTATTATTATCTTTAGTTTCTACTGTTTCTTGATTAGATTCATACTCTACGGGATTATCATTTTTATCAGAAATATATTTATTCGTATCAAATTCTTTTTTTTCACCTATATCGAATAGAAATACTTTTTCCCTTGATGTTGAAACTAAACTTGAGCTATCTAGAGAGAGTACAAGAGAATTAATAGAGTACATGTAATTGGGATCATCAAATGTTTGATAGCTCCATATCTCTTTTCCATTGTTAGATAATAAATATATTTTGTCCATCGATCCTGCGGCAATTAAAGTTGCATCTGGATTAATAGAAACTGAATAAATTCCTTTATCGTCAAGAGACTTCCATAACTGCTGGCCATTATTTGAGATTAGGTAGACACCACCTTCTCTAGAACCTGCAACTATATACTCCCCACTAGGGTTGATTTTGACATTTATTACCCCCTCATTTCTTTTAGATTTGCACAACGTTTCTCCAGTTTTCGAGATGATATATACCCAACCATTTTTTGTTCCAGCAGTAATATAATCGCCATCAAAACTTATATCTACGGAATTGACTTCACCTGTTGTCTCTATACTCCAAAGAATTTTTCCATCATGGGATAATAGGTATATATTATGGTCATTTGATCCAACTACAACATAGTTTCCATCAGGAGTTATCTCGACTGCCGTAACAGGGGCACTAGTTTCAAGTTTCCAGAGGAGAATCCCTTTTTTTGATAATAGATATGCCGCCCCATCGTCGGACCCAGCAATTATTTTTGACCCATCAAATGAGGCTGCAACAGATTCTACTGTGTTTTCCGTTGGAAAAGTCCAGAGTAACTCTCCATTGTTTGAAAAGAAATAGACATTCTTATCTCTCGATCCACCAACAACATAAGACCCTCCAGGAGTGATATCTACAGAAAGTGCCCTATCATTAGCCAGAAATTTCCATAGTATGTCCCCATCTTTTGAAAAAAGGTAGAAATTATTATCAAGTGACCCCACAGCAATAAATGATCCATCTTGACTTATATCTACAGAATATACTGTTTTTTCAGTATCAGCATTCCAAAGAACGCTGGAAGAAGAAACTGTTCCAGATAATATCAAAAACAAAATAAAACTGGAAAATAGCAATACTATCTTTCTCATAGAAAACTTATAAAATCTCTTTTTTTAAATTTAATTGTAATCATTTAAATATTAAAAGATGATTATACATTAAGTCAATTAGAATATATTCTTTTTAATTATATTAACATATTTTATTCTTTGAGCTAGATAGTGGGTATTCAATAATAAATATTGCCCCACTGGGATTATTATCAGTTACTTTTATACTTCCACCATACTTTTCCATTATTTTTTTGACAATATACAACCCAAGACCTGTACTTCTATTGTCTCCATAACTGAATCCTTCTTCAAATATTTTATTTTTTATCTCTTTAGGGATACCTACGCCATAGTCAATTATCTTAACTTCACAAGATTTTTCTGTCTGTTTAATATCTATATCTATTCTCTTAGTCTTTCCATGTATAACGGCATTTCTGATTATATTGTCCATCACAGAGAATATCGCTTCATCAGTACATATCTTACATTTCCCGCTAACATTGAATTCAATTTCACGATAATTCTTAATAACTTCTTGAATAACTTCATTAATCTCATATTTTTGTGCTTGATTTCCAGAAATAAGTGCTTGTTCAAGCTCTCTCATTCTTTCTATAAGTTCAATGCTTTTAGTGATAGCTTTTGATGCCTTTTGTTTTAATCTTTCATCTTCGCCTGACATCAAATCAACTGCTGTAAGAACAATAGTAAGATCATTTAATATATCATGTCTTAGCATCTTATTTAGAATTCTTAAAGTTTCATTTAATTCATTTACTTTATCTTCCGCTTTCTTTCTTTCTGTGATATCGGTGCCAACACAAAATATGCCTTTAATATTGCCCCTTTCATCTCTTATTGGTTTATTTGTCCAATATACCCATACTCTTTCTCCATTCTTTTTTATATTCTCATTAACATTAATGCCATACTGGGATTCAAGATTGATCATGTTTTGGATAATTTTCTTTAGTTCTTTTCCGGATGTTTCAACTTCAGGAATTATTGTACCGATGCCAAACTTTCCAATTAGCTCATTTTCAGAATAGCCAAAGAATTTTAGTCCAAATTCATTCATTGAAATTATTTTTCCTTCGTTATCAAATTTTAAGATGATACTATTTGCATTCTCGACTAGTTCTCTATACTTTTCTTCGCTTTCCTTTAGGGCTTTCTGGAACTTGTTCTTTTCAGTAATATCTAAACCTACCCCAAAGAAGAAGTCTATTGTCCCATCTTCCTTAAGTATTGATCTGCCATGCCACTCTACCAAAAGCTTTCTCCCATCTTTTGTTAGTACCTTATTTTCGTTAATAGACTGTTCATTGTAGTTTAATATTTTTCCGAATATCTGCGATAACATTTCTTTATCTTCTTCAGGAACAAAAGTTGAGAGATAATCAACACCGATGACCTCCTCTAATGAATAGCCGATTGCTTTCAGCATAGAGTTATTCATCAAAGTCACCTTGCCATTTGCATCCATGGCTACATAGAATAAAGGAGAAGCTTGAACAAGTGTGTTAACAAATTCTTTTTCTTTTAACAGTGTCTCTTCGGCCCTTTTTTGATATGTGATGTCTCGAATTGATTCGATGGCCCCAACTTTATTGCCTTCGTTATCATAAAGGGGGGCCGCTATTGCCCACACGTAAGCCCCTTTATTATCATAAAGGGCTGGTGTGAAAACTTCAGCATATATCATGTCGCCTTTCGTTTTGATAAATTTATATTTTGAAACTATATCACTATTTTTATCAAATAGAATGTCAATTAGTTGCCGTCTCGGTTTTCCGTAAAAAGGAATAGATACATAAATATGTTCTTTTCCAATCATATCTTTTTTTGGAATTCCCGTCATTTCTTCAATAGCATGATTCCAGGCTATAATTTTGTCATCTTTATCTATAATGAATGTTGCATCTGGAAGGAATTCGATAATGTTTTCAAGCTCTTTGTTTTTAGATTTCAAGCGCTCTTCAGACATCTTTCTTTCAGTAATATCCTGTATAACTCCTGTGACAGCAACAATTTGCCCCAAATTGTCTTTAATTGGAGTTACCGATAAATCGGCCCAGAAATACGAGCCATCTTTTTTTAGATATCTTTTTTCGATTTTATATGACGTCTTTTTATTTTCAAAAAGTGGGATAAATTCATTTTTACTTAATTCTATATCTTCGGGGTGTGTCACATCATTTATATTAAGTTTTAGTAATTCTTCTATAGTGTAGCCCAACAATTCAGCTAATTTACTATTTACTTCAAGAAAGTTGCCTTTCGAATCTACAAGATCTATTCCAACAGATGAGTTCTCAAATATTGATAATAGTTCCTCTTTCTTTTTTCTTAATTCATCTTCAATTAATTTTTTATCGGTAATATCCCTGCCTACAGCTTGGTACTCGATTAAATTCCCGTCATCATCGAAAATTGCCCTATTTATCCAGTGTAGAAATCTAGGTCTTTCTCCAATAATATATCTATGTTCAATTTCTTTTATCGGGTTGGTAAGGGTAAGGGATTCCAATAGCGATTTTAATTTTTTATAATCTTCTTTAGGTAAGAACGAGAAAAAACTTTTTCCAATTAATTCTTCCCTTCCCATCATCATATAATTGCAATATGCATCATTAACAAAAGTGTGGGTGCCCTCTGGTGTAAATCTAGTTATAAATTCAGTCTGATCTTTCACAATATTCTTGTATCTCTCTTCACTCTGTTTTAATGATTCTGAAGTATTTTTTAATTCAGTTAAATCGTTTAGAATTACAACCGTTCCAAAGAATTTTCCACTGATATCAAGCATCTTTTTCATTTTTACTTGAAAATAGCACAAACCTTTTTTAGTTTGGATTAATTTTTCAAATTCAGATTTTTCTTTTTTTGATAATGCAAAGGCTTTAATTTCATCTTTTATGAAATATAATTCAATTTCTTTCTTCACAATTTCATAGTATTTTTCGCCAGATGTTTTATAGAATTCAAAATATTCAGAAGTTGCATGGTTCAAATTTTCAATAATATTTTTTTCATTAACAAAAAACATAGGTGCATTAAGACTATCAAATATCGTTAGATACTTATTCTTTTCATTAGTCATATACCGATTTTTAGATTGAAGGTCTTCAATAATATTTTTTTCACCTAGTTCGCTCCATTCACTTGAAAATCCTATTTCCAATCTGTCAAAGAATCGGTTTATATATGTTAAATAATTGTTCTTATCGTTATTATCAAAATCTGTTTCTGATATCAAATCAAGGTAAATTTGTCTATAATATTTCATTAGCCCTAAAAACATTGAAAGAGTGACACCCCTACTTCTATGTCTTTGAGCTTCGAGAATACCAAATGCAGCAATAGGGTCTTTAGAATAATCTTCATCGGGACCTAGATTAGGAATGCCATTGTATTTTTTCAAACCTTCAATAAAACTTTCAGAAAGGCCAGATATAGAAAGTCTCCATGCTTCAACTAAAGTTGAGGTATATTTAGTATAACCATTAGCTTTCGCATAATCAAGAATTCTCTGCATTAGCCAATTCTCATTTGAGGAAATTAAATCAATTAATTTGTCCATGATTTCTTAAAATAACTTACCCTAAGCCTTATTTAATCTTTTCGAATTGATTACTTATATTACGATATTAGTAATGATCTAATTATTTAAAATAAATAACCCAATAAAAAAAATTACTACTTTAGGATTATTAGATTATTCTTTCCATATTTCTGCTTAGCAATTAATTCATTTTTCTCCATTTCAGAAATAATTTGGCTGATTTTGGATTTAGACATACCGGATTGCGAAACAATATCATTTTGAAAGCATTTACCTCCCGATGACCTTAGAATACTGATGACTTTTTCTTGATCAGATAGTAATATGGGTGTATTTTTCTTTTTTTTGTTAATGGCAAAATAAAATGTCAGAACTATAACAATTACCAAAATACCGATAAACCCAAATAGAAAGATATTCAAAGAACCTAGTAATGATTTCTTTTCCAAGACAATTTTTGGTTCATTATTTAATAAGATTTTTGGACCGTACCAGAATATTGAATTTTCTCTTCTTTCGTTTGGCTCTGGATTAAGGCTAACAATTGAATATTCTTTGGGATATTCAATTACAAGAACTTCTCCTTCCTTCAAATGACTACCTTCACTAAATGAGTCGCCTATCTGGATTATGTCTTTGTCTATAAGGCCAAAACCCTTCCACAAGAATTTGATATTTACAACACCATATTTTTTATTAATTGAATCAATAATCTGATAGTTCAAAGAAATATTCTCAATAGTCATTTCTCTTCCTGAAGAATAAGCTACTCTGTTTATTATGTTTTGAAGCGAATCTTTCTTTTTTTGAATAATAAAATTCTTATCTTCTTCTAATGCAGCCATGTATTCATTAAAGAAGTCAATATCTGCTTGAGTTTTTAGTTCAAATCTAGTTTCCAGATTCCACAATGCGCTTCCATCTTCATAAACTTTTATGTAGATGCTATTTGTTTCTTCACAAACTGCACCTGACACAGAAGAAAAAAATAAAATTGCGAAAATTGCAAATACTACCATGGCTTTATTTTTCATATTACCAACTTTTAATTGAATCTTATTAAACTTACTATGAAATGATTCAAAAAACATATAAATGAATTTTTTATCCTTCGTCTGATGGTAGACTATAACTTATCATTCAGAAAACCATTTTCTGACTTCAGAAAACTCCTTATTGGGATAGTTGTCAATATTATCCCAATTGTGAACTTAATCTCGTATGGATACATACTTGAAAGTTCAGATATAAAGAGGGGAGAGCAGACTGACAAGATGGAAGAATGGGAAGATTTGGGTGGGTTCTTTGTTAAAGGGCTTATGGCCTTTATAGTTTCATTGGTCTATGGTATCCCGGCTTTGATTGTTGCCGCCATTGCTTTCTTTATAGCGTTTGGACCTTTGTTCGGCCAACTTATATCCATGGGAGCCCAAAGAGTTGAAATGATGAATCCTGAAGAGTTCATTCCAATGTTCATGCCATATTTACTGGCGGCATTGCCGTTGATAATAATTGTAGTTATCCTCACATTGATAGCTACATATGTGGCACCTGTTGCTGTTCTAAAATACATTAAAACAGATAAATTCTCCGAAGCTTTCAACTTCAAAGAAATATCCAAATATATCTTTACTGGAGACTATATAATTGCATGGCTCTTAGTCTTGGTATTAAATTTAGGTTTAGTTGGGATATTATCAAATGTACCTTTCGTTGGAACTGCAATAGCATCTTTCATAACTGGCATGATAGGATTCTCTTTATTCGCTGGAGTCATGATGGAAATAGATAAAAAGAATTAATTTTTTTATTTTATTTTTTAACCGAAAATCATCTATACTTGAAAATCAAATTTATTTTAAGGTGCAGAATTGATCCAAAATGAGCGAATAAAATTTTTAAATGACAAAAAAGAAAAAAACGGAGATTACGTTTTATACTGGATGCAAGCATCTCAAAGAACAGAGTACAATCATGCCCTAGAATATTCGATTATAAAAGCTAATTCTCTTAAGAAGCCAATTGTCGTATTTTTTGGATTAACAGAAAAATTTCCAAATGCAAATCTCCGAAACTTTTCTTTTATGCTCGAAGGATTATATGAAGTTGGAAAATCTTTGAAAGATATAGGAATTAAATTTGTTATTCAGAATATTTCTCCAGAAATCGGAGCAATAGAGATGTCAAATGATGCATCAATTGTAGTTGTAGACAAGGTGTATCAAAGAATTGAACGTCATTGGAGAAATTATGTTGCAAATAATATTGATTGCCCTCTAATTGAGATTGAAACTAACACAGTTGTACCTGTGGAAGAAGTTTCAAAAAAAGAAGAATATGCAGCTGCAACCATCAGACCAAAAATAAATAAACTATTGAATTACTTCCTTTTACCTTTAGAATTGACTAATTCCCTCAAAAGTTCATTGTCAATGGGCTTTGACTCGTTAAATATAGAAGATCCAGAAGAATTAATTAAATATCTAAAGATAGACAGAAGTGTAAAAGTTGCACCAAATTTATTTGGCGGGACATCAGAAGCCAAAAGCCATCTTGATTCCTTCATAAAAAATAAAATTGATAGATATGATGATTTAAGAAATAATCCAAATCTTGATTATTTATCAAATATGAGCCCATACCTACATTTTGGTCAAATATCTCCCCTCTACATTGTATTGAAAATTATACAGACTGAAAGCTCAGGAAAGGAATCATATTTGGAAGAATTAATTGTAAGGCGAGAACTTTCTATGAACTATGTATATTATAATCCTAACTATGATTCATATAAAGGATTGCCTGATTGGTGCAGACGAACATTAGAATTTCACGAAAAAGACCCTCGTGATTATATCTATTCTCTTAAAGAATTGGAAAATGCAAACACCCATGATCCATACTGGAACGCTGCCCAAAAAGAAATGATATACACCGGTAAAATGCATGGATATATGAGAATGTATTGGGGGAAGAAGGTTATTGAATGGTCGAAATCCCCTATAGATGCATATAAAATCTTAATTCATTTGAATGATAAATATGAGTTAGATGGGCGTGATGCAAATGGGTATACTGGAGTTGCTTGGTGCTTTGGAAAGCATGATAGGCCATGGGCTGAGAGAAAAATCTTTGGGAATATCCGATATATGAACGATAAAGGATTGAAGAGAAAATTCGACCCGGATGCATATGCGAAAAAGATAAATGACCATAGTACCAATATTTAGCTATGAAAAACCATGAATTAATTGGAAAAATGTTTCCAAAAATAACTGCTTATTCTCTTGCTAAAACTGAAGTCAGGCTTCCAGATATGGCAATAGGAAAAGTCACTCTAATTGCAATTGCATTTGTTCGTCAGGCTCAAGAAATGATTGATTCTTGGGCTATTCCATTTGAGAATAGATTTTCTAACAAAGAAAAGTATGCCTATTATGAAATACCGATGTTAGGGGGCATCTGGAGGGTATTCCGTGGTTCGATAGATGGAGGAATGAGGGCGGGGATACCTAATGAAAAACATAAGAGTGTCTTGACACATTATGGCAACTATAAAGCCTATACTTCCTATCTTTTAATTGATAATCTAAATAATGGCCATGTTTTTCTTTTAGATAGAGAAGGTTTAATAAGATTTAGAGGGATGGGATTTGCATCTGAAAAAGATATAATAGAAATGATTCAAATTGCAGAAAGATTAGGTGAATAATCTTGAAAGATTTTTTGAAACCAAGAGTTGTTATTAGCAAATGTATAGAGTTTGACACCTGCAGATACAACGGGCAGATGATATCAAGTGATTTTGTACAAAAATTAAAATCTTTTGTGGAATTTATCCCTGTATGTCCTGAATTTGAAATAGGTCTTGGTGTGCCAAGAGATCCAATTAGAGTTGTTTCTTTTGGCGGAGATTTGAAGCTGATACAGCCAAAGACTGAGGCAGACGTTACAAAAAGTATGATTGAATTCTCTAATTCTTTTTTAGACAAATTAACAGATATTGATGGATTTATTTTAAAATCAAAATCGCCTTCTTGTGGAATTAAAGATGTTAAGATTAATGCAGGAAGTGGAACTCCACCAAAAGAGCCCAAAGGCTCAGGATTTTTCGGCAAAGCTGTCTTAGAAAAATATCCCAATCTTGCGATAGAAGACGAGGGTAGATTACTCAATTCTAGGATAAAACAGCATTTTTTAACAAAGATATATTCATTAAGGAGATTTAGAGAAGTCAAAAAAACAATGTCAAAGAAAGATTTAGTTGAATATCAGTCATACAATAAATTGTTGTTTGGTGCATACAGCCAAAAAGAAACAAAAGAACTGGGAAGAATTGTTGCCAACATGGATAAATATCCTCTGGAGAAGATATTTCAAAATTACGAATCTCATCTTTACGCTCTTTTTGATAAGCCCCCAAAATGCCCCCCTAATATAAATATACTGTTGCATGGATTTGGGTACATATCTAAAAACCTAAATAAAAAGGAAAAGGAATTCTTTTTCGAGACTATAGATAAGTATAGAAAGGGTAATGTGTCCCTAAGCGTACCAACTAATATTCTTAAATCTTGGGTTTTGAGATTTGATGAAAAATATCTAGAAAATCAGAGTTTCTTTGAGCCTTATCCAGATGAATTGCTATCTGTTGAAGATATTAACTCATGCGAAGTAAGGGACTATTGGGAATAGACTAGCTTTTCTTAAATGCTTTTATTTCTTCAACATCAGTTAGTTTCCAGACTATGCTCCTTTTTTCGTTAACAAGAGATTCTAAAGGTTCTTTAGGTGAGTGACCAAGAGCTATCATTATATTTTTTGATAAATTTCTTTCTTTTATCATTTTAACAAAATCTTTTCTTATCTCTTCATCGTTTTTTTCATCATCAATCTGAACAAGTTTTCCTGAAAGTACCACGAAGCTAAAGTCTGAGAAATCTTTTTCATATTCCTCTATTTCTACAAGGACATAAGGATACTCTCTAAAAAATGATATTTTCTTACCATAATTTGTCGATAAAAAATACATATGATTTTCATCAAAAATATATAAAAGTGGCGCAATATATGGATATTTGTCCCCTCTAAAGACAACTCTACAGAGGTACTGTTTTGAAATAAGTTTGTCATATTCTTTTTTCTCCATTCTTGGGAGCTTTACAATATCTTTTTTATCCATAATCACTATTAAGAATATAACTATTAAAATCTTTCTTGGATGTATATTATATAAGATATTATTTAATATAATTTTTGCAAAATATCGATAGATTTATAATTAGAATTTAGATTTGGAAGTCTATTAATTTGTATAGGCTTTTTTATGTCGGGAAATATTGTTCAGAATACACAAAAAAAACACACCGAAGGGATAAAGACACTTCTTGGTGACCCTAAAAGAGCTATAATAAAGTTAGCTATGCCCATGATAATAGCCATGCTTGTTCAAACTTTATACAATTTTGCCGATGCTTTATGGGTTTCTTTTTTGGGGCCTGATGCACTATCTGCAGTTGGATTTTTCTTTCCCTTCTTTTTCATGATTATGTCAGTTGGAGCTGGAATTGGAATGGGGGGAAGTGCCGCAATATCAAGATTTATTGGGGCCCATAAGAAAGAAGAAGCCGATAATGTTGCCGCGCATACTATTGTATTAATGATAATATTGGGGATTATTATTACAATCCCTTTTGTTATATTTTCAAGAAATATCTTTGAACTAATGGGCGCAGGAAATGTAATTGAAGACGCCACTAAATACGCCCAGATCATGTTCGCAGGGACATTACTTATATTCTTCTCAAATGTTGCAAATTCGATTCTTAGGGGGGAAGGAGACGCAAAGAGATCTATGTATGCAATGGCATTTGGTTCTGTATTGAATATAATACTTGATCCAATATTTATATATCCTCTGAAGATGGGCGTTGCAGGCGCAGCGTGGGCATCAATTATTTCAATGGTAATATCTTCAGGAATTCTGTTCTACTGGCTTTTCATTAAAAAGAATAGCTACGTATCAATTAATCTTTCTAATTTCAGATTTCATAAATTTATTTTGTTGGATATACTAAGAGTTGGCATACCATTTTCATTATCCCAATTACTAATGTCCTTTTCTTTTTTGGGATTGAATCTAATTGTAGTCTTTGTTGGCGGCACTGACGGAATTGCAGTATACACTACCGGTTGGAGAATTGTAATGTTTGGAACATTACCTCTAGTCGGAATGGCCACAGCAGTCACTGCAGTTACCGGTGCTGCATACGGTGCAAATGAAATAAAAAAATTGGACATTGCTTACATTTATTCTGTAAAGATAGGTCTCCTAATTGAAGTATTTGTTGCATTAATAGTTTTTATATTTGCGCCACAAATTGCTTCCATATTTACTCAATCCGAAGGTGGGGCGAGGATTTTTAACGATATTGTAAGTTTCTTGAGAATCTCTGCTATTTTTTATCCTTTAGTTTCTTTTGGAATGTTTTCTTCAGCTATGTTTCAAGGCACTGGAAAAGGAATCAACTCGCTTATAATCACCCTCTTTAGGACAATAATATTTACAGTACCATTTTCATATTTATTTGCTATACCTATGAAGATGGGACTTAACGGTGCTTGGTGGGGGCTTGTTGTGGGTAATGTCATAGGTGCAACTATTGCCTTTATTTGGGCAAGAATATATATCAAAGAATTAAAAAAGTAATTAATAATAAGCAATATAGCATTTATTCATTTTCTAATTTCGATATAAATTTCAAATCTTGAAATATTCTTATAGAAAGATACTTAAATTATAAATTATAATATAGGATGGTGTTTTTAATGAAAAAAATCTTAATTCGATCAATAGGACTTACAATAGTATTAATATTGACTTTGTCTGTTTTGACTGTTTCTCTAGCAGATGAGACAGAAAGCACTTTTTGTTATCAAGTGCCTGACACTGTAAGAAGTCTATCTTTAGTTGCAAATGGATACTATACAGCAGCCGCAGCAGTAGGTGAAGATCCAGAAATATTCATTTGTGATAAAGATGGAGTGATATGGGGTTGTAAAAAACGTGCCTTAGCCATACTTCTTACTTCTGATGGTAGATATACTGTTGTAGGAATGAATGATGGTGTAGAACTTTATGATAATTCTAAGGCAGTGGATATCACAAAGAGTAGTTCTAGGGAAATTGTGGGGGGCCATTGGGAACCATATTTGCCAGGAGATCCTGATTCAAGATATAGGTGGGTAGAGGATTATCATACAACTCAGAGTACAAGTTATACTTGTAATCCTTTATGGAAATATACTACCAAATTGGAAACAAGAATTCTTGCAATCAATGAAACTGCTTCATATATACCTGTAGGGGCCGCCGATAAAGTATTTGTATTGGATAAACAAGGTAAATTATCCTGGGAATATCAAACAGACAGTTCAGTTAACTATATTTCTATAGTTGAAAACTATATTGCTGTAGGATCACAGAAATCTGTTTATTTGTTCAAAACAAATGGAGATCTAATTTGGACTTATTCTGTTAGCGGAACACCTGAAACAATAGCTATGAGTAGAACTGGGCCATATGTTAGCGTTGGGACAAGTACCGGTAATATTTATTTACTTGATGGCGAAGGCACTCTTAAATGGAGCTATAAAAATAAATCTGCCATCAAAACTATATCTATGACGGGATTAGGAACTTACATTGTTGCAGGTAGTACTGATGGATCAATCTTTTTCTTTAATAGAGAGGGAACTAAATTATGGACATACAAGACAAATGGGCCAGTAAACAACATAGATATCTCCTCACAAGGGCAATACGTTGCAGCAGGCGCAGATAAGGATGGATACTACCTCTTTGATTGGAACGGAAAGAAACTTTGGAACAGTGCAAATAAAGAGATATACTTCTGGGCAATTCATGTCGCTGATGATGGGAAATGGCTTCTTGGTGGAAATGGAAAATATATGGGCGGTAACCCAGATATGAAAAATAGCAATAACGTTTGTTTCTTCAATACCGTTAATTACGCTAAAGCTGGGGAACAACCAGATAAGAATACGGAAGTGACAACAACCCCTCCAGAAACTACCCCCACTACTCAAACTACAAACAAATTTCCATCTGCAAACGCTGGAAGCGACTTTGAAGCAAAAATCGGTGATGCCGTTCATTTTGACGGAACTAAGTCAACTGATGAAGATGGAAATATAGTAGCTTACAAATGGGACTTTGGAGACGGTACTTCTTCAAATGACGCAGAACCCCTTCACCAATATGCAACAGCAGGAGTATACAAAGTAACACTGACAGTCACAGATGACAAAGGGGATACTGGACAAGATGTAATGTATGCGACTGTAAAAGAGGCTCAGTCTCAATCTCCAATAAAAGGCGTTCCAGGATTTGAGTTGCCTACATTACTTGGCGGATCAGCAGTTGCTTACTATCTGATATCAAGAAGAAAAAGAAAATAAATAGTTAACTTTATATTTTTTCTTTTATTTTAATTTTTAGGTGGTATAATGTATCCAAAGATGGATCAAAGAAAAATGCAGAAGATGATGAAACAGATGGGAGTATCCACAAAAGATATCCCTGCAGAGAAAGTTATTATTTTTACAAAAGATAAGAAAATGGTCTTTGAAAACCCTCAACTAACAGAAACTACAATGATGGGGCAAAAAACTTACCAACTTGCAGGTAACTACAGAGAAGAACTAAAAGAAGTAGAGATTGCAATAAATGACGATGATATAGATCTAGTAGTTGCCCAAACAGGGGCAGATAAAGAAAAAGCAAAAAATCTTTTATTAAAAAATAAAGGAGATATTGCCGCTACTATAATGGAGCTTCAGAAATAATTATAATGATTTTTTCATTATTTCTATAGCTTCATCAATCTCCTTTTTTGATACTATTAATGGCGGAACAAGTCTAATTACTTTGTCTCTTGTGCAATTTATTAGTAGATTATTGTCAAAACATCTTTTTACAAAATCACTGCATAAATCATCAAATTCTATTCCAACCATAAGGCCAATACCCCTAATATCCTTAACGTGAGGCATATCCGACATAAATTCTAGTTTATTAAGTAGATAATCTCCCATCTTTTTAGAATTTTCAATTAATTTTTCTGATTCGATAGTGTTCATTACCGTTACTCCGACAGATGTAGCCAGAGGATTTCCTCCAAAAGTAGTTCCATGATCTCCGGGTTTTAAAACATCAGATACTTCTTTTTTAGCAACAATCGCCCCTATCGGCACTCCACCGCCAAGGGCTTTGGCTAAAGTCATTATATCCGGTTCAATATCATAGTGCTGGAATGCAAACCATTTTCCAGTTCTACCTATACCGCATTGTACCTCATCAAAAACAATCAATATTCCTTTATCATCTCTAAGGTCAGAAAGTGTTTTCATGAACTCCTTTGAAGCGATATTAATTCCACCTTCTCCTTGTACTGGCTCAACTAAGAAAGCAGCAGTTTTACTATTAACTTTTTCAACAATATCATTTACATCATTAAATCCTGCTTTAACAAATCCTGGCGGGAATGGCCCAAATCCTGCCCTATATTTGTCCTTATCAGTAGTCATTAGAGTTGCAATAGTCCTACCGTGAAATGAATGTGAAAAATATATTATCTCGTCTTTTCCTTTCTGAGATTGAAAACGTCTTGTAAGTTTTATTGCACCTTCATTAGCTTCAGCACCACTATTACAAAAGAATGCCCTGTCAAGACCAGACGTTTCGCACAGTTTTTTCCCCAAAAGGTACTGGGAAGGAATATGATAAAAGTTACTCACATGAATTACTTTTCTTGCCTGTTCCGATATACTTTTAACAATTTGTGGATGTGCATGTCCAAGACAATTAACGGCAATACCTGCTAAAAAGTCAAGATATTTTTTACCATCTGTTGAATATAGGTAGCACCCTTCTCCCTTTTCCACGACCAATGGGAATCTTCCATATGTATTAAATACATAATTACTTTCCAAATTTTTTGCTTCTTCTAAGTTCATAATCTCACCTTAAGTATGGTATTCGGCATTAATTTTTACATAGTCATATGATAGATCACAGCCCCAAGCTTTAGAGGAATAATCTCCTAAGTTCATATTTATTAATATTTTAACATAGTCATTTTGTAATGTTTTTCTCGATTCATTCTTTGTAATACCTGCGGCCTTGCCATTTTTTACAATCAATAAATCTCCGATCCATACATCTAATTTAGGTAGATCCATTTCTGCTCCCGAGTATCCCACAGCCGCTACAATTCTGCCCCAGTTTGGGTCTTCTCCAAAAATAGCGGATTTGACTAGGCTTGAGGAAATAACTGCTTTTGATGCTTTGTCTGCATCTTCTTGACTTTTGGCACCAACGCATTCACATTCTATTAGCTTTGTAGCGCCTTCTCCATCCCTTGCAATCTTCTTAGCTAACTCTATACAGACATGGTCCAAAGATTTTTTAAAACTTTCAATTTTTTCTTTTGAATCAACAGTCACGTTTGAAAGACCATTGGCCATGATTATCAATGAATCATTAGTGCTGGTGTCCCCATCAACAGAAATACGATTGAATGATTTATTTACTGAGGATAAAAGTGATTCTTTTAGAATATCTGAAGGAACATTAGCATCTGTAAAAATAAAGCACAACATAGTTGCCATATTTGGATGTATCATCCCACTTCCTTTTGTAATTCCAGATATTATATAACCGTCATTTTCTATTGTTACCTCTTTTTTAACAAGGTCAGTTGTTAAAATAGCTGTTGCTATATTCTCTGAAGCGCAAGGAGAACTCTCAAGCATGGGCACAGTTTTTTCAATTGCACTTTTCATTACTTCCATTGGTATGGGTACCCCTATTATTCCTGTAGAAAATACAAGACAGTTCTCTTTTTTAATTCCTAATTTTTTACTTGTGTAGTCTGCTGTAAACAAAGCGTCATTAATTCCTTCTTCTCCTGTACAAGCGTTTGCAAATCCACTATTGCATACTATTGCTTGTGCTTTTCCATCAGAAAGAAACTCACGATCCACCATAACAGGGGCCGCAGCCGCTTTATTTTTAGTAAATACCCCTGCAGCATTACACAATTTTTCAGAATAAATAATCGTGAAATCTAGTTTTTCTTTTTTAAAGCCAGCATGAACGCCTTGGCCCTTTATTCCTTTGACCTTTGTGATACCACCATCAATAATATTCATCAAATCCCCTTTAATAAAGTATAATGAAAGATATATAAGATTAATGTTAATTTACTGACATTTTGAATATAAAAAATAAAAAAAGAGAGGTATTTGAAATAAATTCTATAGATATACGTTCAAAATGTTTTATTTTATACGAAATACCGTTTTATAAATAAAAATATTACAATATATGGGTATAAGGGGATAGTTTGAATAAAATAATTCTAGTAATAACTTTTTGTGCCGCAATATTGGCATCTGGATGTGCATCTCAAGAGAATATTAAGGAGTTGCAGTCTGTTGAGATTAGAGAGTACAACGGAGAAAACCTTTCTTCATTTATAGAAGTTAGAGATGTTTCTATTAAAGGGCCACAGAAGATAGATATATCCACTTATAGATTGGAACTATTTGGATTAGTTAAAGAGCAAAGAAATTATACATATGATCAAGTTATTAATAATCATCAAAAGTATCAGAAAGTTGTTCAAATAAATTGTGTGGAAGGTTGGGAATCAAAGAATCTTTGGGAAGGAATATTACTAAAAGATATTTTTGATGAGGTCAGTATAGATTCAAATGCAAAAACTGTAATATTTCACGCATATGATGGTTACTCAACTTCACTTTCGTTAGATTACATCATCAATAATGACATAATACTTGGGTATAAAATAAATGGTGTCACGCTCATCCCTGAAACTGGCTACCCCTTCATTCTTGTTGCCGAAGATAAATGGGGGTACAAATGGGCAAAATGGATTACAAAAATTGAAATATCTGACAATCAGGATTTTAGGGGATATTGGGAGAGTAGGGGCTATAGCAATGATGCAGACCTAAACAAATCATTTTTTGACTAAGGTATACAGTTAGTTTTATATTTTAATAAAATAGTATATTTTCATGTCAAATTTTATGAATAAACAAACGTTTCAGGTTTTGAATATAGTCGCCGTGATAGGAACACTAATTGTAAATTATCTTTCTAACGCCCTTCCACTAAATGGGAAGACTGCCGGGCAACTTTCCGATGAAATCCCTAATCTATTTGTTCCCGCTGGTTTAACATTTGCAATATGGGGCATTATATACATTTTATTAATAATGTTCGCGGCGTATCAAGCAAGAGATTTATTCAAAAAAGAAAAGATTGAAACGCCTTTCATAAAGAAAACATCATACTATTTTTTCTTAGCAGGACTTGCAAACATGTCCTGGATATTTGCATGGCACTATCAGCAAGTGCTGTTGTCAGTATTAATAATGCTAGTTCTATTCGGATCTCTCATTAAAATATATCTAAATCTTGAAATAGGAAAAGAAATAGTATCAAGAAAAGAGAGAATATTTATCCAGGTCCCAATAAGCGTTTACCTTGGATGGATAACCGTGGCCACTATTGCAAACGTTACAGCATTTCTAGTAACAATTAACTGGAATGGTCTTGGGATAAGTGAAGTAATATGGACAATGATTGTAATAATTGTCGCCTTGATTATTACTCTCTTAATGATTATAACAAGAAAGGATGTAGCTTACAGTCTAGTCGTTGTTTGGGCATTATTAGGAATTTACATTAAGAGAACTGATATTTCCTATGGCATCCAAAATGATATAGCATTGACAGCCGCAGTATCTGTAATACTAATAATTTTGGCAATAATTATAGAAGTTGGAATGGACACTTTTATTAGAAAACAAAAATCTTAATTTTTATTCTTTTTCTTCATATCCGATAGGCACAACATAGAGGGGTATTTCATAATCAGATAGGCCTATCGCTTTAATAATATCGTTATCAGAAAAAGCACCGACAGGGCATGAAACAAGTCCTAGGGATATGGCTGCAAGTTCGAGATTTTGACAAGAATGTCCTGATTCCATAATGGCATATCTAATCCCTCGATTGCCGTATTTGTATTTCATTCTTTCAAAGTTAGAAGAAATAATAATTGTAACTGGTGCTTTTGAAATAAATGCTTGGCCCAAGCAACTTATTGCAATAATCCTCCTAGCATCCCCTTCTTTAACAAGTTCAAGGCTGTTTGTAATGGGCATATACCTGTATACGCCAGCTTTTAGTTCCTCAAGAGATTCTTTCCCAATTGCAGCATATATTGACAAAGGGTACAATGCTCCTGCAGAAGGGACTGTTTTGTAAGGGCCATTATTTCTTACCCCATAAGCAGCAAAAAGAAGATTAGATAGCTGTTGAAATGAAATTTTAGAAGAATTAAAACTCCTTACTGATCTTCTTTTGTATAAAAGGGATTCAAAAGATTCTTCACCGTTAATAGGATCTTTAAGTTTTATCATAGTGATTCTCCCAAGTGTAAAGGGAATCATTTTGGGCTCTTTTCTTTTTTCCACCAAATAGTATTATTAAAACGGCCCCCCCAACAAATCCACCAAGATGTGCCATATAAGCAACTCCACCATATGGATCAGTAAAATTGAATACTAACTGTAGAACAAACCATATCACAAGGTAATAAAGGGCTTCAACTTTATAGATTCTAATAAATCCAAAAGGTATTATTGTACTGATCTTATTTTTTGGATAAAGAACAATATATGCACCTAGAACACCTGATATAGCGCCGGATGCGCCTACCGTTGGTATAATTGACTCAAGATTAAATGCCATATGTGAAAGTGCGGCAATAATTCCACAGAGTAGATAAAAAATAAGGTATTTTCCCTTTCCTATAGTTGCTTCAATATTGTCGCCAAATATTATAAGAAACCACATATTTCCTAGAAGGTGCCCCCATCCACCATGCATAAATTGGTGAGTAATAATCGTCCAAGGTTCTATCCCTAAAAGAAAATCTTTTGGAACAAAAGCAAATATGTTGTTTAGTGAGTCTCCAGTAAGAAAATTAATTGCATATAAGATAATATTTGAGATTATCAATCCATATGTGATATAAGGTCTTTCTACCGAAAAATTTTCGTCTGCAATAGGGAACATATTATCCTTGTCATTAATTAATATTTATAAGGTTTTAGAATATTTCGATAAATTAATTTTATTTATTATTAAAAAACTAATTAAGGCTTGAAATTAGTATTTAGGGAATATTTGAGCGTTATAAAAGATTTAGAATATAATTTAAGACTTTTTATTTTTTTTATTAATTTATTCGTAATCAATTTGAGTAATACTTTCTATTAAAGGATTAAAGGGGTATTTATCTAATAATTGCGGTCCAAAACCCTTAAATACCAATATAATAGTTTTAAACCATGGTGCCTAAAAGGGTGTTCTTTGTTAAAGGAAAAGGAGTTCACAAAGACCAACTTCAGTCTTTTGAGCTTGCACTAAGAGAAGCTGGAATAGAAAAATGTAATCTTGTTTATGTATCAAGCATTCTTCCACCGCATTGTGAAATTATACCGAGGGAAGAAGGGCTTAAATGTTTGAGAGCAGGTCAAATCACTTATTGTGTAATGGCAAGAAATGCTACTGATGAGCCACACAGACAGTTGTCATCTGCAGTAGGCCTTGCAGTGCCAGCAGAGAAAGGTACCTATGGGTATCTAAGTGAAGTTCACATGTTTGGACAAGATGAAAAGTTTTCTGGCGATTATGCTGAAGATCTTGCCGCTACGATGTTAGCAACGACTTTGGGTATAGATTTCAATCCTGATACAGCTTGGGATGAAAGAAACGAAATATACAAAGCAAGCGGTAAAATAATTGATAGTGAAAGCATTGCCATTGCAGCCAAAGGTGACGCATGCGGTAAATGGACAACTGCCATAGCTGCTGCAATATTTTTGATGGATTAATTTTATTTATTTAATACTTCTTTTAATTCTATAAACAATAAGGTATTATTAATTTCTATTAATATTTTTCTTAATAGATTACATGAAACTTCTCAGAAATTCTTTAGTGTCTTCTGAATCAATCCATCCTTTGTCTAATCCTTCTATCAAATCTTCAATTCTGTCTACTTGATTTAGTATTCTTTTATTCATTCTTTCATCTTCTATTTTTAGTTCTGCGTAACCACTTATAATGGATAAAGGATTTCTTATATTGTCAATTAAAAAGGCAATGTAATGTATATTTTCTTCAAGTTGAGTCTGAGCTTTTTTTCTATCTGTAATGTCCATAATTGTGATAATGTGCCCATTTTCCGGATTTAATGGATCCAGAGGGCTGCTTCTAAGGTGGCAATCAAAAACACTTCCATTTTTTCTTTTCCATCTTGTTTCTATCTCTACCATTTTATTTTCTTTATGGCCCGTATCTAGTTCTCTGCCTATTTGATTATACTCTTTTTCCTGTTCATAAAATACTTTAGTGTCGTTTTTAATAAGCTCTTCATATGGATAGCCAGTCATTTGACACATTCTTGGATTACACCACTGAATTTCTCTATCCTTAATAAGTCCAATACCAATAGGGGCGGCTGCGAATATTCCATTTAGCGTGTTTTCTCTTTTTTGAAGCTCCTCTTGGATTTTTTTTCTTTCTGTTATGTCAATCCCCATTTCCACAGTAAGCATAGTTCCATCATAATCTTTGAATGGAAAATCATAAATCTGATACGTTTTTCCATTAACTTGAGTTCTTTCACGGATATTTATTTTCTTAGTTGAGAACACATCTAAAACAGGACATGATGAGCACGGCTCTTGACTTCGATCTTCAAAACCATGGAATATCTTGTGACAACTTTTTCCATCAGCCAAATCAAAATTATCCCTTAGATATCTATTCACAAATTTCATTGAGAGATCTGGGCCATAAACACATACATAAGCTGGCAATTCTTCCAATAGAGAATATAATCTTTGCCTACTTGCAGTTATTGCTTCTAACACTGTTCTTTTTTCCTTAATATCATTTAAAATAATATGGCCCTTTATGCAATGCCCTTTGCTATCATAGGCAATTTTGCCATTAATAGAAAACAAAATTTTTGTGCCGCCCTTCTTTAATATTTCAAACTCTACATCTTTTGCAACACCTTCTTCAAGGAATTTGTCAAAAAAATTTGTAAAATCTTCAAGATAATCGGGGCTAATAAATTTATCTAAAAAATTTCCGATAAGTTCTTCTTCAGAATAATTTAAGTATTCAAGACAGGTTCTATTAGCTTTTGTAATTCTTCCATTTTCATCAATTGAGATGTAACTAAGGGGGGCGTTGTCAAAAAGAAACTTGTAGTATTGATGATTTTCTCTGAGTTGTGAAATTTCTTCTAGCAATTGTTCCTTAGGTTTTTCTTCATCTTTCATTTATATGTTCCCCGTCTAATGTATATGAATATTTTAGTATGTTAGAATAATTAGTATATGAGATTTTGTTATTATATTAAATTAATTTATATAACTTCAACTATTTATTAATTTTTCCCCCAAGGGCACACCTTTAAGCACATGCCACAGACCATTACATTTATATCAGGATCTTTTGAGAATTCTTGGAGTTTTGAAACACATTTATCCATGTCAAGCGCGAGTTCTCTTTCCTTAGGGTAATCTTTGAAACTAGTATTTTTTAATGCGCCAACAATACAGTTATCAATGCAATTTTGGCATTCGCCACATCTATTTTCTAATGGCTTCCCCATCTCAAGAGGGGCATCTGTCAATATTGATGCAAAACGAATTCTCGGGCCATATTCTTTAGTTATTAAATTTAAAGATTTCCCAATCCAACCTACGCCAGCAGTTCTTGCAATAGCCCGGTGGGATATAAAACTCCTCCACTTCAAGTCTTTAAGAGGTTTTGACGCAGGTATGGGGAGCGCTTTATATTTTTTGGATTCTAATAATCTTGAAAGATTGTAAGCTATAAAATCCAATCTGTCATTGATCATAACATAATGTTTTGCATAGATTGGTCTGCTCTCTGGAAGTTTTTCAATTACTTCATCGGGAACTTTTAATCCTATACTAATTCCTCTGGAATAATTTTCTAGTAAATCTTTGGGGTAAGTGTCATATTCGCTTAATAATTCTAGATCTGCAATCCCAAATGTGTCGACGCCAAGTTTATATGCTTGCTCTATTAATTCACAAGTTAGATCAGAATCTATTTCGTTTGGGATCTCACTTTTTTTCATATGAATAATGTTGTTCTGAGTTATATAAATATATTGCAATCTTTACTACTCTTTTATTGCCAAATAGTTTGATATGAGGATTAATCCTCCACCTACAAATATACTTGAATTAAGATACTGGCTAAATACTATCATCGCCACGATAGATGCAACAACTGGCTCCAGAAGGAGTATTATGCCTGCTTTCGACGCTTCTACTTTCTCGATAGCCTTATAGAATAAGGAGTTTGGTAAGAATGCAGCAATTAGACAAAATAAACCAAAATATACCCAGTAACTAGTGGGAAAATTGTAGGATAGTTTTGTCAAATATTCATTTTGATAGAAGAATTTGATTACAGGAAATAAAAGTATTAACCAAATAAGTGATACAAAAGAATAAGCCGATAAAGTATTTATGTAATAATCTTTGTTAATCCCTGTCTTTCGAGCAAAGATGACCCATAGAGAGAGGAAGATTCCGGCAAGTAAAGAAGAAATCAACCCTTTTGTACTGCCAACATTACTAATATTCCATGGAGAAAGAAGAAAGACGACACCAAGAAATGCAACGGTCACTGACAATAATTTCATTTTAGTTATTTTCTCATTGAGTAGTATCCTCCCAAAAAAAGTTGTCCATATGGGTTGAGTGTAAAGTAATAGGGCAACAATAGCCACGGGAGTTCCAAATATAACGCCCCCATATTGTGTCAATTGCAGTAAAGCACCAATAAGGCCATACAGTACAAAAAATAAAAGATTATCTCGTCTAATGGGGACTGTTTTTTTAATAACAATTATTGGCAATGTAAACACAAAAAGGAACAATAAAGAGTAGGCTGAGATCTCATAAAGAGAAAAACCTAGATTAGAAAAAAACTGCCCGCCTGGGATTATTAGACCAAAAAAAATTGCAGAAATGATAATAGTCCAATAGTCCTTTTTCATGAAAAGAAGATAGATAATTTGCTTATTAAATTATTCATGGTCTTCAAGAGCAAAGTATATTCTCCTGTTGCTTTTTCCCTTATTGACAGCTTCAAGGAAAATTATCTTACCAATTTCCTTTAAACTTTTAACGTGGCACCCGCCATCAGCTTGAGCGTCAAATCCTTTAATATCGACAATTCTTAATTTCTTGACCTCATGAGGGAACTCCATGGCTAGTTTGAAAAGAGATGGATCCTTTTTTGCCTCTTCAATGTCTTTGTAATAAATATCCACAGGTAAGTCCTTCTTTATAATTTCATTTGCTTCATCAATTATTTTCTTGATAAACTCACTATCAAATTTTTCCATATTGAGGTCAATTCTTCCTTTCTCAAGGGTCAATTGATTGCCTGTTATCAATAAGTTGTAATTTCTATTAAATACGCCAGAGATCAGATGGGCTGCAGTATGGTATCTCATTAACTTGTATCTTCTGCCCCAATCTATAACACAATGCACTTCATCCCCCGCTATAAGTCCTTCTTTATCTATTTCATGACTTACATTTCCTTCAAATTTACCTACATAAATAACATTGTACTCTTTTCCATCTTTTTTGCTTATGATTTTGCCAGTGTCCCACTCTACTCCTCCACTATTCGGATAAAATGAAGTTTTGTCTAATATTATGTATCTCCCTTTAGCTGATATTACATTAGCATCAAATTCTTTTAAGTAAGAATCTTCCATGTACAAACAGTCAGCCATTGACTCACCAGAAATTTTAATTAAAAATAAAAAATAATAAATTTGTATTAAAGCGCGATTGAACCAAGTAATGCCCTGACTGCATTGAAGAATATAACGAATATTACAATAGGGGCTACAACTCTAAGAATCCAAATCCAAACAGGTTGAAGTGCGAACTTGCCTTCTATAGTTGTTTGCTTCTTTGCAACATCCACTATTACCCATCCTACAAACAGTGCAATTAACATACCGCCTAGTGGAAGCATTATGTCTGAGAGAAGACTCATAGCATCCAAGAAAGGCAGTCCTAAAATGTTTATTGACATCGCCCCTTGGGATAAAGCAGAAGGAACCCCTAAAAGAAAGATTGCCCCACCTATTACCAAAGATGCTTTTTGTCTAGCCCATTTAAGATTATCAACCATATAGGCTACCACAACTTCTAGTAAAGAAATAGCGGATGTAATTGCAGCAAATAATAGGAGCACGAAGAATAATGCTGACCATATGGCACCTCCAGGCATTAAGGCAAAGACTTTGGGCAATGTTATAAAAGTAAGTCCAGGACCTGCACCAGGAGCAACTCCAAATGCAAACACTGCGGGGAATATAACAAATCCAGCTAAGATTGCAACTCCTGTATCGAGCAATGTGACTGTAGCTGCTGATTGAGGTAAAGATGTCTTTTTTGAACCTAAGTAGCTTCCATAGGTAATCATTGCACCCATTCCGAGAGAAAGTGAGAAGAACGCTTGTCCAAGCGCCGCTATTAAACTGGAACTATTTATTTTTGAGAAATCTGGATTTAGGTAAAAACTAATCCCTGCACCTGCACCAGGTAATGTTACTGCTCTGACTATAAGCACCAATAATAGCACGAAAAGTGCGGGCATTAATATTTTACACCAGCTCTCAATTCCTTCGCCAATTCCTTTGTATACAATATAGATTGTGACTGCCATAAAAATAGCGTGGAATAAAACTGTCTGTGGTCCATTTCCTATAAATCCAAGGAAATAGCCGGTAGCATCTGTTGAAGGGTTAATTAGTCCTGTAAATGAACTTATTATATATTTTATTGTCCACCCACCAATGACCGAGTAGAACGATAATATAATAAATCCTGCAGCAACTCCCAGCCATCCCACAATGGGCCAAACTCCTCCTTTGAGCTTTTGGAATGCCCCAACGGGGTTAAGCTGTGTTGATCTACCGATTACAAATTCAGCTATCATTACAGAAACACCAATAGTTAAGACTATGGCTAAATATACTAATACGAATGCAGCCCCACCGTTTGAACCGGTAAGATAAGGGAAACGCCAGATATTTCCTAGTCCTACGGCTGAACCAGCGGCAGCTAACCAGAAGCCTGTTTTACTACTCCATGATTCTCTTGCCATTTTTCAAACCTCCTTTTTTTAGTCCGATAAACCAAGTTAAACTTAGTTTATCAAGACATTGTCTAATTTTTTATTAACTAGTATATAAGTTTTACCAATTTTCTTTTACTTTATCTAATATTTACCAAAAATAATTATTTTTCGTATTATCGATAAATTAAAATATTCTAATTGTATTTATTATTTAATATAAATATATTTTCATTATTAATTTATTGAATAATAGAAAAAGATAAATATTATTGAGTGTATCATTGTATGGTGAAAATATGAAAAATATTGTTGAAACAGCAATTGCTGCAGGAAATTTTAAAACGTTAGTTGAAGCAGTAAAAGTTGCTGGTTTGGTAGATGTATTGAGCGGTCCAGGGCCTTTTACAGTGTTTGCACCACAAGATAGTGCATTTGCAGCACTACCCAAAGGTACAGTCGAAGGTTTACTAAAAGATAAGGCAAAGTTAACAGAAATCTTGAAATATCATGTTGTGTCTGGAAAACACGACCTTTCAGAATTAAGAAAACTGTCTGGAATGCACGGCGGGCTGAACAAAGTAAAGACCTTACAAGGAAAAGAGCTTAAAATATCTTCGGCTAGATCAACTGCAGGTTCAGATGAGATTGAAACGGTCATGCTTGAAAATGCAGTTGCTATAAAACCAGATATTCTATGTTCAAATGGAATATGTCACATGATTGATAAAGTTTTGATTCCAAAATAAGAAAAAATTATTTTATATTTTTTAAATAATACTAAAAAAATTAAAAATTATTTAAGCAATTTGAGAGCCTGCGCTCATGTTTCTATATGATTCAGATTTCGCAAGTTCTTTTCCAGCTAAGACATCGTCTATTCTAAGTATCATTACTACTGATTCGGATGCACTTTTTATTGCCTGCTCTTTTAACTTTAAGGGCTCAACTACCCCTGCTTTGAACATGTCTTCTACTTTCCCATTTTTGACATTTATGCCCATTGTTTTACCATTGTCTTTGTTATGGGCCGCCCTTAAATTTACCAGTGTGTCTATCATGTCAAGACCAGAATTCTCTGCAATTGCTTTGGGTATCCCTTCTAAAGCTTCAGCAAAAGCCTTTACTGCAAGCTGCTCTCTTCCTTTTACAGAATTTGAGAATGTAGACAATCTTTTAGCAATCTCCATCTCCGTAGCTCCAGCTCCAGTACAAATAACTCCTTCTTTAACAACAGTAATTAATACGCCTAATGCATCATCTAAGGCTCTTTCGACAGTTTCAACGAATTGTTTTGTTCCACCTCTGATTAGTATGCTTGCAGCTTTTGGATCAACACAACCTTCGATAAAGGTCATATACTCATCGCTGACTTTTCTTTCTTCTACTAATTCTGCTTTTCCCAAATCGCTTGGTTCGAGGTCAAGAGCCATATTTACTATTCTAGCACCAGTGGCCTTTGATATCTTCTTTATCTCTTTTTCACTTACACTCTTTAGTCCATAAACGCCTGCTTTAGAGAGAAACGCTAATGCAGTGTCATCCATGCCCTTTTGACATATTACAACATTTGCACCAGTGTTGATAATTCTATCAACCATTCTTTTTAGCATGAATTCTTCTTGATCTATAAAACCCTGTACATTTTCAGGAGAAGTTATCCTTATTTTTGCATCGATTCCTGTTTTTTTAATTTCTAGCGGGCTTGTCAACAAAGCTATTTTTGCATTTTTAATTTTTTGTGGCATTGAATCATAAGCCCTATTCTCGTCCACAAGTAACCCTTTGACAATGGCGGAATCTTCTAAGCCGCCTCCTTCCTTTATCGTTATCTTAATGTCATTTTTAGAAACTGAATTTATTCCGTCTTTAGTATTCGTTACTATTTTTACTGCGTCTACAGCTATTTTGGCTAGCTTTTCAATGGATTTCTCGGCAGCTTTGCCCGTCATTGATGTTTTTGCAATCTCTAGAAGGACTTTCTCGTTATCAATTGATATTTTTTCCCCTATCTCTTTTAGAATGCCAAGTGTTTTTTCTGCGGCTATGTTATACCCACCTGTTATTGATGTCACGTGAACATCTTGGTCAAGCAAAGATTCTGCTTTCTTTAGTAATTCTCCTGCTAATACAACCGCCGTTGTAGTTCCGTCTCCTACTTCTTGGTCTTGAGTCCTTGCAACTTCAACAATCATTTTAGCAGCTGGGTGGGATATGTCTATTCTATTTAGAATAGTCGCACCATCATTAGTTATCATTACGTCCCCGGAGTACTCCACTAGCATTTTGTCCATACCTCTAGGGCCTAAAGTAGTTTTTATTATTTCAGCAACGATTCTGCCGGCCATAATATTCATTCTAAGAGCTTCTTTTCCCTTAAATCTTTGAGATCCTTCTGGCTGGATCCCCATAGGTTGTTTCATATTTGCCATATTCTCACCTTTTATTTTTAAGTGAATAATTAATTGTTCTAAATAACGCACTATCCAAATAAAAATACTATTATTTGTTCTAAGTAACTAAAAACTATTTAAAAAATTAACGGCGTATTTCTTTTTATCAGTCATATATTTTGTTAATATGAAATGATCTAGTTAATTTTGATTCTAAATACATCTAGCGATACTATTTCTCATTTAATCTTTATTTAAATATTTATTTAACTATACTTTGTTCTATTTTATTTCATTTCTTATATAAAAGAATTATTTAGTAAAATATTATTTTTTATTCTTAATTACTTCTAAAAATATTATAATCTCAAATATGGCTTAATTTGGGAATAAATTTGGAATATCTTTTTAAAAGAATCACATGTGATTTGATTATCGATTTTATGAGAAAAACATCAATTTTTTTATTAACTTTATTCATATTTAGTATTATTAATCTTAATTTTGTCTATTCTTGGGATGACTGCCCATTTGGGGAAACAGATTCTAATTGCGTTTATCCTGGTGATTGTGGAAAATATGTCGATACTAATAATAATATGGTATGTGATAGATCAGAGCCGGCACCAGGTACGATTCAAAATCAATCTTTAGTAATACCACAAGATGTAACTCTGCCTGAGATCAAAGGTAGCGTAATCAAAACTATGTCTATCGAAGAAGTTGCTAATGCTTATTCTATTGATACCAAAGAACTGATGGATAGCTTAAGAATTAATGTTTCACCTAAAACAAGGATAGAGAGCCTAAGGCCATATGGTATTACCAATAGCATGGTAAAGGAACAGGCCGAGGCATTATTTATAGAATCCAATAAAAAAATATATGGCGATAGTACTATAATAAATTCAGATCGTTCTAATGGCGAATCAGAGCCAATAAATGGTTTAGAAAAAATATTGAAAGAGGATCTTTTAGTAACATTTGGTTTAATGTTATTGGGCATGCTCTACTTTTTCAAATTAAGAAGAAAAGAAATAAGATATTTGGCATTGGCCATATCTTTAGTATATCTTGGATTTATTCGTGGCGGATGCCTTTGTGTCGTGGGGTCATTGCAGCAACTTGCTTTGTATTCAATAGGGGCTATAAAAGGTAATTATCTTTACTGGTCATTATTATTCATATTACCAATAGGGTTCTCCGTTGTATTTGGAAGAATATTTTGTGGATATGCTTGCCCCATCGGTGCTTGGCAACAGCTTTTGGCGGGAATCGGTAGTAAATTAACAAAATTCAGAATGCCACAAAAATTAGATAAAGTTCTAAAATATTTCAAATATTTATTTGCATTAATAATCGTAGGGGTGGTCGTCTCCACTAGGTATCCTTTTTTCCAAAAAATTGATCCGTTTTCTTACTTGTTCTCATTTAATTTTACATTATATGGGATAATCTCGGTAGCTATAGTCTCTGGAGCATCACTAATAATCTCAAGGCCATTTTGTAGATATATTTGTCCCTATGGGGCCGTATTAGCTATATTTTCCAAATTCTCGATATACAAAATAAAAGCGAAGAACGGTTGCAAGAACTGCACACTTTGCGATAGAGTGTGCGAAACAGATGCAATTACAAAAGGAATTGTTGATCAATCTGAATGCATACGATGCAAAAAATGCATTGACGCCTGTAAATTTGACATGCTTAAATAAATTATTTTTATTATTAGATTAAATTGTATTATTTTTAATTTTATTTTCATGTTAAATAAATCTTAATTTTTTTAAATTTAATTCAAGGAAAACTTTAAATATCAAAAGTTCAAGTAGGAATTGAATTTAAATCGCTAAATTCTCAAAGGTGAATTTAATGGACATCAATGTTAAATTGAAATATACAAGCACCATTATGAACGCTTGGCTTTACGGAGTTGAAAATACCGCAAATATATTCTTTGATAAACCAAAGCTTTTTTACAGAAGATGGGGAACCATAGCTATTAGGCCATTTATTGAATCTTGGAAAGATCTTGGAATGGAATTCCAAAAAGGGCTTAGCCCCTACAATACTGCAAAAATGTTTATTGAAGCACTTGTCAAAGCAGAATTTTTTAATAGTGCTGATTTTGAAATGGCAGGCGACGATAATAATTTTACTTTTAAAGCAATTAATTGCCCCTACAAATCTCACTGTTCAAGACTAATAGACGAGGGAAAAGAAATAGCATGCCTTAGGGCCATAACATTACTTGGAGCAATGGAATTCAACAAAGAAGGTGAATCTCTAAAATATATGTATAAATTTGAATTTAACAAAGAAACTCCTTGTTTAGTTTCATTTGAAAAATTTAAAGATTAATGTAAGGTGATTTAATGGCCAGTCGAATAGAAAAATTAACTGAAATGTTAAAAGATCTAAGTGGAACATCCCCTGATATAGAAGCATCTGCCATTGTTTCAACAGATGGGTTGGTAATAGCCAGCGCTCTACCAAAAGATGTTGAAGAAGATCGTGTTGCTGCAATGTCTGCAGCTATGCTTTCCTTAGGTGAAAGAACTTCAAAGGAGCTTATGAAAGGAAGCCTTGAAGAAGTCTTCGTCAAAGGACAGAATGGGTATATTCTTCTCATGGGTGCAGGTGAAGAAGCAGTTCTCACTGCTTTAGCAAGAAAAGATGCGAAATTGGGATTAGTTTTCTTAGATATGAAAAGAGCCGCTGAAGAGATAGGAAAAGTAATATGATGGAACTTATATGATCTAAGGAAAATGTTCAATTAACTTTTTATAGATTGTATTTATCTCTTTTAGTTTTTCTTCTGCCTTTTTTATAGTTGCATCACTTTTATTTAGATTTTTATCTGGGTGTAGAAGATCAACCCAATACCTATACTGTTCTTTTATCAATTCTTTGGTTATAGTCCCATTATCATCCAATTCAAATTTGATAACTAGTTCTTTAATTGATATTTCATCAACTACGCTTTTTTTCTTTTCCTGTTTTTCTTTCTTGTCTTCTCTTGTATATTCTTGATGTTTTTCATAAGATTTCTTGTGCCCTTCTTCTGTTCTCTGATTTCTTATTCTTTCAAAATATATCTTGATAGTATTTTCATCAAAATTAATAGAGTTATAGCCACTTCTTATGAGATTCAAAGCGATATCAAGTATTTCCTTCATTTTCTGAGAATTATAATTTTTAGAAGCTGTTTCATATTGAGTTTTTAATATTAAAAATAATTTATCTGTGACATAACTAATTCTTATTTTGTTAACTTGATATTTTGATCCTATCTTCAACGCCTTTTCTAAATTTATAATCGCTTCTTCATATTTGTCATATTCTTCATATGCACATGATTTTTGGTAGTATGATTTAATTATTCCGTCAATCGAATCGTTGATGTATTTACTAGAATGGCCCTTGTCATCTTTTGTTAGTTCAAGAGATCTCTCAAATGCTGAAATAGCATCATCGTATCTACTCTTTTCAAGAAAATTCTTACCTTTTGCATTGTATCCTTTAATTAGATTATTTTTTGATTGAATGTAGTCGTCTGAATCATTTCCATATAGTTGTAGTGACATGTCCAAAATTTTTTTTAGATTTGATATAGCCAAATCATAAAGTCCTTTATCAATTTGATTAAAAGCAAATAAAGTCTGTATTTTTGCTATATTTTTTTTTGCCGATTTTGCAGTTTCTGTTTCAATGCCCATGTCATTAGTTATTTCAATAGCTTTGTCTATGGAGTTTATTGCATCTTCAAATCTGTCTCGTTTAGCAAGATATTCTCCCTTTTGATTGTAACACATTATTAGATTGTCTAAGGCTTCTTTAGTTTCATCCGATTTTTTGTCGCTATTTTCTACGCAAAAATCTAAGATTTTTTTAAACGAAACTATCGCGTCATCGAATTTATTCTGATTTAAGCTTGAAGATCCCTTTTCAAAGTAGGATTTTTTTAAACTTTCCTTGATATTTTTAATTTCTTCAGGTTTAATCGTGGAAATATTTAATGATTTTTCTAATGCTATTTTGAAATATGAAATTGCCTCATCATATGAAGAATTCTGTAAATAATCAAGGGCCTTTTTTTCAAATAGCCAAACTACTTCCTCTTTTGAACTAACATCTATCTCTTTTTTTAATTCATGAATCTTATCATTAATTTCATTTGTTTTTTTATAATTTCCTTTATCCAAATATTTCTCATAAAGCGATGTATATTCAGAAATAAGTACATTTCTTATGAATTTTACTTTCTCTGGATCTTTATTCTCTTGCTTCTCCTTTACAAGTTGTTCTTCCCAAAAGGATATTGGAACTTTTTTTTTCTTTGCCACTCCTTAGCCTCCAAATGTATAACTGTAATGGTCTATCTTTATATAATGAAGATTAATAAATCATGTTTTAAATCTTATTGAAATAATCATCTATTCTCTTTTTTAGCTTATCTAAATTCTATTTAGGAAAATTATAAACATATAAGGAATATTTATATAGTAATTTAATGAATCTAGTATAATTTTCTTATCGGGGGAACTAAGATCATGGATACAATTCCTAATCAGAATCCAAATGAAGAGTTAATTAGCTTATCTATGGAATTGCAAAAAGAAAAACAGGAAAATCTAAAATCAAAAAAGAGAATAGAAGAATTACACGAAATTTTGAAAGTGACGAATAAAACACTACGTCATGATCTTCTTAATCATTTAGCCACTGTAAGTATGGCTTTAGAAATTTATGAAAAGAAAAAAGATGAAAAATATATAAAAAATGCATTCAAAGGCGTTCATCGAGGAATTGATTTAATTAGACAGATGAAGGAACTTGAACCTCTAATTGAATTTGGGCCTGAACCTCGTCCTATAAATATTAGAGAGATAATAGACTCTGTAATGCCTTCTTATAAAATAAATTATTCAATAAGTGGAGACTGTCAAGTATTAGCTAGCCAAGCAATCACTTTAGTTATTGGAAATCTAGTTAGAAATGCTATTAAGCACGGGAATACAGATCGGATTGATTTCAAGTTGGTAAATAATGAAAAAAGTTGCGAGATTATTATTTCAGATTACGGAGTAGGAATTCCTTTGGATTTAAGAGAAAAGCTATTTGATGCAGGATTTAGTCATGCTGAGACTAGGGGCGCAGGAATTGGATTATTCATAGCAAAAAAATTTATAGAACTATATGGGGGAAATATTAGAGTTCAGGATAGTTTACCCCAAGGAACAACTTTTGTTATTACTTTGGAAAGGGCATTTTAATATATTTATTAAATAAATAATAGCCATAGGCCAATAAGCATTATGGCAACGCCTAGCAACCTTTCTTTTATATTCTCTTTTAGTATTTTCCCTGCCAAAATAACTGTGATAATCATAGCAGTCATTGAAGCTGGCTCAGCAATACTAACTTCAATACCTGTGAAAGCGATTAATAAGAATAAGTATGAATATGCATTTAATCCTCCGCTCAAAGTTGCAATTTTAGTTTTTTCTTTAAATAATTTAATTGTAGTTGATAAATTTCTTTTAGCTATAATATATACAAGCAAGAAAAGAGATATGCCTAAATTGAGGTAAAACGCATAGAGTATCGGGGGTGTAATTTTTATCGCATTACCATCAATTGTTCTACCAACCGCAATTAAAAGTGATGCAACTATCATGTACTGGCATGATTTATCTAAAAGAATTGCTTTAAATGATTCTATAATATTTCTTTTTCTGTTTAGAAATGAAACGCCATAAAATAAGAATAATAATCCAAGCACTTTGAAAAGAGATAATTTCTCGCCTAGAAAAGTCACTGCCAATATCAATAGGAAGAACACATTGAAATTGTATAGTGGGCTTACTAAAGAGGCTTCGCCCTCTGACAATGATTTAACATATAGCCAAAATGCAATCGAATAAACAAAACTACTCAAACTAACATAAAATAAGATTGAAGTATTAAGTACAATATCTACAAAAAAAAGTGCAGGAAGTAAAAATATTGTTCCCAAACCAAAAAATAGAAAAGTACCACTAATACTATCTGATTTTTCTCCAAGTTTTTTTACTAGAATTCTTTCCCACCCTAATAGAATAATTCTGCCACCTAGGGCAAGATAGGGTATTAGCATAAGATGAGGTATGATAACGAGTATATAAATCTTTAATAAATTATGCGCAAAATTTATATATATCTAATGTTTACTGTATTTATGTTTGAAGACTATCTGATGGAACTAGAGCTTCGGGGGCAATCTAAAAATACAATAAGAAATTATGGATACACTTTGTCCAATTTTTTCGATTTCACGAATAAAAATCCCGAATCAGTCACAGAATTAGACATTAAACGTTATATGATCCATCTAAAAAATGACAATAATGCGACCAATAGAACTATACATAGGCATCTCAATGCACTGCGTTCTTATTTTAGATATCAAAATATTGATATTGCAGACAAAGTAATGCTGCCAAAACTGTCCAAACCTCTACCCAAATTTTTAACTAAAGAGGAAATTAAAATTCTCCTCGATGAGCCCAGGAAATTACGTGATAAATGCTTAATCCGATTGTTGTATTCTACTGGTTTAAGAGTGTCAGAATTAGTTAAACTCAATAAAAATGATATAAAAACTGAATCAATCCATGTTGTATCTGGTAAAGGATCTAAAGATAGGATCGTATTCGTAGATTCTAAAACTAGAGAGATGTTAGATAGGTATATATTAGAGAGAAACGATACAAACGAAGCTCTTTTTTTGAGCAATCATAGTGAAAGAATCTCGGCAAGGACGATTCAATGGTTGATAAAGAAATATTCTAAAGAGGCGGGAATTGAAAAAAAAGTCACACCACATGTATTGAGACATTCATTTGCGACTCACATGCTTGAGGGGGATGCGGATATAGTAGTGATAAAGGAACTTCTTGGTCATTCCAATTTATCTACCACCCAGATTTATACCCACGTAACAGACGAAAGAAGAAAGAAAGTTTATGATAAAGCACATCCTCTATCTAATGAATAAATTTAAAAACATTTACCAGAGTCTTTAAATTGGTGTTTTTATGAGAATAATTCTTTTAGGTCCGCCAGGTTGCGGAAAAGGAACTCAGGCCGACATTATTTCTAAGGATTTTGATATACCTCATATATCTACGGGGGATATACTTAGAGATAATGTCAAAAGAGGAACAGAAGTAGGTAGAAATGCAAAAGAATATATGGATTCTGGGCGTCTTGTTCCGGATGAAATCATTATTCGCATGATGAAAGAAAGATTTTTAGAAGATGACTGCAAAAAAGGATTTTTGCTCGATGGATTTCCAAGAACCATAGCTCAGGCTGAGGCTTTAGACGATTTGTTAGATCAAATGGATATGTCCTTGGACTATATTGTAAATATCGATGTGAACGATGAAGATATAATCAATAGAATCTCAAAAAGATTATCGTGCCCAAACTGTGGAGAAGTCTATAATTTACTTTACAAGAAGCCTAAGAAAGAGATGTCATGTGATACATGTGGAGGAAAGCTTCATCAAAGAGATGATGATAAAGAAGAAGTGATAAGAAATAGACTTGATGTTTACAGAAAACAAACTGCACCTTTGATATCCTATTACAAAGAAAAAATAAAAAATGTCGATGGTGGCAATAATATCGGTCAAGTCACAAAAGACATTCTTAAGATTCTAAAATCTTAATTTTATTATTTCTATTAATCAGTAGGTATATACTCGTCCAAAGTCCTAGTGTTTAACTTTAGTTCTATGTTGTTTCCGGTCGATTTAAGATGTTTTTTTGGCATGTTTTTATAGAAGAGTCTATGATTTTCTCTTTCTTTTATATATTGAGAATCATAGTAAACTTGCCATATTTTTTCTATGTCAACTTCATTGTCTGACCCTATTAATAACTTTACTTTCTCTATTATTTCATCTAGACTTTTTGAATCTTCATATCTTCTGTAGGAATTATCCGAATAATAAGACGCCCAAACCATATGATCATTGCCTAGAATAATCATATTCTTTTGAAATCTTCTAGCAAAAATATCTGTAACTAATCTTCCTATTTTGTGTTCGGGCTTCATATAACCAAAAAGTATCTTATCGTTAATTGAATTGAATCTAACAAATCCCCTCATTCGATGTATCTCTGATCTAACTTCTCCAACTTTTCTTCTAATCTTTACTATTTCAGAATCTGCCGAAGTATTCAATTCATGCCAAGATATTTTTGTTGATATTTCTAAAAGAATTGTTGGAACATTCTTATTCATTAAAAGATATTCTGATACACTTATTGAGTCTGACATCCAACCCACCGGTCCAATCTAGAATATTCTCCGCCATTTATTTTCAAAAAAGGCGTGGCATTTTTTACTCGTACTCCTAAGTTTAGAAGCTGCTCTCTTTTGTAAATTTTGTTCTTTTTCCTGTAATTCACAATTCTATAAGCGCTTTTTGGTCCTATCCCTGGGACTCTCAAGAGTTCATCATATGATGCATCATTTGGATCAATGGAGGAATCGAGTGTATTCAATGCAATGAAAAGTTTTGGATCTTTATTATTTAGAAATCCCTCTTCATCAAAGGCTATTTTAATTTCGTTCTCAGAAAATTTATACACCCTATATAACCAATCCATCTGATACAATCTGTGTTCTCTCCATGTCGGCTGTGCAGATAATCCTTCTAAAGATGTTGCGGTAATGGGGTTAAAAACGGAATAGTATACCCTTTTTAACATCATCTCTTTGTATTCTTTAAGAGTCCTTTTGAATATATCAAAATCACTTTCCCCACAAGCGCCTACTACAAGTTGAGTTGTCTGGCCAGCGGGCAGTTCTTTCTGCAATTCCAATTTTTTGATATAATGTTGCCTCTTTAGGATATCACTTACATAATTTTTGGTACTACTTAATTCGGAAAGATAATTTTTAGAGGGAGTTTCAATATTTACGCTTAATCTATCGGCCATCTCAGATGCTTGCTTGATATATTCATAGGACACCCCAGGCAAGACCTTAAAATGGATGTATCCAGCAAAATTATATTTGTCATTTAAAATTTTTAAGGTCTCTATCATTTTTTCCGTAATTAGATCTTCATCTGAACTAACACCAGAACTTAAAAAAAGTCCTTCTATATAATTTCCTTTGTATAATGAGATGGTTATCCTTGCCAGTTCTTCTGGAGTATACGAGTAAATACTTTTTGACCCTTTATAATCTGTTGAATTTTGGCAGTATTTACAGTCATGGGTGCAGTAGTTTGTGAATAGAGTTTTAAACATAGAAACGCAACGACCATTTGCAGTAAACGAATGACAAATTCCTGACTTTGTTACATCGCCCAAAACTTCATTTTGGTCAACAACTCTCCTAGTTGACGAAGAGGTACAGATATCGTGTTTAGTTCCTTGGCCCAAGGCGTCTATTTTTGACAAATCAATATTCTGAAATATTTTTCCCTCATCTCCGATACAATCATACTCGCTTTGATTTGCAAGATGAACTATTTTTTCAAGGGAAGTCATAAAAAACTACTATTATTTTTTTTATATATACACTTAGAGAGCATTATTTAATTTTTGAGATAAAGAAATAGATATTATTTTAAACATTACTTTTATTTTGAAAGATTCTTCTTTTTAATTACAGTTCCGTTTACATTTCCTCTAAGTGCTTCTATCAAATTACCTTTTTTAGTTAAATTAATAACATCTATCTCAATGCCCATGTCAAATATGGGAAGTATCTCAGAGAATTTACCTTCCATACCGCCCGAAGCATCTCCAGTATCTTTAGCAAATTTAAAAACTTCTTTGATATTCTCTTCTGTTATGGTATCAATTAATTTAACATTTTCTTTTTTCGGATCTCCAGTATATATCCCATCCACGTCTGTTCCGAATATAACTCTTGAAGGCTTAAGCAGTTTTGATAGGTAAGATACTATCTGATCCCCGGATAGTATTGAGAATACTCTAGTTCTGTCAAATACAAGGTCCCCAGTAAATACGGGGAGTAATCCAAGTTCTATTGCTCTTAGTAAAGGTTCTTTATGAAATTCAACAATCCTACCGTTAGATGTAATAAAGTTAGAAAATGTACCTATCTTTACAGGTGTTAATCCATTATGCATTAAAGATTTTAGTATAATGCTGTCAAGTTCACTAATACTAGCTCGTGTTTCAGAAAAACCTTTAAGTTGATAATCATCAAAATAACCTTTTCCCAAAGAATATTTCTTTGCAATGGGGTGACCATAAGAGCCAGCTCCGTGAATCAATATCGATACTCTTCCAGCTTCTTTAATCTCTTGAGCAAGAGTTGAAATTACTTCCATATTTGGGGTAAAGTCTTCACTTTTTTTAGTGATTGCTGAACCGCCTGCCTTTATTATAATCATAAAAATAGTATTAAAGATGTTAATAAAAAGTTTCCTATTGGATTAATAATTTGAATACAAAGGATTAGAAGATTTATTCAATGCCTCACTTTTTTCAATAAAAATTCCCATTAGAAATCCAAGGATAAAAAAGAATCCCAGAAGCATAAAGCTAAGCATTACTATAGATGTCATGAAAAGATTGAAAACAAACATTTCAAATCCTATTATGCATCCCAAACTGAAAACAATAAGCGAGCCTAAGTTTGACATTTGCATATCTCTTTTTTGTGGCACCTTGTCTATAACATCATCGATGAGTGTCTTGACTTCATTTATTAATTCTAAGTCATTATACTGCTTGGAAGCCATAGGACGTACAATCAAGGTATCCTTTATAAATTTTGTGGTTTAATAGCTATTTTATGGCCATATATTAGTAAATATAACTAAAATATAGATTCTTCAAATAACCTAAAATTGTAAATTATTTTTTTCAATAATATAAAATATTTTCTAACTATTAAAAGTCAATAATAACCCGAAAAGTTTATATAGCTGAATACTAATATTTATTTACATATTGTAAATTTTTAATTTTTTTGTTTTTTAGTTACTATGTCAAATGAAGATAAAAATTAATTGAGGTAGTAATTATGATAACCTTATCCGATAAAGAGTACGAAAATATGACCATTTCTAAAGAGGATTTATCTAGAGAATCTATAATTATTTTGGATTTAGTTCCCGGGATAATTCATGAAATTAATAATTCTTTGACTTCGGCCATGGCCAGCACTGAAGTATTACAAGAAGAAATGATTAAATTAAGAAAAGATGCAAATGGAAACAACATTAATATTAATTTAGTTAATCACATAGAAAAGCTTTCTACTCTAAATAATAATGGCACGCTAAAAAATCAAAATATAATAAAGGCTTTGTTAAAAGAAGAAATCAATACACTTAAAGATCAATGTAATAAAAAGAACATAGAAGATTCAAAATTCGATATTCTTCAAAATATACTAGACTTGAATATGAGAAGTGGAAAAAAAATAGATTTAATAGTCAAAGCTTTCAGAAAACTAGTTTACTTTGAAGGTAATATAAATCTAATAGATGTAAATGAAGTTGTTAATACCAGTATACTCCTATTAGAAGAACAGTTAAAAAATAGGTATACAATTAGAGAAGATTTTAGTGAGTTACCTTTAGTTAGTTTCAATTTTCATCAATTGAACTATATTATTGTCTGTATATTATTAAAAACTATTGAACTTATGAATTCAGGCGAACTTCACTTTAAAACATTTGAAACTGATAGTGATGTCCATATTTTAATTCAATTAAACGCGGGAGAAATATCTCAAAAAAATCTTGACATCATGTCAAATCAAGAATCAAAAATTGATATAGGTTCAATCAACAAATTACTTCAACATAGAGGTGGAACTTTAGATATAAAAAAGCTAAATGAAAAATTAAATTTAGATTTCAAAAATGAAATGAGTGCAGGATTATTATTTGATATTAAACTAGAAAAAACTGCTCCAATAAATTCCAATTTAGATAAAGATATTACATCAAAAATAAATAAAGATGGTTATAGCTTGAATGAAAAAGAAAGTCAAGAATATAAAATAGATTCACTTCTTAAAATAAATAATGAAAAAGTGAACTCAAAAAATATTTTAATTATAGATGATAATCCCCAAACATTAGTTAGTTTATTTTTATCGTTAAAAAATCTAGATTTAATTAATAAAGTCATTATTGCTAAAAATGCCGAGGCTGCGTTAGAACAATTTGAAGAACTTAATTTTAATTTAGTCATATCTGATTACAAACTTCCGGGGATGAATGGAATTGAGTTATTAAGTCGTATAAAAGATAAATACCCGGATACTACTAGAGTTCTTATAACCGGATTTCTGAATAAAAGCTTAAAAGAAGAAGCTGAAACTAAAGCATCAGTAAAACTCATTATCGAAAAACCTTGGGCTAGAGAGAGTTTGGATAGATTAATACAAGAAATCGTTTAAACAAATATAAAATAAATATAAATAAAATGAATACTATTTTTCTATTTCAACAATTGCGGCAGTAGGTGCATTTTTCTTTACACTTTCGATTCCGTTCATGCAAGAAGTTTTTGATTTATATCCCTCGCTAACAGCTATGACTTGTCCGTTTCCTGCTTTTAATCTAAATCTATATTCTCCTGCTTTATCTTTATACACTTCAAATTTTGTCATGATTACACCATTTCTTTTTTATTTTTCATATTTAAAAAATTAACTATGAAAATTAAAATTCAATAATATGCCGGTATCATTTCTGTTTTTTTGTTTCCATTTTCATTATACGATATTTTCCATTTTGGGATCCAGGCTAATGAAATCATTTTGATTTCTATGTCGGATTTTTTAGGTTGAATTATGACTTCTTTGACTTCATTTATTTCTTTTTCTCTTCTTTGTTTTATGATTTCTATTTGGGATTTTAGTTCATTCTCTAAATCATCCATTTCTTTACCAAGAGACACTATGTCTTTCTGGGCTTTATCGATATCAGCAGAAACTGTTTTACTCTTTTGATATTTGTTCATTGCTTTGGAAGCAGAACGTGTTGATCGCCTTCCCATAAACATACCGACAACAGATTCTCCTGCAGACAATAAAGCCTCTTGTTTCAATGAGCTAGCAGAAGCCTGTTTTTTCATAAGAGTATCTTGGGCCTTACTCTGTTTTACTTTGAGTTTTTCAAATTCTTTGGCATACTTTTGTTCAATTTTGTCAACTTCATCATCTCTTGTCTCTCTTGCCATCTGATTTATTTTTAGAATAAAATCTCCTTTGGATTCATTAGGTTTTGAATACAATTTTAATAGAGGGCTATGATAAAGTTTGAAATTACTGTTGTAAAATAGAAAATCTGTAAAACTTTTCTTTAGCTCGTTAAAGTCTTTAGGATCATTTAAATTGCTTGGGATCTCAGAAAAATTTGCTTTTGCTTCTGGATCACTTAAAAAATTAGATATTTTTATTTCTTCAGATTTTTCCCAGTTCATAAATTCAGATGAGTATAGAATTAAATTTCTTTCTTGGTCTTCTTTTAATTCAATATTTTTATCTTGAAAATGTATCACTGCTTTTCCAATTACTCCTGGATGGTAGACAAGGGATGGTTCTTCAAAAGATGACTCTTTTTGATTTCTATTTTTTATTTCTTGAATTGCAAGAGCTGAGCTTTTGATTAAAGGAACAAATATTTGTTGAATTTCACTTGAAATTGAAGGGGGGGTGCCAGTACTTTTGTTTGAGGAGATTTCAGAAGATGGTGTTTTAACAGCGGAAGAAACTTTAATTTCTTGAACTTTATCCTTCATTATTAATTTTACCTCACTCTTAGTCATCGGCCCCCTCAAGTAACTCATCGCCCATCTTGTCTGAAATATAACCGGATTTTTTGCGTGAACACTATGGAAGATAAATACTCTTTTTCCGAGATTTGAGATTAACTTGTCCATCTGGTCTCTATTTACAGATTCGTTAGAGCTAGAACTAATAGTATCTAAACCTTCAAGTAATCTTAGCTTATCTCTTTCTGTTTGAAGTCTACCTATAAACCAAGTGCCTGCATTACTTAATCCTTTGTAGTCTAAATCCACGGGGTTTTGGGTGGCTAACATAATCCCAACTCCAAATGCCCTAGCCTGTTTTAATAAAGTAAGAAGTGGTTTTTTACTTGGAGGATTAGAAACAGGTGGGAAATATCCGAATATTTCATCCATATAAACCAAAGTTCTAAGGCTATTTGTTCCACTTTGTTTTCTCATCCAAGATATGATCTGATTAAATAAAAGTGTAACAAAGAACATTCTTTCCGAATCACTTAGGTGAGCAATATAAAAAATTGAGTGTCTTGTTTTACCATCTTTATTTGTTATAAATCCTGAGATATCAAGTGGATGTCCTTCAAGCCAATTTTTAAAACTTGGAGATGCAATAAGGCTATTGAGTCGCATTGATAAAGACATCCTATCTTTTTTTGGGAAAAAAGTATCAATTTCAAAGACTCCCAATGTCCTAAAAGGTGGATCTTGAATTGAGAGAATGAGTTTGGCAATATCTAGATTTTGGTTTTTACTCCAGAAATGTTCAAATATATTTGATAGTAGAATATGATCACGAGAGTTAATGGGATCGGCTTCAACTCCGATTAAGCCTAGTATTCCACTAACAATACCTTGTATCTGTTCTCTAATGAGTTCTGAGTCTTCTTCCCAATCAATTGAAGGCGCATCGAAAGAATGCAATATTGAGACCGGAGCACCAGCTTCACTTCCTGGAGTGTATATCACGAACTCAGCGTTCTCTCTTAACATTTTAATCCTACTTTCATCTTGCCCCCAATCAGCCAATCCCTTTTTCCACATCTCTGCTTGCTGGGCTGCATAATCATCAACACTCATCCCTTTCCTTTTTGCCTCATCTGGATCTACCCATTGAGAGAAATTTTCTTTTTTTAATTCTGGAAAAGTCAGTAATAAGTTTGTTATATCTCCTTTTGGATCAATTATTATTGCAGGGATATTGTCAATAGCCGCTTCCTCTAAGATATCTATACAAAGACCTGTTTTCCCACTTCCAGTCATACCAATGCACACCGCATGAGTTGTAAGGTCCCTTGAATCGTACATAACTAGTTTATCTATCAGTGTGTTACTCTTCATATCATATTCTTTACCCAAATAGAATGAGCCCAATTTTTCAAAGTCCATTTTTTGCCACCTACCCTAATCTGGATTATATTATATATTTATTCTTATAGTTAATAAATCTATACCAAATAGTTACTAAATTTTTTTAACAGGTTGTCTAAGAACTGTTTTGAGTGAGTCTGGAGACGTTTTCCTAGGGTCTGACAAATATATTTCATGATGCAGTCCATTTTTGGCAAGATTTTTATCTTTGATAAAATCATTCATTTTTTTTATTGTTTCTTTCTCTTCATCATACGAACCAATATGCATTATCTGAACAGAAAGACCCTCACTATATGATTCAAATTTTATTTTTTTAATAGAAGAATTTTCTTTATTTCTTTTTAATGACTCTATCGCTGATTTCACTATTTCATTGTTGACAAATTCAGGTTGCATGATCATTATCTTCCATTCAAATCTATTCTTCTGCGTTAAATTAAATTCTTCTCCACTGATCCACCAAAGCCCTTCAAGTGGGGGAACTACATATTCAAAATATCCTTTAGGGACGGTAACTTTTTTGGGGCTCATTTTTATAGAATATGAAACAGCATAAAGAGCTTCGACAGCTTCCTGAAACTCTTCTGAGGTATTGGGATTTCCCTTTCCTCTAATTGTTAAAAAGTTCATTGTTGGAACATTAACAATTGTAAACTCTTTTTGTGATGGCAAGTATAGATTTTTTAATGTTTTTTTTAAAATCAATTTTTTCCATAATAATAATTAAATGATTTACTTATTAAAATTTATTATAAAATTAATTTTGATATGCCCCTATTTTTGTGATTTATTCATTATTTAGGGATAACTTAATATATCCTTAAAAGTAGTAATAATTGTAAAACAAACTAAAATTGGAATAATTATATCATTTTAAATGATTTTATGAATACTGAATTTAGTATTCCTGACGAAAAAAATGATTTTGAAGAGTATTTCTCTATTTTTGAGAATATTAATGAAGCAGTATGCATTAATACAAAAGAAGGCATAATATTTTTTGTTAATAAATCTACCTTAGATTTATTCGAATATTCAAAAGATGAAATAATTGGCATGAATATAGGGGATCTTTATGCTAGTCCTAAAGATAGGCCGGAAATAATTAATATTTTAGAGAAAGAGGGTACAATAAAAGATTTCCCTGTTAAATTGAAGAAGAAAAGTGGCGAAATAATAGATTGTGAATTTAATACCAAATTAAAGAAAGATGAAAAAGGAAATAAAATATTTTATGGATTTATCAAGGATATAACTAAAAGAAAAAGAATTGAAGATAAAATAAGAGAAAGCGAAGAAAAATATAGGACTTTATATGAAAATGCAAGCGATTCTATTTTTCTTCTTGAAAATGGAGTTTTTATTGATTGTAATTCTAAAACATTGAATCTTTTTCACTGCAGGAAAGAAGATTTAATTGGTAAGAGCCCAGTTCAAGTATCTCCAGTTACACAACCTGATGGCATGAAATCAAAAGATAAGGCTAAAGAAAAAATACAAGCTGCATTAAAAGGAAATCCTCAATTTTTTGAATGGGCGCATAGGAGACCTGATGGAACAATTTTTGATACCGAAGTAAGTCTTAACGTCATTGATATGTCAAAAGGGAATTATATACTCGCGATAGTAAGAGATGTAACTGAAAGAAAGAAAATAAAAGATATGTTGGAAAATGAAAAAGAAAAACTCTATTCGCTCCTTGATGAATTGCCTGGGTATGTATGTTTGTATACTTCTGACCTATCGATTAATTTTTCCAACAAATACCTAAGGAATAGATTTGGTAAAGTAGAAGGAAGAAAATGTTTTGAAATCTTTCATGGATATAAAGATCAATCGCTAGCCTCTTGTAATAATTGCCCAATTTTAAGAATATTTGCCACAAAAATCCCAGAAACTTCTGAGAGGATACAAAAGGACGGTCGAGTCTATGAAGTTCATAATTATCCATTTTATGATAGCGACGGAAATATGCTAGTATTAGAATTTGGAATTGATACTACAGAAAAAAAACTTGCAGAGGATAAAATTAAAGAATTAAACGATGCTCTAAGATTGTTAAATAAGATTTTGAGACACGATATTCTGAATAATCTAATGGTGATAAGTGCAAATATTGAAATGATTAATACAGAAGATAAAGATAGAATAAACAAAGCCTTTGATTTCATAGACAAGAGTGCAAAATTGATTAACAGAATGAAAGAACTTGAATCATTAGTTTCATGTGGATTTGAACTAAAGAGTTATGATGTTAAATCAATATTAAAAGAGATTTCTAAAAACTATTCTGACATTATAATAAATATTAAAGGAACTTGTTTTGTTTTAGCAGACGAAGCCCTAAACTCTGTATTTGACAATATAATCAGAAATGCCATTATACACGGAGGTACAAATAAAATTGATATTGAAATAAGCAGTGATAAGTCATACTGTGAAATAAAATTCATTGATTATGGTGCTGGCATATCTGACAATGTGAAACATAGGCTATTCGAAGAAGGATTTGCCTATGGCGAGAACAAAGGAACTGGATTAGGATTATATATTGCAAAAAAGACTCTTGAAAGATATGGTGCAGCTATTAGGGTTGAGGACAATTTACCTAACGGGGCAGTATTTATTCTGAAATTTAGAAAAGGAGGTATGGGCGATGGATAATAATACCTCTGAAAAATTACTAAAAAGTATTGATCAACTTAAGGAAGAAATAAGATTTTACAAATCAATAGCTGATTATACATATGATTGGGAATATTTAGTCGACATTAATGGAAATATTCTATACGTTTCACCATCATGTGAACGAATAACTGGATTTTCTCCAGCCGATTTCATTGAAGATAATAAATTATTGGAGAAGATTGTCCATAAAGAAAATAGATTAGATGTATCAAGGCATTTTGAAGAAGAATTAAAATCTGATAACAATTATTCATTTGAGTTTCGTATCACTTCAAAAGACGGCAAAGAAAAATGGATTGAGCATAAATGCCAATCAGTATATGACGAACAACATAATATAATAGGAAGAAGAGCCTCGAATAGAGATATTACAGAAGGAAAATATAGATCATTATATGCATTAATGAACGAAGGCATGGCTTTACATCAAATTGTTTACGACGATAAAGGTAATCCAATTGATTATTTAATCTTAGATGTTAATCCTGCATTTGAAAAAATTACTGGGCTTAAAAAAGAAGATATTATTGGGAAGAAGGCTACAGAACTCTATAGACTTAATGAGGCCCCTTATCTTGATATCTACTACAAAGTTGCGATTAATGGAGATCCAACTAGATTTGAGATAGAATATGAACCAATGGGTAAAAGTTTTAGGATATCTGCATTTTCTCCAGAAAAAAATAAGTTTGTTACGGTCTTTGAAGATATAACAGAAAGAAAAAAAGCTGAAGAATCTCTCAAAAAAATAGAATGGCTCTTGACAAAAAGTAGTAATAGAGATATAACAAATAAAGAGGATGCCCAACCATATGGCAATTTGTTAGAATTAAACACCAATCGTTTGATATTAGATTCAGTCGGAGAAGAGACTCTTTCATATATTGTAGGAGACTATTTGGATTTATTAGAAACATCTTCTGCCATATATGAAAAAAATGGAGACTATGCTTATGGGATATTTAGTTCAGGATGGTGCAAACAACTAGATAGAGCTTCACGAGAACTTTGTAATACTAAAGATAATAAAGAAGCTTTGTCGAGTGGCAAGTGGCATTGTCATGAATCATGTTGGGTTAAATCTTCCAAAGTAGCAATTGAGATGGGAAAACCATCTGACATCGAATGTTCTGGAGGTATACATCTATATGCAGTTCCCATCTTTGCCAAGAAACAGATTATAGGCTCCATTAATTTTGGCTATGGGGACCCTCCCAACGATCCAATTAAATTGAAAGAAGTCTCAAAACTGTATGATGTAAATATTGAAAAATTATCCAAAGAAGCGGATAAATATGAAACTAGACCAAAATTTATTATTGACATAGCAAAAAGTCGATTACATACATCTGCAAAATTAATTGGTGAAATAGTTGAAAGAAAAATCACCGAAGAAGAACTAGTAAAAAATGAAAGAACATTGAGGGTATTATTTGATTCAGCACCTATTGGAATATGTCTGTTGAAGGATCGAAGATTTCAATGGATTAATAATAAAATGGCTGAAATACTAGGATATAGCCCAGAAGAATTAGTGGGACAAAATACCAGGGTACTATATGATACGGAAGAAGAATATGATCGTGTTGGTAAAATATTATATCCCCCAGGGAATAAGGCAAATTCTATAGATGTTGAATCGATACTCAAAAGAAAAGATGGAACTCTAATCAATTGTTCTACTAACATAAGCCCTTTAGACCCTTCAGATTATTCAAAAGGATTCATAACAACTTTAATGGACATAACTGACAAGAAAAAACTGGAACAACAAATTATTAAATTAGCTAAATTTCCATCTGAAAATCCAAATCCAATTCTTAGAGTTTCATTGGATGGTGAATTGCTATATGCAAATAACTCAAGTTCTGAATTATTGTCTTTTTGGAAAATCAATATAGGAAATAAATTACCAAATGAGATTATTAATTTCATTAATGAAGCCTCATTATCAAAAAAACAACTAAAGAAAGACATTATTGTAAACGATAAGATATTTTCATTGACATTTGTTCCGTTTACTAATGAATTTTATATTAATGTATATGGTAAAGATATTACTGAGGAAAGAAAGGCCGAAATAGCCTTAAGGGAGAGTGAAGAGAAACATCGCTCGCTCTTTGAAACAATGATCCAAGGAGTAGTATACCAAGATTTTAAAGGAAATATCATATCTGCCAATCCATCTTCTGAAAAGATTCTTGGCCTAACCATCGACCAAATGAAGGGCAGAACCTCAATGGACCCAAGATGGAAAGCCATACATGAAGACGGAACAGATTTTCCTGGCGATACTCACCCAGCAATGATTTCTTTAAAAACTAGAAAAGTGGTTAGTAATGTATTAATGGGAATCTTTAATCCAAATTATGGAGAGTATAGATGGATCAATATAAATGCAGTTCCATTATTTAAAAATAATTCTAAAAAACCATATCTGGTATATGCTACTTTTGAAGATATTACTGAACGAAAGAAATCTGAAGCAGAGATACTAAAATACCAAAATCAATTGGAAGATTTAGTTGAAGAAAGAACAGCTAGACTTGAAATAATAAACAAAGAATTAGAGGCTTTTTCATATTCTGTTTCACATGATTTAAGAGCTCCTTTAAGAGCTATTGATGGATTTGGCCAAGCTTTAGTTGAAGAATATGGGAATGAATTGGGCGAAGAAGGAAAGCACTACCTCAAAAGAATTCGTAATGCTACAATTAAGATGGGAAATCTAATAGATGATATGTTAAAATTATCTAGAATTTCAAGGTCTACAATGAAATATGAAAAAGTTAGTCTGAGTTTAATGGCGGGGGAGATACTATCCGAATTGAAAAAATCTGACTCTAAAAGGGAAGTAAAAATCAAAATTGCAAAAGATGTAATAGTTAATGGCGATTCTGGTTTATTGAGAATTATGTTGGAGAATCTTTTGAATAATGCGTGGAAATTTACTTCTAAAAAAGAGAATGCAATCATAGAATTTGGGATTATGGCAAAAGAAGGGAAAAATATATATTTCATTAAAGACAATGGAGTAGGCTTTGATATGGAATATGCAGATAAGCTATTTACCCCTTTCCACAGGCTTCATTCGGATGAGGAATTCACTGGAACGGGGGTAGGACTAGCAAATGTTAATAGAATCATTAATATGCATGGGGGGAAAATATGGGCGGAAGGGAAAGGTGGAGAAGGTGCAACATTTTATTTTACAATTTGATTGGAGGTGTTTATGAAAAACAAAACAATATTATTAGTAGAGGACAATCAAGACGATATTGAACTTACTATTAGGGCATTTAAAAAAAATAATATCCTTAATAATATAGATGTAGTAAAAGATGGGGAAGAAGCTTTAGATTATCTATTCCAAAAAGGGAGATATTCTCACCTAACTGTTGACGACTATCCTGAATTAGTTCTTCTAGATTTAAAACTTCCAAAGCTAGGCGGATTAGAAGTGCTTAAAAAAATCCGTGAGAATAAAAAAACTTCATTAACTCCAGTAGTTATACTGACATCCTCAAAAGAAGAACAGGATTTAAGCAACGGCTATAAACTTGGTGCAAACAGCTATGTAAGAAAACCTGTTGATTTTAATCAGTTTATGGAAGCAGTTAAACAGCTTGGTTTGTATTGGCTCGTACTAAACGAATCCCCCCCCTAGGGAGGTATAAATGGAAAAGCCACAACTTAGAATACTATTGGTAGAAGATTCAATAGATGATGCCGAACTATTAGTGCGATTAATAAAAAAAGGTGGCTATCCCGTTTATTATGAAAGAATAGATACTGCAAAACAAATGGTGGAAGCTTTAACAAATAAGCAATGGGATGTTATAATATCTGATTATAAAATGCCTGGATTTTCAGGGATCAAAGCTTTAGAAATTTTAAACGAATTTGATATAGACATACCTTTCATTTTAGTTTCAGGAACAATAGGAGAGCAATTGGCCGTTGAAGCAATGAAAAAGGGTGCAAATGATTACCTCATGAAAGATAATCTTTCAAGATTAGTTCCAGCAATTGAAAGAGAAATAAAAGATTGTAAAATTAGAGTCAATGAAAGAATGGCACAGAAGGAAGTAATAAGACTCAATCGAATATACTCTGTTTTAAGTGATATAAATCAAATGATAGTAAGGGCACAAAATAAACAGGAAATATTTGAAAAAGCCTGTAAAATAGCTGTTGATAAAGGACAATTTGTTTTAGCATGGATTGGGTTATTGACTGAAGACGAATATTCTTTAAAACCAGTTGCTTTTGCCGGATTAGAAGATTTTGAATCTTTATTTGACAAAGCAACTTTCGGAGATATTAACTGGTCAAAAAGTTTTACCTTTAATACACTAAAAAGTGGAGAAACTAAGGTTTTTAATGATATTCAAAAATATCCTGAATTGGATAGATGGAGAGGATATTTAGATAAAACAGGGTTAATCTCTATGGCAATTGTTCCTCTTGTAATTAAGGGAAAGTCAATTGGGGCATACTTCTTACATTCAAATGAAATTAATTTTTTTAATGAAGGAGAAATTAAACTTCTTGAAGAACTAGCTGATGATATCTCATTTGCAATTGAATCAATTGAAAGAGAAGCCAAACGAAAAGAAATTGAAAAAGCATTAATTGAAAGTGAAAACAAATTCAGATCGATATTTAATAATGCAGCAGTAGGAATAGACCTCATGAACAATGATTATAATTTTATTGAATTGAATGATAAACTATCGGAAATTTTAGGATATAAAAAAAGTGAATTAATTGGTAAAAGCATTTTAGGAGTAACGTATCCCGACGATGTTGATATAACTCTAAAAAATCTTAAAGCGCTTGTTAATGGTGATATAGATTCATACCTAATGGAGAAAAGATACAAAAAAAAGGACGGGAGTATATTTTGGGGCGAATTGTTTGTATCCAGTATAAGAAAAGAGAGTGGAGAATTTCAAGCAATTGTGGGTGTGATTGTAGATATTAACAAGCGTAAGAAAGCTGAAGATTTGCTAAAGGAGAGTGAAGAAAAATATAGAGAGCTCGTAGAAAATGCCAACAGTATAATAGCTAAATTCGATAAATATGGAAGAATTCTATCGATGAATGAATTTGGATTAAAATTATTTGGCTATACTGAAAAAGAACTAATTGGAAAAACTTGGGAAGAAACAATATTGCCCAAAGTAGAAAGTACCGGTATAATTTTGGAAACCCTAGCAACAGACATTGTAAAGGATGTTGATAAATACAGTATTAATTTGAATGAAAATGTAAAGAAAAACGGGGAAAGAGTATGGATATACTGGGCAAACAAGCCAATAAGGGACGAACATGGGAAAATTAAAGAGATTCTTTCAGTAGGCACTGATGTTACTGATAAAATGATGGCAGAAAAACAAATGGAGAAAAATGTAGAATACTTTGCCCATTTAGTCGACCATATTAGAAATCCTCTAGCAATATTAAGTGGTTTTATTCAAGTAAAAGTAGATAATGAAGAAACAAGAGCTAGACTGATGAGACAAGTAGACAGAATAGAGGATATGATCAAACAGCTTGACACAGGTTGGATAGATACTGAGGAGACTAGAAAGTTCCTAAAGAAAAATAGATAATTTCTTAAATAATATATATTTCAGTTAAACTATTAATCTGATTTTCAAGAATGTTTATATTCTAGTTTTCGATATAAGTTTTACTTGACCACTTAGAATTTCATGATACTAAATTGTAGAGCAGAGGTAAGACAATATGGAAAATAAAAAAAATCAGAATGCTAATTATTATTTTAACGAATTCAAATCTCTTGGAACAGATTATAACGATCCCGAAGAGATTAGGATATATGATGAAAGAATGGGCAAATTAAGGAATATCAAAAAAGAAATTGAAGATACTATAAATATAATTGGCCTTAAAAAAGGGGACACCCTCCTAGAAATCGGATGTGGAACTGGAGAATTTTGCATCGAAGCAGCAAAAAGATGTAGTAAAATTATTGCATTGGATGTATCTAAGAATATGCTTGAGTATGCAAAAAATAAGGCCAGTAATAGGGAAATTACCAACATTTCTTTTGTCAACGCAGGATTCTTATCATACCAACATGAAGGAAAACCAGTAGATCTGGTAGTTTCAAGCATAGCTTTACACCATCTTCCAGATTTCTGGAAGCTGATGGCTCTAAAAAATATTAATTCTATGCTCAAGGAAAAAGGCAAATTTTACCTTCACGACGTTGTTTTTTCATTTGATATTAAGAATTTTGAAAAGGCAATTGAATGCTGGATTAATCAAACAAATGATGATAGAATGAAAAAGAACATGGTAAATCATATTAGTGAAGAATTTTCTACAACAAATTGGATAATGGAGAAAATCATAGAGCATGCGGGATTTAATATTGAATCTAAAGAATATAAAAATGTTTTTTTTGCTTCATATTTGTGTATAAAGAACTAAAGATATGAGTGCTTATAATCTCAATACAAGATTATATTATATATTAATAACTAAAATAAAAACATAAATATTTTGAGAATTATATAGTCAATAATCTTTTAAAATATAATCTTAGTATTTTATAAGGTTGTAATATGAGGAGAATAGTTAGAGTTGATGAAGAAAAATGTAATGGATGCGGAGTTTGCTCTATTATATGCCCATTAAAAATTGTTTCAATTGAAAACGGAAAAGCTGTGCTCGATGAAGATTTATGTGATGGCCTTGGAGGGTGTGTAAGAAAATGCCCCCAAGAAGCTATGAGCCTAGTTGAAATTGATTAGGGATATTATTAATGATTTCTTTTAATAACAATTTTTGTGAATGTGATATTGACAAAGTAACAGAGAAAATAGAAAGAATTTGTTGCTCTTTAGCCACAGTCACATACAAATGTCCTAGATGTGGGAAAAGAATAAAAAACATTGAATACACTTTAGAAGAAGATAAATAAATATAACATGGATGTAAAAATGAATCAAATAGTACAAATATTATTCATAATTTTTTTAATTTCTTTCCCTAGTTTTTTCTCTATTTCTCTAATTCAAGCTCAGAATGAAAAATCAAACATTCAAATAGGAGATATAACATGGTTTCCTAAAAATCCAAAAAAAGGAGAAAATATTGAATTTATTATAAAAATCAATAATAATACGGGAACTAACTATAACAATATAAATCTGGAGTGCTACTTGAATAGTGATCTAATTGAATCAAAAACAATAAAAGAAATAAAAGATAGCTCTACATTTGAATATAATTTTACTTGGGTAGCCACAACTTCTGATTTTAAAATAAAATCTATAATTTATGATAAAAACTATGATAAATTATCATCTTTCAGTAAAATTTACTTTTCTGGGTACTCTTGGTATATTAAAAATAGTATAGATCAAAGAAAAGGGCCTAGTTTTAACTATTGGTCAGATAGCGATGAGAATATATGGGTCGATGAAAAAGGATTGCACCTAAAGATTGTGGAAAGTGAAGGACGATGGTATTGTTCCGAAGTGTATTCAGAGGATTCTTTTAGTTACGGGAAATATATTTTTTATCTTGATGGAAGGCCTGATCTTTTTGATAGAAACATTGTTTTAGGTCTTTTTACTTATTATTACAACTCTCAAATCCCCGATAAGAATGTAGAAATAGACATTGAATTTAGTAAGTGGGGATCAAACTTACCAAATCTTCTTGCTAGAAACTCTCAGTATGTAATTCATCCATTAAAAAAACAAACTATTCACAGATATAAAATGATACTAAACGGAGATTATTCTGTGCATTATTTTAACTGGAAAAAAGATTCAATAGAATTTAAGAGTCTACATGGACATAACGAGGCAACTAATGATCGGAGATTTGTAATAGCTGACAAAAAATTCTTTGGTAGAAATATTCCTGTGCCTACCACAGAAACAAAAGTGCATATTAATCTCTGGCTATACGATTCAAATGAAGATAAAAAAGGGGATTCTCCTTTAAATAGGGAAGAATCTCAGATAATTATAAAATCTTTTAGATTTGAATAATTATTTTTTCCAATGCAAGAGCAGTACTTCCATATGTCAATCGATAAAGTCAGAACAGACTATATGGAAAAGAGCATAGCACGCAAAGCAGCAACCTTTTTGAGTCTTGTTGAGCTACCAAAAGAGTACTTCAAACTTTAATTATTTATATTTTTTTAAGTCCTCTTCATTGGATTCAAAAGTACCTTTCTCTAATTGTCCCCATTTTTTTCTTCTAAAAAGAAGTAGCAGTGTAGCTTTGACTCTCCACCATGCGGTAAGTTGCCTGTATCCAAAATTCTCTAAAACGGCCAATATGAATAGTTTGAATACATCCAAAGGTCTATTGTACCTTCTTACAGTGAATTCTTCTATTAACAATGAAAATAAGGATATGAGAACTCCAAATACCATGGCAAGCAAAAAGAATAATATTGCAAATGTTATATTTAATAATCCCAATAGGTACCCACCAATAAATGCAATATAACCAGTTATTTCAATTATTGGGCCTAAAAACTCAAAAATAAAGAAATAGGGCATTCCAATTGTTCCAACAGTTCCATATTTTGGATTAAATATCATTTTCCAGTGTATACGAAGAGTTTGAATTAATCCCTGATGCCATCGTATCCTTTGTATTTCTAAAGTTGAATATTTTTCTGGTACTTGAGTCCAACATACAGGCTCTGGCACAAAAACAACATCGTATTCTTTTTTTATTTTCCTCATATGTTTGTGCAGTCTTACAACAAGTTCCATGTCTTCTCCAAGTATATTCGTTTTGTATCCGCCAATATTCACCACTGTTTTTACTTCAAATAGACCAAATGCTCCTGAAATAATAAGAAGATTTTTAAGTTTGCTAAATCCTGCTCTCCCACAAAGAAATGCCCTTATGTACTCTACAATTTGGAATCCAGGGAAGATTTCTTTCGGCATTCTGGCTTCCAATACTTTTCCACTTTCAATTCTAGACCCATTTGCGACTCTAACTATGCCCCCAATTCCCACAACTTTTGAATCTCTTTCAAGATAAGCTTGAATCATTTTGTCTATCGCTTCAGGGTCAACTATTGAGTCTGCATCCACAGCTAAAAACAATCTACTTCTAGCGTAATTAAGTCCAGCATTTAATGCATCGGCTTTTCCACCATTTTCTTTGTCTATTACCAATAATCTTTCATCTATTGCGGATTTGAACACATTTATGACTTTTTTAGTCTGAAGTTTCTCGTTTAAGGCTCTAGAATCTTTGAATAAGTTGTATGTAATTCTCAATAATTCTAAAGTATTATCGTTGGAGCCATCGTTAACAACAATAATCTCAATATATGGATAATCTATTTTAGATATGGCATTAACAGACTCAAGTATGGTATTCTCCTCATTGTAGGAAGGCATAATAAAAGCTAGAGAGGGTAAGGATTTAGATTTTTTTTCTTCATCTAACTTTACTATAAATGGTAGGAAATTACCGTGCAAACGTTCAGTTTGAATTTTTCTCTTGTGATACCAAAGTTTTTGTGCGGCTAATACTAAAAGTACCAAGTAAAAAGAATTCAAGAATAGAAAATAGGCTAATATCGTAAGATTATAAGCAATAATAAATGTTACAAATAAATTATCCATAATTATCTCTAAACTCCTTTAACTTCTTGATTTTCTTTTTTCAGAAATTCCATGGCTAAATCTGGATATTTGTGATAATATTTCTCCATAATATTCTTCCCAGAAGGCCCTAATTTGTTAAGAGAATAAAATGCTTCAAGTCTAACTTCAAAATCAATATCATCTACAAGTTTTTCTAATAATTTAAAGGAAGTATCATTGTTATAGCCAGACAAAGCTTTAGCTAGAATAGCCCTAATCTGAGAATTTTGATCTTCAGAGTGTTTCTCCATAACTCTTAGACTCTTGTCAGTATTTATTTCTCCTAAAGATTTAATTGCCTCTCTTCTTACATCTTTTATTGTATCATTTGCAAGCTTTTCTAATAATGGTATAGCATATTCATCCCCTTTAGATCCAAGCAGTATCGCAGCAGCTTTTCTAAAGTCTCTATTGTTTGAAATTGTCAAAGGCTTTAGATACGCGGGAGGTATATTCGCAACAGATAAGACGTTAACAAGGTACCTGTATGCCCACCTAGAACTTGAAGAAAACATTGTGTACAAAAAAGGATAGATTTTTTCAGATTTGATTTCAACTAACATTTCAAGTGCTGCATATCTGACTTCAGCTTTTTTACTATCCATTAATTTTAAAGCTAGAGTTTCTGCTTCAATTATTTTCATTTTTTTTAATCTCTTAAGAGCTTCAACTTTCTTCCACCATCTTCGACTTTTCAACTGTTTTATGTCTTTTTTTTCTAGTTCCCAGATTTTGTACAAATTTCTAAGTAAGTCTTTTTCTTCATCAGATGAAAAATTTAATTTTAGAATTAATAAATCTCTCAAATATTTTTTATCTTTATTTGAGATACCTAAAGAATTTGGATCAATTTCTTTGTGAAGAATTTTTGTTAAAATAAAATTGTATTCTATCGATTTCTTTTTTTCTGTTTTATCGCGATTCCAGTGAATCATAATAATAACTATGTAAAAGATTAACATTAATGCTAAGAATATTAATAGAGCGATTAGAATTATTTTTACAAATGGCGTCAACCATAAGTTCAATTGTATGTATGCTTGTGTTATGTCTTCAAATGAAAAAATTTTATCTCCTCGCTATAAAATATTCATTATTATATAAATTATGGCCACCGGAACCAATTGGACACTTAGATTATCCAGTCCATGATTACTTATAGCTTCAGTCAAAGCTGCAACAATCCCACAAACAAATCCCAATATAATTGCTGCAGAAAATGAAGTTCCTAATACATACAATCCCATTGAGGCAAATAATATGCTAGTAATTGCAACTGAAATTGAACCTTCAATACTTCTTGTCACAGGAACTCCAAATAGGGATGGAACTTTGTACCTATGTTTGCCCCATCTTGTCCCCACAGGTTCTCCTATGGCATCACCAATACCTACAATCAAGTATCCTATTATTGCCAATCTATCAAATAGAATATTACCTATTAATCCACCAAACGCGGTCATTATTAAAGGTATCAATATGAATTTACTTTTATGGATTCCATCTGTAGCCCTAGCAATAGCATTATAGAACGGCAGTTCCTCATTACGATAAACCACATAAAAGATAAATAATGAATTGACTATCCCATATAGGATGACAAAAGATAGTCCAACAATTAATTGAATAATTGCGGCTGATATGAATGTACTAAAGTGGAATATTTTTCTTGTATATGGAGTTCTTATCTTCTTTTTTGTATGTATATAACCTACAATTTTCATTAAAACTCCGACATAAAGTGCTAAAGGAGGTGTAAACAAAATAACATCTTGTATCGATGGGGTGGCTTTCTTAATAAACGAATTTATCGAAAATTCCTCTTTTTCAGTTTGCGTTACCACAGAAACATTTTCTTCTATTGGAATGACTATCGGCTTTTCTTCAAATTTATAAGTGATTTCTAATTGCGGCGGCCCTAATTCAGCCCTTAGATCTTGCTTACTTGAATTCAAATTTGGCCCATAAATGTACCAAGGTCCGGGTCTTGACACTATAGTCTTTATATCTGAGACATTGCCTTCCGAGGTATACCACAAGATTCTATTTGCTATCGCATGATTTCTTTCAATTTGTGCTTCTTCTGTCTGATCGTTGCCTAAATATAATATCCTTCGTATACCATTCTCGTATAGGTACATCCTGAATTCTCTGCCATTCGGCGTAGGACCAATAGCAACATCAGGCGCAATAACTTCAGCGTATCCATTAGTCATTGGTGCAGCAAATGATCTAAATGGAAGAGATGGTTTATCATATAAATAAGATTGAATAAAAGAATCAATCACAGAACTATTAGAAAAGAATGCATTAACAAATAATGGTTTAGGCGATTTCTTAGCTTTTTTGCTTGCTTCATAAATGGCATAAGAATCAAAAGGCGATCTTAAAACAGATACATTTTCATAAGGTATTTCATAAGTTTGCATTATATTTTTTTCTTCATTTATCCTTTCTGTATCTCCATAATTAAGAGAATCAAACAATGATATGACATATTCTGCATCACTGACTACATATATAAATTCGTCATCTGTTGGGTATGGGATGATAAATAAATTCTCATCTAGCTCAATTATTTCTCCTCTTTCAAATCTAGTTTTTAACCTAATCGTTTTCTTTTCAACTGTGCTTTGCGATTCTTCTACAGGCATATTATTTTCTATAACTGTTCTTGCAAGTCTAATCCTATCCTTCCCTAGATAACAGTGGACATAATACTTACCGGTTCCAGTTTTGGCCAATTCTCTAAGCTGGAGTACTGCTTGTGTATTTTCACTTACCCAAGGAACCATAGGGATATGTATAAACTCCAACTCCGCATATTCAACATTTAGTCTTTCTTCCTCGATTAATCTAGGTTCAAAAGGCACAACAGCTGGATGTAATAACGATATAATGGAAGTATAACCTTCCTCTTTTAATTCAAGTAATTTTTCTAGAGTCGGATATTCTCCAAAAGTGAATCTAACAGTTGATATCTCTTCTGAAGTAGAGGAAGTTTCTTGACTAACTCCAAATAAAGTTGGATTAAGTGATAACCAAAGGACAGAAATAGTTGCTATAGCCCAAAGAGCCGGGATTCCATACTTAACATGCTTTTTGTTTGTTGTATCCACAATATTCATTAAGATAACTGCTGCAGTAAATGATACAAAGATAAAAATCAGTATAGTTAATCTTACTAAAATACCTTCAAGAGACAAATTTAAGCTACTGGATCTTATGAAACTGACGGGCCCCATCAATGTACTAAATCCAATAGTAAATCCTACAAGTAACCAGATAAAAAGAAATGAAAAAATATTCTTAAATGTCAATTTAAACAAATTTTCACCTATGGATGACTATTTAGTCTTACTCCCTTTTATATTTAATTGTAATAATCTATAAATTAGGTGGCAATATTTATTTTGAAACTCTAGTAATCATTCCATTGTTCAATCTTTTTAATTCTTTTGTTGTAACTTTAACAAGGGCACACTCTGACCCACCACCCCCATACACAACTTCTTTCTCCATTACTTTTGGGTCTATCAGAAAGGTGGCAACATAACCAAACGGAGGTGTCCCTCCGCAAGGATACCCAGTTTTCTCAAGCATTTCATTAGGTGTAGCTATTCGTGGCCTGTTAATAGTTAAAGATTTGGACACTCTGCTAGTGCTTGCTCTATCTTCACCTTTGACTATCGCCACAATAAGGTCTCCATTAGTATCGATCATACAAATACTTTTGATAAAATTAGTCGGACAAACTTTGGCAGTTTCAGCAGCTTCTGCAACCGAATGACAAGATTTATCAAAAATCAATAACTCTGCATGACTATCGTTTTCTTTTAGAAAACTATTTAATTTTTTTTCATAGTCGTCCATAAATAATGGTCTTGAATTCATTTTAAATATATTACACTTTATTTTTCTGAACTTTTTATTATTTAGATATACACTGCTGAACTAAATAAAGTATTATAAGAAAGTTTTTTATATTTCAAATTTCATTTGTAATTATGAAAAATATAATTATTTTGGGAATATTAATTACAATTTTGTTCTCTTCAGGATGCATAGTGCCATCCAAGACTACACAACAACCAATAATTGCTGATCCATGTGAAAATGTAACTTGTCCAGATAAGTGCATAGGGAATGAACTCTGGTCTCAAGTTTGTGTCAATGGAGAGTGCAAAGATTTCAAAAGAATTGATGATTGTGCTGAATATTGTGGGTGCAAGGAAGATTTATGCAAAGCGATATCATGCAATTATAAATGCATAGGAAATGATCTATGGTCTTATAAGTGTGTTGATGGAAATTGTATTCAAGATCAACTTGTTGAAGAATGTAATAATGAATGTGGATGCAAACCTGAATTAGTTATTAGAGAAATACAGCCTAGCGAAAGCTGGATTTTCAATGATCCTAAAGACACAAGTAAAGTTGTTGCTTTTGGCAATATTTACCTGCTTTATACTTCAGATAAAATAGGAGTAATCCTCACATGTAGATCCGACAAATGTTTAGATTATCCTACAGTTTATTATGGCTACAAAAGGCAAGGAGAAAGAGAGTTCCATGAATATATCCAGATAGAAGATCTTTCATATTGGAGGCCACCTTTTGACGCATTTTATGTACTTTATTTTAGCCCCGAATACTATATGAAGATAGGATACGTCGATTAGTGTATTAGATATATTTTTATAAAGAAATATATCAGAGCATCTATACACTTGGTGGCCAATTTGAGAATCTTAGTAATAACGCAAAAAAAATCTGAAGTGCTGAATAAGTTATTAGAATCAAAAGATATAGTTGGGATAATCGAGCCAAGAGAGGATAACAGTTTAACTTCCATAATCGAAAAGGCTATATTCAAAAATGTAAAAAAAGTTGCCAAAAAATATCACATTCCTTATTTATTGATGAAAGATAAGAAACAGGAAATTCTTTGCTGGATAAAAGATAGAAATCCAGATTTAATTGTTGTATACTCTATGCCTTTCTTGCTTAAAGAAGAAATTTTTTCTTTTCCAAAATTAGGAACAATTAATCTGCACACTGCATTATTACCAAAATATAGGGGTGCGGTTCCCATTTTTTGGACATATTATTTATTTGATAGAGATGCTGGCGTAACAGTCCATTATATCGATAAGGGCGAGGACACAGGAGACATAATATTACAAAAAAATGTAAAAATAGACCTGGGAGAAAGATATTACGAATTAAGGGCGAAGTTTGAAACTGCAGGCGCTAAAGCATTAGTGGAATCAATCAATAAAATAGAGTCAGGCAAAGCCCAAAGAAAGATACAGCCAAAAGAATCTCCAACCCCTCGAGCTAAAAGAGTCAAAAAAGAAGATTACCTAAATCTAATAAACTGGAATTGGGATTTAGAAAGGCTCTGGCACTTTTTTAGAGGCACTGAAAATTACTTAAAATTCCTTCTATTGCATGATAAATCAATAGCTAGATTTATCAGAATTGAAGTCGGCAAAATGGAAAAAATTGAACATAACTTAGATATAGGAAAAAACTACAAAGATGTGAAAGGGAAATTTATTGCATGCAAAGATGGTAAAATATATTATGAATTCAAATTGTGGAATCCATATAAAAAATGATTATTAAAGTCCAGATTGTGACAAGTATATCTTTTAATTCTTTTTTCGATAGTGCGGGCAAGTTATATTCCGTGCTAGGATAGACAACAACTAGTATTAGAAAAGGTGCCCCATTCTTAGGTCTTTTTAATATTTTGAATATATTTGTTTCCTTTTTAATTATCGTCAAATGAATAATTCCAAAGGCCCAACTTGTTAAATCTTGCTTTAGTTTCAGCTTCTACGAGCCTAAAATAAAGGTCTGATTTTTTTTCAGTATAAACCCTAGCATACCCATTCTGGACTAATTCTAAATTAATATTATCCTCGTCTATGAATATATATGCCAAAGTCCTACCAAACTCATCTTTTTGCCCCTGAATACTATCATACGAAATATTTACTTCTTTTTTGTACAACCTTTCGTTTGTATAGTTAAATGCATTAACCCCCCATTTTCGGAGATGATCATCTGGAATTCCATACCATTTTTTTTCATTATTTTTTGAATAAGGTTCGGGAGTATCTATTCCAACTAGCCTAACTCTTTCAGTTTTCCCAGATTTTAGAATATCAATGGTGTCACCATCTATGACTTTTATTACATATACAGACTCTACTTCAATAGTGGGAGAATAGATTTGTTTTATAGAATCGGCACAACAACTGGAAACTAGAAGTATTAAAAACAATATAATTAATTTTTTCATATTCAATTCTTTGATACTTGATATAAAAAATTATCATTAATAATAAACTATCTTATTTAATGGGTCAACGATATATTTATAATAACCTATGTTTAATAAAATGAAGATGGACATTAAATCAAACACAGATGTATTTCTTCAAAAAGCAAATACCTTGTGCAAAAATGGCCACGATTTATTAAATCGTCAAGAAGACGCATCTTTAAAAAAAGCTATAGAGATTTTAGAAGAAGCACTAGATTTATTCACTCAGTTAGAATGCCATGGGAGATGTTCAGAGATTTATAATACTCTTGGAGCTGCATACTGTGCAATGGCCGAATATGAGAATAGTGAGGATAATTTAAGAAAATCTATTGAATATCTTCAAGAAGCAATTACATTAAATGATTACAAGGAATTCCCGATATATCATGCACTCTCGCAATATAATCTAGGTAATACTTACAAATTTCTTTCAGAACTAAATGATAGAGATACAAATCTAAAAAAGGCATTAGAAGCATATAAAATCGCAGCTAAAGTAACATCTAAGTATTATTACGGACCTACTTGGGAAGAACAAACATTTGATACTAGGCTTTATGAAATATCTCAAGAGGCAGTTAAAAAATTGAAAGAAATACTAAATAAAAATAAGTAATGTGAAGTATATTGGTATTATTGTCTTATCTTAAGAGTCTTTGAACTATTCTCTTTTATGAAGAAACTAGCGATACATGCAATAATAGAAGAAATCAATAAAACTAAAAATGCATTCTGGTATCCAATCACGGTATAAGAATCGCCTATTTTTCCATTTAATTCTAAGATATACCCCATCAAAGGTTGATAAATTGCGCCCATTAAAAATGGGAAAAAGTTTGCAATTCCTGTAGAAGTTCCAGCGATTTCAACAGGGTAAAGATCTTTTATCAAGGCATAACCTAATGCTAATGTCCCAACAGAAAATATCCCTACCCCTAAGCAGATTAAATATAATCCAAATGGTGGAATTGAAGATACCAAAAAATATAGAAATACCATAATTATCAGCAATAAAGTGCTTGATACATTTACTACAATTTTCCTTCTTTTGATAATTCTATCTGACAATATACCCATTAATGGGCTACCTATGATCATACCGACGGCTATCATCGATAAAACTCTACTAGCTTCAACTTTTGTCATTCCATATATTTGTATTAGGTATGGCCCTCCCCATAGGCCACCAAATGCTAGATATATGGCCATAGTACAGAACATCCAGATAGACGCAGGCCAGTAATATTTAAGGCTCAGCACCATTATGGTACTCTTAATAATCGGAGCCCTCTGTTGATTGGGGGTGCTATTTTTTACAACTGCTGGCATACCAAGTAAAGGTATACTAGATTCCTTAGAAGATTTATGTGTAACAACTGCTGGCATTCCAAGCTCTTGAGGCGAGTTTCTTACAAAAATCCAAACTAATAATGCGAGTAGCAATGTTATCGCTCCTGTTATAATAAAGGGGATTCTCCATCCAACAGCATTCGATAATAGCGCAAGAGGTATTGTAGATACTAAAAGTCCGATGCCCCCAATAGCTATTAAAAATCCAGTCATAGTTGCAAATTCTTCTCCTTTATACCATTGTGATAAAATTTTAAGTGCACAAACGTATAAAGTTGAAGCACCAAGTCCCACTAGAACTCTTCCGAGAATAGCCGAAGATACATTTGAAGATAAACCTAGTAATACAGATCCAATTGATGCAACTAAAAAGAATAAGGTAATAGTTTTTCTAGGCCCCCATGAATCCGATAAAATTCCTGTTGGAAGTTGCATTATAGCATAAGGATAAAAATATCCAGAAGCCAATAAACCCATCAGTACAGCACTGGCTTTTAAGTCATTCATCATGTCTATTGCAACAACGGCAGGAGCTACTCTGTGGAAAAAGACTAAAAGGTAACCGAAACCGATAATCAAAAAAACTAGCAAACGATATGTCTTGAAGTCAAGTTTTGTTGATTTGGTCATAAGATTACCATTTTACATTAGTTCTTTAATTGAATTATAAAATTATCTAATTTTGATATTACTGATAATATCAAATTAATTCATATTCTATCTCTTCAAATTCGCCGAGATCTTTATTTTTTCTAACATTGTTCCAGGGAAAATATTTTCCATTCATTGCTATATATACACCACCTGGCAAAGTTTGGACAAAAGCAAGAGTGCTTCCTAGATTGAATAGTCCATCGGAACTCCCAAATTTATAAGGAATCATTGCTCCAGTTAAAACTATAGTTTTGTTATTAATATTTTTGGCAAGTAATCTTGCAGTTTCTATCATTGTATCTGTGCCGTGAGTTATTACTATCCTTTCTTCTTTTGTGTTTTTGCAGTTTTCAAGGATAATATTCCTATCTTCATCTAACATATCAAGGCTGTCTACCATCATCAATGTTCTAATATCCACCGATAATCTACACCTGCCCATGTTAAGCATCTCAGGCAGATGCGTATCCTTGAAAAATAACTCTCCTTTGATCTCATTGTATTCTTTATCAAAAGTTCCTCCTGTGACGAATATCTTGATTTTCATAATATTTATTCTGAGCTCATACTTAATAAATATGATTAACGTATTATTTAATATCACTATCTTTTAATCAAAAAAGGTGGACAAATGTCTAAAAAAGAGAGAATTTATGTTATGCATAAACATGACGCCACACGACTTCATTATGATTTTAGATTGGAAATTGATGGGGTATTAAAGTCATGGGCAATACCAAAAACTCCCCCAAATATAAAGGGCGTGAAAAGGCTTGCTGTATATACCGAAGACCACCCTTTAGATTATGCTAATTTTGAAGGTACAATCCCTGAAGGAAATTACGGCGCAGGAAAAGTTGAAATATGGGATAAAGGAACATTTACACTTATAGAAAATGAGAAGGATAAGATTGTAATAAATCTAAATGGTAATAGACTTAATGGAAAATATTGTCTTATTAAATTCAAAGATCAAGAGAAGAACTGGATGCTATTCAAGTGTGGATGAAACGGTAAAGTTAAAAAATACAAATCTTAATAATAATCATGGGAGAATCATCTATAAAAATTGGCCAAGAGTTCGGGCCTTCGGTAAAATTGAAAAATCTTTATTATGTCTATCTATTATTAGTTCTTGTTTTTGGGGTATTTTCTTGGTATTTGCCTACTATAGTGGTGATATATTTCTTTTCCCCACAACTTGTTAAGATAATAGTCACCTTAGTATCAATTGTCCCCCTTATTGCCGCAATTATTTTCATCCTTTATTGGATACCAAAATATTTTTCTTCAATTATATACAAAATGACCGAAACAGAAATTACATGGAACAGGGGCGTGTGGTTTAAAATAATTGGTGTAGTTCCTTATAACAGGATTACTAATATTGATATTAAGCAGGGACCAATATCTAGAGGATTAGGTATCGCTTCACTAAAAATACAAACTGCAGGTTACTCTGCATCTTCCGCTTCAGGAGGATTTTCTGAAATAAAAATAGACGGCATGAAAAATTATTCAGAAGTAAGAGATATGATCTTGGATTTTGTTAGAGGAAAAAAGCCTGAGGCAGTTGAAACTTACGAAACATTGAATGAAGAAGATGTTAAAAAAGAACTAGTAAAAATTAGAGAGTTATTGGAAGAAAAACTAAAGTAAGTTGCTATAAATATGCTAGTATACCCATTAATCCATGTATCAATGCAATTACTATAGAAATAATCGCAATTGTTCTATGTGTTTTAAAGTGACTTTTTATTTTTCCTTTAAACACAGTAGATATCGAAATGGCAATTAAAAAAAGGATTAAAGCCATAACCCCTAAATAGAGTATAAACGGATAGCCCAAGATGGGGTAATAAGATATTTGATTTAACATAAATTTGCCTCATTAATAAATTTTTTTACGATTTATAAATTTTTTGAGTTCCTAATTATACGCTGATCGTCGAATAATCTGTTGTCCATAACTTTTTAAATAATTCTCAAATTCTTGATAAACTAGGCGTAATAAGTATTGTAAAAATATGGATATTGAGGAGTTTATATGAGCGAATCATCTCTAAGTTGTTTCACAAAAAGTGGATTTCTAGTACCTTTTTGTATCTGGATAGGATCTTTAGCCTTTGTCGCAATGCTAAGGATAATCTATGGATTTTAATTAATAAGGTATTTTCTTAAATTTACTAAGGCTAAACACCAATGCAATAATATTTTTAATTTGTCACACATTATATTTTTAAATAGAGTCTAAATAGCTAGTTTAGGTGATGTAATGTCAAAAATAGTTGTAGTTGAAACTTCTCTTGGAGATTTTGAAATTGAGTTAGACGCTGAAAAGGCACCGACAACAGTTGAAAATTTTTTAAGTTATGTAAAAGATGGGTTTTATGATGGCCTTATATTTCATAGGATTATAGATGACTTCATGATTCAAGGCGGTGGACTAGACCCAAGCATGAAAGAAAAATTAACTAATCCACCTATAAAAAATGAAGCAACAAATGGACTTAAGAATAAGAAATATTCAATAGCAATGGCAAGAACTAGCATAGTTGACAGCGCAACTTCTCAGTTTTTCATAAATGTAGCAGACAACTCTTTCCTTGATCATGTTCACACAACACCTCAAGGGTTTGGATACGCAGTTTTTGGAAAAGTGATTAACGGAACAGAAGTAATTGATAAAATCAAAACTGTACCTACAACTTCTAGGAGCTCTCCTGACGGAGTTTTTCATGATGATGTTCCTAAAGAGCCTGTATTGATAAAAAAAATTTATATCAAAAATTAATTCTTTTGTTTTCGTTTTACCTTTAAGAAATATGCACGTTTTAATTTAGTTTTTTTATTACTTAATTTTCTGATATGGACTTTGGAACTTGGCTTTTCATCTACCAAGTTTGCAATTCTAATTTCATCTCCTTCTGCCTTGTATGCTAGAGATAAATGGCCATATCTATCATTTTTCTCTTTCGTATGGATAATTGCAACATTCTGTGTTTTACCAGTTGGTTTATCTTCTTCTAGCCATTCTTTTATTTCCTTTGGTTTAGGGTCTGCTTTTACCTTTAGCTGCTTTACTTTGGGATCGTCTTTCAAAGCTTTTCTATATTTTAGAAAACTAGAAACTCCTTCTTTCTTTGTTATTTTAATTTTCCTTGGATTTACTTTCCTTTTGGTTCCTGTTATTTTATGTAAATTGTGTAATGCTTGTATCCCGCAATCCCAGTCTTCTTCATTATTGTTCCATCGTATCCTTTTTCTTGATTTCATATTAAGGCCTTTGTCAATTTCTACTTGATTTTTGTATATTTAAGGATTTTGAAAAAATAATTTGTATAGTTTAATTTTTTGGATTCTTATTAAAAAAAAGTCACGAGCAAATCTTTTTTCTAATTTCATAGCCTTTTGACATATACACATTTATCTGAATAAGTTAATTATCTATATTCGCAAATTATTTATATCCTTTATCAAGAGAAGTACAAAATGGGCGATTAGATGAAAAAATCAGATTTAAATTACTTCATTGACTTAGGCATGGGATTAACTTTCGTCATTAGTTTAATTACTGGTATTTTAAAATTTAAAGAAGCTTTACTTTTATTTGCTAAAATTGGAATTTTTCTTCCGACTTTTTGGCTCAATTTTATTCATGATAGGGCCGGTATATTAATGGGGATCTTCGTGCTAATACATCTAATCCTTCATTTCAAATGGATAAAAGTCATGACTAAAAAATATATCTATTACACAAATCTTATTAACAAAAACCCATATCCTAGGTAGGTGTTCATATGTCGTTTAATACTCTTGAAGAAATTGAAGAAATAGATATCTTACCAAAAATCAAAGTCAAATTTATTCATTCAAAAAGCATGACATTTGCTTACTGGAAGATTCAAGCAGGAGCTATATTTCCTGACCATTTTCATTTACATGAACAAGTTGCAACTATGCTTGAAGGAGAATTTGAGTTAAAAGTTGGAAATGAAAAAAGAATAATGAAACAAGGAGATGTAGCAATAGTTCCATCTAATGTAAATCATTCTGGTATAGCTTTGACAGATTGTAACATCATAGATGTATTCTTCCCCATCAGAGAAGATTACGTAGAGCTGACTAATAAAAATAAGGAAAATAAAAATTAATCTAATTTTATGCTACCGCTGCCTCTAAGTGCATGTGGAGAATTAATCGAATCTGAAGATCCTAAACCCCATATAATAGTTATATTTTGACCTTTAGTAAATGCTTTATCGTATCTATCTCCAGTATTAAGTTTGCGTTTGAATTCTATAATTGTAAATCCGCTTGCCTCACTACCACTAGTTTCGATTAGATCATTTGTACCACCAAGTTGCTCATCCGATGGATGAGGGCCAAAATCTCCAGTAGAATATTGATCGAGGACTGTCGGGGTTCCTCCACTTAACAAACCAAAAATCATATCTGCATCTCTCATTGCTGTAGTCGGTTCAAATCCTATCGAGACCCAACCTGAAGTTTGGCCTTTCAACGCCATGTAAATATATTCTTCATCGTTGGACCAATATGCGGTAAATCTTCCATTTCCAAATTCCTTGCTGTTCTTGTATTCATTTTGAGTTATTATCCCATCAGCCTTCCATAAATTAGTTTGCATAGGGGGCTCAGAGTCTTCAGCCGGTGTTTTTACAGGAGGCTCTGTAGGTTTTATATCCTCTGTGGATTTAGGTTCATCAATCGGCGTTTCCGTTGGTGTAGTTGGTTTTGTTTCTGTTGCACATCCTGAAACTAACAATATGGCTATTAATACTATTCCAAAAAAAGCTATTCTTCTCATATTATCATTCCATTAAATTCTATATCTATAGAATGATAATATATAAAAATGTTATGTCTATTATTTATAGATTTAGAAAGAAAGCATATTAAATAATTTAAACAATAATAAAAAAATGCACAGTTTGTCGCTTCAAAAGAATATGTGAAGACTCTAGTTTGTTTCGACGTCTCGAAACAATCTAAATCCAAGGAGACAAAAGAAAAAAGCATGAAGCATGCCTTTTCTTTCCTTCAAACGCAATGTTTGATTAAGGATTTGACCAAGACCAGAGCGTATTTCCTTAAAGAACACAAAGCATATATAACAAGTTTTTAAGGCCTGTCATATAGAGGCAAAGTATTACGGTAAGGCGTTACTTCCGCATTATTCCAGTGAAGTTTCGACCTGTGCAAAACTTAATATGATTGTAAGATTATTTAAAATTATCCATTATTAATTATTCATTATTTTAATAAATAATTTTATAATATTAATTTTATTTAATTATTAACATCAATTGTTTAATAATAATCAATAAAATAATGTAATTACTAGTTTAAAAAGAAGAATTAATGTTAAGCATTCTTTTAGTTTGAATACTATAATATTTCCTTATTCTCTATTGATTGCTGAATACAATAATATAATTTAATAATGGACATTATATCTTATAAAAACATAATTCTTCTGCAAAACTTCTACCCTGTTTAATTCTAGAGTAAAAGATTTATTTTTCTGCAACGATTTAAAGAGATATTGAGAAGTTTCACCAACAATAAATGGTGTAACTATCAGGCTTATTTCATCAATTAGGCCATTTTCTAATAAAACGGAGTTTAGAGTTCCGCCAGTATCTGTTAATATTTTTCTTATATTGTATTCAGAATAAAGTATATCAAGTGCTAGAGGGAAGTCAATTTTATCATCTCCCGCTAGAATATAATCATAATCCCTATCTTCAAGATAATTAACGTAATCTGTCGGTGAGTTTTTTGATAAAAGAATTATTACATCTTTACAATACTCAAATCTTCGATACATATGCATAATACCTTTAAGTAAGCCTTTTGTGTCAACTATGATCCAAAAAGGTCTTTTGTCTTCTTTCGCATAATCTTTTTTCTTAAAATCAGATTCTCTCTCTGGAGGTATAATCCCTGAATACATCTCTAAACCACTTTTTGCAGTAACCGAACCAATAAGATGCGCATCAGCCTCGTAACTTCCCGCAACTTGATAATGTAAGCCTATGTCACATTCAAAATTTTTTACAGAGGAATCAATACTCATAGTATTGTGCATTATAATTTTTGGTCTTTTCATACTATCCTAAAAGCTAGACGCACGACGTTATTTAATTCTTTTTATCAAAATTTCAAAACATTGCAATATTCTTAATATCTGTAATTCTTGAAGGAACTCTGGAGGCGGTTGCCTGGATACCTTGGAGGATAAAACAAGAAGCAAAAGCCGATTAGATTTCTTTAGTAGAACATTGAATATATTTTTAAATTAAGCCACCCTTATTATAATAGAGAATATGGAAGATTTTAAAGTTGAAAAGGACATTGAAAGCATTTTACTTCCCAGTGAAGAAGTATTACACGCTGCACAACAATCACGAGTTAAGAAGGGTGGCTCTTTCACAACTCCGGCCAAAATATATATAACAAACTACAGAATTATTTTCAGAGACCCCAGTATTTTTGGATTAAAAAAATTTGTAAATGATTATCACTTCAAAGATATATCAAATGTCCGAATGAAAAAAGGAGTTCTGTCAACGGAAGTCTATCTAAACAGCAGATTTGAGTCAGACGAAGTTATTATTTCAGGACTTTCTCACGAAGATGCCGAAATCGTTGTCAGACTTATAAGAAACGGGATATATGGAAATTTTGACCATAAAGAAGATTATGATTCCAACATTGACTTAAGATTTTCCGAGAAGGCACTCCATTACGAGAACACAGAAGAAAAAGAAGCTAAACCAGAAGACATTATCTCTAATCTTGAAAGACTAAATGAATTAAAGAAACATAATGTAATAACACTTGATGAATTTAATATTCTTAAAAAAAGAATAATTTATGAGAAATCAGATGAAAAAACTATCAATGATATAGAAAGTGAAGCCAAGCCAGAAGAACAGCCAAAGTATTGCAAAGATTGCGGGAATTTTTTAGATTTTACAAGAGAAGGGGATTATCGTGGTGATTATGTTAAGTTTTACAAGTGTAGTTTTTGCAATAAAACTTATGCAAAAAAATCTGAATAGATGATAAAATGAATACAAATTACGAATGTGACGTGCATGGGATACCCATGGATGAATTAGAAAAGAAACAAATTTCAAATAATCTAATTCTTAGAACATTTAAGTGTCGAGTATGCGGAAAAGAAAAGAAGTTCGTTGAATATGGGTGGACTGGCTAGATATGCTTATGATAATTTGTTTTTTACGAAACAATTTTTTTAACAGCTTTTAATGGCATCTGTGTCTTAACAGAAATATCGTTTTTGGACATTCCTAATCGATGAAATCTTTTAATAACTTCACTCATCGGTTCTGCAACTTCTATGATGAATTTATCAGGGTCATAGAATCTAAATACTTTCTGGCCCCAAAGTTCTTCTTTCAATGGGTGAATAATCTCGAGTTTTGATGAAGATATTTTTTCCCAGATTGATTCAATATTAATTGTTTCAAAGTAAAGTTCGATATTATTAATATTTTCCTTTCTTTCGCTGATAATTTTATTTCCAAAAATTATCTTTTTTGCACGGTTTTTCTGCCATATTGAAAAAGCTTTTTTAAATACAACATTTTCCCCAAAATCCGCTTCTACTTCAAGAGAAAAGATATTTTGATAAAATTCCCTTGAAACTTCGATATCCTCCACAAAAATTACCGGCATTGAAAAGTATATTTTTGTCATGTATAACTTAAAAGATAAGTGGTATTTAGGATTTATCACATAATTATTTTTTTACTAGGTAAAATTTATAAGATACATTTACCTATATATTAAGATGGAAAAAGAATTTAAGAGAATAATAACGCCTGTTGACGGTTCCGAATCGTCAAAGAGGTCCGCAAAAAAAGCAATATATTTGGCAAAGAAAATGGATGTTGAGTTAATTGCCTTATATGTAGTGCATGTACCTATAAGCGCTTATGTTGGCCCGCCATACTCTCCCGTGATATATACGGACGATAACGAGATAAAAGAAATCAGAAAAAAAATGAAGAAGGAAGGGGCTCTGGCATTAGATGAAATAGAAGCAATTGCTTCAAAAGCTGGACTAACAATCACTAAAAAAATATTAGAAGGATCTCCAGATGAAGAGATTATAAGGATTTCAAAAAAAGATGATTTGATTGTAATGGGGGCAAAAGGTATATCAGCTTTAGACAGAATTTTCTTAGGCAGCGTTTCAGAGAAAGTACTCCATAATGCATTGTCTTCAGTTATGGTGGTCCGATAAGAATGTTTGACAGATGACATTCTGAGAATATATTGTTATAAAAGAAACAATATATTTTTAAAATAGCTTTCCATTTCCCAAATAACTGTGCAAAACATCACCTTTTCCTAGTATATTTTGTGCAGTCCATGTGGGGAGTGCAACCCCCACATGATTAATCTAATTAACCTAACTAGTCCAATAATTAAAATTTTAAACAAATACAATTAGTTGAAACTATGAAGAGCTATAGAAAAGAACTATGGTTTAACACAAAAAGTAAAGTTGAATTCATTAATATCACTTCCTTAGTTGAAGAAGCTATAGCTGAGAGCCAGATAAGAGAAGGATTATGCCTTGTAAATGCTATGCACATAACGGCCAGCGTTTTCATTAATGACGCCGAAACAGGTTTACATCAAGATTTTAAAGACTGGCTGGAAAAAAACATCCCCCATAATCCTGAACTTTATAGGCACAACAGAACCGGGGAGACAAATGGTGATGCACACATCAAAAGACAGTTCATGGGAAGGGAAGTTGTGATTGCAATTACAAACGGAAAACTTGATTTTGGACCATGGGAAGAAGTCTATTATGGGGAATTTGACGGGCAAAGAAAAAAGAGAGTATTAATAAAAATAATTGGAGAATAATATTCTCTTCAAAACAAAAATATCTAATTAATTTTGAAATAAGACTAATTCTCCGCTTCTGATTTTTCAGGACCTCTTTTTTACAAAATATTTTACTCCAATACTAATAGCTATCAATAATGCAATAATGTCATCAATCAAACCTATCACTGGAATAAAATCAGGTATAAAATCAATAGGGCTAATAATATAAATTAAATTTAGAATAATGAATACTATTGCAGCTATTGATTTAGGATCCTTTAATAACGATCTGTCTTGATTTTGCATATCTTGCCCTCTAAATGATTATTTTAATATCTTATATATCTTTACATAACCGTTGTCGTACTCAAGTTCAAAGTTCTTGAGGTCAGTTTCGTATATAATAAGTCTAGAAAATAAAGTATCCTTTAATGTTGGGGGGATCATTATTGCATTTTGTGGGGTTAGGTAAATTATCTGGGCAATTGATTGAAGGTCGTATTGTATATTCTCATATACAAAATTCTTACCTTGGGGATTTTCAACTACGAAGTTTGATACTCCGTACCTTTGATTGCCCTGCTCTATATAGCAATAAGTTACTTTGTCATCTGTAACAAGATACAATCTAGTATCGCCGCTCTCATACACATATGTAGTAGTGGCACCGTTTTTTGAGGTGCCTCTAAAATAGAAGTAAGCAGTACTGAAGACACTTCTCTGTATTACAGAATTTAAGACTCCTGTCTTGATAAGAAGGCTTTGGTCTACTATTACATGATTCATTGTAAATCTATTGCCTGTTTGTGCGTATGCAGCTTCTTCCATTGAAAGTAATCTTTGCAGTGCAGTTGAATCTGACGAAGCGAGTAATTCCGAATACCCACTTATCCAAGGGCCCATTCCTGTCCTCATCCCGTCAGAAATAGTTCTTCTATTTCCTACTGTTTGTATCCAGTATCCATAGTCCCACCAGTTGCAAACAACTTCATCTTGTGGGGTATTACCATCCAGCCAGAGTAATGCCATAAGCCAGTTATCCGTAAGGTGTGGAACTAGACTTGTCTTATAGTCATTTGAGTTGTAAACAGAAGCACCGCTAAATGCAATAAGCACTATCGTAGCTAAAGCCAATGCTTTTTTGGAATCAAGATATTTTTGGGAAAATTCATAGATTCCAATTATGCCTAAAGCTGCAAATATTGCCAGAGGAATTGCGAAGAAAAAAGCATTTCTTAACATCTGATAAGCCATAAAAGCAGTAAATAAAAATGATCCTAAAAAGAAAAGATTTTCATTTGGCGACGTTTTATCCTTGATTTGGTAAATAATGTATATAACTCCAATCACGGCCAGTATTGGGAATACATAGAACTTGTCAATAACGTCTATAAATGTCATAGCCTGTCCCTGACCAGATATGCCATGTACGTCAGAAAGTAGTAAGAAAGATATTATGTTGTATCCAAGGATAAAATACGCTGCTGCCAATAAAAGAGCAGACCATGCAAACAAGGCCCCAAGGTAGTGTGTTTTGTTTTTAACAAAGGCTCTTGTCAAATGCATCAATGCTCCGAAAGCAAGTCCCATCAGAGAAAGTTCTATCCTGAGCGGATCATTTTGATAGGGAGGTAATAAAACAAGAGACAATACTAGACCTATAATTCCAGATAGGAGTAATACCCATGTTGATAAATCTCCCATCAACCTGTCTTTTAAAGACAAAGCTTTCTTTTTTTCTTCAATTGCTACAAGCGGCTGTAGGATAACGTAAATCCCTATTATTATAGGTATAAAGAAAAAGTTCCCATATGAATTTGCATATAAAAAGATTGCTAGAACTGATAAAATCCCGTAAATCCCCATATATTTGATATTTTTTTCTCGTATAATCAATACTGCAAGCAAGAGGCATATCAAGAAGAAAGGAGCGCCCAAAGTGTCCTTTTCCATAAAGCCTCCAGTTGTTCTATAAATAAATGCAGGCATAATAGCTAAAAAGAATGCTGATATCACAGCGAGATATTTAGTCTTCCACACAAAAAGCACTATGAAGAATATAATCACAGAAGATACGAGGCCTAATACAATTGGTAATACCATATGAATCTGCAAAAGGTCAATTCCTGTAATTCTTGAAATAAAAGATGTCAAAATTGGAACTCCTTGGACATCCTCCTCCAAAAAATATCTTACTACAGTTGGCGTCATCGGATCTATTTTGGGTAAACCACCCGTTAAATAGTAAGAAGCCTCTCTTAGGAAGTAGTATGTGTCATAACTCATCATTATGCCAAATTGTAATGACCAGCTCCTAAGGTATGCGCCAATAACAAGAGAAAAAGTCAAAAATAATCCTATAATGTAGTTCTCATAAGGTAATTTAATCTTGTTTTCGATCACTTTATTCTTTGAGGATTTCTTTTTCGCCATGATAACAAGTAAAAAAGTTATTTTATATATTTATCTAAAAATCTTAAAAAACATTTATATAGTTTTAAGTTCAATAATAAGCATGCCAACTATAGTGCATTTTGATCTGCCTGTTGATGATATAGACAGGGCTAAAAAGTTCTATAAAGGGCTTTTCGGATGGAAAATTGAAAGAATGCCTGGAGAAATTGAGTATTATGGTATTTCGACCGCCGATGAAAATGGAAAAGAAGGGGTAGCTGGAGGAATGGGAAAGAGAGGGGATCCGAGTCAAAGAATTACAAACTATTTTGGCGTATCTTCTATAGATGCCTATTCTAAAAAAACAGAGAAACTTGGAGGAAAAATAATAATGCCAAAAACAATAATACCAGGATATGGATATCTTGTAATATGTTTGGATACTGAAAACAACGTATTTGGGCTATGGGAACCTAAATAATTTATTGAGATACATCTACATAAACACTGATTTTTTGAATATCCATTGTGTAGTTGTAGCCTGCTCTGTTAAGCGCTTCTTTAGAGAGTAAAAGCCACGAGCCAAAAGATCTAACTTCTTGATAATCAGGGTCTAGGGATATGACATTTGTATATCCAATTTCTTTAGATGTAGGCATAAGTATATTTTTAGCAGACCAGTAATCAAGAGCAATTGGGTCGACACTTGATGCAATTATTTTTGATGGGTATGCTTTATTATAGGGTGTACTAGGCCCTCCTTTAGGTATTACATTAACCCAAATTGCATCAATAATATTTAGAGTGGGTACTCTTGTTTCGGCCATTTGCGCCCCCATTCCCCCGCTACCAACGCTATTATGGGCATTATGATTTGTCAATTTATCGGAAACAATCCCCATGTAGTGCTTAACACTGGCTGTTACTCCATAAATACTGTGGGATTTTAAGACTGGAATATTAATTACCTTAAGTTTATTGGAATCATACTCGTTCTTAGTTTGATCCCAAACCCCGTACTTGAAACTAATATATGTTCCATCTTTAGTTTTAAACTTTGGGTATGATACTATTATGCCGGTATATGGGTCTGGAGCTTTGTATACAATATATCCGTCTTTATAGTCTCCATCTAGATATTCTTTAACTTCTTTTTCAGTTATATCGTCCCACAGAAAAGTAGATACCTTATACTTATCTGAGAATTGATCTACAACTTTTTGCATAGATTGTGACGTATCTTCAGCATTATTGTATTTCCAGTCTAAAGAGCCCCCTGCCATATCCGACCCAAACTGTGATTGACCGTTGTCACAGACAATTATTTCGCCATTGAATCCTTCAGGGTGTTCAGTTATTAATTGTATAAGGGATTTAACTAAGTCAGTATTTGTTCCTCCACGTTGATCCCATTGAGAATTGACTTTGATAAGTATGACGTCATCGGATGAAATAAGGCCATTTTTAATATTTGTCTTATAGAAAGACTGATTATTTTTTTCCATAAGCTCTATTAATTTTTTTGTTCCTGCATATTCTCCTATAGTATTTTGAATAACGAAAATCTTTGAAGTTGGATTTGGGATCATGTTGTTTTTTATTACCACATCATCTCCCACCAAGTTAACTTCTCCAGGTTTATTATTTAAGTTATTTAAATTCCATATAATTAACCCTATACCTATAACTGCCACTAAACTAAGAATCTTCTTTCTTGATCTAAACACATCTTTCATATTTAATTTAAGTCCAAAAATTGGGAATAGGAATAAGCCTATTGAATAAAAAGTATAGGCTGCTGCAGCCCTTTGACAAGGATATACAATTCTAGAGGGTTTAGTGCCTGATCTAACTAAAAGCCACAAAAATGTAAGGAATCCAGCAAATATTGAACTTTTAATTAAAGTTTGAGATTTATTTTTTTTACATACATGCGAATGCTTTCCGGACTTCACATTTTATTTTATGTAAGTCCGTTATTAAAGTTTTGTCAATATTATGGTAGTTTAACCAATAAAGATAAATAGTTAAAGATTTTAAAATTATGCGACTACAATAGTAGTCATTATCAGGATAGTGATTAATCATGAAAAAATTATTAGCTATGTTGGTAGCTTTAGTTTTAGGAATATCTAGTGTTTCTATTGTAAGTTCTGGAACACAAGCAGAAGACGAGTATATATGTGATAATTACCCTCCGTCAATGTGTCAGCAATGTGTTCATAACCAATGTGCATGTAGAAACGTTCCAGGAACTTGCTGGTGTCATGATTATTGTGAGCAATCCTGCGGGCAAGATTTTCCCACATATGGATGTCCTGCAGAAGTAATATCTTCGGGATGTCAAGCGTGCTTAGACAATTGCTGTGAAGTTGAATCCTTTCAGTATTGTCAGCAAAAGTGGTTCCACCCTTACTGGATGGAGGTATATAATGACAATGTAAAAGGTTGCTATGCAAGAGACTTACTATGTGTTAATGATTTAATTCTAAATCACTCATGTCCAGAAATATGTAGAGAACAATATCCAAACGATCAAAAATCATATCAAGAATGCTGTGAAAGCTCCTATTGCTATTTATATGGAAAACCAACTACGACAACGTTAGAAGGTCAACCAATTACAATAAATGTTCCATCTTGTACAAATCCCCGTACATTCTTTAAGAATCCTCCACCCTGTGGGTACTTAAATAGCAATGGCAACGGTAATGGGGTACATCCAACTTGTTGCTATGATATGAGGCAATGTGGGGCTACAACAACTCTTGAATGTTCAACTCCATGCAGTGGATATGACTTGCCTCCAAACTACAGTTGCAATATGAACGAGATTGTGATTTTAGGAATTGGAGATATTAGCGAAGGAATATTAATTAATGGTGTAGCTTATCAATTCTCAGATTGTATAGGGCCAGGATGTCAAAAAATGATTGTATGGTATAATGGCCAGCAGCCCTTTAGTGCAGTACCTGGAATTGTTTTTGTAAATAAAGGTGTTCCAAGAACAATTACTATCAGTGGCACAGGAAGTATTACCTTCTATGCAGAGCAGAAATGCTGCTACGATTGTAAACAAAAGCCATCTCTACCCTCTTCAATTCTCTACCCAAAAGTTGACATTGAAACACTTTCAATTGCAGGAGGCCCAACAGTCATTAAAGACGGTAAAATACTATCTTCACTGACAATATCTCCTGGAATCCAGCAAGCCATGGTGCAGGTGGAAAACAGAGGATTCTTCACACAGAATGATGCAAGGGTCAGATTTGAAGGTCTGCCAGCAGGTGTTACAGTATCAGTCCTACCAGATGCCCAGAAGATAACGGCTCACAATATAGGCACATACTCTGCCATCTTTACAGTAGGTCCAAACGTTCCATCGGGCACATACAAAGTGACAATGATAGCATACTCTCCAAATGGGGTATTCGATACAATCACAATAGACTTTGTTGTTCCATAAATACAAATTTTATTTTTCTTTCTTTTTAATTAGATTAAATCTATCCAAAGAATTAAAAACACTTGGATAAATTCTAATTAGGGATAAGAATGCCACTACTACCAATTAATGAAATAGAAGAAAAACGTCCTAATTCCGACACCATATTAGATAATTCTAAAGATTTTTACATTAAGTTGCCTAGATTATTACCTTCAAAAATGATTGAGGAACCTCCACCCGAGTACAATAAACTTCAGAACGTCCAATTTATTATATTGATTATCCTCTTTGTCATTATAATTTCCATTATCCAGTTAAATAAATAGGTACTTAAACAATTTTCTATATTTTAATAATTAATTTTCCGTTATCAATAGCCGATTGTATTATCGTCAATAATATATTTTCTTATTATTTATTTTGTTGATAAAGTATTAGAAATGAAAATCCTATATTTTATAATATAGTAAAATAGTACTTATATTTCTTAATTCAATTACCCTTATATTCGGGCATATAGAGGCAAGATGCCTAAAATGGTGATTTTATGAAAAAAACAATTAGTATAATAATATTGGGCATTTTAGTTGCAACTACCTTTGTTGTAATGACTCCTGCTTCAGCAGCACGATTAGATGTTTATGCAGGAAAAGATGCTATAGCTAACGGAAATAATTTGATAGATACTCTACAAAATTCTAAAACTGGAGATATCATACGTGTCCATGCCGGTACGTATTTAGTCACGAAAACTATTGTAATCCCTTTTGAAAATGTTAAAATAATAGGTGATGATCCATTCAAGACAATTATTGATGCATCTGGTAACACCGGCAATTGTATAACTGCTACCAAAGGCGATATAGAAATAAAAAATCTTACCATAAAAAATTCTTCCAAAGATGCAATATCGCTTTCAAGTGAGTCAGAAATATCAAATTGTATCATTACAGATAATAAAGGATATGGTATTTACGGAGATCTTAATATTAATATAAGATACTGTTATGTCGAAAATAATGGACTTGACGGAATAAAAATCAATAGAAATGGAATAATCGAAAATGTAGTCTCAATAAACAATATGGGGAACAATATAAGGGCAGGTATTTTTAGCTCAGTTAAAAATTGCCTTTCTGCAGGTTCAAAAACAAATGATGGCATATCAGTTGATGATCGCTCTTCAGTAATAAATTGCACATCCTCAAACAATTTTGGAAGCGGAATTAAATTTAGAGGCCGTGGAACTATATCCAACAGCATTGTAACTGATAATGGTATATCTGGCATAGAAGGTTCAAGGGGGACATCTGTTACCTACACAAATAGCTGGAACAATAAAAATAATTTCTTGAGAGTAACCCAAGGAACTGGCTGTATTTCAAAAAATCCAAAATTTTTAAGTGGGACATATACCTGGAAAAACTGGATTAACGGGCAAAAAATAGATTACTTTCTTTCTAGAAATAGCCCATCAATAAATACAGGTTTTGGAACTTCTGAATCATTAGGATTACAAAATGGCTGGTCAACTACTTTAGATAATGTTTGCGATACCAAGACAGTTGATATGGGATTCCATTTTGCATCAAAATGCACAGTCTAAAATCTAATAATTTATTTTTATTTCACTTTCTTTTCTCGAATTAATTTTTTGAAAATATCAGTACAGTTTTACCGTTGCCATCGATCAGCTTTAACTTGTCGCCTTCAATTTTATAAGTTTCAACTGAGTCTAGTCTCATAAAGTATGTTTGCTCTTGTTCCATCACGCCCGGATTAGAACAGTACATCTTTGTAGCGCCAATTAGTCCAAATGACATAGAGTTCTTTTCTACTGTATACTTGGCAAAGAAGCTGTTGCAACCAGAAGATCCAGATATCCGTCCATCTTTAAATTCAAGTGTCATTTTTGTGCTTGACACCGGGCTAACAAGGTGACCTATATTACTTAGATAGGTATCCATGTTCCATGATGTTCCTTCAAAATTTGGTACATTCTGGCTAGTACAGCCCACAAATAAGATTAAGAATAATAATAATAATATTATTTCAAATGATAATGCTTTTTGTTTCACTTTTATTTCCCCCCATTATTGCTCATTATTTTTTTTATCTTTCTATATATAATCTTATCCCTATGACACACTGTAATTTTTCTTACCCCTATCCTAGTCTTCCTAATAGTTACCTATTTAAGGACAAAATATAATAGAAATTGTTGATATGACCAGTAAGGAAGATTACAATAAATTACTTCTTTTTTTATATAAAGAATTAATTAAAGAAAAAAAAGATGGAATTAGCCCGAAAAATGTTGTTCAAGAGTTTGGGGACTGGTCACCTGAAAGAATCAATAATTCTTATGTATATTTAAGAGATAATCATTACTTAAAATTTATTTCATTGCCCTCAAATTACAATGGCGTATTTGATTTCTGGATTCAAGGTCTTTACCCCTACGCAATTAAGCTTGTAGAGGATGAATTAGAAAACAAAAAACAGGAAAAATTAAGAGAATTATTCAATGAAAACCCCTGGGAACCTATAAAGTTAATAAAAAAAGACGAAAATAAAACTCTATTTTTAGATGGATCTATAGGCAAAGGTGTAATATACATAGCAGATACTAATATAGCAGTAAATAAAGGGAATATTATCGAAAGAAATCTAGAAGATGGAACTCCTGAAAGATACATTGTAATAGATAAAGGTTTAACAAATGAGAAAGATGGGATTCCTAGCCATTATGCGGCAAAAGTAAAAAAAGAGTAAGATAATAATTATTTCTAATGAAGCCCTACCATTATTATTAATAAACTTCTTTTACTCGTCCAACTTTCCCAGTTGTAAGGCGAACTTTAATTCCGTGCGGGTGTGTTTGAGAATTAGTAAGTATTTCTTTGACGACACCGTTAGTTAGTTTTCCAGAACGTTGGTCTTGTTTCAATACAATGGATACTTTCACACCAGGCTTAATATCGCTTCTGTTATTCCCATTCATAATTCTATCACCGATTATAAAACTGAGGATATATAGTTGTAGTATCTGTTCCTCTTATAAAATTAATCAAAGTAAAAATATTATAAATATTTTAGTTGGCCGTATTCTCATAGGCATCAAACAGTATTTTTTTTAACATTGGTACATAGCCATGCCAGAAAAATCCTTTGTTTTCAAACTCATCTTGATTTGATGATGTCCATTTACTAAAAAGATCGTACCCTTTTATCCAGTGTATGTATGGAACGGTATCGATATCTATAAAATCGCCTGCAAAATAATATGAAGTATAATCCTCATTAGTTGAATAAATAACGGCAGGAAAACTCAGCGGTATTTCTTTTTCTTCAAGTTTTTGTCTTCCGCTATCTGTGAGGTCAAGCAAAAAAGACGAATATACAATTGCCCCATCCTTTGGCTTTACTATATCAAACCAGTAATTGTATCTAATGTCCTCATTTATCCCAAAATATTTTTTGCCCTCTTCGGTATACCTCATAACGCATCCTTTTGAGGTAATATCTTTCTTTTGTTCCAAAACAACAATATGGTCATTTTCATCTGCAAAAATAAAACCAGGTCCAGAGAATTTCCATACCGCCCTATTTTGAGCTTGCCAGTTGTTTACCGCCCATACTGGAACTTCAACACCTTCTGAAAGATCATAGAAATATCTGCCAATCCACCCTGACCACTCAACTTTTAATATTTCATACAATTTTAATTTGGTATCTTCTAGCGTTGGGCTCCCAAAGATATTGAACTCTGCTATGAGTGTGACATCGTCTTTTAGATAGCTTTGAATAGCAGCTAGATCATCTTTATACATGCCACCATAAATCAGTTTTGAACGACTTCCTTCTATATTTTCTTCATAGAACTCTTTCTCATATACGCCGTAACTATCTGCAAGGTATATAACATCAATATTCTCTAGGTTAAATGGAACTTTTTTTATTTCATATTTTTTATCCTTCAACGGGAAAAATCCGTAGTAATCTATTTTTTTATTGTAGTTTTTGCCTTCTAATACATATTTTTCATTATTTAAAATCCAGAACAATCCCCTATGCTCTCTGTATTTTGTATCTGGAACAGTGTTGTCTAGGACTAGGACATTAAGTTCTTTATTTTCTTCTGAAATCCATAGCAATACCGGGGATAAAATAATAAGCAGGAATAATAAAAAAACTAAAACTGGAACGATTTTGACTTTAATATCTTCATCCAAAGAATTTTTTTTATTGATAATTACCACTCCATAGATTTTTTTCTAAAATAATCATAGTATCCTTTAAGTCTGACAAGTCCATGTATGCTGCGATATATTGCAACAATTAAAGGCGCCAATAAAATATTGGGCAAATCCCTTTTAATTGTAGGCTGAGATAAAATAGCAACAACTGAAATCAATTCAATAAAAAGGTATATGCCAAGATTCATAATCAAGACCCTTAGGTATACTTCCAATACGTTGAAGAATTGATCAAAACCCTTCCAAATAAAAACTACTAAGAATAATGCTATAAAATATATAAGTCTAACAATAAGAAGGAAAACGTCAGAGAAAAACATACCTGGCGCTGCAACAACTCCGGCTAGGCCAAAATAAGGATTAAAAAATATATTCTTATGCCTCATAAATGTATCAATCTCTCCCCTTGACCACCTTATTCGTTGCCTAATCCAAGACCCCCATGAATCCGGGGCAATTGTCCAAGCAAGGGCGTTTGGGGCATATTCTATTCTTTGTCTTTTTTTTACTTTAAGAGAAAGATCAAAATCCTCTGTGATTGAGCTTCTATCATAGCTCCCAACTGTCTTAATATATTCTTTCTTAAATGCCCCAAAACATCCAGGGACAATTAGTATAGTGCCTAACAAAGCTTGTATTCTTTTTCCTAATTGCATTGAAAAAGTATATTCATAGGCTTGAAATCTTTCAAGTAGGCTTTTCATGTTCTTTACTTTCACGTTTCCTGCAACCGCCATTACTCTCTCGTCTCCAAATGGCCTAGTTATCTCATAAAGAGAAGTTACGTCCAATCTTGTGTCAGCATCCAAGCTAATAATAACGTCGTTTTTTGCCATTGCTATTCCATAGTTTAAAGGGCTGGATTTGAATCCACTTTTGCCAGTTTTTCTATAAAGTTTAATAAGTCCTTTTTTAGCATATGGCAATGCTCTTTGATAGGTCTTATCAGTTGATGCATCGTCAACTATGATGATCTCCTTTTTTTCATCAGGATAACGTGACTCTAGGTATGATAATATGGACCCTTCGATGCAATCTTCCTCATTATGGGCAGGAATAATTATGGATATTGAAGGATAAGTTTTGCATTCTTTTTTTTTGCCTAATGATCTTAATCTTGAGATTATCAAGAGGCCTATTTTAATGACGCTCCATATAAGGTCAACAAATATGGCAAAAAGACAGAGCAATACACCGGTGATTAAAGAAAATCCGAAAAGTCCAAAGTACCATTCTAGAATTTCTTGAATCATTTAGAGAGACCTCAATCTACATTATTTTCTTATTAATTTTTGAATTAGCAGAGATTTTTCCAAATATTTGATTCAATGTCTCATTTAATTTTTTTGTTTCAATGGCCTGAATTTTATATTTTTCACTTAGAGTTTTTGAATCATTCGATAAAAATGGATGGGCTATAAAATAGAGATTCTTATTGGAAAGATCTTTATTTCTCTCATAGTATTCTTTAAGTTTTTCTTTGAATATTCCTGCTTTGTCAATTCCAATATCTGCAAAAAATATTGGTGGATTATCTTCTTTTGTCATGATTGGGTCTTTTTGGAAAACAAGAACATCATATTTGTGCTCTTTGCCATTATCTTTAATTTCCATATTCTGGGCAAAGAACAATCCTTTTTCTTCAGCCATTTTCTTTATGCCATTAATAACTTCTAATTTTGTGCTAATCTGTCCCAAACGTTCTTTATTTGGAATTATTCTTTTTTCAAATTCCCACTCAGTTTGATTAACTGAAGAAGCACTTCCGCATGAGTTACAAACTAGATTGAGATTCCCATCGCCAAAAAATTCTCCGCATTTCCTGCAATGTATCCAGTTTCCTACCTTTCGGTAATCTTCTCCTATTTGTCTAAGATTTTCATCGCACTTGGGGCAAGTAAGATTTATTCCTTTCTCAAATAAGGAATACATATCGACATGTCCACATGAATAATGTTCGATAACATCTCCCTTTTCTAAATAATCTGATGCGCATACTGGGCACTTAATAATAACCCTGTAGTCGTATGAGGAACATATTGGACATTTAAAGACAACTGGTGATTTTTCTTCTTTTCTTAAGTAATCATATTTTGATAATATGTCAAGCTTTTTTGTCAGTTCTTCGATTTGTGGGAGTCTATCCTCATCTTTTCTAAGGACAGTGTGGGAATATTCTTTAACTTCTTCCAAAGATATTAAAGCATTAACTAAAGTCCCTGCATTGTCTGAACTTAATAATCTCTCTAAACTAAGATCTGGCTCCTTTTTAGCTTCAACTTCCTTAATAGCAGAATAAACAATGTTTCTTATATTTTCATTGTCCCAAGGTTTTTCAATGTAATTGTGGACAGCTGCCTTATTGATCGCTTCTCTTGCTATCTCAAGGTCAGAGTAACCAGTTATAAGTATCCTTACAGTATCTGGATTCATTTCTTTAATTTTAGTTAGAATCTCTACCCCGCTCATTTTTGGCATCTTATAGTCGGATATAACTATATCAAAGTTCTGATTTTTCGCGATATCCATGGCTTTCGAAGGGCTATCTACTAAAAAGATATCGCTCTTAAATTGTTTTGATCTTTCTAAAGTCTTTTTTAGCGCATCAAGAACCATTATTTCATCGTCAATAATCAAAATTTTATATATTTTTTCTGACAAGAAATACCTCCCCTCAAATAGATAGGTTTTCAAATATAAATATCTTTGCCTTGATAATTATTAGGCTTAAATTAATCCGTTGTCCGAATAGGGAGAGATATAGTTACTTTAGTTCCTTTTCCTTCTTCACTTTCGATTTTAATATTACCTTTATGATCTTTAATTATTTGATAACTAACGCTTAGGCCAAGTCCAGTGCCATACTCTTTAGTTGTAAAAAAAGGGTCAAAGATCCTGTTCAGTTTTTCCTTTGGGATGCCTATTCCCTGGTCTGCCACTTGTATATAAACCAAGTTAGAATCATTCCATGTCTTGATTCTTATCTCTCCGACATCCATCGATTCGGAAGCATTGAGCAGGACATTTAAAAAGACCTGGTTTATTTGGCCCATATTACAGTCTACCTTTGGGATATCCCCGTATTCTGTAATAACGTTGATTCTATTTTTTATCCGATTATGAAGAATTACAAGAGTGTCTTTCATGCCCTGGTTGATATCTTCAAAATTCTTTTCTTCTGTGGGTTTGGCAAATCTTTTCAGAGTAGTTGTTATTGTGGCTATCCTTTTTATTCCATCTGAAACAGTATCAATTGATTTTTCAAGTTCTTCGAATTTATTAGTTTTAATTCCCTTTCTTATGCTATTGTTTTTTAGCTCAATTATATCTTCTTTTACAATTTCTGTTGTTGCTTTTATGTATGATAATGGATTATTTATCTCATGAGCAATACCAGCTACTAACAATCCCAAAGATATCATTTTTTCAGATTGTATTAATTCTTGGGTTTGTCTTTTGACTTCCTCTTCCAATTTAGTGGTGTACTTTATTAGTTCTTCTTGCATCTCCTTTTCTTCAATAATGTTTTCAAGCCTTTCAGCTATTTCATCTATCAGATGAATTTCTTCATCCATAAAAGGTCCATCATTAATATTTGGCTTTTCCTCAAGATAACATATTTCTAATTTGCCAACTGGCTCTTTTTTTATTAAAAGATCTCTACTTCTTTTCCACTTTGTATCTTTAAAATTATTTGTTTTGTATTCTTTCCCATATAATATTATCCTTGCGCATGCTATTTCTGGGTACTGCCATGCATAGGGCAATGTTTCTACAATTTTTTGTAAAACTATTTCTTTAGATCCTTCAGTCTCTCCAACTATGTTTGAAATACTAAAGAGGCATTTTAATTCTCTAACTCTTTGATTAAGGATATAATTTTGGCGTTCAAGAATATTTTTCATTTTCTCATGTTTAGTCATATCGTGGAAAATACCTTCTATTATCGTAATCTCTTCTCCTTCGTATCTTGGGAATACCGTACCTTCTACAATTATTTCATTACTATCCTTTTTCATAAAAATAAGTTGAATATTAGTCAGTGTTTCTCCATTGTATGCTTTTGATAAAATATCCCGGAAGTATTTCTTTTTATATTGGGGTATTATATCCCAAATTTTGAGAGCGGCGAGCTCTGATTCTGTATAACCCAAAGTTTCCAGCCATGAAGGATTAACAAGGTCTATCCCCCCATCTATCTTTAGACTACAAATCAAATCATGTGTACCATTAAAGATATCATGATAGTTTTCTTCACTTTTTAGTAATTTAATTTCCATTCTGTGTTTATAAAGTGCAACTTCAATAGCGCTATACAAACCTTCTTTTTTGTAAGGTTTAATTAAATATCCGTATACGCCTGATCTCTTTGCTTTTTCTACAATTGTCTTATTCCCATAGGCTGTTGTATAAATTACGGGAGTGTTGTAGTATTTGATTATCTTTTCTGCAATTAAAATTCCACTTTCTTCACCGCTAAGCATTATATCCATCAAGACCAGATCAGGTTTTTTCGTCTTTACTAGTTCTAGAGTTGATTTTTCAGTCGAGCATTTTCCAACTACCAAGAATCCTAATTCTACTAATAGCTCTTCAAGCAACAAAGCTAAGTCTTCTTCATCCTCTACAATCAAAATCTTATCTTTTTCTGCCATTCTACAATCTCTAATATTTTTAATCTATAATATTATGTATCTCTAAAATATAAATCTACGCTTTTTAGAAAAGAAGATTTAGCTAGATAAATAATAAGGTACCAATTAATAGATGCTGAATTAAGATTTATCTTCGCATTTAGCAGGCATCTGACAACCACATTCATCTTTTGCGCCTGGAATAATTGTTCCCTCTTTACACCAGTCTGGATGCGGCGGGGCAAATTCAGGGCATTCTCCGCATTGTGTATTTGTATCCTTTTGATTAACACAAGCAGAAAATGAAATAATAATAAGAAGTAAGATGCATAAAGCAGATATCTTTTTCATATTTAATCCCATTCTTTCTTTTAGCAAATATCGTATATATTAAACTATTCAATATATTAACTATTTATGCACATAATAATAAAAACCTAACAATATATTTAATCCAGTGATTCAATGGACGTTATTAAAGAATTCTCGGAAAATGATAGATTCGCAAAACAGATAGGCATAGAATTAGTTGAAGCATCAAAAGGTCATGCAAAGGCAAAAATGGAAATCAAAGATATCCATCTTAATGCAGTCAATACTGTCCACGGCGGGGCAATATTTTCTCTAGCAGACTATGCTTTTGCCATCGCAGCAAATACTCATGGAAATATTTCTGTAGCTTTAAACGTGAATATTTCATTTTTGAAAGCAGTATCGGAGGGGACTTTATTTGCAGAGGCGGAAGAAGTTTCGATAAATCCGAAAATTGCAACGTATGATATCCGTGTATTAAACGAGCACAGTGAACTAATAGCCACATTTCATGGAATGGCGTACCGGAAAGAAAAAGTTTTGAAGTAACACCTCAATACATTAACTATTTAAGAAATACTTCCCTTTTGATATTGGTGGTATTATTCCTCTCATTGAAATATATTTGTGGAAAGAAAATACAGATGAAAAGAAAAATGAAAGACTGATAAAAGAAGTATCAAAATGTGTAAGTGAAATAATTGGCGCGCCTCTTGATGCAGTAGAGATATTAATAACTGAAATACCCAAGGCAAACTGGGGAAAAGGTGGGATTCCAGCTTCAAAATGGCAAATAAAAAATTAAAAAGCTTTTAATTATGATAATGCTATAATTCTCAAAGTATCTCGATTAAATTATACTCCTTTTCACCTAAGCCTATTTCTTGGGCATAATCTAAGATGTATCTTCCTCTATTGAATATTTTTCGTTTTTCCCTTTCAGATAATTTATCAAGGCATGCCATATCAATAGCTACAGGATCTGTTGAGGCAAATATGCCCAAATCCTTTAAGAATGGCTTCATTTTATGGCCTTCACAATCGCAATTTCTAGTGATATTAAATGCAAATGTTAAGTAAATATTCTTTTTTCCATTATGGGCTGCATATGCATATTCTGCCATTCTTTCATAGAAATTTTTGGATATTGATCCTAGCCAGTTTATTTTTATTGCTCCTTGTGGGCATATTGATATACAAGAAGCGCACCCTATGCACTTTTTCTTATCAATCCTAGGTAATAACCCAATTTTAAGTGCATCGACAGGGCACTGCTTTTTACATCTGTTGCATTTATTACATTCAATAGGATTTATTATTGGAATTGTATTTGTGTGTTGCTCGAGTTTCCCGCCCCTAGCTGCACAACCCATGCCTAACTGTTTTATAGCCCCTCCGAAGCCTGCCCCTATATGCCCTTTAAAATGGGATACTACTATCATTTGTTTCTGTTCAGCTATTTTTTGGGCAATCTTACAACTTGATATGTTTTTCTTATTTATCTCTACATTGGTATATTCTTCACCTATTTCGCCATCGGCAATAATTACGGGAATTTTAGTAAATCCATGTCTATAAGCAAGTAAAATATGTTTTCTTCTAGTGTTTCTTTCCCCTCTGTAAAGCACATTTGTTTCGATAAAGCACGATTCAATCTCATTCTCTTTCAAATAGTCTATTATTCCATCATAATAACTGGGGCCGATATATGTAATATTTTTTTCTTCACCAAAGTGGACTTTGATTGGTACCTTCTTTTCAAGTAAAATTCCTTCTCTTTCAACTACCGTTCTAAGAAGCTCTTTAGCATCAGCTTGTATCTTCTCCTTTGTTGTGATTTGTTTAAAATAAACATTGATCAATGAGTCACCTGCTTGAGATGAAGGGGATAAACACATAGTTATTTAATTCTTTCCCTTTGCTGTTATTTTTCTAAATTCTTATATACTAGAATGAATATATCTATCAAGTTTGAAAAGGTGACTTGTTTGGCATTAAGAGAAATGACACCATATAGAAGATTTATTTCTGCCATAACTGGAGGTAGAGTTGATAGAATTCCCGTGATGACATTCTCAAATTATTGTAAAGAATTAATGGCTTCAACAAACGTTACTTGGCCAGCATGTCAGATTGATTCAAAAGTCATGGCACAGTTTCAAGAGGGCAGGTACAAGGTCTGGGGGGTTGATGTGTTATATTCACACAATGATTTAGTATCCGAAGCAACTATGCTTGGAGCAGAGATTGATATTGGAACAGATATTAGACATCCTTCAGTTAAAAAGCATGTGTTAGAAAATACCAATCCCTTGGAATATGATTTACCAAAAAACATTTTACTCAAAGGAAGAAATCCAATAGTTGAAGGATCAGCTAAGATTCTCGTTGAAAAATACGAAAAATATGTGCCGGTCCTAAGGGCTGTTACGGGCCCAATGACCATCGCAGGTCACCTTTGGGGTGTTGACAGAATATTAATGTGGTCAAAGCAAGAAGAAAAGAAGTTTGAAGCATGTCTTGATATTTGTACTGATCTTTGTATTGAAGTAATCAGAAACTCCGTTGACTCAAGTGGAGTAGATGGATTCTCTATGCCAGACCCTACAGCATCAGGAGACTTACTTGACCCAAAAGATTTCCAGAATTTTCTTGAGCCCTGTTACAGGAGAATAACAAAAGAGACTAAAGATACCGTTTCAATGTTACACATTTGCGGTGACACAAGAGGGTATATGGACAGAATCCCACACTCTGGATTTGACGCATTCTCATTTGAGGCCCCTGGAACATCAGTAAAGGAAGCCGTAATAGGTCTTGGAGACAGAATTACATTAGTAGGTAGTGTAGAAACTATTCCTGTAATAATGCAAGGTTCTAATGACCACGTTTATACTCAATCATTAAGGGACATCGTTGACGGCGTAGACATTCTAGCACCTGCCTGTGGAACTCCTCCCTTTACTCCAAATGCAAATATAATGGCAATGGTTCAAGCGAGCAAGTTAAAAATTTAATATTTTCTTTATTCTAACGATATAATCTCAACAGGGCAGGAATCTATAGCTGACTGCACACAATCTACTAAGCTTTCATCTATTTCTCCTTCTGAATCATTTTTGCCCCGATACCCTTCGGTAATTTTAGAACTCTCTCCAGGAACTAGAATAAAAACTTCAGGGCATGTTGAGCTGCAATTTCCACATAGAATACATTCTTCTTGTTTTATATGAACTTTCATTAGAACCACAAAATACAACTAGGGGTTTCTTTTATAAAATTTTTTATTATTTAAGGCAATACCTAATTAATTTAAAGTAAGAATTGTATATTTATCATAGGCGATAAAATGAAGGTTGGTTTTATTGGAACAGGTGTCATGGGAACTCCAATGGCCTCAAACATTCTAAAATCTGGATACGAGCTCATGTGCTATAATCGTGCCAAGGATAAATTATCTAATCTAAAAGACAAAGGCTCTTTAGTTGCCAATTCAGTTCAGGAATTAATTAAATGGTCAGACGTAATAATTTTTATGTTGACAACTCCTGAAGTTATAGAATCTACTTTGCTAAATAAAATAGAAGACCCAACTATATATGAGGGCAAAACAATAGTTAATATGGGAACAATATCTCCATCTTTTTCAATTAAATTAAATGAACAATTTAAAAAGTACAATGCTAAATATATTGACGCTCCAGTCTCCGGCTCTAGAAAACCTGCAGAAGAAGGAAAATTGATTATACTAACTAGTGGAGATCCCTTAATTGCCGATAATCTCGCCCCTTTATTCAAAACTATGGGCAATAAGATAACATACTGTGGCGAGATACCAAAAGCATCTATGGTTAAATTATCAGTGAATCTATTGATACTACATATGATGGAAGGATTTAGTGAAATGATTAATTTTGCAAAAAAGGGAAATATAGACTTGAACATTCTCTTTGAAATAATTCTTTCAGGCCAAGTGTCTAATGACCTTTACAAGATGAAATATCCGAATTACCTTAAATGTGAATTTCCGGTTCAAGGGTCCGTAAAAAACGGTATAAAAGACCTCAAGCTAATAACAGAAACGGCCAAAGAAAACGAGGCATATATTCCTCTAACTAATCTAAATCTTCAAATGTACCTCAAGGCAAAAGAGTTGGGGTACGAGGAAGAAGATTTCTCTGCTATAATAAAAGTATTAGAAGGCTAGAATTGGTGTAAGAACACGCCGGTAGAAGTTTCTTTAAAATTAAAGGAAAAGATGATATTACCTAAAATACCTAATATTTAATATACCCTCTATATATCTTTCCAATAAAAAGAAAATAATATATATTAAGAAAGCCAATATTAGTAAGGGGAAACTATGCACATTATCTATATCCTATTTTTGATTGCAGTTTTAGCAATGGCTGGGGGCATGGTGATTAAAAATAGTCCACAAATAAGGCCAAGATCAAGACTTAAGAAAGGAGATGGGATGATAATAGGAATTATTATTGGAGTTCTCCTTGGAGTTGGAATTAGTATCCTCTTTAATCATTTTGTGTTTATTGTTATCGGTCTCGCGTTTGGCCATTATATTGGGCTTTGTATAGAAGTTTTGGCATGCCCATCCACATCAGATGAAGTAGTATCATATAGAAAATATTCTCTTGCAGGTACAATTGCAGTGATAACAAGTGCAATTTATGCTGCTTTAACAATTGAATAAAAGATTCTTGAGATAATTTTATTAATTCAGTTTAATTAATCTAATTAAGATATTATGGCAGATATATCAAGTATATCTTTGATGGTTGGGGCAATGGTTATTATAATGGGAGTTTATATTTTATTGTCCCTATTAAGAATCCCTATAAAAGAAGATAAAGAAGCGTTAGTTCCAGAGCGGGCAGGATTCACAAAACAAATGATGCTATGGACACTAGTGGGCGTTATCATTGGGCTTGTATATGGGCAAATAATGTTCAATAATCTTGCTTTAGGAATTCCAGCAGGAATTGGAATTGGTCTTTCAATGGCTGTTTCGTTTGGGGGCTTAGGAAAACCAAAAACTATGGGGCAATTAAAACTTATGAAAAATCTATTAATTTCAAGCATGATTTTTTTGATTATTGGGATTGGCATGTTCCTGATTCTTTTAAGATGAACTAATATTTTCCATAAGCATTTTTCCATTTCTCAGAGATTTTGATGAATTTAGTATACCCATTTTCCCTAATAAACTCAAGAGCCTGCCTGTATTTCGTGTATTTGTACCCATTTTTATTATAATAACTTTGAATTATCTGACAATTAGGATAATCAGGGCAATCTGCGCAAGTTTTGTAGTTTTGCTTAATACAGCAGACCTTCATCTCACACTTTGCTTTACTTATATCTCGTTCTCCTGCATCGTATCCAAGTTTACATCCTCGACAACTTTTGTTGATTAATGCGGGGCATGTCTTGCAATATGCTCCACAACATCCAATATGTTTCATAGAGATATCTTCAGCACTTGAGGCCATGTTTCTATAGTATACCCATAAAATTTATAAACCTCTCTCTTCCCCAGATTTTGTGATTAAATGAATACCAATTCGAAATTTTTCTTAGGACTTGCTATTATTGTTTTAATATTAATATTTGCTATTTCTTTATTTTCCCTAAATTATAAGCTGGCAACTTCAGAGACAAAAGTAAATGAAGCTACAAGTGAGTTTTCTTCTCATAACTATAAAATTGATAAAAGCCAAACTCTTTACCTGTATGTCGAAGATAGAGAAACCTTAGGTGGGCATCTTGAATCTTCAATCATTAATAGTTTGGAAAAAGAAGGTTATATAGTTGAACTAGTCCAAGGATTTAAGGATAATTATGACAATCAAACACTTCTCGTATCTTTACCTGAGAAAAATATCAAGTATAATCCATTTTTTCCAACTTCAAGAATAAGAATGGTAGCTTATTATACTTCAACAGGCAATACAAAATATTTCAATGATTTTAAGAAAGAAAACAATCCTCCAGTCGTGATGGTGGCGGAGAAAGGATACAAAGGAGAATTAATCATAGTTTCCAAGATAGTTCTTGATACTAATAGCAAAGGTATTATATCTCTAAAGGCATATCGAGAAGAATTGTCAAAGTCATTGGGGGCTAGTATTGGAAAAATAATTAGTAAAAAATAATTGTAAAAATATATCTATTTTTTCTTAGTTCTTTTCTCTTTTTTTCTCGTATTAAACTCATAATTTTGCTTATTTGCATCGTCGGATTTCTTTTTCTTTTTCATATTATCCTCTTCATAATATATTACTTCCAACTATTTAATCTTATCTAGAAATCTGTAGAATATCTTCTTAGAAGAATATGGTTTTGATACAAAGTACACCGAAAAGTATTATTTTTAGATTTATTAAATAGGTAGTATTCTACCGTAAAATTTATACTTTCTAAATTAGATTCTCATACCATAGAGGTATATTATGAGTGATGAAGAATGTTGTCCGAAGTTTGACCCAAAACCATGGGATGGGAAGGTATTTGAGTGGAAAAATAAGAAATTTGTGAAGGATAAAGTATTTACTCTTTTTTTTATGCCAATCAATTTTGGCAGTGTTATGAAAAGACTTAATGAAAAAGTGGAGAATGTCAATGCCAAAATACCAGATTGGCTCTGTCTTTCTGATCACACTTCAAAGTTTAACATGGATGTATACCTTGCCGTTGACAAGAAAATTCCAAATGCTGACAATGTGACTTTGAGTGGGAAGTTTTTGAGTAAGGTCTATGAAGGTCCATTTAATGACACGGGCAAATGGTGTGATGATTTTAAGGAATATGCCAAAAGCAAGAAATTAGAGATTAAGAAATGGTATATGTGGTACACCACCTGTCCAAAATGTGCTAAGAAATATGGAAAAAACTATGTTGTAATAATTGCTGAAGTAGGCTCTTAGATTAATTTTTTTTATTTAATTCATTTTCTTTGATTCTACGCTTAACTATTTTTTCAACAGGTTCTTTTGGTATTGGATTTTCAGCTGTGAAATGGATGGTTGTTCCAGATATGTCATAGTCATTGAGCTCATCTTTAAATTCTTCTAAAATAGATTTATTTACTACAAAGAAACTACAATGATTCTTAGCGGCCATAAAGTGTACCAATGCCCCGTGATACTTATAAGTAGGTATCTGGTAGCTGATGACTTCTTCAGCCATAGGGGCAGAAGCTTTGATAGTCTTGCGCAGACCTTCAAGAGTAGCCCTTACATCATGAGGAAGTGCATTAAGATACTCATCTACATTTTTTGCAGGCTTTGTATTCGGATCATTTTTCATAGCTATTTCGCTAAATGAAATTAATTTAAATATTTTTAGATTATTTAAAAACATTAATCAGAAGTATTTATATATAAAATATATAAAATTGATTTGGTGTAATTATGAAAATGCCTGCAAACATCAAAGATATTTTTGAAAAGGAGAGAATACATCAACTTGCTACCGCTTCAAAGAACGGAGAACCAAACTGCTCATACGTAGGCGCTAAATATCTATTAGACGATGAAACTATTATAATAGTAGATAACTTTATGAAAAAAACATTAAAAAATATTCTTGAAAATCCAAATGTAGCAATTGCAATAATTAGGGAAAAGGAAACCTATCAGATTAAAGGAACATGTGAATATTTAACAAAAGGACCCATCTATGAAGAAGCCAGAAAATGGATGAAGGCAAAAGGAGATAGGTATCCTGCGAAAGGGGCCCTATTAATCAAAGTTACCGATATTTTTTACTCAACTTCGGATGAAAAAGCAGGACTTTCAATATAACACACTAAGACAAAATAATAAATTCTAGGATAAAAATAAAAGGAGGTTTAGAATGAAGATTGGCATAGTAGTATATTCTCAAACTGGAAATACATATCAAGTTGCCGAGAAACTTCAGGAAACTCTTTCGGATAAGGGGCATTCTGTTAATATTGAAAGGATAAATGTGGCTGATGAAAAGCAGAGAGATTTAAATAAAATTCAGGTCTTATCTATCCCCGATTTATCAACATATGATGCTTTAGTATTTGGGTCACCTGTACATGCATTCTCTCTTTCACATCCGATGACCGCCTTCATGTCTCAAATTCCCACCCTTCAAGATAAGAGGATAACATGCTTCGTAACAAAGGGCTTACCGTTAAATAGTACGGGGGGAAATCAGGCAATTGGAATAATGAAGAAAATCTGTGAATCCAAAGGCGGAGATGTATGTGGATCTGGAATTATAGTCTGGAAAAAAGACCGAGAGAAACAGATTTCAAAGTTAACTGAAGAAATGTGCAGACTATTTTAATTTCTATTTATTTTTTAATAATAAATTAAATAAAATAAAAAATTTATTTTATGCGTGCTTTGCAACTGGTGGCTTCATTAGAGCGAAGGCAATGAAAATGCCTATAACAGAGAGCCCAGCAACAATCAGGAAGAATGGTTGGAACGCTCCTAAGATATCCTTCGCCTGTGCAGATACAATTCCACCTATGATTGCTCCAGCACCGTAAGCTGTATAGACAAGACCGTAATTCTTTGCATTATCTTTCATCCCAAAATAGCTTGCAGTAGCTGTTGGAGCTATAGCCAACCATCCGCCTAGGCATCCCCATAAGAGACAAAAGCATATGATGTATGCCCATACGCTGCTGTATCCTGTATACATAACTAAACAGGCAACGATGATTAACCCGTAAGATAGTATCGCAGTATTTTTGGGGGTTAGCTTATCTGTAAGCGCTCCAAAAATCGGCCTAGCTGCACCGTTACAGATGGCAAAAGGTAAAATCAGGGCAAATATGAGATTATTTGCTAAATCTGTACTCATGCCTGCATTGGCAAACACTTCTTTTCCCACGGGCCCGGCAATTCCAATAGCAGTTAGTCCAGCTAGTGTTCCGATTGTGTAACAAACCCATAACCCTTTGAAAGTTGAAGTCTTGGACATCTGATTTCTCATGAACTCAACTTTAGTAGCTGCACTTGTAGTCGCAGCCATACATGCTGGTTTCCATCCTGTTGGTGGAAATCTAAGCATCATGGACATTACGATACTGATGACAATGAAGACAATACCAAACATCTGCAGAATGTTCATGATTCCCCAACCACTTCCTAAAAGGAATCTAGTTGCATAGGTAATGATAGCAGAGGAAAATCCAAATCCTAAGACTGTCAATCCAACAGCAAGACCGCATTTATCTGGGAACCATTGGGCAGAAGTAGTTATTGGTGCCCCATAGGCAATACCAACACCTATACCCCCTATAATTCCATATAACGGGATAAGCATCAAAGGTGATGTGGCAAAGGAAGCTGCAAGCCACCCTATTCCACAAAGTACTCCGCCAGCCATGCATACTCTAGTTGGCCCCATTTTCCGAATGTATGGGCCTGCCAATGGCATAAATAAGGCAAAAAATGCCAAGAATACGATAAACGGCCAAGTCATGTCCATTGCCGTGGGATTAAGTCCCTTTGACTTGAAATGATCAAGTAACGGATTTCTTAAAACTCCATAAGCATAAATTGATCCTAGACACAACTGTAATATAATGCCTACAATTACAATAGTCCACCGCCCACCGGGTGGCTCTCCTGAAGATGCATTTTTATTCATAAATATAACCTCCGATTAAAACTTAATGGATATCTACTGATATTATCAAAATATTTGTAATCAAAAATACCCATCAGTAATGTGTGCGATAAGAGAAATGTCCTTTTAAGATTAACGCAGTTGTTATTGATAAACAAGCGAATTGTTTTTATTCATTGACATCTAATTATGCACATGAAAGCAGAGTCAATCACTTCTAAGCTGATTGCCCCGTGCGGAATGAACTGTGGGATATGCATGGCTTATCTCCGGGTTAAAAATCATTGCCCAGGGTGCAATGGGCCTGATACAAACAAGCCATCAAGCTGTATTAGGTGTATCATCAAAAACTGCGAAACTATAAAGAAGACAAAATTCTGTTTTAAATGTGATAAATATCCATGCACCAGACTTAAAAATCTTGATAAAAGATACAGGACTAAATACGGAATGAGCATGATTGAGAATCTTGAGAATATTAAAAGACTTGGGATAAGGCAATTTGTTAAAAATGAAAGAGTGCGATGGACTTGTTCAAAATGTGGCGGCACTATAAATGTTCACAGGTGGAAATGTTTTGATTGTGGGGTAAAACGATAGAGATTTCCTTAGAGCACTTAATGTCATTTCCTCCGATAAATTTAAATCTTCATTTCTCTTTAAGTTTCTATATCTTCTAAACTGGGGTCTAGCTCTTTGGCCTTGTTAAAGCATGCTTGCGATTCTTCATATCTTCCAAGCTTATTGAGAATAACTCCTTTATTCCACCATGCTTTAACATGATTTGGATCTATAGCTATGACCCTGTCGTAGCTTTCTATTGCTTCGGGGTATCTTCCAAGAGTTCCGAGTGTAACCCCCTTATTATACCAAGCATCAGCAAAATTCGGATCAATTTCTGAAGCTTTGTCAAACTTTTCTAGGGCTTCAAGATACTTTCCCTGATTGTATAGTGTGAAACTTTCACTGTAATATTTTTGGGCATCTTTGGGGTCATTTTCTACTTTTTCTTCGACTTCGGTTTCAGATTTAGTATCGGCCGTAGTATCAGATTTTGCTGTTTCTTCGACTTGGGATTGAGTGTCTGTTGTACACCCAAGAGTAACAGTTAGTAAGGCAATTACCAACGATACACCTAATATTCTTTTATTCATAATCATCATGTTTTTTACTTATCTAACTAATTCTTGCCTTCTGAATCTGTTTCAGTCCAAGTGAAACAAGGGCAACCCCGATAACTATCACCAATAGATTATTTATTAAAACATCATTATTGGGGGTCTGCAATATACCGATTACCGCAAACAAGGCCACTAGTCCTCCAATAAACAGAAGAAAGTACCCTAAAAATTTTCCCATATCACTCACCTTTAAGAAATATTTTTTATATTTAAAATTTTCTTTATTATAGGCTCAACGTGTACCTCTTTTCATTTGTGCTGCCTTTTCTCCATTTCTTGTCGCTCGCTTTCCAAACGATCAGAATAGTTTCCCCAGTTATTCTGGCAGTCTTTACAGTGCCAGATTGGCGAGAAATCATTGACTATGCAGCCTCCAAGGAGGACTTCATGTACGCCTTCCTTTTCTAAAAACTCATATGAAGGCATACCATAGACTATAGGCACGATATTACTTGAACCACACTTTGGGCATTTTGAATTTTTTTCCATATAATTAATATTTCACTCATAAATATTTAAGAGTATCGAAAATAGAGAATTAATCTAAGTCTATGCTTTTGGTATTCTGCTGGATAGATCTGAATAGTTTTTCAAATTCATTGGGTTTCAGGCCATCTTCGTCACAGACATCATTTGAGCAGTAGTAGTTGCCGTCAAATTCTGGCAGTTGAATCCAGCCATTTTGATCATCCCAGACTTCAGCAAGGTAGCTAAATCTTATTCCTCCGCATTTCTTACACGGCCCTTCTTCAGAGATCAATGAAAGTTTGTACATAGTTTCTGTACTATCCCTTCCTGTTAAAATTATAGTTTTGGTGTAGGTTTCTACATATGCCTGCGTATCTAATTCCCAGCTATTCTCTTCGTTAACAAACTCCATTGAATCTACCTATTATTATAATTCCCTTTAGTTTATAAAAATATTGAAGATTTTAACAAATCTGGGGCAAACTTATTAAACATGTCTTACTATTTTCTATATATAAATAATCCATAATTGGAGGGAGAATATGTCAGTTGCTGATGAACTTAAGAATATTGCATCAAGAATTCCAGCTAAAATTAGCGAAAAAAAGGGAATTTATGAATTTGAAGTATTGGTCGCTGAAAGGAAGGCTTTTCTTTCCAAACAGAAACTAGTGTATTTGGCAAAATTTAGAGTCGATGAAGCAAATAAAGAAGTTAGATTCACCGAGATGCTAAAAGAATCAGGGGCCGGAGTATCTTCTGGCGGAATTGATAGCGATATGAGCCCAGGATTTGGCTTCAAAAAAGAATCTTACAATACTATGGCTGGGTCAAGAACAGGGGGCATAGAAGAGCAGTCAAATCTCTTCGGGAAGAAATACCAGTATAATTTTGACTTCGGGGCTATAAGAAAAGAGTTCGAATCAAAGTCAAAGCAACAAGGATATAAATTTTCTTACAAAGTTACTGGCATCGGATTATAAACAATAATTAGTAAATAGGTGAAAAAATGGCCTTATACATTACTACTTGGGTAAAAACTGATCGAGAAGGAAATCCCAAGACCATAAGAAAGCTTGCTAATTTGCCCGATATAATTGCTAACGACATTGTAGAGTGTTTTGGTATTACTAACGTTATATTGGGTAAATCAGAGGGGACTAATTCAGACAGATTTTACTTAGAATTTATGTCAAAGGATATGTCAATAGAATATAAGAAGGATAAAATTGAAATTCTACATACAAATGGAAAAGTATACTCTATAAAAATTGTAAACCCATTTCAAGAAATTGAAGAGGAAGAAGGATGATAGGAAAGTTTTGTTTGCAATGCGGGGAGGAAATACCAAGAGATTCTGTTTTTTGCCCGAAATGTGGGGCGGAATCTCAAAAAACTGGACAAGTAAAAACTGATCTACCGAAAGAAGAATCAAGGGGACAAGAAACTAAACCCATAGGCAATAAGATTAATGGAAAGATCATATTTCTAGTCATTGGACTTATAGCTTTAGTTGGGATAGCTGCATTTGTATTATCTTCGCTTTCTCCCGGAACTGTAACTTATGATAACGAGCCACAAAATTCTGAGGGGGCCAGCAATACAATAAGTGCAATGGATTACTACAATGAAGGCGTATCCCTCTATGATCAAGGGAGGTATAGCGAAGCCATAATCAAATTTGATAGGTCTTTAGAGATAGACCCAACAAATAAGGAAGCTTGGCTTTACAAAGGCCTTTCACTTGACGATCTTGGGCGATATCCTGAAGCTTTAATCTGTTATGACAAGGCAATTGCTATAGACCCTTACTATGTTATTCCCTGGTATAACAAAGGGATAATACTGGGAAACCAAGGCAGATATTTAGATTCCATCACTTGCTTTGACAGAGTTATAGCTATTGATCCAAAAGATGGCGGTGCATGGTACAATAAAGGAATTGCACTTGAATTACTAGGTAGGAATACAGAAGCCGAAGCGTGTTTCAACAAAGCAAAAGAGCTTGGATATACTGGATAATTCGTGGCGGATACAAATGGAAACATTTAATCAATATATGGAAGAATACAAAAAAGAGATGAAGAAAGGTACGATTAGAAACGCATACAAGGGACTGATGGAATACATAATGGATCTGAGGACTCATTTACATAATAAATATCCAGATTATTTTGTGTCAAGCCTTTACTATGGGTATATGGACATGACTTATTTTTCCTTCTCACCAGATTCATTAAAAGATAGAAAGTTGAAAATTGCGATAGTTTTTGTTCATGACACAGTTAGATTTGAAGTTTGGCTTAGCGGGCAAAACAAAGAGATTCAAAGGAAATACTGGAAGCTATTAAAAGAAAGCAAGTGGGATAAATATAATGTTGTACCGACTACGAACGGCGTTGACTCTATTGTTGAGCACATTTTAGTTCCCAATCCAGATTTTAGTAATCTGAAGACTCTAACAGAGCAGATAGAGGAAGGAACACTGAAATTTATTTGTGATGTTGAAGAGTTCTTAGACAAAAATTAATATTTAATGAATATATCCCAGGGAGATGGATTTTAGAAACTAAATACATGCAATGCCAATCAACAATGGAAAACTTTATATATATTTTAGTAAAAAACATACTAATTGAGTGATTATCATGAAAAAACTATATGTAATTATTATTTCTTTGCTGTGTGTAGGAAGTGCATTTGGAATTGCACCTTTAGCAGCTGTTTGTACCGAGAACTGCGATCCACCATTGCCCCCACCCCCTGGAACTAGCACATATACGGCAACTCCCGACACAGTACAAGTAGGCGAATTTATAACGGTGACAAATCACATAACTGGGTATTGGGACGCACATACACCTATTCAAGACTTCACTATTTATGGGACTGGTGGCGTGGTGAAAATCTCTGGGCCGGAGCCTACTAGCGTGCCAATGATAGTGGAAGGAAACTTCGTAGACGTTGTGTGGATATACAAAGCCACTGGTGCTGGAACAGTTGCATTTGGCAGTGATGAGGAAAAGCTTACAAACTATGTAGAAATACTACCTAAATCAACTCCAATGCAGCAGTTCATGAAGATACTTGGATTTGGACAAAAAAATTAATCTTTATTTTTTATTCTTTTATCTCTTTCTTGTATTTCATCTTATAACTCCATATCTTTATATTTATAAAAATTTAAATATTATTGGTAATAAGATGCACTCACAAATAAAAGAATATTTGGAGAAACAACCCTCTGATAGAAGGAAAATAATGGAAAACTTAAGAGAGATTCTAATTGAAGCAGTCCCTAGCTTAAACGAAAAAATGGAATATGGAGTAATGTGTTACGATGATCTGTACTACATTGCAAATCTCCCAAAACAGATTAACATGGGATTCTCGATTATAGGGCTAACGCCTGAAGAAGTTAAATTATTTGAAGGTACTGGGAAGACTATGCGTCACTTGAAATTTGAAAACATCGATTCGATTAATAAAGAAGAGCTCGTTAAGATTATCAAATTAGTGCGTGAAAAGGCATCTCCTGTCCACCCAAAAAAGAAAAAATAATATTCCTTAATGCAACTGGGGCTGACAAAATAATGAGTAATAAAGGTAGTAATAATTTGCTTGAATTGGATAAAACATATCTCACTCTTGATGAAATCTTTTACTCATTACAAGTGCCTCAACCTGTAAAGGAGCCAAGTATTTTTTGTTACAATAAGGAATTGGCAAAAAAACTTAATATTGGGCTAAGCGAGAATGAAATCATTGATTACTTTTCAGGCAACAAGATAATCCCAAACACAAAACCTTTCGCTCAGGCATATGCAGGCCATCAATTTGGCTATTTTACAATCCTTGGGGATGGAAGAGCAATTATTTTAGGTGAAATTAGGTTCAAAGACAAACTATATGATATTCAGCTAAAGGGCTCTGGGAGGACACCTTATAGCCGGGGTGGCGATGGACGTGCAACACTTCCAACAATGCTTAGGGAATACCTGATAAGTGAGGCAATGCATAATTTGAAAATACCGACCACAAGGAGTTTGTGCATTATCGAAACGAAGGACAAGGTATACAGGCAAACAGAGCAATCAGGAGCTGTATTGACGCGGATAGCCCAAAGTCATATACGCATTGGCACTTTTGAATATGCATCTCTTATGGGAATAAAGCAACTCAAGCAATTACTTAATTATACTATAGAAAGACATTATCCTGAATTAAAAAATGATAATAACCCTGCAAAAGCACTACTAAAAAAAGTCATGGATAAGCAAATAAAACTAATAGTAGAATGGCTTCGGGTAGGCTTCATTCATGGCGTCATGAACACTGACAACACAAGTATATCTGGAGAAACAATAGATTATGGGCCTTGTGCATTCATGAATTCTTACGATGAGAAAAAAGTTTACAGTTCAATAGACGCACAGGGCAGGTATTCATTTGGAAATCAGGCCAACATAATAAAATGGAATATTGTAAAATTAGCTGAAGCACTGCTTTCCCTAATCTGTGAAAATGAAGAAGAATCTATCAAAATTGCAGAAGAGATTATTAGCGGATTTAATGAAAAGTATCAAAATGCATACATTACTATGATGAGTAAAAAATTGGGCCTCCTTTCAAAAAAAGAAGGAGACTTACAACTAATCAATGAACTTCTCACATTAATGAGAAAATACAAAAGAGACTATACTAATACATTCTTCAAACTCTCTAACAATGAAAATCCTTTCACCGAAGTTGAAGAAAGGGATTGGTTTATTAGGTGGAAAGAGAGAATAGAAAAACAAGATCAAATAAAAACTGAGAAGGTGATGCAGAACACTAACCCTGCCCTGATACCTAGAAATCATCATGTTGAAAAAGCGATAAGGGATAAAACAGAATTTGAAAGCTTACTTCAAGCGCTAAAAAATCCTTATGACCATGAAAATGTTAATAAAGAGTTTCAAAAACCCCCGGAATCTGAGATTGGGTATAAGACTTACTGCGGAACGTAAAAATTGAGATAAAAATAAATTTAAAATAAAAAATATTATTAAATTACTTGTTTTTGTTCTTTTCAAGAATATTCATAAATTGCTGCATCGGGTATTCTTTTGGTGTAACTGCTATATTCAATATTTTCTCATTGCACTGAAACTTTGCAACAGGATAACCGTATTCTAATGCTCTACATTTGAAGACTGCATTATTGTATAGTGTGCAATCCTCGTTACAGATAACTACGGTATGAACGTTTTCCGAAATAAGTTCAACATTTTCTAAGTTTATGAAAACGTCATGAAACTGTTCACAAGAGTTTGATTCAAGGGTATATGTATAAGTGGCACCTTCTTCATAACTTACAGTAACTAATAAGTCAAATGGTCTGGGGCACTCACATGTAGGCACCAGTATCTCAACAGTGAATTCATCTCCTCGGTGTATTGAAGTTGGGCCAGTAAAACTAAGATCGCAATTGCATCCTGCAAAAATATAGGGAAGACCAAAAACAGCGCCTATTAATACAAACGATAAAAGTATTGTCAGTTTTCCTTTCATAGATATCACTTGTACGTTTAAAAAATCTTTAAGATTATATAAAGTTAATTATTTTTCTTGAATTTTTATCTTAAAAAAGCCATAGCTTTTGGATTAACTTATAGCCAAATAGACATATTTATAAATATCCTCAATTATTTCATGCAACTAGTGATATTCATGAAAAAAATCACAAGTATTATAATGGTCTTTATTATTTTAGGCGCTTTTCTCATTTTTTTGAATCCTCTTTCTGCTGGAACTATACATGTTTATCCGGGGGATGACATCGTGGCCAAGATAGGTGCCGCAGAATCCGGGGATACAGTGTATATACACTCCGGAACATATGACATTAGCGCATACCAATATGGAATCGAAATCAATAATCCAAATGTCACCATAATAGGCGATGACCCTTCCAACACCATAATTGATTGTAGCGGGGGATCTGCTATTTGTATAGGGAAGATTAATTGGGGTAGTAATCCCCAAAATACTGTTCTAGACAATACAACTATAAAAAATCTTACTTTAAGAAACTTTTTGGTATATGGTATTTTTTTAAATGGGAATAACGTAACAATAGAAAACTGTAAATTCAATCTGATGGCGGACATTATCCCTATATCCGGAGATATTTGTTGTGTATTCGGTAATGGAGACAATTGGGTCATAAAAAACATTTCTATGAACGGGAATAAAGTTTATGGAGGAGTCCGTTTTCGCGTGATTTCAGGCGTTGGTAATAACTGGATAGTGGATGGATTTGAATTTGATAGAAACGAGTTTAAAAGTAATTCTACCTTATATCTTGTAGTTGGCGTTGGCGACAATTGGACAATAAAAAATGGAACGGCCAACAACAACACTTTCGAGAATGGGGGGACATTCTATGGCCTATCTCTCGGAGGCACTAGCTCTTTAATAAAAAACATTTCAGTCAGTGGAAATAAGATGTTAGCAGATACTTCTTTTTACGGTATTATGCTTGTCGGGGAAAATTCTTACGGGGAACATTCTTCAATAATTAATTGTACCGTCAGTAATAATGCCCTCATTAATAATAATAGTGTGGGATTAGTTTATGGAATTTATGCCTACTGTCCCTACATCTCGGTTGAAAATTGCATAGTCACTGGAAACACTGCTAGCAATGCCCTCACCCCAGTTTATGGCATATGGACACCGCGAGCTAGTTATAACTTGATTAAATACTCAAATTCTTGGAACAACAAGGACAACTGGGGGCAAACAATTGAAGGAGTAGGGCAAGGATTAGAGCCAGGAGAAGGATGCATATCTACAGATCCAATTTTTGCTAAAAGTCCCTTGGGAGACTTTTATCTCTCTAATTCAAGCCCCTGTGTCGATAGCGGCTCTGAATCGTCAATAGCTCTTGGATTATACAATGGATTTACAACAAGAACTGACGGCAGATGGGACACAGGAACAGTCGATATGGGGTTCCACTACCAATCTAACGGTGGCTCAGAAACTCAGTATCCCCCGGTGGGCAAGATTTTAAAGATTCTTAAAGAAAATCAAGAATAAATTTATTTTCATGGAATTTGAAGAAGATGCATTTTGAGTTAATAATACCGAAAGATATTTAAATTATTGATTATCAATATTCATAACTAGAATTGGCGATTTTTATGAAGAAAATAATGGCTATATTGATAAGCTTTCTATTTATAGTAGGTACGTTTGGGATTACGTCTGTTTTTGGTGGTATACTTGATGCATTTGACGTAGAGGTTAAGGACTTTATTTTTAAGCAGTTTGATCCAGAATATGGACATATTTATGATGCACGCAGCAAGGACGGATCCTTACGTGATGCATATGACGAACATGCTTTCCGCCTTTATGTTGGAATCGGAAATCCAAAGGATTATCCACAGTACGATAACGATGACAGCGATAACTACACCACAGAAGCAGATGGCAGAGAATACTTTTTGGATGATTATACTATGTCTAATCTGATTGTTAGACGCAAGGTTTATTTCCCTGAAGATCGGAACTGGGTAAGGTATTTAGAGATACTTTACAATCCAACAGCCTCTCCCATATCAGTTGGTGTGCGGATATATTCAAATTTTGGCTCTGGCTCTAACACGCGAGTCGTAAAAACCTCAAGTGGGGATAAAATACCAGATATTAACGATTACTGGGCCGTATCATATGACCAGCTTACTGATAATGGCGATGGTACACATGACCCTTCTCTTTCTCATGTATGGGACGGGCCCGGGGGTTATGACAGAATAGATTCGCTGTGGGAGTTCTCTGATGAAAGCGGGTATATTAATTACAGTTGGGAGAATGTTACCGTTAATCCTGGTCAGACTGTCGTCCTAATGCACTTTGGAGGGCTGGCATTTAACAACAATGATGCCATAGCACTTGCACAAGACCTATACAACTATAAAGACGCCAAAATGAAATACGACCTCCAAGAAATTAATCAGATAATAAATTGGTCCCCTAGCAGATTAGCAAAAGCAGGAAATAAACCCACACTTCCAATCGCACAGATATTAAAAATCCTAAAGGAAAATCAGGAATAAAATCATTTTATTTTTATCCTTTTAATCAAATAATAGATTCCTAAATCAGTTCTTTCTTTTTCCATATCTTTTAGCTGCACCCCATTTTCATATATCGGTTCTGGGTAATTATCCAGATAAAATCCTTTTTTGACATCAAATATCTCAAAACCTTTCTTCTGGTATAGATTCAACTGTTTAATTGCAATATCTCCAGTACCAATAACAATAGTTTTGAATCCTTTTGCTTTTGCTCTAGATATGGCATCTCTTAGAAGTAGCGTACCTATTCCTTGCCTTTGATGTTTTGTATCTACAGCGATATTTTTAATTTCGATAGTGTCATCACTTATTTTTTGGAGTGCATAGACCGCTAAAGTTTTGTTATCCTTTTCAAATATGAAAATTTCAGAATCATTGATATACCTATTAATTGCCGCAACTGTTTCATCGGCTAGCAATAATAGATTGTAAGGAATTTCTTCATTTTTTTTAAGCTGTCTAATCATCTAACTCAACTTTGATTCAACATTTTTATTTATTCTTATCTAAACCAATAGAATTATAAATTATTGCGTCATGAAAAAATAAGCATATCGTAGGACAAGATAGACTAATTCATGTGGGATTATTATGGCCGGATTTGGAGATGATTTTGAAAAAATAGTGAAAGGGGCGTTCGCTCCGATATACCCAGTGATTGCAAAACAGATAGTTGACAAGTGCAAGATAACGAAGGGAAACTGCATAGACGTTGGATGCGGCTCAGGGCCACTATCCATTATGCTTGCAAAGATAACTGATCTTGATATTTATGCGCTAGACATATCAACTAAAGCAATTGGGCTCCTAAAAGATAAAATAGAAACTGAAGACCTATCAAAAAGAATCAAGCCAATGTTAAATGATGCAGAGTCCATGCCATTTGATGATGGATTTGCCGATTTAATCGTTAGCCGTGGCTCCATGTTTTTCTGGAACGACCAAGCAAAAGCGTTTAAGGAAATATACCGTGTCCTAAAGCCAAATGGAATGGCCTACATAGGGTGCGGTTTTGGAACAGTTGAATTGTTTGAAGAAGTAAAGAAAAAAATGGAAGAGATAGACCCACAGTGGGATGAGAATCGTAAGAAGAGGCTTGAAAATGACGATGCTTCAAAGATAGAAAGAATAATCAAAGATGAAAAAATCCCGATTCATGAGATAATAGATGAAGATTCTGAGTACTGGATAATATTGAAAAAATAATTTTATATTCTAAAACGATATAACAACAATATGCCAATACCAATAACCTTATTTTTTGCAATTTTTGGGATATTATTACTATCCGTGTTTTATTTCCAAAATAATAAACAAAATAAATTTGCTAGGATATATTTAGTTTCAGGGATAATATTGATTTTAATGGTGGTAATTTTTTGGATTGCTTTATTATTGCAATAATAGTAATACCAGAATGCAGTTAATGTTTCTCTGAACTTTTATTTGTGAGGGAAGTAGATTAATTTTCTAATTTCGCCAATGTCAGATAAAAAAGACAGCAAAAGATTAAATACAATTAATTCTTCTTTTTTTTTACTTATAGTAACATTGTATTGGCTTATAATTCGATAAATGAGAAATTAAAGATGTAAAAATGGCTGAAAAAACAAAACTTACTATGGTAGGTATTAACGCACTTACATCACCTTTTCGATGGATAATTGTAACTGGAATTATTTATTTCATTGCCTCTGGCAGTATTGATATATTAAGAGCTTGGGTGTATATCGGCGTTTACATTGTAGGTTCATTAGTAGGTGGCCTTTTATTAGTGAAAAAAGTTCCCGAATTATTAAATCAAAGAGGAAAAATCCAGGAAGGAACAAATAAATTGGATAAGATTGTTATTCTAACATACTTTCTTTTTACTATTGTTGTAACTCCTTTAATGGCAGGATTGGATTATAGATTCGGCATCTCCACATTACCTTTTAGTTTTTTATTTATCGGCGTAGGACTTTATTTCCTATCTGCCATATTTTCAACCTGGCCAATGTTTCATAATCCTTTTTTTGAAGGGACTGTCCGTATTCAGAAGGACAGAGGCCACAAAGTTATTGAAAGTGGCCCATACAGTATTGTGCGGCATCCTGGCTATTTGGGGATGCTAATAGGTTCCCTGCCCTTACCATTTGCATTTGGTTCTCTTCTGAGTTTTGCACCCGTTTGTATCATGATTTGTCTTGTGTTTATCAGGACATATCATGAAGATAAAGTACTTCAGAGTGAACTAGAAGGGTATAAAAAATACGTCCAGAAAGTAAAATACCGTTTAATTCCTTTGGTATGGTGACATTGCTATTTTTTTATCTCAAAGAAAATCAAGAAGAAGATTAATTCTATTTTTTTCCTTTATTTCAATAAAGACTTTATTTTGTTCCTCGATATCTTGTCTAGATACAATTCTAATCTGAATCTCTCTTATTGGATAATTTATTTTTATACATCTTTTCTAGTATAGGCAGGGCTTTTCTAGCTGCACTGTTTTCTGCATCATCTTTACTATTGCACAGCTCGCCTGTTATCTCTTCTCCGTTTATTTTTAGCGTGGAATAAAATGTAGGCCTATTATTCGATTTAGCTTCAACTGTCTTATAGGTGGGGCGCTTAATCTTCAACTTATCAAAAATCTCTTTCACCTTGGTGACGTAGTCCTCATAATCCTCGATATTTATGGAGCCATAGATTGGGATAATCTCTTTTTCTATAATCCTTTTGACTGTTTCAAATCCTTCTTCTAGGTAAATTGCGCCGATTACTCCTTCTAGTTTTTCACCAGAGTCAATATGGCATTTTTTTGAAATAATATCTAGAACTTGCCTACTCTCCATGATCTTCTTTTTATTTGTGATATCGCCTGGATCGCTTAGCCCTTCTTTAATTAGATGTTCAATAATTACCGTGCTTAACACAGAATCTCCCAGTGTTCGAAGTGACTTGTCTGCCAATGCATTTTCCAATAAATCAGTAGTGAACTTATATCCAAGGAGAGTTTCTTTATCCATTTTATCCTCAAAAGAAAATTATCTCTTTATTTAAATATGTTCTATATGCCAAGAATAAGAAGAACTTTTCAGCTGTTTACGCAGGCTATTTAAATAAAAAAGAGATGTGTTTAATATGTCCAATCTTCAATATAAAAAGTCAAGAAAATTCTAATTTAAACATTAGATTATTGTTTAATCTTCTTAGGAATTCCTTCCAATAAATGGTTTTTTCTCAAACTTATAGTATACCTATGTCCCATGCAACATATTAAATCTTTAAATCCTTCTTTTTCTTTTCCATTTTCAAAATCTATTTTACCTGCTTCATTTATATTAAATTTTAACAAATCTTCCCAATCTTCTTTTATTGAAACTAAATCTTCTAAAGTCATTTCAGCGAAACCAAGCTTAGAAACTGGATTATTAATCATTTTTTGAAATCTTCTATCATGTGTTATTATATTTAATATACTTTGCCCATCCTGAAAAGAATTGTAGAATTCCGAAGAAGATACAATATTAATAGCTTCATTTTCACTTTGTTCATTAAGGTCAAAAATGGAAATAAAATTATTCCTATTCACAACTAAGCCCAATCTTGTTGGATTTCCGATTATAAATATAAAATCACAATAATCATCTATTTCAATTCCTTTTCTTTCTTTTTCTAGTTTATTGAATACATTATCATCAGTGATAAACACTTTAATTTTTGGGCCGCCACTTAATATATCTTTTGGATGTAGTATTCTTATTTGTCCAATCAAATAAGTGTCAGTCTTTAAATATAAGATAAAATTATTTAAATCATGTTTTATTTTTTCTAAGTCGGTAGTTTCTTGCCCACCTAAATTAAAAGCCTTATCATCGAAGTGATGCCAATTATCAATTGCATCGAGCGTAACCGAAGATACTTCGCTGTCTATTTCAAGAGAAAATGGTTCAATTTCATTATCTAATGAATTTACATTATTCAGATTGTATATTAACCAATCTTTAAAAACATTAGATACTTCATCGGTAATTTGCCCCCTATAAAAAGAATATATTGTTTTGCCATCATTCCTGTATTTCTTCGTAAAACATAGTTCTACCTTATTTTGAGTTTCATTTAAAAGTTCTATAGCTTTAATTATTTCTTGCATTTTAATCCTCCATATAGACATTATAAGATAAATTCTTAATTTTTATTTTTTGTTTTTTTAATTTTAAATTACATTTAGAAAGTAAATATCCTTTTTTATTATCAAAAGTTATATCGTAAAGATTATACTTAAAGATTATTTTTAGAAGTGGATTAATGCAGAATAGCGGACTTTCAATATAGATACATCCTATAATTATAAAAAGTATAATGGACGATAGTGTTGTTTGATAATTAAATTCAAATCCAAAAAAGGGAACAATATAAGTTATTATAAAGGTTAGATATTCTGAGTTTTTCAATTCATTTATTTCAACTTCTTCTAAACTTGGTACTATTCTTTCCACAGTTATCAAAAGGCCCCTAATTAATAACAAAAGTATAATTGAACAACATGCAACTATAATAATTGAAGTTAGGTTAAAACTATTCTTAATAGTAATTGTAATTATAAGTGGTAAATATGCCAATAAAAATAATAAAGCTTTAGAAAATTTATTTAACATAGAAGCTCCTATTTATCGAATAATCATACGCCTTTCCCTATATATAAGGATATGGAAAAAATAGGGAAAATAGGGAAAAAATATTCTTTTCCATTACGAAAATCACGAAAAATTTAATTTTGATGAGTCAATATAGACTAAAAAGATAAACTATATAAATGATGCCAAAAAATAATTTATTTGATGGCTTCTAAGATTTCAGAGATTTTCATGGGTTACAAAAAAGCTCTCGACGCCTCTCAAAACTACTTCGAATCCGAATATAAGAATCGGGCGCAAAATGGAAAAGATTTCTATGATTCATTCTTTAAAGATTTGATTTGTGACTTTTCCATTATAAATAAAGATGAAGCAAAAAGACGAAGTATAAAAAAAGATATTGAACGGTGCCTCGGGTCTGACAATATTCGATTTGCTGCAATTGACGGAACTTTTTATAAAGAAGAACTTGGTTATTATGCTATTTTTTTTGGGGCAGCCTATGGCATTAAAGGAAATATCGAAATAAGTGGAGATCCTCCTCAAGTAAGGTACGAGAAATGGTCTATGGATCAAGACAAAAGCCTTGTTGCCTACATACCTATTCCTTTTGCAGAAATAGATGATTTTTCGGAAAAAGATCAATTCCTAAATTCTGATTCGGATAGATTAAATTTATCCGGGATACATCAATATCTCATGGTACTGGCAGAAGTTTACCTTGCATATGATTTTGTTAAGGCATCTTCGCTAAGGCCAAAGGTATTGCTATTGGATCATGCACTGACTTATCTTTTTAGTTATAGGTATTATTCGCCTGACGATCTAAATATTGTAGGAATAAATAATGGATTTAGAAAAATTACAAAAGAAGATATCCTTATTGCTTTATCTCATCCTTATAACGAAGAGCTTGGGATTCCATCTCCAAAGAAATATTCTTTAAGAGATTGGGTAATAGCTAAATTAATAAAATATAAAGAGATTGAAATAGGTGCATTAGTTAAAGAATCGGGGATAACTGAATCAGAGATTTTGCGAATTTTACGCCCACTATATTCAAATCAAAAGGAATCAATAGCAACCATTGAGAACAATATATTAAAATTAAATAAGTCATATGAGACTTCTTGGGATTTCATGATAAACTTTTTTGAAACACTTTGTGGGAAACTCTTTATTAAAAAAGATCAATCTGCCCTATTTTATGAAAAAGAAGATGAGGGTTCCTCTAGAAGAAGATGGATGTCTCCCGAAGATATTAAATTCTTGATTAACCTAGGGATTAGAAGATTGTTTGAACTCTGTTGGGAACACGAAGTTTTACTTTTTGGAATTTATAAAGATTCATCTACAAAAAGTTTAACAAAAAATTATCTTGGTGTAAATCGACATTTGGGTAATTATCAATTTGAGGATACTGTTCTTCCTTGGACTGATAGGATGTATCTTGAAACCTTACCATTTTGTGATACTGACCTTTCTTCACCATGGTGTACAATTGAATATGATGGGATTTATTCTCAATTAGGTATACATAAAGAGGTAACAAATGAGATTAATGTTCGCCCTGAAAATTATTATGAAATAGGAGGTATCAGAAACTATATTCTTTCTATCCCCGAGAATATGATTGCAAAATCTTTAGCTCAATTTTATATAAATAGAAAATATGCTAGTGACAACCCAACGACAGGGCATGTTATTTTCATTGAAAGACTTATTCATCCAAAAATTGACAAAGAAATAATCCAAAAATCTGACATAAGTAATGAGGAATTGGGGCAATTAAAACCAATGTTTGTAAAAAATATAGAAACAAATAATGTTGGGCAATCTATTATGATTTTTATTCTAAACATTTTAACTAAGAATCTATATCCAGAAGTTATTGGTTATCCAGATCCTTTGCATAAAGCAGACTGGGGCGCTAAAAATCTTCAGAAAAAGATTCAGCCAATTATATCCTCAAGTAGTCAATATCTAAAGAAAAATCCATTAAATCAAACATTTAGAAATTTAAGAAAATTATCAAGGAGAGTATAATATGTCATCACCATTTAGAGAAAATAATTTGATTGGAAGACTTATGATGGTTGAACCCGATGAGTATGTTAAATTAAAATATACAATTTGGTTTGATTATACGAGAAATGCGATGGGACTAATTAGAGAAGGGGATTTTGTTGCTGTCCCAAACTTTACTATAAATAGAGATCATGAAATATATAGTATACTCAAAATCACTAATCTGATGCCAACTCATTTTGCATTAGGGTCTTCATCTGCTGATTTAAGAGGCTATCCTGGATTTTTAGTAGAGTCTGCAAAAAATATTGTTGCCTCTTGGAGAGATCAAGTAAATGCCCCTTTAGAAGATACAACAAAGATAGTGTGTGAAGCTATGCCTATCGGACTTCAATTTGAAGACTCTTCAGATTGTTCTTCTACAAAAGTAGGAATAGAAAAGTCTATTGGAATGATAGGTGAAGAGGTAAGATTGATATCCTCTGAAATGTCGAACAAAATAATAAATGGAAATCTAGTTGAGGGGCCTGAATGTATTCCCATTGGTAAGCTAGTAAGGGACGAAAAAGTTAGTGTATTGCTAAAGGTAGATGACCTACTTAAGACTCATTTTGGTGTTTTTGGGTTTACTGGAGTTGGCAAGAGTAATCTAATTAGTAATTTAATATCTTTATTATTAACTAAGAGAGAAAATGAAGCATCTAATGATAAAAAAGAAAATATTATTGTTCTATTTGATCTGATGGACGAATATACAGGACTGTTATTCGATTTATTAGTTGATGAAAAATTTGATGCCAATCTTATATACTGTGGAGAGAAGAGCATATCTGGCCCAGTAATCGATTACCTGAATAAAACTTCCAATGAAAAGAAAAATACAAATATTATCCGTATTTTTATACGTGGTCTTCTTTTGCCTAAAGGATTAAAATCTAAGAGTCCAACATTTGTGGGTCCTGTAGAGAAATTATTAAAGTCAGGCAGAATTAAAATAATGGTCCCTGATGATTTCTATATTGAAGAGTTCCTTTCAGGAATATGGGAAGAAAAGGTAATGAAAGGGTGTAAAAGCAATAACACCAAAAATAGAATGTGGGATTTAAAGGAAAAATTAGTAAAAGAGTATGGAAATCAAAAACTTACAAAAGATATTTCCGAATTAATAATTAATTTTGCCTTAAATGAAGAAAAAAAGTGGCAAAAACCTAACGGTAAAGATTTTTATGGGCCTTATCTTAATAATCTTAAAGTTGAAATTAAAAGGGCTACTAGTTCTGAAATAATATTACGAAATGATCTAAAAATAACTAGAAAACAACTTATAGAAAAGCTTCAACAGAAAAAAGATGGATTATACATTATAACTTCGAATGATCAGGATCAACTTAGATACGTTTCTAAAGAGATAGGGGAACAGCTCTATGAAGAAAGAAGAAAGAAAGGAATTATAGATCCCAATGTCATTTATATTTTTGATGAAGCAGATGAATTTATACCTCAAAGCCCTTCAAGAGACTCTCAAAAGGAAAGTAAAAAAATTATTGAGACATTGACAAGAAGGGGTAGAAAGTTTGGTATAGGTGTGGGTATAGCAACACAAAGAAGTTCTCATCTTGATACAAATATAATGGGCCAACTTCATACATATTTCATAAGTAAACTCCCAAGGGACTATGACAGAAAAGTTGTTGGAGAAGCATTTAGTATTGGTGAAAGTGAATTCATTCAAACATTTAAGTTCTCTAAAGGCCAATGGTTAATTATTAGTCATGATGCATTGGGAATTGATTCTGTTGCATTACCAATTAAAACAGAGAATGCAGAAGAGAGGATTATACGAAATCTTGAATCAACTTGTAAAAATGTTGACATACATTGATAATATGAAGTACATACTTTCTTTTGATGGGGCATGTGAGCCAGTAAATCCGGGCGGCGTTGCAACATATGGGTATACGATTACTTATGAAAATGGAGAAAGAAAAGGTTATCATGGTGTTATTGGTGAAGGTAATGGAATGACATCAAACGTTGCCGAATACGGGGCATTAATTAAAGGGCTTCAAAGACTTTCACTTATTGTAGTTCATAATGACGAGATATTGATTCAGGGTGATAGCCAGCTTATTATCTATCAGATGATTGGAAAATACAAAGTAAATGCAGAAAATCTTAAACCCCTTCATGCGAAGGCAAAGAAATTATTTGACTATTTGAAAAGTAAAGATGTAATAATAGACTATAAATGGATAAATAGAGAAGAAAATGTTGAAGCTGATCGATTGAGTAAACTCGCCGATAAACATTATGTTAAGAAGATTTAGCTAATATTCCTCATTTAGAGTAGCCTAATCGAATAAAATAACACATTCTTAGGGATTTGTTCTTCCTTATTTTCCAATCTTTTCATAAACATCTAATTGCAACAACATATATTCTAAGTGATACTATTTAAATCTCTCAAATTTAGCCCCTAAATTTTTCCAAAACTCAATTAAAATTTCCCCCATCGCTCAATTTTTTTTCTGCATTTTTTTCTAAAAATCTCAAGATGCAACAATATATATTTTACAACATATATAATTGTAAAATTATTACAATTATTATTGCATATTATTTTTAGTAATTATTGTTTAACAATAATAATATCTAATAACTATCAACTATTAACAATTCTAATTTTTAGTTACCAGCTATAAATATAGTTACCGAAAGCTTTATATAGTAAAAATTGGTACTATTTATATAATAATAAACGCGATTAGCTCCAAAAACGGTGAAAAATTATGAGAAAAGTTAAATCGATATTTATAATTTTTGTATTGATTTCTTCTTTGGCTTTGGCCATTGATGGGGTCTTTGCAAATGACAATACAGTCGAATCCTCTACTATGTACTTTGAGGGAGAATTAACACGTAATGCAGATGGCAGTTATTCTGGGACAATACCTGCAATCATTGGTAAGTACTACGTTCCTGGTGGACCAGGTGCGGATATATCTACTGGAGGTGGATTCGATCTCTTTGCAAAAGAAGGTGGACGAGCTTACGTTGCTGATTATTATGACACTGGTCCTTGGAATTATGGTGGAACAGATACCTTTAGAGTAGGATACTTTGGCGACTCTCACGACGCATATCCATCTGCAACTGGTGGGGGGCCTTGGGGGAGTTTCTACGATCCAGATGTACCTGACTACTACCATTATCAGTTGACCTTGAAGGACAATCAGTGGTACTTAGAATTTAATAATAATGCACTAGGAACCCCTATGTCTGGAAATGTCGATTGGAGCAAAATGTATGCTTATGAAACAGATATAGGTTCTTATAGAGGAATTGCAACTACTCCCAAGTATCCTGGGAGGGCAGCAGCAAATGGTGGCGGAGCTCAAGCTTGGGATATGGACTGGACTTGGGGAAGTGAGGTAATACCATTAGAATACCCTGGATTCAAGATTGCCGTAACACCTGCAACGGATGGGAAATATTTAGTTAGCTTAACGCCGGCAGAAAAGCCAGTAAAGAAGTCACTTCCAATAGACAAGTTCTTAAAGATACTACAGAAGAACCGATGCAAAAACCACCCCGATCTCGAAGGCTGCAACGTTAATTGATCTATTAATTAATTTTCTATATTTTTAATATTTTTGTTCTTGTTTAGGGTAGCCTAGACAACTAAAATATGGATTTTAGAATATAATTATATATATCTTTTATTATATATTATTGAATAATTATTGCAATTATTAATTATTAAATTTTAGAGCCAAATGGACACATTTAGGAATTGATATTATTTGATTGAATAATAAAATTTTTTTAAATATTTTAATAAAGCATAGACTTATATTTAAATTAATTATATATTTTATATGGCAAATCCCGCGGCAGTCTTGATCATAATAGGAATTCTATTGGTGGTCCTGGCTCTATTTGTGGCGTTTAGCCGACCTAAAGGGTCTTTATTCCAGGGTAAAAGGGATATTCATACCAAAAGAGCCACTATCCAGTTAATAATAGGGCTATCATTAGCTTTGATCGGGGCTTTCTTAATGTTTAACGGTACTCTTCTCGGGGTGAATACGATATCCATAGCAAGGATAATAGGAATTATTGGAATATTGCTGATAGGGACATCATTTACAACGCTGCCATTCATATTGAAGAAGGAAAAAGAATAATCAAGAATAATTGCAATAATTATATAAAACTATACTATTAATAATATATAAATGTAAAATAATTGCAAGTTTTAATTGCAAATATTATTTGAAAATATTTTATATAAAATATATTATTGTAAATTTATTGCAAAATCATCTATCTTTGGAAATGGCATCGGATACCAATTCCCAAAAATATTCTTTTTCTATATCCGCTAATTCCCTTATTTTGATATGCCTCATCGTTTTTCCGGTACCTTCAAGCATCTTCTTTGGGTCATTTAGTTCTGTACCTTTATAGAATCCTAGATTTACATGATTGCCTGCAGGAAATATATAACATATGTCGCCTTCTTTAGAATATACCGGCTGCTTCCACTTTAATGACTCGTTTAGGCTAGGATCTACAGATAAGATAATCTTTCTAAGTGCTATTACTATCGCCTTTTTATTCTCTGGTAACCTTTCAATATACTCGCTCACTTCTCTCGAATATCTTGTCATATTACCAGAAACTATATGTTGTTTTACATTTAAAAATATCCTCTTAGAAAGGTATTTTATTTTTATCTACCCTACCCTAAACGACTAAAAAAACCGTTTTGCGAATAATAAGATTTTTAACTTCTTGAGATAATATGAATTAGGGGTAAAATAGGCCCTAAATAGCCTGTTTACCTGGCTTTTTTCTAGTATTTATCCTATTATTTATTGCGTATAATGTATATTATACGTAGCATAGACGGTTTTCGTGTAAATTTCGCTAAAAAAGGACGATTTTAGGGACTTTTTAGTAGTACTTAGGACTACAATAAGGCTAATAGTAGGTAAGGGCCCTTATAGTTACGTTCGACATTATTTAATTAGGACATGCCACAGTTTACTTATTTTTAGATATCAAAAGCCTTCTTTTTATTCAAATAAGCCCGGGTTAATTAGATAAAAAAAGAATTTTAGGTATTATTTGAATGCCGCATAAAGTGGTTTCGTGGAAAATAGTATAAAGAGTACTATAAGCAGTATAACGTACTGTTTTATCAAAGCTGGGAAGTAAGCTCCAATAATAAGGCCAAATATCATCGCGCCAATTTTAACAAATGCAATATCCCAGGCGCTTAATTTTCCTGATTTTTTATCTATCCAAGACATTAATCCCATGTTCTCACCATAATAACTGGGGGTAAATAACTATTTATAGTTAACTTACAAAAAAGTTGGTAAATGAATTCCGATTCCATTTTCATAGTTAATATTTGTCTTTACTAGAAAAAAATATGGTATTGGTATTCCATAACTAACATGACAAATAATAATATATTGCAATTATTATATATTTTTATATTATATAAAATATAGTTTTATATAATTATTGCAATTATGTTAATTGTTTTATATAAATATAAAGCAGAGTGTTCAAATATATCACATATCACTCGATTATTCAAAAGAGCATAGGTTACTTGCAACAGTAAGATACTATCAGAAATAATGAGTTAATATGATGGCTTTGCTAGAAAAAAGAAACTACTAATTAAAAATATGGTAATTGGGTTTCAATCTCAAGATCTTTAGAAAATGCAAAAGTAAATATTTTTAATATTTATAATTTCTGCAATAATTATTCAAAAATATATTCTTTATCATATATATTGTTATTTTACTGATTTTTAAACTTTTATCAGAGATAGCTTCGGGTTATTTTTAACAAATTTTTCAGAAATATGAATTTTAGTATGGCCTAATATTTTTAAAAATAAATGCAATAATTATTTAATTATATATATTATAAAATATATATTGTTGTTACTAAACAGAAAAATTTGAGTTATTTAGTGATTTAAAAATAGAGTGATGGAGGTTTCTAGAATAGAGTATTTAATTGATTAGTCCGTCCTATTTGAGTAAATATTTTATTTATTAAAGCTATTCAATAAAATAAGGCCATTTAGACCTAAGAATTTATTACTAGTAACCTGATCCAGATCCGCTAGCAGATCCTGTCGCTCCAGTTTGCACTATGAATTGTCCATTCATTAAAGGGTGTACATCGCATCTAAAGAAATATGTTCCAACTTTTGTTGGGGCGTTAAATTCATAAGTGGTAGATGTCATGCCTGCGATTATTGCTCCAACGAATATGGAATTTTTTGCATCTGAAGTTTCGTATACTGCGAAGTTATGGGGTTCCGCATTATCCTGATTATTAAATATTACTTTCACATGTGCTCCTGGAGGTACGGTTATTGTGCTCTTGTCAAACGCCATGTTCTTTGCCATAAGATTGATGGTGACTTCTTGAGTAGTAGTTGTTTTTTGACTCGAACAGCCTGCAAGGACTACTGAAATTAGTAATACTCCTATCAACAAAATATAAATATTTTTCTTCATTTATTCCTCCTTTAACTTTAAAATTAATTTGGTTTCATAATTAATAAGTTTCTAAGTATTTAAATTTAGTCCAAATAATCAATAGTTGTTCGAATATAATTATCTATACTTGAAAATATCAAATATTTAATTACAAGAAATATAAATTAGTATTGCAATAAATATATAATAATATACTTTATAGAATATATATTGTTGCATCTGGAAATTTTCGCTGAAAAAAAATTGAGTAATGGGTTAAATTTTTATAGAGTTTTGGCAAATTTGAGGGGGTTAAAAAGAGGGGCTGGTACATATCATCGAGAGGATATATTGTGGTTCTAGGACGTATTCAGAGAAAAAAGTCTGGTTTTTTAACTGATTAGGGTAGGGTAAACTAGTTAAAAATGCATGTTGAATGGATTTCTAATATATTGACAACAAGATTTTTAGAGTTATTTAGCCCATATAGGCACATGATGGATCTTCTGCTAAGATATTGTTTGATTTAATGTATGCTCTTGCCCGGCACCCACCACATATTATTTTGTATTTGCAATCTCCACACTTGCCTTCCCAGTTATTTCTATCCCTCATTTGGTTTAAGGCATCATTATTTTTCCATATTGATTTAAGATTTCCATCTAGAATATTGCCTAAATCCATTCTTAGAAAAGGGCACGGCATAATTGTTCCTTCATTTGATATGGCCAGAAGGAATCTGCCTGCGGAGCATCCTCCAACATATTCTATGTATCTGCCCCAACCGGGTTTATCAAATTTGGTGAATCCGATTTGCATGAGCTCTTTATTATTTTGTTTTTCATAATGCAGCTGAGAGATTTCTGGAGCTTGTAGTACTACTATTTTTCTAAAATATTGATCATACTCTTTACGCTTATTTATGATTTCTGTTAGAACTTTTTCCTTATCGCCGTTATCTATAATCAAAATATCATTTCCATTTCCTGAAGGGACGTAATTTAAAAAAATACATACATCGGCGCCCACTTTTTTTGCAAGTTCCAAGAAGTTTTGAATCTCATCTTTTACCAAACTAGTAAGAGTTAAGGACAGACCAACGTTAAGCCCTTGTTCTTTACAAAATCTAACTGCGTTGATGGATTTCTTAAAAGAATCTTTTTTTCTATGGGCATCATTTGTTTTTTCTATAGCGCTAAATACGCTTATTTCTACATAGTTTATCCCAGATTCTTTGATATTCTTGGCCATTTCATTGTCTATCAGTGTTCCATTTGTTGCAAGTGATGTTGTAAAATTATGATTATTTGCATAATCTGCTATTGTAAAAAAATCTTCTCTTAGTAATGGTTCGCCTCCTGAAAAGACAAGAGATAGCACTCCTGCAGCCTTTAGATTATCTATGGCCCTAATCCAGTTTTCAGTTGATAGATCTGATTGATTTTCTTTTTTTGAATCAAAATCAAAAGTATTGACATAACAATAGCTACAATTTAAATTACAATATCTTGTAAGCTCCAAGATCACAGAAACTGGTGAATTGAATACAAGTGGCTTTTTCAGGCCAAATGAGTTTATTCCTTCTAGAACGGAATGCACGCCGTTAGTATACGACGAAAGGGAGTAACCTTCTGCAAAAGTTGGGACAGTTTTTAAAGAATTCCTGCTAACTGCAAATCCAAAAAGCTTTAGAATATGGATCCAAGGCCTATAAAAGTGGAATAATATAGTGCACCTTCTACACATTATAGGTTCTTCTTCAGTTTCAATGCTGTTTATTATTTCTTCCAAAACAGTCCTATTGCATTTGGCACACTTAGTTGTTATTTCCGTGATGGAATATTTAATTAGGGGATTTATAGTAAGAGAGTATAATCCTATATCCATTAATTTATTTCTTATCATCTCTATCTTTCTTTGAGTTTGTACTATATATGTCTAATTAAAAATTTGGCTGTGGGACATATTAACCTGCATTTAGATTCAAAAGATTGTGCCAGAGCGCAATGCATGCGACAGCAGAATATATTCTTGCAGTACGCCTCTGCTCTATCTTCCAGCCAAAGCGCCTCTTATCGGCTGAAAAAGCTGCTTCAGAGCTTTCTCTTCTGTAGTACTCTTGGAGGTAGCTTTCCGTATCC